>Ga0209890_10000324_pt1 | contig 21883 bp, 19 predicted proteins | sample OrgsoiDNA2013049_FD_185799 | JGI IMG/M metagenome (GOLD analysis project Ga0209890, IMG submission 185799) | Permafrost soil microbial communities from the Arctic, to analyse light accelerated degradation of dissolved organic matter (DOM) -... | ecosystem: Environmental > Terrestrial > Soil >...
ACCTGCAGTCCCGAGGCACTGAGCGAAAAAGGCACGTTGGAAACGATGGCACCGCGTTCCGAATTGGAATCGTTGGTCAAGCGCAAGGCGCCGCCGCCGCCGACGGCGGGAGCGGGCAGATCCGGAAGAGTTCCGGTGTTGCCGCCCACCAAAGTTACTCCGTTGTAGTAGGCCAGGCCCATGCAGCCCGGCAGCGTTCCCGGATTTCCCGACCCGGCAGTGGTGCTCGCCGTGAGGCACGCGCCGCCAAAATAATACCAAGAGCAGCTGGTGGTGGCGCCCGTGAAATTCTCGGTCACGTTGCTGCTCGTGCAGGATTGCGCATGCGCGCCTTTAGGCAGCGAGCAGGCAAACGCCAAGACCAAGGTCAGAACGATGAGTTTGGTATTCATTGGTTACATCCCAAGCATGAGACACTGGATTGAACGAGGTACGTCGATTCGACGACGGCAGCCGTATCCGGGCTGCCGCCGTATCCGGCTGCATCGATTTGATAGATCTTCCCGTTGCCGGTCCCGGTCGCGCCCAGGTAGGTGATGTAGAACATGGGCTGGTAGTAATAGGTTCCCTGGCCCGAAGTCGCGATGGGCATCGGGGTGGGCGTGGAATTCGTCGCGGTGGGCGCGTTGGGCAGGTAGGTCACTCCCACAGGGGCGCCGCTGTACTGCCACGGCAGCGAGACGAAGCTCGTCGGCAGCGCGGTGTTGCTGCAGACCTGACCCACGAGTGAGGTCACCATGCCGGTGCAAGTGACCACCGCCGCGCCATTGCCGCTCGCCAGCCAATACTCCGCGTATTGCTCCGCGGTCTCCGCGGCACTCAGCGCGCGCTGCTTCTCGCGCACGTTGCCGGCGATCTTCTCGTCGAGCCCGAAACTGCGGAACATGCTGATCGCGAGAATCGTCACCACGATCAACAGGAGCAGTGAAGTCACCAGGACCACGCCGCGCTCGCGCCGAATCGATTGCTTCGGCGAAACCGGCGGCTGTTGCCGGGCCATCATGTCGTCACCCCGTTCTTGTCCATGACCGCAATCACGCGGGTGAACTGTATGGACGCCGGCTGATTGGGCTGCCCAAACATCGGATTGGTGAACGTCAAAGTGACCATGATGGATTTCACGCTGTTCCAGTAGGACCCGGCGGTCACCGTGGGGCCGTCCATGTAGGTGTCGACCGAATTGGTGGCGGCGCCGCCGTTGGTCTGAACGCCGTAGTAAATCTGCAAGTTCGTTATGCCGCTGATCAGCGGGACCGGCGGGCTCGCGACATTGTTGACGATGAGCGTGCATTGCAGATTGCCCGCGCCGTCGAGGCTGAAGGTGTTCACGAAGGTCGCGGCCACGCCCACGCCCGAGGGATTGCCGCTGCAATTGATGATGTTGTCGTTCCCCGTCGTCAGGTAGCGCGAAGTGATGACGTTGCTGCCCGCGGCATAGGCGCCGGTGCCGACGAGGGACTGTCCGGCAAAGGTGAAGTTCGCATTGGCGTTGTAGTTCCTCACCGGGAACGAGGCGGCTAGCGAGTTGAGCACGGGATTCGGGTAGTAGCCGGTGGACTTGATCACGTCGGTGATCAGCGTCATCGCCATGCGTTCGTTGTCCTGCAGCTGCGACAGGCCGCTTTGATTCAACGAGGTGCGCTTCATCGCCTGCACCAGCGTCAACAATCCGCCGGTCAGGAACAAACCGATCAGAATGGCGATCATCATCTCGATCAGCGTCAAGCCGCGTTCGGCGAATCGGCCGGGGCGCGAAGGTGCGGGCGAGCTTCTCACGGCTGCAGAGTTCTTCATGGCTGCACGTACAATACGTAGGTCGGCGCCGCCAGCGCGCCGATCTGGGTTTGCGTGGCATTCGCCGCGATGGCGTTTTCGGTCCATTGGATCTGAATAGTGCAGGTGACCGGAAAGCCGGTGGTCGAGCAGGTGATGGTCGCGAGATACCCGGGGAGCACTGCGGCGAGAGCGATTGCCCATTGCTGCAAGTCGTGAAAGGCCATGTTGCTCGGAGTGCAACTGCCTGCGCCGGCGGTCATGCACGGGAGCGCGGTGGAAAAATTATTCGCGGCGCTGACGAGGGTGGTGGCCGGCGCAAATCCGGCCGACCAGTAGCCGGGGTTCGCGTGCATGGCGGCCGCCATGCTCGACGCTTCGATGGCCGCCAGCGAGCGCGAATTTGCGACGCTGGTGCTCGACAAGGCGAGCGACTCCATCTTGGCAAGTCCCAAAAGCCCGACTGCACAGATGACCAGCGCCACCATGACTTCGACCAAGCTGAAGCCGCGCTCCCGCATCGTCGGTGTAGCGACGCTCAGCTGCATAGCGGCGTCCCGGCCCCGAATTTTTCGGTCGTCGGCGTGCCTATCGGGGTAATTTGCAGGCAGCGTATCCAAGCGGTCGTGTTGGCCGAATCATGCAATTTGATCGTGGTATTGGCCGCCAACCCGCTCGGCGCGTATCCCATGCGGTTGTAGGTGATCGCCGTGAAGTTGACGCTCGCGATGAAGGTGTCGGTGCCGGTGAACGGCGGCTGAATCCGAATGACCTTTTCACCCGCGGCCACGTCCACTTGCTGATTGAAATTGGCGTCCAAGAAGACGATCCAGCCATTTTGCCACGCGTTGCCGCCGGTACAGCTCGTACCGTTGGAGGAGACGCACACGGTGACCGACTGGCCTTCCTTGACCGCTTGGCTGCGCGCGAACTGCATGTCGCCGAGCAGGCCGTTGATCTCGCTCGCGATTCGGTTGGAGGCGGTCACGTACCTAAAGGAGGGAACGCCGATGGCGGCAAGAATCGCCACGATCGCCATGGTCATGACCAGCTCGGTCATGGTGAAGCCTGCGGAGGCGTTTGGCGCGGATTTGCTCATGGGGCCCATCCTAGAAAAGGAAACTTGCTCGAACCTGACGACCCTGGATTGGCGTGCCGGGATTGCGACGCGGTTCACGGAAAATGCACCACCACCCGGGTGCCCCGGCCCTGGGCGCCCGCGCCGATGGCGACCGCGGCGCCGTAAATCCGCGCGATCTCCTCGACGATCGCCAGGCCCAACCCGCTGCCATGCCCGCGTGCATTGGGCAGCCGATAGAACCGCTGCTTGACCCGCTCCCGTTCGCTCTCGGGAATTCCCGGTCCCGTATCCTCGACCGCGACATAGGGTCTGCCGCCAAGCTCGCCGGTGCTGACCGTGACCGTGCCTCCTTCGGGAGTGTATTTGAGCGCATTGTCCACCAGATTGCTCAGCAGGTCGTCGAGCAGGGAAGGGTCGGCCAGAATCGTTACCCGCTGCGCCTCGACTCCCAAATCGATGTTCGACTGCAGGGCGCGATCGAAGAATTTGGCCGCCACCTCGGCGGCAATCGCATCCAAGCCCACGGGGCGGTTCTTGGCGGCGATATTCACCGAAGGATCGGCGCGCGCCAAGGTGAGCAGCTGATTGGCCGAATGCGCCAGCTGGCGTATCCCCTCCTGCAGCGTCGACAAGCGATGCTTGATGGGCGCCGCGGCCGGTTCCGCCGCCAGCAGCTCCAACTGCGCCTGCATACCGGTGATGGGCGTGCGCAATTGATGGGCGGTATTGGCGATGAATTGCTGCTGCGACTGCACCGAGGTCTTCAGCATCAGGAACAGGCGATTGAGTGTGACCACGACCGGGGCGATTTCGCGCGGCACCGAGACCTCGTCGATGGGGCGCAAATCGAGCGCCGAGCGCCGCGCGATCTCGTCGCGCAGCCGTTTGACCGGACGCAGCCCGATTTGAATGCCGACCCACACCAGCACCAGGGTGATATCGAGCTGCACGAAGTCCCACAGCAGGGTGCTCATGAAGCCGAAGCGCGCGGCCGGCTCGCTGTTGGCTTTCATGTCCGCCACCGTCAGGATGACGAGGCCGGTTCGGGTGTCGAATCGGGTCACCAGCGTGCGCACGCTGCGCCGATCGATCTGGGCCATGGCGACGATTTCCGCGGCTGCGTCGGTCATCGCGACCGGCGGCAGGCGCGCATCGCCGAGCAGCAGATGCCCCTGGGCGTCGCGAAAGGCGTAGGCGACGGCGTCGGGGGCCGGCAGGGGCGGCTTGCGGTTCGGATCGCTGTCGAGGCTAGGCGGACCCCTCTCGGTTTGCAGGTGAGCCATCAGAGCGTTCGCGGCTTCCTTCAGCCGCCGGTCGCTGCTGATCACCCCGGGGGCGACGCTACTAAAATAGTGTACCAGCGCGCCGCACAGCGCGAGCAGCATGAGCGGCACCGCGAGCCACAGCACCAACTGGCGGCTGATGGACGAACTCACGCGGACTTCGCTTCTTCCAGCCGATAGCCCAAACCGCGCAAGCTGCGGATCAGCGCGGCAGCCCCGAGCTTGGCCCGCAATCGCGACACGTGCACCTCGACGGCATTGGCGCTGAGATCGTGCTCCGGACCGGCCAGCGCTTGCTGGACCCGCTCCTTGGAGACGATTTGACCGGTACGGCGCACCAGGCATTCGAGGATCAGCCATTCGCGCGCCGTCAGGTCGATTTCGAGGTCATCGATGCGCAGCCGCCGGCCCGCGATGTCGACGCTCATGCGATTGAGTTTGATGATGCCGTCGAGCACACCGCTCGAGCGGCGCATCAATGCGCGGCAGCGCGCGGCGAGTTCGGCCGGCTCGAACGGCTTGCTCAAAAAATCGTCGGCGCCGATATCGAGCGCCTTGACCTTGTCGGTGAGCGTGCAGCGCGCGGTCAGCATGAGCGTAGGTATGGTGTTGCCGGCGGTGCGCAGACGGCGCACCAGCGTCAAACCATCCGTGCCCGGCAGCCCGACGTCGACCACCGCGAGGGCGAATTCCTCGTCGGCGAGCGCCGAGAGCGCCGCCTCGGCACTCGCCACACGATGCACGGAATAATTGGCCGCCGACAATCCACGGGCGATGGCGTCGGCGACGATATCGTCATCTTCGATGATTAGGAGCCGCATACGGCCGGCCGCCGCGGGTGAGCGAGGGTTCGGTGCGCGCGGCGCACTACGATTCGCCGTCGCCGGGCGCGTCATCGCGCGGCACGCCGGGATCGCCGGCGAAAGGCCCGCGCCGGGGCGGAACCAGGGCGCGAAATTTGGCTTCGTAGGCCTTGGCGAACGCCTCCGTAAACAGATGCGGGAAGCCCTCCGCGGGACGCTGCGCCAGGGCGCCAAACATCTCCGCGTACAGATCCCAATACTTGGTCTTGTTCTGGGATCCGAAAACCCCGCGCTTGGTGGCGCGCTCGAAGCGTTCTTCGAGCTCCTTCGGGTCGACGCGCCCGAGGAACTCCTCGAATGCGGCGCGCATGGCCGTCAACGAGGCGACGCTTTGGGCCTTCAATTCCCGGAAGTTCTCGCGAATCGCATCCACCGAGCCGGCGCGCGTCGACACGGTGGTCAACAAGCGAACCAGCGCTTCGTCGACGCCCTGCGAGAGGTTCAGGGGCGACTCGGGACCGTTATTGGCCGGGGTGGGAATCCGAAAGCGGTTGCGGAAATCGTTGCGGCCCTGATTGAGGTCCATGAGTCCGAGCACCGCTTCGCGCAGCAGCTGGCCGGCCAGCTGCAGCGCATTGTTGCGAGCGTCCGGCGTGATGGTGCGCGGATCGACACCCGCGCCGCGGCAGAATGCGGCGAGCCCGAGATCGAAATCGCCCTCGTAGAGCGCCGGTCCCTGCGAGCGCAGCAGTGGCGCGAGCTCTTCGTCCGTCTTGCCCGCCACTTTCAACGGCCGGGTCATCATGTGCCAGGGAGTGGGCGCATTCGCGGAAGGCGCATTGGCGGATGGCACATTTGCGGATGGCACATTGGCGTCGCGATCCGCCGTCACCGCCTGTCCATAGGCATTGCGCGGACGAATCCCGGTATCGACGTCCAATTGATCGCTGGGTTCGAGCAGCTGGCTGAGATCGAGATCGGCGCCCAAATCATTGGCGGTGGATTTCTTGACCGCCGAGGAGGGCGATTGCCCGTCGTAGGCGACAACGGCATCCGAGTCGGGAGGGAAGTCCGTGCCCTTGTCGATGCTGACCAGCAGTTCGTACTCGCCGAGCCGGACGTAGTCGCCGTCCTTCAGGACATAGTCGTGGTACTTGCCCAGAGGCACTTGCGAGCCGTTGACATAGGTGCCGTTCGAGCTGGTGTCGACCAGCACATAGGAGCCGGCCCGAAAATCGATGCGCACGTGTTTTCCCGAAAGATAGCGCTCCGGGTCGGGTAGAATCCAGGCATTGTCGGTGCCGCGACCAATGGTGCCGCCGTGTACGCCGAAGACTTTGGTGGAGCGCTCACCGAGCCTTATTCCATGCTCGCTGACAACGCTTAAGCGCAAGGTCATGCTCGTTCCCTCCAATAGGTCTCTAGGATTGCGCTAAGTGCCCGTATAATATGGTGAAATGCTAACAACGCCTGGAGCCTTCTAAATGGCCGCGAGTCACATTTTTAAAGTTCTGTTCGTGAATCAGGGCAAGATCTACGAGATCTACGCCCGCAAAGTAAGTCACGGTAGCCTATTCGGCTTCATCGAGGTCGAGGAACTGCTGTTCGGCGAACGCTCGACCGTGGTGGTGGACCCCACGGAGGAGAAGATAAAGGCCGAATTCAACGAAGTAAAGCGCACCTACCTGCCCCTGCACGCGGTGCTGCGCATCGATGAAGTCAAAAAGCACGGTCAAGCCAAGATCGTGGCGCTCGAGGGCTCGAACGTATCTCAATTCCCGGTCCCTCTGTACACGCCGGGCGGGGATTCGAACGCCCGTAAATAAGGCGGCGCCTGATGACCCGCGCGGGGCCGGCGCGAGCCCGCGAGATTGAAGTCTGTTAGAATTCCGTATGTTTAGTTTGCTCGGCGCGCCCGCGCTGTCGCAATTCCGGCTCGAGAAACTGCTGCAGTCCTTGCAGGGCACAGACTCGCGCGTCCGGGCGGTATCCTCCCGCCTGATCCATTTCGTCGATTCGAGCGCGCCGCTCGATGAATCCCAACTCGAATTGCTCGGCAAATTGCTGACCTATGGGCCGCGCGCGCAATTGCAGGCGGAGCGCGGGCAGCGCCTGCTCGTCACGCCGCGCCTGGGCACGGTGTCCTCCTGGTCGAGCAAGGCCACCGACATTGCTCATGTGTGCGGCCTCGTGGGCGTGCGCCGGCTGGAACGCGGGACGCTGTATTTCATCGACGCCGCGGCCGCGCTCGGCGGCGGGGAACTGCGCGATCTCGGCGCTTTGCTGCACGACCGCATGACCGAATCGCTCCTGCTCGACACGCAGGATCCGGTGCAACTGTTCCAGGCGGCCGGGCCGCGTCCGCTGCGCAGCGTGCGCCTCGGCGAGAACGGGCACGCCGCCCTCGAGCGCGCCAACGCCGACTGGGGTCTCGCGCTGTCGGTCGAGGAGATCGATTATCTGGTGCGCGCCTTCGGCACACTCGGGCGCGATCCGACCGATGTGGAATTGATGATGTTCGCGCAGGCGAATTCCGAGCACTGCCGCCACAAGATATTCAACGCGCAGTTCATCGTTGATGGCGCCGAGAGCCCCCTGTCGCTGTTCGCCATGATTCGCGCCACCTATGAGGCGAATTCCTCGGGCGTGCTGTCCGCCTATCGGGACAACGCGGCGGTGATCGAGGGACCGAATGCGACGCGGTTCTTCCCGGATCCGGCGACGCAACGCTACGTGAGCGTCGCCGAGCCGGTCGACATCTTGATGAAGGTGGAAACACACAACCACCCGACCGCCATTTCGCCCTTCGCCGGCGCGGCGACCGGTTCGGGCGGCGAAATCCGCGACGAGGGCGCCACCGGCACGGGAGCCAGACCGAAGGCGGGCTTGACGGGATTTTCGGTGTCGAACCTGCGGATTCCGGGCATGGTGCAGCCGTGGGAACGGGATTTCGGCAAGCCGGAGCGGATCGCCTCGGCGCTCGAGATCATGACCGTCGCTCCCCTGGGGGCCGCGGCCTTCAACAACGAATTCGGCCGTGCGGCCACCTGCGGCTATTTCCGCACCTTCGAGCAGCGCTCGGCGGCGTCCGATGACCTCGCGGTTCGCGGCTATCACAAGCCCATCATGATTGCCGGCGGACTCGGCAACGTGCGCCGCAGCCAGGTGGAAAAGCGCGACGTCGTGGTCGGCGCGCCGCTGGTGGTTCTCGGCGGACCCTCGATGCTGATCGGCTTGGGCGGCGGCGCCGCCTCCTCGGTGGGAAGCGGCCAGAGCTCTTCGGATCTGGATTTCGCGTCGGTGCAGCGGGCCAACGCGGAAATGCAGCGCCGCGCCCAGGAGGTCATCGACCGCTGCTCGGCGCAGGGCGCCGCGAATCCGATTCTACTGATCCACGATGTCGGCGCCGGCGGGTTGTCGAATGCGCTGCCCGAAGCCATCGCCCACAGCCGGCGCGGCGGGCGCATCGATTTGCGCAAGATCCCGAGCGCCGAATCCGGCCTCTCGCCGATGGAGATCTGGTGCAACGAAGCGCAGGAGCGCTATGTCCTCGCGCTCGCTCCGGGCAGCGTCGAGCGTTTCGCGGTCCTGTGCGAGCGCGAGCGCTGTCCCTTTGCGGTGGTGGGCGAGATCACCGGCGACGGACTGATTCGCGTGACCGATCCGAAGTTGTCGACCACGCCGGTCGACATGCCGGTCGAGGTGCTGCTCGGCAAGGCACCTCGCATGACGCGCAACGTGCGCAGCGTGCCAAAGGGGCGCCGAGCCCTGTCGACGGCCGGCGCGACCATTGCCGATTCGCTCGATCGCCTGTTGTGCCTGCCGACCATCGCCGACAAGTCGTTCCTGATCACCATCGGCGACCGCACCGTCGGCGGCCTGATCAGCCGCGATCAGATGGTGGGCCCCTGGCAGGTGCCGGTCGCGGACGTCGCGGTCAGCTTGAGCGGCTTCGAGGGCTATAGCGGCGAAGCCATGGCGATGGGGGAGCGCGCGCCGGCGGCGCTGCTGAACGCGCCGGCCTCCGGCCGCCTCGCGGTCGGCGAGGCGATTACCAACATCGCCGCGGCGGATATCCGCCATCTCACCGACGTGCGCTTGTCGGCGAACTGGATGGCGGCGTGCGGCGAACCGGGCGAGGATGCAGACCTGCACGCCACGGTGCGCGCGGTCGGCTTGGACTTGTGCGCCAAACTCGGCATCACGATTCCGGTGGGCAAGGATTCGCTGTCGATGCGCACCGCATGGACCGATGCGCACGGCGCGCATTCGGTCATCGCGCCGGTGTCGCTGGTCATTTCGGCGTTCGCGCCGGTGGTGGACGCGCGCCGCACGCTGACTGCGGAACTCGATTTGTCGCAGCCCTCGCGCCTGCTGCTAATCGACCTTGGGGCCGGCAAGAATCGCCTGGGCGGGTCCTGCTGGGCGCAGGTTTTCGAGGCGACCGGCGGCGAACCGGCGGATCTCGACGATCCAGCGCTGCTGCGCAAATTCTTTGCGGCGGTGCGCGAACTGAAGGACCGGGGCTTGTTGCTCGCCTATCACGACCGCTCCGACGGCGGGCTGCTGGTGACGCTCCTGGAAATGGCTTTGGCCGCGCGTTGCGGGATTGAAATCGCGCTGGGCGCCCCCGCGAATGCAATCGCCGCCTGCTTTGCCGAGGAACTCGGTGCGGTGGTGCAAATTGCGTCGGCGCGGGTGCCCGAGGCATTCGACGTTCTCGAGCGCCACGGACTCGGTGCGCACAGCGCGGATATTGGCGAACCCGCGGCGGGCAGCGCGGTCAACGTGCGCATCGAGGGGCGGGCGGTGTATTCGGCGTCGCGCATCGACCTTCACCGCCGCTGGAGCGAGGTGTCGTTTCGCATGCAGGCGCTGCGCGACAACCCGGAGTGCGCCCGCGAAGAGTATTCCCGGCTCCTGGACGAACGCGACCCGGGCTTGCACGCCGCCTTGAGCTTCGATCCTTCAGAGGATGTCGCTGCACCTTACATCGCGAGCGGGGCCCGACCCGCGCTCGCGGTCCTGCGCGAGCAGGGCGTCAACAGCCAATCGGAAATGGCGGCGGTTTTCACGCGCGCCGGCTTCGACGCCTATGACGTGCACATGACCGATGTTCTCGCGCGGCGCGTACGCCTGTCGCGGTTCCACGGCTTGGTGGCCTGCGGGGGTTTTTCCTACGGGGATGTGCTCGGGGCGGGCGAGGGTTGGGCCAAGTCGATTCTCTTCAATGCGCTGGCGCGCGAGGAGTTCGCCGCCTTTTTCGAGCGTGCCGGCACCTTCACCCTGGGCGTGTGCAACGGCTGCCAAATGCTGTCGGTGCTCTGCGAGTTGATCCCCGGCGCCGAGAGTTGGCCGCGCTTCGTGCGCAACCGCTCCGAACAATACGAGGCGCGTGTGTCACTGGTGCAGGTGCCGCGTTCGAATTCGGTGCTGTTCAGCGGCATGCACGGCTCGGTGCTGCCGATCGCGGTGGCGCACGGCGAGGGCTTTGCGGAATTCGACGGACCCGCGGGACCCGCCAGGCTGCTCGCGCAGGGCAGGATCAGCCTGCAATTCGTCGATAACCGCGACCAGCCGACCGAGCAATATCCCTGCAATCCGAACGGCTCGCCGCTCGGGGTCGCCGGGCTGTGCAGCGCCGACGGCCGCGTCACCGGGATCATGCCGCACCCGGAACGGGTGTTTCGCTCGGTGCAAAATTCCTGGGCGCCCACGGGCTGGGGGGAAGACGGCGGTTGGATGCGTCTGTTCCGCAATGCGCGGACGTTCCTCTGCTGAGCGGCTCGCCCGGTCCGGCGGCCGCGGTCTCGGCTAAGCGGTTTCGGTCAGGCGCCGGCCTCGATCTGCGTCGGGGGCGCCACGAACTTGCGAAACTTCATCGCCTGCAACAGCCGCGCCTTGCGCACGAAGGTTTGATACAGGAGATCGCGCATGACTTCGAGCAGAATGCCGGCGCGTTCGGCATCGAGATTCGGCTGGTTTGGCCACGGATCGCTGTCGCTGCCGAACAGCACACTGCGCAATGAGGCAAAGGTGTCGTCATCGAGTTCGGCGAACGTGCGAATCTCCTGCAGCGCATCGAACAGTTCCAGTTTGCCGCGCTCGCCGAGCTCACGGAACAGCGACTGCGCCGTGCGCCGGCTCATGGACCCGAAGGCGTTGAAACAGCCGGCCGTGTAACAGCCGAGCGCTTCCTTGAACAAGCCTTCGGCTTCCTGCGGCAGATAGGTCAGCGGAAAATTTTCCCGCGCCCGCTCGATTTCCACGTAATTCGGGGCCAGCTCGATGCGCAAGCCGGTGTAGCTCTTTACGAAAAACTTGAGGAATACGGGCTCGCCGCAGGCGTCGCACGCAAACACGATGCCGATCTGCTTCGGTCTGCGCCGGTCGAGATCCTCAAATTTCGGGACCGCCACCGTGGCCAGATGCGCCAGGGTTTGGCAATGCGGGCAGGTCAGCGAGATGCCCTGGCATTCGAAATGCAATTCGTCGTGCGGCGTGATGTAGATGCTCATAATTTTCAACCCGTCAAAGGTTTGTAACGAATTCGGTGCGGTTGCGAGGCGTCCTCGCCCTTGCGCCGCTTGTGGTCTTCAACATATTCCTGATAGTTGCCCTCGAACCATACTACTTGCGAGTCGCCCTCGAACGCCAGTATGTGGGTTGCAATTCGATCGAGAAACCAGCGGTCGTGCGAGATGACCACCGCGCAGCCGGGGAAGGCCACCAGAGCCTCCTCGAGAGCGCGCAGCGTTTCGATGTCGAGGTCGTTGGTCGGCTCGTCGAGCAGCAGCACGTTGCCGCCTGATTTCAGTACTTTCGCCAAATGCACCCGGTTGCGCTCGCCGCCGGAAAGGTCGCCGATGAATTGCTGCTGCTGCGCGCCTCTGAAATTGAAGCGGCCGACGTAGCTGCGCGATGAGGTCTCGTAGTTTCCGACCTTGATCAGGTCGAGTCCGCCGGAGATTTCCTGCCATACCGTGCTCTTGTCATTGAGCGACTGGCGCGATTGGTCGACGTAGGCGAGTTTGACGGTGGGTCCGAGGCGAATCTCGCCGGCATCGGGCTTTTCCATGCCGGCCAGCATGCGGAACAGCGTGGTTTTGCCCGCGCCGTTCGGGCCGATGATGCCCACGATGCCGCCCGGGGGCAGGCGGAAGCTTAAGGCTTCGATGAGCAGCCGATCGGCAAAGCCTTTGCGCACGCCCGTGCATTCGATCACCAGATCGCCGAGCCGCTCGCCCGGGGGTATGTAGATTTCGTTGGTTTCGTTGCGTTTCTGGAATTCCTGGGAAGCGAGCTCCTCGTAGCGCTGCAGGCGGGCTTTGGATTTGGCCTGGCGCGCCTTCGGATTGGTTCGGACCCATTCGAGCTCGCGCTTGAGAGTCTTGGCGAGCGCATCCTGCTGCTGCTGCTCTTGCGCAAGCCGCTGGCTCTTTTGCTCGAGCCAGGTCGAGTAATTGCCCTGCCAGGGGATGCCGTGGCCCCGATCCAGCTCCAAAATCCATTCGGCCACATTGTCGAGAAAATACCGGTCGTGGGTAACCGCGACGACCGTGCTCGGGTACTCTTCGAGAAAATGCTCCAGCCAGGCGACCGATTCGGCGTCCAGATGATTGGTCGGCTCGTCGAGCAGCAGCATGTCGGGCTTGGACAGCAGCAGGCGGCACAGCGCCACGCGCCGCTTCTCGCCGCCGGACAACCTGCCGATCAGCGCATCCCAGGTCGGCAGGCGCAGCGCGTCCGCCGCAATCTCGAGCTTGCGCTCGAGCTCCCAGCCGCCGACCGCGTCGATCTTGTCCTGCAATTTCGCCTGCTCTTCGAGGGCCTTGTTCATTTCGTCGTCCGACATGGGCTCGGCGAAGCGGTCGCTGATCGCATTGAAGCGATCGATCAAGCGCTGTACGTCGCCCACGCCTTCGCCGACCACCTGACGCACGGTCTTGGCCTCATCGAGCAGCGGCTCCTGCGGCAGGTACCCCACCTTGATGCCGGGCTGCGGACGGGCTTCTCCCTCGATTTCCCTGTCCACCCCCGCCATGATCTTGAGCAGCGTCGACTTGCCCGAGCCGTTGAGGCCGAGCACCCCGATCTTCGCGCCCGGGAAAAAACTCAAGCTGATATCGCGCAAAATCACGCGCTTGGGCGGCACAACCTTGCCAACCCGGTTCATGGTGTAGATGAACTGAGCCATGTACTACCTTTGCTGAAAATACGGTGTCGCGGGGGAACCCGTGAATTATCCGCGCGGCCATGCCAGTTGTCACGGCGATTAGGGTCCCGCCGGGGCGCCGGAGCCTGCGCCCGGCCTCTAGGGAACCCCCGGCGCATCGGCTATAATTAAGGGCTGTCCTACGCGAGGTTCTTCCATGTTCAATGCCAAGATGACGATTGCCGGCTTCGACCCAGAACTTGCGCAGGCAATAGCCGGCGAGCGCAAACGCCAGGAAGACCACATCGAGCTGATCGCGTCGGAAAACTATGCCAGCCCGCGTGTGCTCGAGGCGCAGGGCTCGGTGCTCACCAACAAGTACGCCGAAGGCTATCCCGGCAAGCGCTACTACGGCGGCTGCGAATACGTCGACGTGGCGGAAACGCTGGCCATAGAGCGCGCCAAGAAATTGTTCGGCGCCGCCTATGCGAACGTTCAGCCGCATTCGGGATCGCAAGCGAACGCCGCGGTGTATCTGGCGCTGCTCAACCCGGGTGATGCGATTCTCGGCATGAGCCTCGATCACGGCGGACACCTGACCCACGGCGCGAAGGTGAATTTTTCCGGCAAATTGTTCAAGGCCGCGCAGTATGGAATCAAGCCCGACACCGGTGAGATCGACTATGACCAGGTGCAGCGGCTGGCGCAGGAGCATCGGCCCAAGATGGTCGTGGCCGGCTTCTCGGCGTACTCGCGCGTCATTGACTGGGCGCGGTTTCGCGCGATCGCCGATTCGGTGGGCGCGTATCTCTTTGTAGACATGGCGCACGTGGCGGGGCTGGTCGCCGCCGGGGTGTATCCGAATCCGCTGCCGTTCGCCGACGTGGTGACGACCACCACGCACAAGACCTTGCGCGGGCCGCGCGGCGGGTTGATTCTGGCCGGGCCGAAAGAGGAACTGCACAAGAAATTCAATTCCATGGTGTTCCCGGGAACCCAGGGCGGTCCGCTGATGCACGTCATCGCCGCCAAGGCGGTGGCGTTCTACGAGGCGTTGCAGCCCGAATTCAAGCAATATTCCACGCAAGTTGTCGCCAATGCGCGCGCCATGACCCGGGTTCTACAAGCGCGCGGCTACCGGATCGTATCGGGCGGCACCGACAATCATCTGTTCCTGGTGGATTTGATCGACAAGAACATCACCGGCAAGGATGCCGACGCCTCCCTGGGGCGCGCTCACATGACCGTCAACAAAAATGCGGTGCCCAACGATCCGCGTCCTCCGGCCGTGACCAGCGGTCTTCGGATCGGCACGCCGGCGGTGACCACGCGCGGATTCAAGGAGCCCGAGGTGGAGCAACTGTCCAACTGGATCGCCGACGTTCTCGATCACATGGGCGATGAGTCCGCGGTGCAGCGGGTACGCGAGCAGGTGATCGCGCTGTGCCGGCGATTCCCCGTCTATGGCTGATGACGAGCGGGCACGCATCGAGACCGCGCTAAATGCACTGTCCATTTTGCGGTCATACGGAGACTAAGGTCATCGATTCGCGCCTGGCGGGCGAGGGGCGGCAAATCCGCCGGCGCCGCGAATGTCTCGAGTGTGCGGAGCGCTTCACCACCTTCGAGGCCGCCGAGCTGCTGCTGCCAACCGTCATCAAGGGCGATCGCAGCCGCGAGCCCTTCGACGAGAACAAGCTGCTGTCCGGAATGCTGAAGGCGTTGGAGAAGCGGCCGGTGAGCCGCGAATCGATCGAAGCGGCGGCGGCGAGGATTTGCCACAAATTGCGCAGCCTCGGCGAGCGCGAGATCGCCTCGCGCGCCGTCGGTGAAATGGTGATGGAGGAGCTGCGGCATTTGGACGAGGTCGGCTATGTGAGGTTCGCGTCCGTCTACCGCAGCTTTCAGGACGTCGAGGCGTTCCGCACGGAAATCGACCTGTTGCGCCGCCATCGCCGGCGCCGCGACACCAACAAGGATCAATTGCCGCTCCTGCCGGGCGATGACCCCAGCGGCGCGGGCAAATGACGCCCGCGATCGGCGCGGATGCCCTGGGCGCGAACGCGATCAGCGCGCAGGATCGGGCCTATCTGGCGCGCGCACTCGAGCTCGCCGCACGCGGCATGTACACCACCGATCCGAATCCGCGTGTCGGCTGCGTCCTGGTGCGCGGCGGCGCGGTTCTCGCCGAGGGCTGGCACGAGCGCGCTGGAGAAGCGCATGCCGAGGTCGCGGCGCTGCGCGCGGCGGGTGGCCCCGCCGCAGGCGCCACCGCCTACGTCACGCTCGAGCCCTGCAGTCACACCGGACGCACGCCGCCCTGCGCGGACGCGCTGATCGCGGCGGGCATTCGACGCGTGGTGTGCTGTTCGGCCGATCCGAATCCGAAAGTGGCGGGCGACGGGATCAGGCGACTAGAAGCCGCCGGCATCAGCGTCGCGGTGGGTGCGCTGGCCGGCGAAGCGCGCGCACTGAACCCCGGATTCTTTTCGCGCTTCGAACGAGGCCGGCCGCTGATTCGTCTCAAACTCGCCATGAGCCTGGATGCGCGCACCGCGCCCGCCCCGAGTGAGGGCAATGGGGGCAGGATGTGGATCAGCGGCGAGCAATCGCGCGCCGACGTGCAAATCTGGCGCGCCCGCAGCTCCGCGATTCTGACCGGCGCGGGAACGGTGCGCGCGGACGATCCGCGCCTCGATGTGCGCTGGAACTACGGTCCGTGGGTCAGGCAGCCGCTGCGTGTGGTGCTCGATCCGGCGCAGTCATGCGCGCCGCACGCGAAAGTCTTCGCCGGCGGCGGTGCGCTGGTGTTCGTTGCGCCGGATGCCGCGCGGCGCTCCGCCGCTAGGCCGTCCGCGCCCGGCGCAGCGCCGCCCTTCAGTGTCGAGGTCGTGCCGGCGGCCGGGCGCGGATTGGATCTTGCCGCCGTGGTCGAACGCTTGACGTTGCGCGAGGTCAACGAACTCTGGGTGGAGTGCGGGCCGCGGCTGGCGGCGGCGTTCCTCGAGGCGAACCTGGTCGATGAATTGATCTTGTACGTCGCGCCGATCTTGCTGGGTGCGGACGCGCCGCCGCTGACCGCCTTGAGCGGTCTGGCTGCGAAGGGTCTCCTGCCGCCGTTATTCGAATTTGCGGACGTGCAACGCGTGGGCGGGGACCTGCGGCTGCTGTTGACGCCTCGCAGTGCGCAGCCGAAGGAGCATTGAGGATGTTTACCGGAATTGTCGTCGCCACCGGCCGGCTGGTGTCTGCACTCGCCAAGGGCGGCGACCTCGAGTTGGGCATCGATGCCTCCGCGCTCGGGGCAGGGCGCCTCGCGATCGGCGACAGCGTGAGCGTCGAGGGCGTCTGTCTCACCGTGACGCGCCTCGATGGGCCGGTTTTCTGCGCCGACGTATCGCGCGAGACCCTCGCCAAGACGACCTTGGGAAGGCTCAAGGACGGTGCGCGCTTGAACTTGGAACCGAGCCTGCGCGCCGGCGATCCCCTCGGCGGTCATTTGGTGAGCGGCCACGTCGATGCGGTCGGAACGTTGATCGGCGCCGATGAGGATGCGCGCTCCTGGCGCCTGCAGTTCGAGCTGCCGGCGCCGCTGATGCGCTTCGTGGCGCCCAAGGGATCCATATGCATCAACGGCGTGAGTCTGACGGTCAACGGCGTCGGCGGGCGCCGCTTCGACGTCAACATCATCCCGCATACGCGCGAGGCGACGACGTTGGGCGAGCTGCGGGTGGGCACCGGGGTCAATATTGAGATTGATACCATCGCGCGATACTTAGAGCGTCTTGTGAACCGCTAATTTCATGGCCCCCGCAACACCAAACTCCACTGGAACCTCGCCGATGTCATCAAACTCCGCCGAAGATTTACCAAGCCCGGCACCGTCCGCCGACGGCCCCTCAAGGGCTGCCGAGATCGGGCAATGGGTCGACTCCTATATTCACTTGTTTGCCCTGCGCGGCAAAGGCCTGGCGCTGATTCTGGGACTGCTGGCAGTTGCCTGGATCAGTGCCGGCATTTACAAGGTGCAGCCTGACGAACAAGGCGTGGTTCTGCGTTTTGGAAAATGGATCGAAACCACCGGCTCCGGACTGCACTATCATCTGCCGTACCCCATTGAAACCGTGCTGCTGCCCAAGGTTACCCAGGTCAACCAGTTACAGCTCGGCACTGCTCGCTTCGCGGCGGCCAGCGTCAACACCGCTGATTCCTCGCATGAGCGGCAGATGCTCACGGGAGACGAGAACATTGTGGAAGCCGACTGTGCTGTGTCCTGGCGCATTAAGGATGCCGGCAAATTCCTGTTCAAGATCAACAACCCGGAGGCTGCGCTCAAGGTGGTGGCGGAAAGCGCGCTGCGCGAGATCATCAGCCGTACGCCGATTCAGGCCGCCATGTCGGACAAGCGCCAACAGGTCGCCGAACAGACCAGGGATCTGCTGCAGACCCTGCTTGACAAGGCTGATTCCGGGATTTTGGTCACCCAGGTGCAGTTGCAACGGGTCGATCCGCCGAGCGTTGTCATCGATGCCTTCAACGACGTGCAGCGCGCCCGAGCCGATCAGGAGCGTACCCGCAATGAAGCCGAAGCCTACGCCAATGACATCATTCCACGGGCTCGCGGCGAGGCATCGCACATTGCCCAGGAATCAGAGGCATACAAGTCGCAGGTGATAAATCTGGCCCAGGGTGACGCCAAAAGCTTTCAGCTGATCTATGCGAGCTATGCCGCGGACAGAGACGTGACGGCTTGGCGGCTATACCTCGAGAGTGTTGACGAGATATTGAAGAAGGCCACCAGGGTCATCGTCGATACTTCAGGCAAAGGCATGTCGGGCATCGTTCCGTATATGCCGTTGACAGACAAGGACAAGCCAGAGGCAGCCAAGGAGCCACCGAAATGACTGCGAAGCCACGCCTTTTCATTGGTGCCGGCGCGTTTTTTCTGCTGTGGCTGCTCTCGGCTACCCTGTACACGGTCAGTGAGGTGCAGCAGGCCTTAATTGTTCGCCTCGGAGCGCCGATCGGCGTCGTGACCGAACCCGGGTTGAACTTCAAACTGCCGTTGGTCGATTCGGTCATTTTTTATGATCGCCGATTGCTGACTTTGGAGCCGGCGGCTGAACAGGTCATTCTGGGGGATCAGAAGCGCATCGAGGTGCAGACCTACACGCGTTTCCGCATCGCCGACCCCTTGCGCTTCTATAACGCGGTGCGCACGGTGGAACTGGCTGAGCCACAACTCGCGCAGTTGGTCAGTTCGTCGTTACGCCGTGAGCTCGGTCAAGTGATGCTGCTGTCGCTGCTGTCGGAAAATCGGTCCCACATTGTCGAGCTAATCCAGAAGGAGGTCGCCGACAAGGCCAAAGATGTGGGAATCGATGTCTTGGAAGTCCGCTTCCACCGCGCCGACCTGCCTTTGGAGACAAGTCAGGCCATCTATGATCGGATGACCTCGGAACGGCAGCGCGAAGCCAAGGAATTAAGGGCGCAGGGCTTCGAATGGGCTCAGGAAATCCAAGCAAAAGCCGATCGCGAGCGCACCGTAATCCTCTCTGAAGCGCAACGCCAAGCCAAGATCACCCGCGGCACGGCCGATGCCGAGGCGAACCAAGTTCTCTCCACCGCATTCGGCAAGGATCCTCAGTTCTACAAACTGTACCGCTCCCTGCAGACGTACCGACAAGCCTTGGCCAATGCCGGTCCGACAATCGTGCTGTCGCCAGACACTGAGTTCCTGCGCTACTTCAAGACTGGCCCGGGCACGTTGACCAGGCATTAATGGTTGAAATACTGAAAAGGCAGTTCAACTGGCGACAGGTGCTGGTGACGTTCGGCCCGGGTTTGGTGGTTATGCTGGCCAATACAGAGGTTGGCAGCGTGATTACGGCGGCTCAAAGCGGTGCAAAATGGGGTTACCGGTTATTGCTACTACAATTCCTGATAATTCCGCTCCTCTACGCGGTACAAGAGCTGGCGGCACGCCTGGCGCTTGCAACGGGAGTCGGTTACGGTGAACTGATCCGCGAGAATTTCGGTCGCCTCATGACTATCGTCGCGATTGCGGCGCTGACCGTGAGCTGTTTCGGCACGTTGGTCACTCAAATGGTCGGATTGGCCGGTATTGGCCAATTATTTGGCGTCCCTGTCTGGGTATCGATCGTTCTGCTGATCGTGGCCATCCTGCTGATGGTGGGCCTCGGGGCTCACCGGTCGGTGGAGCGCATGGTAATTGCATTGGGTCTGTTCGAGCTGGGTTTTCTGCTCATGGCGTGGAAAGCCCATCCCGACATCGGCAAACTCACCGCCGAACTTTATCAGATGCCGCTCGGAAACCGCGATTACCTCTATCTTCTAGCTGCCAACCTGGGCACCAGCGTGATGCCTTGGGCGATCTTCTACCAACAGTCCGCCTTGATCGATAAAGGGTTGGGGATCGGGCATCTGAAACTTGCCCGGCTCGACATATGGACCGGTGCCGTTCTCTGCCAGACCGTAACCGCTGCGGTATTAATCGCCGCGGCAGCCACGTTTGGCCAACATCAACAGCCCGTGCAGCTGGAAAACGTGCCGCAAATCGCCACTGCGTTCAGCGCCACGCTTGGACCCATCATCGGTCATTTGGTATTTGTCGCCGGCCTCGGCGGCGGGGCGCTGGTTGCCACCGTAACGGTATGCCTTACGGCTGCCTGGGCGTTGGGCGAAGTGGCGGGCGTACATCACTCGTTGGAACACCATCCGCTGCAGGCGCCTTGGTTTTACTCTGCTTTTGCCTTGATCCTACTGCTCGGCGGCGGGTTAGTCGCCTCTGGCGTTAACCTCATCCGGTTGTCGATTGCGATGGGAGTGGTCAACGCCCTGCTGCTGCCGATAGCGCTGGGATTCCTGTTCCAGTTGGCGCGCACGAAACTGACGGGCCCGATGCGGCTCAAGGGCGCTTACGCCGCCATGGTAGGGACGCTCTTCTTCTGCGCCGCCGCCATGGGCGTTTATGCCGCCTTGGCGGGTATCGCCGGATGAACTTGATGAAGGGCTGCCGCGATGGGCTTTGACAACTTGTTTCACTATTTGAACCTGACGCTGGAGGTGTTCTTCGTCAACCTGCTGCTGAGCGGGGATAATGCCGTGGTCATCGCGCTTGCCTGCCGTTCGCTGCCACCAGCGCTGACGAGGCGCGCCATGCTGATCGGCATCGAGGGCGCCGTTGCGCTGCGCGTACTGCTGGCTATCTTTGCCAGTTTTCTACTGTCCATCCCGCTGCTGAAGCTCGTAGGCGGGGTAGCCCTGGCCGTTATTGCGATAAAACTGACCATCGCGGAACAGGCGGCGGCGAACTCCGATGGCAGGCCGCCAAAAATTCCCCGCGGTCTCTGGTCGGCCGTCGGCACCATCATCGTCGCCGACTTGGTCATGAGTGTGGACAACGTGGTCGCGCTGGCCGCGGTTGCCCACGGCAGCATCTTCATTCTCACCATGGGATTGTTGATGAGTGTGCCGTTTCTGATGTTCGGCAGCGTGTTCGTTGCCGTCTTGCTAAAACGATATCCACTGCTGAAACGCGGTGGCGGTGCCATGCTCGGCTGGCTCGCCGGCGACATCGCCATTTCGGATCCGATACTCATAGGTTGGGTCAACCAGCAATCACCGGCGTTGACAGTGGTGGTGCCATTCCTGGTTGCCGTGTTCGTGGTGATCGAGAGCCGCATAATGGAGGACGCGCAGGCTGCCGCCGATGCTCTACGGCCAAAGCTCAGGCCTAGACCGGGGGTTGCCACTCCTCCGCCCGCGGTTGTCGAACACGCCCCGGCAACGCCAGCCGTCACCGTTGCCGCCCAATCCGAAGAAGCGGAGCTGCCGGCGCCCGAATCCGCTGCCGTGAATTTTGCAATACCGCGACAACCGGAACCCGGCAGCAAGCCACCGTCCGAGGAAGCGGGCACGAGCCATGTGCAAGCGCGGCGGAAGAAACGGATCAAGCCCTTCGTTTGGATCGCTGCTGTGGTTTCGGTAGCGCTGCTCTGGATGCTGTTTAGATTCTTATCTCTGGATTTTCCGACCACGGCCCCTGCCATCCAGTGGACCCCGCCGACAGGACACCGATGAGGCATTCACACAGCGCTGCCCGGCGCGCAAGCTACAATGGCAATTCGCCGGATTGTGCAGCTCGGTCCGGGCGTTAGTTACGAAAATATGCCGAGAATGAACAATTTATGACCGCATTGAATACGATCGATGAGATTCTGGAGGACATACGCCAGGGAAAGATGGCGGTGCTCATGGACGATGAGGATCGGGAAAATGAAGGCGATCTGATCATGGCCGCCGAATGCGTGCGGGCCGAAGACGTCAACTTCATGGCGCGCTACGGACGCGGCCTCATCTGCCTGACACTGACGCGCGAGCGTTGCCGCCAGCTGCGGCTGCCGCTCATGGTCAGCGAGACCGACAGTTCGCACCGCACGAATTTCACGCTGTCCATCGAAGCGGCCGAGGGCGTGACCACCGGAATATCGGCCCATGATCGTGCGCACACGGTAAAGACCGCGGTGGCGCCGAAGGCGCGCCCGGAGGACCTGCGCCAGCCCGGACATATCTTCCCCTTGATGGCGCAGCCCGGCGGAGTGCTCACGCGCGCCGGCCACACGGAGGCCGGATGCGATCTGGCGCGCCTCGCGGGATTCTCCGCGGCCGCCATGATCGTCGAGATCCTGAACGACGACGGCACCATGGCGCGCCGCCCCGATCTCGAGCGCTTCGCCAAGGCGCATGCACTGAAGATCGGCACCAT
>Ga0209890_10000325_pt1 | contig 21881 bp, 17 predicted proteins | sample OrgsoiDNA2013049_FD_185799 | JGI IMG/M metagenome (GOLD analysis project Ga0209890, IMG submission 185799) | Permafrost soil microbial communities from the Arctic, to analyse light accelerated degradation of dissolved organic matter (DOM) -... | ecosystem: Environmental > Terrestrial > Soil >...
CAGCAGCCGGGCTGCGGGGTCGAGCCGGCCGGCACCGGGAGGCAGATCGAGCAGTTGACCGTGCTGTTCTCGGAGCTGGTGTTGGTCCCCGGGGGATCATTGACCATCATCTGCGAGCCGGCGCAGTTCGTCCCGCCGGCCGTCAGCGTCCAGCAAGGAGCCGCGTTCCCGTTCTCGTTGCAGTTCTGGAGCGGGATGTCTTTCTTGTTCCCCTGCATGTCGGTCAGGTGCTCGACGACAGAGCACATCGGCTGATTCTGCGAATCCGTCTGGATCTTGCCAGTGATGCACGGCGGGGTGATGAGCTGGCCCAGCTTGGTAGCGATGGCCGTCATCGAGCTCGCGTAGCTGGCGTCGCAGATCGACGCCAGAACGCTGTTCGGGAAGGCGTTCACGAACTGCGCGATCCGGACGCCCGGATCGCCGAAGCTGCCGTCCGTCGTGTTCACTGTCATCGGCGAGGGGTTGACGTCATCGCCGCCCTTCGCGCCGCACGAGTGCTCGATCACGGGCCAGACCTCGCCCGCCTGGGTGTTTTGGCCGCCCGACTGCGGCAGCCAGGCCACTGTGTAGGGCATCGGCGGTGCAGAGATGGCGGCGACCAGGATCTGGTTGTCCGCATCGTTGGGCTTGAGCGCCTTGATGTCGCTGATGAACTTGGAGACGGGGGTCAAGAGCCCGCTTCCGGTATCGTTCGACATGCAGTTCGTCATGTCGAGCGTCTTCGTCGTTCCCGTCATCATGGCGTTCCCCGGAGGCTGCAGCGGCGGCGCCTCGACCGCGCCGCCCGGCTCGGTGCAGAGGTGGCCGAACTGGTTGCAGCGGTAGTTCGCGATGGGGCCGTACTGGTTGGCGACGTTCTGCTGGCCGCCGGCCAGCGAGTAGAGCGGGGTGTTCGCGGGGGCCGAGCAGTCATCCTCGTTGGTCAGAATGACGATGCCGAGGTAGGCCTCGGGCCGCAGAAAGCCTGCGTTCGTACTGGGCTGCTGTCCGTCGCCGCCCAGCGCGCGATCGATCGACGCCAGCTGGTTCTCGAAGCCGCAACCCTTGTCGCCGAGGAGCGCGATGCACTGGAACACGGTCGCGATCGGGTCGGTGAAGTTCTTCGACGACGTGTCGGAGGAGATGAAGGTGTCTCCGGCCGTGATGGTGCTGGCCGCGCAGTTTCCGCGCGGCATGCTCTGAAACTGGCCCTGGTTCCCCGCCGGGGTGCACATGATCGCGGTGGTCGAGTCGCCCGGCGCACCCATATCCGACGACACGACGGCGACGTGCAGGCTGGGCGGATTCTGCAGGCCCGTGAGTTTGTTCATGAACACCGGGAGCTGATCGTAGAGCTTCGACTGCATCTCGGTCATCGACGACGAGTTGTCGACCATGAACAAGATGTCGATCTCGTTGTTGATCTTCTGGGTGAAGTTCGTCGTCAGCGTCGCCGTCGGAGTGATGTTCGGCGCCTCTAGCGTGCGCGACGTACAGGCCCACAGAGCGGGTGCGGCCGCGGCCAAGCCGGCCCAGCGAAGGACCCGCCAACATTTAGATGAAAAACCGGCGCGACCAATCATGGGAATCCTCCTCGAGGAACGATGGGCGACGACGCCCGGGGGGCAAAACTGCGCGATTATAGGGATGGGCTCAGGGGACTGCAATGCTGCTGTGGTGGCAGCCTAGGACGATACGGTGATGATATCAGCAACCTGTGGGCCAGCTGAAGGCCCGGAAACCCGGGGCCCGTATTCCGGAAGCGCCAACCCAGTTGGCGGCCCTGCCAACCAAAGAGTTGCTCATCGAATCCGAGCGACCCCACAGAGCATCTCCCCCGCAAAGTATCGCGCCCCCGGGGGATCGTCGATCCGAATCGGGCGGAGAAAGCTGTTGAGGATCTCACCGCGCGCGTCACGCCGCGAAGAGGGGTGGACTGGATCGACGAAGCTCCGGCGAACCCGGCCCCCCTGCGCCTCGACGAAGGTGATGCGGCCGCCGTCTCCGACGCTCTCGACGATTCCGGCCCGATCGGCGCACTCCGGCGCCGGCGCCACGCCCCTCGTGTCGAAAAGGAGGATGTCGCCCGGGCGCGCGTCCGCCGCGGCGACCAGGCGATGGGCTGTGCGCAGGTATCCCCAGAGCGCCCGGGTGCTGCCGTCAGTTCCAAAACGAAAACCTGCGTCGTGGAGCGCTCGCTCCACGAAGGAAGCCCCCTCGTCGGTACGCCCCCGGGACGACCCTGGCGACGGGCGCTGCGCCTCGAAGCGCGCCGCCTGGAATGTCGACGGCGCGGCGCCACGGCTGTGGGCCCGGGGCGTGGCGCAGCCGAGCGCGCAGAGGCCAAGGACGACGATCATCGCCACGAAGACCTCGAGCCAGCGAAAGCGGCGCTCGCCGGGCAGCAGCAGGGGCATGCGGCCATCGTATGACATGTAGGATATCTGTCCACATTTTGACCTTCGCCTCGACCGACTAACGTGCCGAGCGCCGTGGGCACATCCCCCCAAAATGGCCAAGTCGATCGCCGGGCGACCGCCGCCATCTTCGTGTTCGCGTTCCTCGGGTGGACTTTCGACTTCTACGACCTGGTCCTCCTCGGGTTCATCAAGGATGGCGTGGCGCGCGATCTCCACCTGTCGCACGTGGCGGAGTCCTGGCTGCTGGGAGCGGGGCTGGGCGCGTCAGGGATCGGCGGGCTCGTTGCCGGGGCGCTGGCCGACAGGCTCGGGAAGCGGACGGTCCTCTCGGTCACGGTGCTCATCTATTCGCTCGGCTCGCTGATCTGCGGCCTGGCGCCGAACGCGACGGTCTTCTTCGCGGGGCGGCTGACGCAAGGGCTCGGCATCGGCGGCGAGTGGGCGATCGGGCACGGAATGTTGGCCGAAGCCGTCGCCCCCCGGATACGTGGCCGAGCGGCGGCGGCCCTGCAGGCCGGCGAGCCGTTCGGCGTCGCGATCGCAGCGGTGGTCGGCTACCTGGTCCTGCCGCGCGTCGGATGGCGCGCGGTGCTGGTCGGCTCGAGCGTCACCGCGCTCCTGGCCGTCGCCGCGCGCGCCTCGGTGCATCTTCCGGATCGGCCGTCGGTGGCACCCACCCGCCCCTATCTCGCCGAGCTGCGGGCGGCAGCTCGGGTTCCCGGGCTCCGTCGGCGGTTCGCGGCCGCCTGGCTGCTCGGCGTGTTCAAGCTCGGCACCTACTGGAGCTGTTACACCTGGCTGCCAACGTTCCTCAGCCACGGGATGCACCAGAGCATCGGGCGCTCGCTCACCTGGATAGTAACGGCCCAGGTCGGGCAGCTCGGCGGGATGCTGGGCTTCGGGGCGATCTCCGATCGGCTGGGGCGCCGGCCGGCCTTCGCGCTCTATTCGCTGCTGACCGCCGCGGCCATCGGGACGCTGGCAGCCAAATGGAGCGTCCTCCTGCCGCACCCGGCTCTGTTCTGGACCGTCATGTTCGCGCTCGGCCTCGGGTCGGGGTGCACTGCGGGCTTCGGCGCGCTGCTCGCCGAACTCTACCCGGGCGAGGTGCGCGGCGCCGCGATGGGCGCGACCTACAACCTGGCACGTGCGGCCCAGCTGCTGACGCCGCTGGCGGTCGGGCTGGCGGTCGCGCGCCACGGCCTCAGCGGCGGGCTGGCGGTCCCCTGCGCGCTGGCGCTCTGTACGGCAAGCTGGGTGTGGGTGCTCCCGGAGACGCGTGGGATCCCGCTCCCCACGTTGAGAGACGGCGTGACCTCCGCCTGAGGCTGTACAATTGGAAATGATGAAAGACGTCGTCGTCGTTTCGGGCGCGAGGACGCCCATCGGGTCATTTCAAGGCGTGCTGGCATCGCAGTCGGCGCCGCGGCTCGGCGCCGTGGCGGTGCGCGCGGCGCTGGAGCGAGGAGGCGTCCCGGCCGACGCGGTCGGTGAGGTCTATCTCGGGTGCGTCTTGCCGGCGGGGCTCGGCCAGGCGCCGGCACGGCAGGCGGCGATCGCGGCGGGAATTCCGCCCGCCGTGGGCGCGGTGACCATCAACAAGGTGTGTGGCTCGGGGTTGAAGGCGGTCGTCTTCGGGACGAACGCCATCGCAGCGGGCGAGCACGACGTCGTGGTGGCGGGCGGGATGGAGTCGATGAGCAACGCGCCTTATCTTTTGCCCAAGGCGCGCGAGGGATACCGGCTGGGGCACGCGCAGGTGATCGATTCCTTGATCCATGACGGCCTGTGGGACGCTTACGGCAACGTCCACATGGGGGAGTGCGCCGAGCTATGCGCGAAGGAAAAGGGGATCACCCGCGCCGATCAGGACGCCTTCGCCGTGGAGTCGTACAAGCGGGCGCTGCGCGCGGTTGCCGACGGAAAGTTTCGCGCCGAGATCGTTCCGGTGGAGATCGCGCAGAAGAAGGGGGCGCCCAAGATCGTCGCCGACGACGAGGAGCCCGGGCGCGGCGACATCGAGAAGTTGGCGACGCTGCGGCCCGCCTTCCAGAAGGACGGGACGGTGACGGCCGGGAACGCGTCTTCGATCAATGATGGCGCGGCGGCGGTGGTCTTGGCGGCAGCGGACGTCGCGAAGGCGCGCGGCTGGAAACCGGTGGCGCGCATCGTCGGCGCGGCGGGGCACGCGCAGGCGCCTGAGTGGTTCACCACCGCGCCGGCGGGGGCGATCGAGCGCCTGCTCGGCAAGATCGGCTGGAAGAAGGATGACGTCGACCTGTGGGAGATCAATGAAGCCTTCGCGGTCGTCTCGATCGCCAACAACCGGATGCTGGGTCTCGATTCCACGCGGGTAAATGTCTGGGGGGGCGCGGTGGCGCTCGGCCACCCGATCGGGGCCTCGGGCGCGCGCGTGCTGGTCACCCTGCTCTCGGCGCTCCAGGCGGCCGGAAAAAAGCGCGGGGTCGCCTCCCTCTGCATCGGTGGAGGCGAGGGGATCGCGCTGGCGGTCGAGCTCTTCTGACGCTACCTTGACCCGAGCCATGTCAGTCCTGGACGGCATCCACCGCGTCGGTGTCATCGGCGCCGGCCAGATGGGACGCGGCATCACCCAGCTCGCGGTAGCGCAGGGGTTCACGGTCACGCTGGCCGACATGGGGCGCGACATCGCCGAGCGCGGGCGCACGATCGTGGGCAAGCAGCTCGACAAGCTGGTGGAGAAGAACAAGCTCACGGCGGCCGAGCGGACGCAGATGCTCGCGCGCATCGAGCCGTGCGACCTCTACGGCAAGGAGCTGGAGTTGGTCGACTTCGTCGTCGAGGCCGCGATCGAGGATGTGGCCGTCAAGAGGGAGATCTTCGCCACGCTCGATCGCGCCTGCCGCGGCGACGTCGTGCTCGCCACCAACACCTCGTCGATCAGCATCACCACCATCGGCGCGGCGGTGACCCGCCCCGAGCGGGTGATCGGGATGCACTTCATGAATCCGCCGCCGCTCATGATGCTGGTGGAGATCATCCGGGGCCTGGCGACCGGCGACGCCACCTACGAGGTGACTCGGGCGCTGGCCGAGCGGCTCGGCAAGCAGACGGTCCTCTCGCGCGACATTCCGGGCTTCATCGTCAACCGCGTGCTGATGCCGATGCTGAACGAGGCCTGCTTCGCGCTCTACGAAGGGATTGGCTCGGTCGAGGACATGGACGTCGCGATCCAGCTCGGCCTCAAGCACCCGATGGGGCCGTTCGCGCTGATGGATCTGATCGGCCTCGACACCGCGCTTTCGATTCTGGAGGTCTTGCACCGCAACCTCGGCGATCCGAAGTACCGGCCCTGCCCGCTCCTGCGCCAGTACGTCGCGGCCGGGTGGCTGGGGCGCAAGACGGGGCGCGGCTTTTACCACTACCCACCGCCGGCCCAGCCCTCGGGCGCCATCCGCGTGGAGCCGGCCAGTTGAGCGCCGCCTCCGGACGCGGCGAACGCGCGCTCGTCGCGCGCGACGGCGCGATCGCCGTCGTCAGCGTCAACCGCCCCGAGGCGCGTAACGCGCTCGACGGCGAGACGCTGGACGCGCTGGCCGAAGCGTTCGCCGCGCTCGAAGGCGAGACGAGCATTCGCTGTGCGATCCTGACCGGCGCGGGTGACAAGGCGTTCGCCGCCGGCGCCGACATCAAGGCGATGGCCGACGCGGATCCGGCGGGCGCCGATCTGCTGGTGGCGCACGCGCATCGGGTGGGCGATCTGCTGGAGGCGTCGCGGCTGCCGGTGATCGCGGCGGTGAACGGCTTCGCGCTGGGCGGCGGCTTCGAGCTGGCGCTCGCCTGCGACTTCATCCTGGCCGCACGCGGCGCCAAGGTCGGCATGCCCGAGGTCGGCCTGGGCGTCATCCCGGGTATGGGCGGCACGCAGCGGTTGGTTCAGCGGATCGGCGTGGCACGCGCCCGCCAGCTCATCTACACGGGTGGCCTCATCGACGCCGACGCCGCCGCGCGGATGGGCCTCGTAAACGAGGTCCTCGAACCGGCGGAGCTGTTGCCGCGGGCGCGCGCCGTCGCCGCCGAGATCACCACCCGCGCGCCCCTGGCCATCGCCGCCGCCAAGCGCGCGCTCCGCCGCGGCCCCGATCTGCCGCTCGACGCAGGCATCGCGCTCGAACGGGAGCTGTTCTGCGGGCTTTTCACCACCCACGATCAAAAGGAGGGGATGCGCGCGTTTCTCGACAAGCGCGTACCCAACTGGACCGGACGATGAACTTCGAGCTCTCCCCCGAACAGAAGATGATCCGCGACACCGCCCGCGATTTTGCGACCCGCGAGATCGCGCCGCAGGCCGCCGAAATCGACCGCACCCACGAATTCCCACGCAAGATCTTCTCGCGCCTCGGCGAGCTGGGGCTGCTCGGAATCATGGTCCCCGAGGCCTGGGGCGGCGCCGGGATGGACGCGCTCTCCTACGCGGTGGCGCTCGAGGAGATCGCGCGCGCCTGTGCCTCGACGGCGGTGGCGATGTCGGTGCAGAGCTCCCTCTGCGCGGCGCCCATCCTCAAAGAAGGGACCGATGCCCAGCGTGCACGCTGGCTGCCCGATCTGGCCGCCGGTCGAAAGATCGGCTGCTTCGCACTCTCCGAGCCGGAGGCCGGCTCCGACGCCAAGGCGCAGCGCACGCGCGCGACGCGCGACGGTGGCCGCTGGATCCTGAATGGCACCAAGAACTTCATCACCAACGCGCCGGTCGCCGATCTGGCGATCGTGCTGGCGACGACCGACCCGACGAAGGGGGGACGCGGCATCACCGCCTTCCTCGTCCCGATGGAGAGCGCGGGGCTGACGCTCGGCCCGCCCGACGACAAGCTGGGGATTCGCGGCGCGCCAAGCGCGCAGATCTTCCTGGCCGACTGCGCCGTCAGCGACGACGCACGGCTCGGCCCCGAAGGCGACGGGTTCAAGATCGCCATGCGCGCGCTCGACGGCGGACGGATCGGGATCGCGGCGCAGGCGCTGGGGATCGCGCGGGCCGCCTTCGAGGACGCCGTCCGCTACGCGCGCGAGCGAAAGACCTTTGGGCAGCCGATCGCCGAGCACCAGGCGATCCAGTTCAAGCTGGCCGACATGCGCACCGAGATCGAGGCGGCGCGGATGCTGCTCTGGCGGGCGGCCGTGAAGAAAGACCGCGGCGGCGGCTACTCGACCGAGGCCTCGATGGCCAAACTGTTCGCCTCGGAGGTGGCCAACAGGGCCGCCAAGGAGGCGGTGCAGATCTTCGGAGGCTACGGTTACCTGCGTGATTACCCGGCGGAGCGGCATTTCCGCGACGCGAAGATCACCGAGATCTACGAGGGGACCAGCGAGATACAGCGGCTGGTCATCGCTTCGGCCTTGCTCAAGGAGTGAACCTGGGGCTAAGGTCGCCTCGGTCGAGGAGGGTCGCCCATGGGTTCGATCGCCGCAATGACACGTAAGCTGTTTGGGTCCGAAATCGCCGCTTTGGCGCTGCTGTCGACGCTGACCGTCGCCGCGTGCGCCGAGACGTCGGACAGCAATGAGCGGAGCGTCCGCGTCGTCAAGAACCAGGAGGTCGCGGCCCAGACCGGCGGCATCTCGCCCGACAAGGAGGCGGAGGTGCAGCTGCTCCTGCAGCAGCGCGATCCGTCGACGCTGCGCTGCTATCAGGACGTGCTCGACGAGAAGCACGATCGCGCGTTCAAAGGGACGGTCATCGTGCTCCTCGAGCTGACCCCGGCCGGGAAGGCCTCCGCCAAGGTCACCGGCGGCACGCTGAACAACAAAGAGGTCAGCGACTGCCTGGTCGAGAAGCTGAACGACTTCGAATATCCGCAGGTCCCGCAGACCGGGACGATGCAGTACGTTTATCGGTTCGAACCAGCGTATTGATTTTCTAAGAGAGCGATCCGCGCTTCGTGCGGATCACACGTTGCCGCTCGTGCCTCCGGGGCCTTCGCACGAGGCGCGGATGGGCGCCACGGCTGAGGTGCGGGGAGCGACGCGCGCCGCGGAATCGGAAGCGATTGTGAATTTCGAGAATGCACGAAGGCCGACCAAGGCTCTCGGCGGTGACGGACGCTAAAGCCTGGAAATGGTTGCGCAACTCTGTGGCGCAACCATCAGGGAGTCGGGGGCAAGTGCCCGGAATTCGGGCGGAACGGAAATTTATCTCCTCTTGCAGGAACTTCCGTCGATGGGAATTGTCTGAAGGACGCTCCAAAGGCCCGTCTGGACCTCCGGATCCAAGGTGTTTATGAAGTCGAAGTTAGCGAAATCAGCAGCTGTGTTCGTTTCGGCGCTCGCGGTTTTGGGGATCGGTTGTGGAGGTGACAAGGGGGCACGCAAGGACGCTCGAGGCGGTCCCGAGTACGCGCTCGCGCATCGCAAGGCGCCGAAGGCGGCTGAGCCCGCCGCCTCGATGACGCTCGACAATGAGATCGGCGTTATGGATACCGACGACGTCGAAGCGACGCTGCAAGAGCACTTCGACGACGTGCGCGCCTGCTACGGGCGCGCCGGCAAGGCGCAGCGCTACGCGGGCGGCAAGGTGCTGCTCCGGTTCATGGTCGCCGGCGATGGCGCCGCGCAGGACGTCTGGGTGCTCGAGTCGACGCTCGGCAACTACGATGTCGAGCGCTGCCTGGTCGAGGTCGGGCGCAAGATTCGTTTCCACGCGCCGAACGGCAACAAGGCGACGACGTTCGAATACCCGGTCGAGTTCCGCTCGGAGAGCGGGATGGCGATCCTCGACGTCGACGGTCCCAAGGTCGATCGCGACGTGGCCACTCTGCTGCCGCAGCTGGCCGCCTGCGGGCAGATCGCCTCCGAGCAAGTGAACGCAATGATCTACATCGAGTCGAACGGCGCCCTCGGCTCCGTCGGCCTGGCGACGGCGGCCGCGATCGACGAGGACGCCGGCGACTGCGCGGTGCAAACGATCCGCGGCTGGCGCATGTCGGTGGGGCTCCCCGGCCACGTGGTGCGCGTGAACTTTCGAATTCCCGCCACCTTCACCACCGCCGAAGCATCGCGCCGCACCCTCGCCCACCACCACCGCCGCTGACGCCAGCCCGCGCGGAGAAAGTCAGATCGCGTGAACGGAGCGGGGCTTCGCCCGGCGGAGTTCTTCGCGGGGGGGTTCGGGGACCCTTTCAGGGTCCCCGAGACAACTTGCTGTGTTTGCGGCCGTAGAGCGCGTAGATGACCAGGCCGATCGCCATCCAGCCGAACAGGCGAACCAGGGTGCCGATCGTCTCCTGCAGCATCAGGTAGAGCGACGTGGCGGCGCCGCAGAGCGGGACCAGGTAGGTGCCGCCCGGCACGCGGAAGCCGCGCGGGATGTCAGGACGTTTGAGGCGCAAGATCAGGACGCCGATGCTGACCAGCACGAAGGCGAACAGCGTCCCGACCGACGTGAGCTGACTGAGGACGCCGACCGGCAGCAACCCGCCGGCGAAAACCACCACCACCCCGGTGATGATCGTCGTGACCCAGGGGGTTCCGAAGCGCGGGTGCACGCGCGCCGCGCCCGGTGGCAGCAGGCCATCGATCGCCATCGAGAAGAAGATCCGCGGCTGTCCCATCATCATCACCAGCATCACCGAGGAGAGACCGGCGATGGCGCCGATCTCGACGAACGTCACCAGCCAGAGCTGGCCCGTCGCCTCGACCCCGACGGCAATTGGGTTGGGCACGGCGAGGTGCGTGTAGGGGACGATCCCAGTCAGCACCAGCGAGACCGCCACGTAAAGGATGGTGCAGATCGACAGCGATCCGAGGATTCCGATCGGCAGATCGCGCTGCGGATTTCGCGCCTCCTGCGCGGCGGTCGAGACGGCGTCGAACCCAATGTAGGCGAAGAAGACGCGGGCGGCGCCGCGCATCACGCCCGAAAATCCGAAGTGGCCGTGCGCCTGCTCGGGCGGGATGAAAGGGTGCCAGTTGGCGCTGTTCACGAATCGCGCGCAGAAGGCGATGAACATCAGCACCACCGCGACCTTGATGGTGACGATGATGCCGTTGAAGCGCGCCGACTCCCTGATACCGATGACCAGAATCGCCGTCACCGCCGCGGTGATAAACATCGCCGGGATGTTCAACACCGCTCCGGTCGAATGGAACTGCCCCAACACCTCGTCGTAGACGAACGGCGCGCGCGTCCAGGTCGGCGACAACGTCACGCCCAGGACGTCATGGACGAACGCCACGGCGTAACCCGACCAACCAACGCTGACCGCCGCCGACGCGACCATGTACTCGAGGATCAGATCCCAGCCGATGATCCAGGCGACGAGCTCGCCCATGGTGGCGTACGAATAGGTGTACGCGCTGCCGGCGATCGGGATCATCGACGCCATCTCGGAGTAGCAGAGCCCGGCGAAGCCCGAGGCGATCCCGGCCACCACAAAAGAAAGCACCACCGCCGGCCCCGCGTTGTCGGCGGCGGCCTGGCCGGTGAGCACGAAGATTCCGGTGCCGATGATGGCGCCGATCCCGAGGAGCATCAGGTCCATCGCGCCGAGCGCGCGTTTGAGGCCGCGGTTATCCGCGGCGTCGGCGCGGAGGGCGTCGATCGACTTGGTGGCGAACAGCGAACTAGCCATCTCGAACGGCGAAACGCAACATCGCCAACGCAGTGTAAACCACCACGATGACGACCCGCCATCTCACGGCCCCGAGCGAGGCGATTTGACGACTTAGGCCGCGAGGAGCACGGCCTCCGTCCCGCCCCTCAGGCCGAGCGCCGCCGGGAGATCGCGACTCAGTTCACGGGCAGATCGGGGCGGCCTGCGTCCCGGCAACCAGGCCCGTTCCGGTGGTCACTGAACCACCGCAGCCAGTCACCACGAGCTTGGTGCAGCTGTTGAGCGTGGTGTCGCAGACGTAGCCGGTCGGGCAGGTGTTGGGGCACGACACCGTCTGCATGCAGATGTTCGTGACCGAGCCGCAAGCGGCGTTGGCGCAGGCCGCGCTGTCGCTCTGGGAGCAGACGCAGGTGTTGCTCGCAGGCTGGCAGATCTCATTCGCGTTGGGGCAACTGCAACCGCTGGTGCCGCCGCTCCCCATCAGGCCGCCGGTTCCTGTTGTCCCGCCGCTCCCGCTACCGCCGCCCTTGCCCCCCCCTCCGCCGGTTCCGATGATGCCGCCCGTCCCGACGATCCCGCCGGTCCCCTTGACGCCGCCCGTACCGATTATGCCGCCCGTCCCGATTATGCCGCCCGTCCCGATTATGCCGCCCGTCCCGTTGACGCCGCCGGTCCCGACTATGCCGCCGCTGCCGGATCCGCCGCGCCCGCCGGTACCGCCGCTGCCGACCGCGCCGCCCGTGCCGACCACGCCACCGCTGCCGACCACGCCGCCGCTGCCGACCACGCCGCCGCTGCCGGTCGTGACACCGCCGCTGCCAACCACGCCCCCGGTGCCGCTGCCGCCACGTCCGGTGCCTCCACCCGTGCCGCTCGAGCCGGCGCCGCCGTCCACCGGCACGCAAGCCTCGGCGTTGAGCCCAATGGTCAACGAAACTGTTGCCCCGGACGAAACGTCCGGGGACTCGACAGGGCCACCCATCGCGATCTTGCAGTCGTTCTGAACGACCTCGGCGGAGAACGGCACCTTACCGCTCATGTCCGACGGAAGGTAGACGCCCGCCTTGTACACGCCGCCGGTGAACGATGCTTTGCCGAACGTCGTCTGCTCTACACCGTTGGCCGTGATGACCAGCGAGACGTCCGTGTACGCCACGCCTTGAGGCGCGTTGATCGTGACGAGCACCAGCGATCGCTGGCTGCACGACAGGATCGGAACGGTCACGATCGCCGTCGCCAATAAGATTGCCTGCCAACGTGTCACTGACATATGAATCCTCCGGGGCACGACGGGTCGTGCTTTGCCGCCGCGACTAAGATTATTCCGCCCACCACCACGGCCCCCACGCCCGCCCAGAACCACCATTTAGAATAAATCGGATGGGACTCGGATTGGGTTGAGGTGGTGTCGCTTTCGACGGTTGGCGTCGTCGACACCGGCGTTGAAGTGGGTGCAAGTAGGCTACCTGACGGACCAGAAGACGAGCCAGACTTCGAGTCAGACCTCGGGTCAGACTTCGCGCTGAACCCCGGGCCGGCCGAAGTCCGCGACGACGGCAACGGCGCAAGCGGCGGCTCCGTCGGCGGCACGACCGGAAGGGGTGCCGGTGCGCGCGGCGGCGTGCGCGAGGAGGTCACCGGCGGCGAAGGCGCTGGCGGCGGCGTGCCGCGCGACGCGTCTTCGAGATCCCTGATGTGCTTTTCGGCGACGGCGCGGTTGGGCGCGGTCGGCGCATCTTTCAGGAACCGCCGGTAGAACTTGATCGCCTCCGCTCCCTGTCCCATCAGGCGGTGGCACTGAGCGATGTTGTAGAGAAAGCTCGGATCCGGCTTGGCCAGATACGCCTGCTCATATTCGGTGATCGCGTTGGCGTACTTCTCCAGCTTGTAGTACGAGTCGCCCTCCTGCGAGTGGGCGCGGGCCGAATCCAGGCGCGGATCGGCGGCGCGCGACGGCCGGCCACTCATCAGAAGGAGAGCGACGAGCACCACGCCTGCTCCAGTTGGTCTTCGCACCAAGATAGATCCTGAGGCAGATCCTAGGGACCGCAGGGCACCGAAGTCAACGTTCTGCTACGCCCCGAGGGGGGCTCCCGCGCGTTAGAATGCCGAGCATGGGCGAGGGGGACCGAAGGTCGACCGACGGCACGCGCGAGCGGCAGCGGGTCCTCCTGCTCTGCGCCGGCATCATCGTGCTGTCCGCGGCGACCGATCGGGTGACGCTCGGTTACTTTGCCTGGCGTCCGCTGCTGGTGCGACTGCTCTGGGCGCTGTTCATCGTGGCGACGGCGCTGAACCTCCGCGGCGCCGGGCGGGCGCGCACGCGCGAGCTGATGCTGGCGCTCGCTGTCTTCTCGACCGCCTTCTACGCCGCGCTGGCGGCGCTGACCGGCGGGGTTACGAGCCCTCTCTTTCACTGGATGCTGGCACTGCCGGTGGCGATCGCCGTCGTCATCCAGGATCATCCAACGGCGATCGTCGGCTCGGGGCTGGCGATGCTGGCGGGCGGGCTCGGAATCCTGACCGCCGCCGACACCAGCCCGGCGCTCTGCTGGCAGTGGGCAGGCACGGCGGCAATCATGGTGCTGCTGGCGGCTTACATCTCGGGGTCTTATGGTCGGCTGCACGCGCGAGAGGCCGCGCTCCGTCTTGCGGGCGCCGAGGCCGACACGCGCGCCCGCGCCTCCGAGGCGGGGATCGTGGCCCGCGACGAGTTCCTGGCCATCGCCGCGCACGAGCTGCGCACGCCCCTCACCTCGTTGTTGCTACAGATCGACGCCGTCGAACGCGCCGTCTCCCTCTCGCCGGGCGGCGTGCTTGGGGAGGTCGAGCGCCAGCGCATCAGCTCGATCGCGCGCCAGGCAGGCCGGCTATCGGGCCTGATCGACGGGATGCTCGACATGTCGCGCCTGACCGCCGGCCGCCTCGAGCTGAACTTCGATCGGGTCGACCTGGCGGCGCTGGCGCGCGAGGTGGCGCAGCGGTTCGCGCCCGACGCGGCGGCCGCCTCCTGCGTGATGAAGATCGACCTTCCTGAACCGCTGGTCGGTCTGTGGGACGAGGCGCGTCTCGACCAGATCGCCACCAATCTCATCGCCAACGCAGTGAAGTACGGCGCCGGCGGCAGGATCGAGGTCGAGGGGCGCGGCACCGCCGACGTCGTCCAGCTCATCGTGCGCGACCACGGCATCGGGATCTCGGCCGAGGACCAGCAGCGCATCTTCCGGCGCTTCGAGCGGGCCAGCGGCCAGCGACAGCACCCCGGGCTCGGGCTCGGCCTCTGGATCACCAGCGAGCTGTGCAAAGCGCAGGGGGGGAAGATCTCGGTCGCCAGCGCAGTGGGCGCGGGCGCCGCGTTCACCATCACGCTGCCCCGTCGCTCGCCCGCCGCGCTCGAATCGCAAAAGCTGCGAATGCCCGCCGCCGAGCCGCCCCACGCCTGACGACGTCGGGACGTTGCGACGTTGACCGCCGGGCACCATCTGGGATAGTTCGCGCAGATGCCGTCGCTCGATCTCGCCGCCTATCCTCTCGAACGCCTCGCCGATCAGGTCGGAACGCCGTTCTACCTCTACGATGCCGCCGAGCTGCGCCGCCGCCTGGACGCGCTGGCCACCTTGACGGCGGGGGATGCCCTGCAGGCGCGCTACGCGATGAAGGCGAACTCCAACTGGAAGGTGCTGGAGGCGGTGCGCGCCGCGGGACTCTGGATCGACGCCGTGAGCGGCAACGAAGTGCTGCGGGCGCGTCGGGCCGGGTTCCCGATGGGGGCGAGGCCGCCCGTGGTCATGCTGACCGCCGACGTGCTGCGCGACAACGCGCTCACCGCCGTGCTCGAGCACGGCGTGCTTCCCAACGTCGGCTCCGCGGGCATGATCGACGAGCTGCACGGCGCCGGCTACACCGGCCCCATCGCCGTGCGCGTGAACCCGGGCTTCGGGCACGGCCACGTCCAGTCGTGCGACACCGGCGGCCCCTCCTCCAAACACGGCATCTGGCACGAAGCGCTCGGCGAGCTGCGCGGGCGCGCGATCGCCGCGAAGTTGCCGGTCACCGAGCTGCACGCGCACCTCGGCACCGGCCCGCGCATCGCGGAATTCGACGAGAACCTGCGCCGCTTCGTGGAAATGATGACGCCGCGGCTGCCAGAGTTTCCCGACATCGAGGCCATCAATCTAGGCGGCGGCATCCCGCACCCCTATCGCCCCGGCGCTCCCAGCTACGACCTCATCGGCTTTCGCAAGCTGCTGGTCGAGGTGGCGTCCCTGCTGGCCAAAGCGACCGGGCGGCAAATCCGCGTCGAGATCGAACCGGGGCGCTATCCCATCGCCGCAGCCGGGCTGCTCGTCTGCCGGGTCAAGGACCTCAAGCGAACCGAGTCCAACCCCAAGGGACCCGGCCACCGATTCATCATGGTGGACGCCGGCTTCAACGATCTCGTCCGCCCGGCGATGTACGGCTCGTACCACCACATCTCGATCGTCGGCAAAGGCGCCGACCGCACACCCGAGCCGTTCGTCGTCGCCGGCCCGCTGTGCGAGAGCGGCGACGTCTTCACCCGCGACGACAAAGAGCTGCTCGACCCGCGCCCGCTGCCCCAGCCGGAGGTGGGCGATCTGCTGGTCCTGCACGATGCGGGTGCCTACGGCGCATCGATGAGCTCGAACTACGTCTCGATCGGCCGCGTCCCGCAGGTCTTCTGGGACGACGGCCGTGCGACGCTGGTGTCACGCCGCGAGACGATCGACGACGTCATGCGCGCCGAGTGCGACGAGCGGATCTTCTGAAGCGCAGCCGGGATCCGCGGCGGTCCCCGCCCTGCCCGAGCACGTGGGGCTATCATCGCCTCATGCGGATCCTGATCGTCGGCGCCGTTTTATTCATTGGCTGCGGCGCAAGCTCCGCGGGATCCTCCAGCGACGCTGCCGCCGGCTCCTCTGGCGCGAGCGGGGCTCGCGGAGGCGGAGGCAGCTCAGGAGGCGCCACCGGTCAGACCGACGCACACCCAAATGACGGCTCGACGAGCGACGCCACGTCAGGTCGGACGCAGTCCGTCTACATGACGTTCTACGGCTGGCCCGACAACAGCCCGCCCGGTGGCGCCATCGCCTACCCCAAGAACGGCGGCTTCCCGACCGTGCACAACGCCGCGGGCGGCACCGGCACGTACGCCGATCCGATCACCTTCGCGACCGACCAGGCGGAGCTTCCGGTGGGGACGATGCTGTTCGCTCCGGTCATCGAGAAGTACCTGGTGATGGAGGACGACTGCGCCGAGTGCGACACCGACTGGTCCTCGTCTCGGAAGTGGCACATCGACGTCTGGATGAACAGCAACGGGAGCGACGATTCGAACGCTGTCCTCGCCTGCGAAGACCAGTGGACGAAGTCGACGACCATCGTCGAGGTGAATCCGCCGCCCGGCCGCGCCGCGACCGCACCACCGCTGTTCGACACCACGACCAACGTCTGCCGAACGACACCCTGAGCGCGATCGGCTACGATCGTTACCCGAAGTCGCTCTCGGCGGTGAGCGCGTAGCGGACGGCCGGTTCGATCGTCTCGACGGAGAGGCCGCGCCAGAAGACGTGCCATTTGGGGAAGCGCAGGAGGCCGTCGCATTGCTTGACGTACCAGGCGGTGATCGGGTTCTCCGGGCGCGAGCGCCAGAAGAACGCCGGGTAGTCGCGCGTGACCAGCGACCAGATCTCGCTGCCGAGGCCTTCGCCCTGGGCCTGGCGCTCGACCGCGAACTTGGTCAGATAGGGCGCCACCGCTGTCTCGGCGACGATGGCGGCGCCGCGGTAGCTCTCCTCGACGAAGGTGCGCGCGACGGGGCGAGTGAAGAACTCGTCGCGGATCTCACGGCCGAACGCCGAAGCGAACAGCGCGCGCATTCGGGCCCGATCGACCGCCTCCCACCCTTCGCGGACGTCGATGCGCGATCCGCGGCGGATCAACGTGCCGGCGCCGTTAACCGTAAAGAGCTCGCGCAGGAACTGCAGCGGATTGACGACGTTGACGCCCATCGAGTGCGGCACCTGCTCGAGGAGTCCCTTGATCTGGCGGAGCAGCAGCGCCTGCCCGCGCGACAGCGCGCCCGGCGCCAGCAGCCGCTCGGTGTCGGTTGCCAGGCTTACGACCGAGGGCGGCTTTCCGGCGCCCACCACCAGGCCGGGCCGGCGGCTGAGGAACACCACCTTGCGCGTCTCCAGCGCCGTGGCCAGCCCGGCCAGCATGCGGAAGCGCGCGTCGATGGTCAGCGCCGCAGCGCCCTCGACCGACACCAGCGGGATCGCGCCGCGTGCAATGACCGCCCGGATCGCCTCCACGGTCGCGGGCCCGAGCTCCGCGTCGGCGCGGATGATCTCGCAGGGGACCGCGTCCTCCAGCAGCCAGTCGGAGACGCGCGTCGCCTGGGCGTCGGCGTCCTTCGGTTCGAAGAGCCCAAGCAGCACGACCGGCAAGAGGCCGAGCCCGGCGAGAATGCGCAGATCGAAGTGCACCGGATCGAGCGCGCTCTTCACGATCTGCGCGTTGGGCGCGAGGATGGCGAAGCTCTCCTTGCGCTGCGAGCGAAACAGCTTCAAGTAGAGGTCGATGTCGGCCTTGGCGCCGACGCTCTCCAAAAAGCGCTGGACGATCTCCGCTTCCATCAGCCGAGCACCGTCGCGAACGTGGCACGGGCGGTCTCGAGATCGGCGATGGTGACGAACTCGTCGGCGGCGTGCGCCTGCCCGACCTCACCGGGACCGAAGACCACCGCGTCGATGCCCCGCTCGGAGAAGCGCGCCGCCTCGGTCCAGAACCCCAGGTCGACGACGGTCCGCAGTCGCTCGCCGAGGAGAGGCGCGAACGCCGGGAGATCGCGGGTGGCGAACGGCAAGCTCGCCTTCACCATTGTCCATTCGATGGCGTGCGGCGCGACGGCGGCCCGCACCCGCTGCTCGGCCTCGGCGAAGAGATCGTGGATGTTCGTCCCGGGCGCCGGGCGAAGCGACAACGACAGCGTCGCGCGCGTCGGAATGACGTTGAAGGCGATCCCGCCGTCGAGCGCCGCGACGTTGAGATTGATCCCCGGGAAACCGGCCGGCCCCTTGCCCCGGTGCGCGATCCCCATCTCGTCGAGAGCGACCGCCGCCCGCGCCAGCACGGCGACCGGATTGACGAGGCCATCGACCAGCGACGAATGCCCCCCCGGCCCGCCGAGCGACACCTTGGCCGCGCCGATACCGCGGTGGCGGACGCCGACCCGGCAGCCGGTCGGTTCACAGACGATGGCCCGCTCCAGCCCGACCGCCGCCTCGCTGGCCAAGAACGCATCCATGCAGCTGCCGCCGTGCTCCTCGTCGCCGGAGAACAGGATGCCGACGGAGCGGCTCGGCTTTCGTTCCGCCAGCACCTCCAGCACCGCCGCGATGGCCCCCTTGGTATCGGCGGTGCCCAGGCCGTGCAGGCGATCGCCCCGCTGAACCAGCAGATGGGGCGGTGACGTATAGCCGCTGTTGGCCGGCACGGTGTCGAGGTGGGCGTTCACCAGCAGCCGAGGCAGCTCTTCGCCGAATCGAGCGTAGACGTAGGCGTGATCGCCGACGGACACCTCATCGACGGTGCGCGCGCCGAGGGTGGCCAGCTCGCCCGCCAGGCGATGCACCAGCGGCCGTTCTTCCCCCTCGGGATTCTGGGTGTCGAAAGAGACCAACTCTGCCAGCCGATCCACGAGCGCCATCGCCGCGGTTATACAATGGCCGGCGCCTGTGTTGACCTCCGCCCCCGTTCTCGCGCTGATGCTCGCCCAAGCGATCGCGCCCGCGCGCGGTCCGGGGGAGGCGATCGCGCCCCCACCACGGCCACAAATCCGCGCGGTGCGCACACCGGCGCCACCCAAGATCGACGGCCACCTGGACGAGGTGGAGTGGCGCGCCGCCATCCCCTCGGCCGTCTTCACGCAGCACTATCCCGACGAAGCCGCTGCCCCCAGCGAGCAGACCGAGGTGCGAGTCCTCTACGACAACAAGAACATCTACGTCGGCATCGACTGCCAGCAGATCCATTCGCCGATCGTCCGGCGTCTGCAGCGACGCGACGGGTTTCTCCCTTCGGACGGCGTCTGGATCGACATCGACAGCCGCAACGACGGCGTCAGCGCCTACCACTTCTCGGTCAACGCTGCGGGCGCGCTGCTCGACGGTATCCATTACAACGACACCGGTTTCTCTTCCGACTGGGACGCCATCTGGGAGGCAAGGGTCGCCACCACCGAACGCGGCTACAGCGCCGAGTTCCGCATCCCACTCTCCGCCCTCCGCTTCACCGCGCTGCCGGTCCAGTCGTGGGGTTTTCAGGTGAGACGGTTCATCGACGCCCGGCAGGAGACCGATGACTGGGCCTTCTTCCCTCGGAGCGCCTCCGGTGTCGTGCCGTACTTCGGTCGCCTCGACGATCTCGTTGGCCTCCCGCCACCGGGCAGGTTCGAGCTCCGCCCGTTCGTCCTCGGCAAGCTCGAGCACCGGGACGCCGGCGCCGACGCCAACTCGATCGAGCACGGCTCTTTCACTCACCTCTCGGCGGGACTCGACGCCAAGGCGCACCTCACGAACGAGCTGACGCTCGACCTGACAGTGAACCCCGACTTCGGCCAGGTCGACGCCGACACCGTCATCCTGAACCTGTCGACGTTCGAGACGTTCTTCCCCGAGAAGCGGCCGTTCTTTCTGGAGGGGCTCGACGTCTTCGCCACCATCCGCCCCATCCTCTACACCCGCCGCATCGGCCGCCAGCCGGCGCTGCCGACGCTGACGACCGGTGAGGCGCTCTACGCTCAGCCCGACCCTTCCACGATCTACGGCGCGGCCAAGGTCTCCGGCACGATCGGCGGCAAGACCACCGTAGGCGTGATGTCGGCGGTGACCGGCGAGAATGACACCCTGGTACAGACGGCCAACGGCGCAAGGGTCAGTCGACTGGCCGATCCGCCGACCGCATTCAACGTCCTACGGGTGAAGCGCCTCGTTGCCGCCAACGCCGACGTCGGCTTGATGGCGACAGCGACGAATCGATTCGAGCCGCAGGTCCCGGCGGGTGTCCGCTGCCCGACGACGCAGGCGCTGCCCGCCACCGACGGTCGTTGCACCAACGACGCCTACGTCCTCAGCCTCGACGGGCGCTGGCGTTCGACGTCGGGCAACTACGCTGCGGCCTGGCAGACGATCGGAAGCGTGCTGTCGCGCGGACCGGCGCGCAGCCAGCCCGACGGAATACCGATAGCGCCCGGCCACACCGCGGGGGGGGCCTCGGTTTACGTCGGGAAGGAAGGTGGCGCGCACTGGCTCTGGAATGCCTGGCAGCACCTCACCGGCCGCGAGCTCGAGTTCAACGACCTCGGCTACCTCGAACGCAAGAACGACTATCAAGGTTACTTCAACCTCGACTACCGGACGCTACAGCCCTGGTGGATGACGCGCGAGACGACCAGCGGATTTCAATTCAACGTGCGCGAGACGCTGGACGGCGTCCGGCTGTGGCAGGGGATCGCGTTTACCACCAGCTGGACGCTGCGCAACTTCTGGTCGTTCTACTTCGAGGTCAACCTGCGCGGCGGCTACGCGGACGATCGCGAGATGGGCGACGGCTCGGCGTTGCAGTTCCCGGCCAGCGGCGGGGCGATCGCCACGCTCTCCACCGACCCGCGCCGCCGGGTCACCTTCGCCTGGTCGGGGGTCGCCGAGTGGCGCGAGAGTGGCTACGGCAGGTATCTGCAAACCAACGCCCAGCTCACGCTGCGGATTCGACCGGAGCTCGAGCTGACCCTGCTGCCAACCGCCGTCTTCGACAACGGGTTGCGCCGCTACGTCGGGACCGACGCTTCGCTGGCGGAGATCGGCTCACCCGCCGACTACCGGTTCGCGACCCAGAACGCCACCAGCGCCGGAATTACGGTGCGCGCGGCCTACACCTTCACGCCCGAGCTCTCGCTGCAGTTCTACGCGCAGCTCTTTCTCGCCTCCGTTCACTACAGCTCGTTCTTCGTCTATCCCAAGACGGCGTTCCGCGAGCAGGTGCCGTTTGCCGCGCTCATGCCTGCCGGCGCACCATCCGGGAATCCCGACTCGGAGCAGGCGACCTTGAACGTCAACCTGGTGCTCCGCTGGGAGTACCGACTCGGCTCCACCCTCTTCCTGGTGTACACGCGGGCGCAGACCCCGGCGCTCACGGTGGCGCCCGGCGGGAACGCGCAATTCGAGCTCGCACCGATCTGGCGCGGACGCGCGTCGGACGATGTGGTCTTGCTCAAGCTCGCGTACTGGCTGGGCTAACGCCCTTTCTTCCTTCAGAACACCGCCTCAGGCTCATTCGCGCCACGTCCTTCGCCACCATCTCTCGCCACCATTCCCCCGCCACCATCGCTGGTTCGCCGACTCTCACTGGAACTCGCAGCAGACTCGTGCTCGACCGAAGCTGAACCTTGCTTCGCGCAGGAGAACGCTGCCGCTCGAGTCACCGCGACCTTCCGCACGAAGCTTTTTCGGCGGCGCGGGATGCGTCTCGCGTATTGAAGGGCATCCCGCGCCGCCGAAAAAGCCCACGCGCGGAAAGAGCGGCAGACCGAGGGATTGGCGGCGATGCGCGCGTAACGCAGATGGACCTACGCACGTGAACGGAGGCCTACGTTGACGACGGGCCGACACCTACACCGCGATACGCGACGTAGCGACGTAGCGACGTAGCGACGTAGCGACGTAGCGACGTGCGACAAGCCGCCGCAAGGTCGCGGATGGCCGCAACCCTGCGGGCGGCGAGCCGCGAAGCGGCGAAGCCGCCCGGATATGGGAATAAACCGCCCGCGCGGCGCAATGGCTGCCCCGCCACAGCGCAACCGCCCCACGATAGTCGC
>Ga0209890_10000326_pt1 | contig 21863 bp, 14 predicted proteins | sample OrgsoiDNA2013049_FD_185799 | JGI IMG/M metagenome (GOLD analysis project Ga0209890, IMG submission 185799) | Permafrost soil microbial communities from the Arctic, to analyse light accelerated degradation of dissolved organic matter (DOM) -... | ecosystem: Environmental > Terrestrial > Soil >...
TGCACCAGGTAGTAGTCGCGATTAGCGATGGCTTGGATGGTTAGGCGTCCGATTCCGGGCCAGGAGAAGATGGTTTCGGTTACGATTGCTCCGGCTAGCAGGGCGCCGAATTGTAATCCCAGGACGGTCAGGATTGGGATCATGGCGTTGCGCAGGGCGTGGCGATAGACTACGGTGCGCTCTGGCAGGCCTTTGGCTCGGGCGGTGCGAATATAGTCTTGGCCTAACTCTTCTAGCATTGAGGTGCGCACCATGCGGGTCAGGATCGCGGCCAGCGCTCCGCCCATAGTGATTGCGGGAAGCACTAGATGGGCTATGCTGCCGGAACCGGAGACGGGCAGCCATCCTAGCTTGACGGCGAAGAACAGGATCAGCACCGGGCCCAGCGCGAAGTTTGGGAACGACAGGCCGAAGAGGCTGACTACGCTTAGGGCGCGGTCGTCCCACTGATTGCGGCGCAGGGCCGAGCGCACTCCTGCTGGAATGGCCAACACTATGGCTACGAACAACGACGCCAGGGTTAGCTGCAGTGTGAAGGGATAGCGCTTTGCGATCAGACTGGTAACTCCCTGGTTGAAGCGCAGCGACTTGCCCAGATCTCCGTGAAGGACGCCTTTCCAGTAATTCAGGTATTGCTCGCCTAGCGGGACGTCGAGACCGTAGGCGTGTCTTGCGGCTTGGATGTCTCCGGCGGCGGCGCCTTCTCCCAGCATTTGTTGGATGGGGTCTCCGGGGACGAAGTGGATTAGGAGGAAGACGGTGGAGACTACCAGCCAGATGACTGGCAGGGTGTAGAGGACGCGGGAGATTAGGTAGCGCGGCATCAGGAATTATAGCTATCTTACAAATAAATCTTCGGCAGTGATGTCCGCTCTCCAAAGGCTTAGAGAGCGCGTGAGAACTCGGTTGTCCCTCTGGAGCCTGTTTCGCAGGCCGAACGCCGCCCCTTGCGGAACGTCAGCCAGCCAACTTATTTTTCCTGCGGCGCTTGCCATGCGCAACCCAAACACTAGAAACTGTCTGTATGCGGATTCTGGCGCGCTTTATGCTGTCGGCGAGTGACTTGACGCACTTCCCTCCCCCCGGCGTGCCGGAGATCGCTTTTCTCGGACGTTCCAACGTCGGGAAATCGAGCGTGATCAATTCGCTGGTGGGCACGAAACTGGCCCGCACCAGCAATACTCCCGGGCGCACGCGCAGCATTAACTTCTATGAAGTCCGCAGGGCGGGGCAACCCAGGCCCGAGCTGCTGTTCGCCGACCTGCCGGGATACGGCTACGCCAAGGTCTCCCGCGAAATCTCCGAAGACTGGGCTCGGTTTGTGGATCCGTATCTGCACCAGCGGTCGAGTCTGGCGCTGTGCCTGGCACTGGTGGACTCCAACATTCCTCCCCAGGAAAGCGACGGCCAGTTGCTGGAGTTCCTGGCGTCCAAGGGACGGCCGCATGCGATTGTGGCCACCAAGTGTGACCGGCTGTCTGGCAACCACCTGGCGCAGGCACTGCGCACGCTCGGGCAGGCCTATGGCGGGGTTCCCATCGTGGCGTTTTCGGCCAAAACAGGAACTGGCAAAGAAGAATTGTGGAACCAGATTCGCGCTGCGGTAGCGGGATTCTGACGGCTGGCGGGCCGTTTGGCTAGTTCCGCAAAAACAAGAACAAGTTACTCTGGTGATGGAGCCTTCAGGGCAATCCATCCGTTATCATTAAAAGTCTATGGCCAAGTATCTCGTGACCGGCGCTGCCGGCTTCATCGGTTCCTCGCTGGTACGCGCGCTGTTGGAACGCGGCGAGCAGGTTCGTGGTGTTGACAACTTTGACACTGGCAAACGCGAGAACCTGACCGAAGTGCTGAGCCGGATGGAATTTCGCGAAGCTGACATCCTCGATCTGAATGCCATGCACAAGGCGTGCGCAGGCATCGACTACGTGCTGCATCAGGCGGCCATTCCGTCAGTTCCGAAATCGGTGTTGGACCCTCTCGGCAGCAATCGCGCCAATGTCGACGGCACGGTCAATCTCCTGGTCGCAGCGCGCGACGCAAAAGTGAAGCGGGTTGTATATGCCGCCTCGTCCTCGGCGTATGGCGATACACCGACCCTTCCGAAACATGAAGCCATGACCCCTAACCCAATCTCGCCATACGCAGTGGCCAAGTTGGCCAGCGAATTTTACATGGTGTCGTTCTACCGCTGCTATGGCCTCGAAACCGTGTGCCTGCGCTACTTCAATATTTTCGGGCCGCGGCAGGATCCTTCTTCGGCATACTCCGGCGTACTCGCGAAATTCAGTATGCAGATGCTGCGCGGGGAACAGCCCACGATTTTTGGCGATGGCGAAACCAGCCGCGATTTCACCTACATCGACAACGCCGTCTCGGCCAACTTGCTCGCCTGTTCCGCCCCGGCGGCGGAGTGTGCCGGCCGCGTTTTTAACTGCGCCACCGGCCAGCGCACCACGCTGAATGAAACTTTCCACGCTTTGAAACAACTGACTGGTTACAAGGGCGCCGTGAAGTACGGTCCGGAGCGTGGTGGGGACATCAAGCATTCGCTGGCGGATATCACGCAAGCGCAAAAGCACTTGGGATACAAGGTTCTGGTCAACTTTGAAGACGGCCTGTGCCGTACGGTGGAGTGGTACAAGAGCCAGGGCCAGCCAGTCGGAGTCTGAGCGGCGCAACCGGAGCCGAGCCCAGGCGCACTGGCGTTGGACTATGACGCCGGGCGCCGCACATCCGCCACCGGGTGGGATTTCGGTTTCCTGGACTTTTCCCAGGTGATGAGTGCGTCCAGGTCATAGCGGAAAGGGCCGTACGCGCTGAAGGTTTTCTCGTCAAACAGCCGCTTGGCGCCACAGCTCAGGCAAACCTGATAGGAATATCCCTGCACCCGCACTGGCCAGCCCATGTTGCCGTGCCAGCAGCCTCGCAACGCCACCACGGCCGCTCCAGCCAGGGTGGTTGCGACCACTCCGGCTGGCCACCACCAGCTGGATTTCTTGAGTTTTTGGAATTTTCCGTGCTCGACTGCGTCGGTCATCGCATCTCCGGAGCCTGTTTTTTCGGGCTGCCTGTTAACCATAGGACGAATCGAGGCGGAGGGCAAAATCTGAAGGGTCGTAGCTCGTGAAATCCCAAATTGGGCCCGGTCGGTTGCGCATCCCCAAACCGCAGAGGGACGTGTACTAACGGACATTGCGGTACCCCCCCAAAGACTATTAGGCTGAAAACTGGAGTCGTGGCTTTCGTCGGTCTTTACGGGCCGCTAGTTGCAAGTTGCGCCTCTGGCTTGGCCGGTTTGAACCGCGGTCGAACCAAGAGCGGCAACGAGCCTGCGGACAGGCCCCGGATACGATGGACACAGGTTTTTCGTGATCGTGACAGCGCCAGCATGAGTGCCAATCCAACCCGAGTTGACTGGGAAGCGCCGGCGACGGCCGATCCCGGATCTCCGCTGCAGGAGGGCAACCGCGTCCTCGAATCGATTGCGCGCCAGGAAGCCTTGCGCGCACTGCGCGCCTTCTCGGAACTCCACGAACAGATACGGAACCGGCGCGTGGCCACGGGATGCGCCTCCGATCGCGACTTGTTCGAGACGGAACGCTTCATCCTGGACGAAGTACTGCAATTGATTTGCGACCGCGCTCAGGCCATCACCCAGGCCGACGGCATCGTGGTCGCGCTGGCGGAAGGATCGGGGATGGCGTGCCGCGCGGCCGCCGGACCGCTTGCCGTCGGGCGCGGTCTTTACCTGATCGGCGAATCCGAGCTCCTGCGGGACTGCCTGGAATCGGGTCGCATACTTCGTTGCGATGATTGCGAAACCGACGCTCGCGTCGAACTGGACTTCGCGCTCCGCATCGGAGCTCGCTCTACGATCATGGTTCCGTTGCGCGGCCGGCACCAGCAATTGGGCGTGCTGCAGGCGTTCTCAACAACCGCTCGTGCTTTCAGCGATCACGACATTCGGTGTTTCGATCTCTTCTCCGAGCTGGTTCTTTCCGCGCTTAAACCCGAGGATCAGGATCGGCGCATCGGCTGGCTGTCGGATGTGGCTGGCGAAGTCCTGCAGGCGAAACTAAATGTGGAAATGCCGGTTGTGGCCGATGCGGCGGCGCTCGAGATTCCTGAAGCCGAGACCCTTATACCCAGCGTAGAGACATGGATTGCCCAGTCTCCCATTGCCGCGACCATTCCCGAGACCGGGCAAGTTCCACAGGCAGCGCTTCTAATTTCGGAATCAATGCCAGAACCGCCAGCGCTGGCGCAGCCGGTTGTCATTCCCGTGGCCTTGGTCGAGTTGCCCGCCTTCGGCGTCGCGTACGAGTCATCCGCGGACGACAGATTTGAGATCGAAGAGCCGGCGATTCCCACCGAAACTCCTCAGTTCTTGCCATTCCTCCACCGCCTTTCTCTGCCCGGCAGTTCGCGGCCAGGATTGACTGTAGTGATGGGTCTGGTCGCAGTGGCCGCGCTATTTTCAGCCGGAGCGTGGTGGGGGATGCAGGTTCATGGGAAGACGGCGGTCGCAAGAACTGAAGCAGCAAAGATTGTCGCCACCACAACTGCGGTCGCGCCACAGTCGGTGACGACGCCGCCAGCGCCCCCGAAGGATATTCTGTCCCCCGCAATCTCCGACAATCTGATGAATCCATCAAAGGTCGGTTCCGATGCGGCGCCACTCACCGCCGTGGCGGAAAACAAGTTGGCGGCATTGCCAAAAATCACAGGGGTACGTCACTGGTCTTCGTCCATGGGAAGCACGGTGGTGATTGACATGGAAGACCAGGTTCCCTACGAGGTGCACCGTTTGATGTCGCCGGAGCGGATCTACTTCGATCTGCACGACACGGTTTTGTCGCCTGAGTTGGACGGAAAGACGATGGACGTCGGCGATGTTTCGCTGACTCGTGTGCGCGTGGCTCAGCCCGTCGCTGGCGTGACGCGAATCGTGCTCGACACCCGAGACGGATCGAATTTCTCCGTCAGCATGGAGTCGAGCCCGTATCGTCTAGTGGTGGAACTGCGCGGCAGCGATCGAACTTTGGCTTCGAACCGCGTGACTCCGAACCAGACGTCAGCGTCTGCGAACGCAGCGCCGGCCCCGCTGAAGGCGGCTCCTGTCGCGGCATTGGCGGCGAAGGCAACCGACCAACGTTTGGCGGTGAGAACCGGCAAATTCCGAATCGTGCTCGACGCCGGGCACGGCGGCTGGGACTTGGGCACGGTGGGACGGCAGGGATTACTGGAAAAAGATCTGGTGCTTGACGTGACCCAGCGTCTGGGCAGGTTGCTGCAAGCGCGATTGGGATCGGAAGTAATGTTCACACGGACCGGCGATAGCTATCTGCCTCTCGAACAGCGTGCTGACCTAGCCAACCAGACACAGGCCGATCTGTTCGTCTCCGTTCACGCCAATTACAGCAGTTCGGCGGCGGCGCGAGGCGTTGAGACCTACTACACAAATCTGTTTTCGGCGCCGGGGTCCCGTGAGGTCGAAAAACATGACGATGGAACCTTCGCTAAGCTAACGCCGGTATCGTTATCAGCCGGAGGGTTGCATGAAAAAATCGAGGAGTCGCGCCGGCTTGCGGCGAGCGTGCAGCGCGCTCTCTACGCCACGCTGGCCGCGAACAGCCCAGATATTCGCAACCGCGGCATCAAGGATTCAGCTTTTGCGGTGCTGACGGGGACGACCATGCCCGCCATTCTTACCGAGATTTCTTTTGTGAGCAGTCCCGAGGACGAGCGCAATCTGCAGAGCGCGACTTACCGCCAGCAGATTGCCGAAGCGCTTTACAAGGGCATCGCCCGCTACCAGGAAGCTTCCCCACACGCGAGAGTCGCCCAACTGCAAAAACCCACCACCAGGTAAAGCTCGTGTAGAGCGGACACTCCTGTCCGCTGATTTTGACTTTGCTCTTGCCTTTGATCTTCCCGCCCGCAACCATCCGGCCCGCAACCCACCCTGGAAAATCAATTGTCATCCTGAGCGCAGTAGCCACCCCATGATTCCTAAAGACCGGGGGGAGGGGGTAGGGTGAACAACTGGTAAACATGGGGTACAGGCCGGGCGCATCCCTACCAGATTGAACTGGTGACACTCCGGCAAGATCAAAAGCAAAACCAAAGGCAGCGGACAGGAGTGTCCGCTCCACACGAGACGCTAGTTCGTGCCTACTCCGCCGTACTTCGTCAACCACTTCAGTTCTTCACGCACCTTGATCTTTCCGTGCCAGGGATTCTTGGTGAGCGAGTGTCCCTCGCCGGGGAAAATCAACAAGTTGCTCGGAACATTCAGTTCGTGCAGAGCGCGATCGAGCAGATAGTCCTCAAGCACCGCCACCCGAACATCGTCCGCTCCGGCGACCATGTGGGTCGGCGTGCGGACCTTGTTGAGCTGATAGATCGCGCCTTCGCTGCGATAGCGATCTGGAGTTTCCCAGGGCAGCCCGCCGAGGAAATAGACATCGTCGAAGGTGGTGTCGTCGTTGCCCCAGTTGGCGACGTGCTCCACCGCGCCGGCGCCGGTGACGGCGGCCTTAAAGCGAGTGGTCTGCGTGATCAGCCAGTTGGTCATGTAACCGCCATAGCTGTAGCCGCCAATGGCCAACTGGTTGGCGTCGGCAACCCCGTCTTTCACGAGTGCGTCGACGCCCGTCAATACATCCTTGCCGGGCCGGGAAACAATTTCCGGAACGATCTGCAGCGCGAACTTGTCTCCGTAACCGGTCGACCCGCGATAGTTCGGCTCGAAAACCAGCCAGCCTGCGGTGGCCGCCAGGCGATCCCACTGATACCAGTCGGCCTCGAAGTGGTTGCCATCGGCATCCTGCGGCCCGCCGTGGATGAACACAAACATAGGCAGGTGCTTTGCCTCAAACTTTCCTGGCGGATACATCAGCATGCCTTCGACGGACGTGCCGTCGTCGGAGGTCCAGCGGTAGGGCTTGGCCTTCGGCAGTTCTCGCTCGGTAAACAGCTTGTTGAATGCAGTGATGGGCCGTGCCTGAGCGAGTTTGTCGGGGCCGTCGGCGATGTAAACCTCCGTGGGCCGCTCGGTTGCCGAATACGCAAATGCAATGCGCGAGCCTTGGGATGCGGCCGCTGGGGCTTCATACGTTCCGGCCCATCCTTCGCGCTTCACGATGGCGGCTTTCGGACTCGCTTGCGATACCAACTGCACCTCGGTCCCGATGCGGCAGGCGCAGAGCACTGAGCCGTCGGGAAGCGTCGCGTAACGCACGACTTCGCCCGGGTAGTCAGCGAACCAGCGCTGAACTACTTTTTTGTCGGATGCGTCGCCGGCGTCTACCCAGTAGAGTCGCGGTTGCGGATCCTCATATTTTTGTTCAACCGATCCCAAGCTGGTCTGAAAAAATACATGACGATTGTCGGGAGCCCAGTCCAGATTCAGTTCGACCGCTTCGTTGCGCGTCAGGCGGATGGGGGCTGCTTCCACACTATTGTTCATTAGGTTGACGAGGTAGAGTTCGATGTCTTCGACCTTCTCCTGACGCTCGGACACCGACGAAGTCACAAAGGCCAAGCGGTTGCCGTCGTGCGAAATGCTGATTTGCTCCACGCGCAGAGGCGTGCGCGCAATCGCGACCGCGCCGGGTGTAGCGCCGGAATCTTTTTCCGCATCGGGCAGTTCTTTCGAACCGAGAGCGGCATGGCGCGCGAGAGCTTCGTCAAGATTAAGGCGGAACATCACGTCGCCGCGCTCATCGCCGCGATAACGGATCACGTCCTTCCAATCTTTCTTGTGATCGTCGTTCTGCTGCTTGGTCCTGGGTTGGCGAGTAGCGAAATAAATTCCTTTCGAGTCCGAGGACCAGGCAAAGGCGTGGACTTCTTCCTCGCCCGAGGTGATGGCAAAGGCCTCGCCGCCGCCGGGCGAAATCAGAAACAGCTGGGCGACCCCTTTATCTTTGTCACTATCTTTTCTTTTACCGTCTCTCCCTTTGCTGTCGCCTTCGTCTCCTTCTTTGACATCACCATTTTTTCGTTCGGAGAGGAATGCAATCCATCGGCCATCGGGCGACCATTGCGGCGAAGTTTCATGCCCGGCCTGCGTCAACTGGATCAGGTTCCCGCTGGTGGTCTGGTAGAGCCAGAGTTCTTTGCGGAAGATCTGCTGATTCCAGTCGGCTTTTTCGGTTCCGATGACGACGGCGGTGCCATCGGGCGAAACTTTCACCGCGTCAAAGCTCACCGAGTTGAAGAATTCATCGAGCGTGAGCTTGGGCCTTGCGGCTTGCGCATAGGCAAAAGTCGAATGGGTAAAGATCGAAGTGGAAATCACGAAGACAAGTGAGACCAGCAGGATTGATCGTTGCATAGAAAATCGTCGCATAGAAGATGGGCCCATAGACTTTCTTTCGATAACAGTTTTCGAGAACTACGAGGTATACACTGCACGCGTGATTGGTGGCAAACGTTTCACTAGAATCTCGATCTTGGGAAACGCCTTGCTCTTCTCATCTACTGACAACTCGGGATGCGCGCCACAGTCGCCCCCAGCGGCTAAAGCCGGCATCAAGCGGTAATTACGGCACGACAGTCGCGCCCTTCCCAAGAACCTGCGTGACTCAGAGTTCTTCAGTAGCCGATTGTTCTTCTACGGCGCGGTGGGTTGAGCGTTACGTAGCGCCTCATCCAGCGACTGGTTGCTCGGTACGTTTTGCTCCACCACGCGCCACCCGTCGTCAAAGCCACGGAATGCGACGGTCGAACGGTAGCGCACTCCGCTATCGTAGAGCGCCGCGCCCACCTGATTGATGGAAACCCAACGCCAGGTGAACTCGACCTCCGCGAAGTTACCAGACTTGCTGATTCCGGAAATGCCCAGCAGTTCCCGGCGCGCGACCTGGATCGCCATCGGGCCATTGTCGGGCAACGCGCTCGAAATCAAGGGCCGTATCGTATCCACTCCGAGCGGCGTGAGCACTACGTCCCAGCAGGGCGGAGGTTCGACTCCGGCGGGACACTTCTGCTCGGTGCCGATGATCCATCCGCGGCGCTGTAACACCATGGTGTCGGGAGAACTGAAATCCTTATTGGAAACGAATCCGGTCCTGAGCCAGAACAATTGCGGCGCTTTGAATACATTGGAGGCCGAGATCAAATCGACCGCGAGACGGCGCGTCAGGAAATCGCGCGGAGAACAGCCCAGCCCCAGACACAACAAGGCAGCCAGCAGCAATGTTTTTGCGGTGCGCATGAATGTTGATTATGGTTGCGAGAGGATTCTAACCAATTGCGCGCGTCGGCGGGGCAGAAAAGGCGCGGTTGCAATCTGGCCGTCAAACTTCTTCGACCAGCGGCCGGGGATCGGCACGTGGCAGGCCGGGCAATCGCCTTCAGGAGTCAACTTATATTTTTCGATCGAATATCCATAGCGCTGGATCAGCATCTCGCCGCACTGATGGCAATGAGTATCTTCCAGACCCTCTACGCGCCCGGAAAGGTTACCCGCGTAGATGTAGCGCAATCCAGCTTCACGGCCGATGGCGGCGGCGCGCAGCAGATCTTCGGGGCGCGTATCGGCGGACGACGTCATTTTGTAATCCTGGTGAAAGGCGGTGACATGCCAGGGAATGTTGGGCGAAACGCCAGCCACAAATGCGGTCAGCTTCCGCAGTTCGTCGTCGCTGTCGTTGAAGCCGGGGATGAGCAGAGTAACGATCTCCAGCCATACGCCCATCTGGTGCAGACTACGAATCGTGTCGAGAATCGGCTGCAAGCGTCCGCCAAGCTCGCGATAGTGGCGATCGTCGAAGCTCTTGAGGTCCACCTTGTAGAGATCGATCCAGGGATGGAGATACTCGAGCACCTGCGGCGTACCATTGCCATTCGAAACAAACGCGGTCAGCAGGCCCGCCTGACGGGCCTGGCGGAAAACTGCGACCGCCCACTCGCTGGTGATCAGCGGCTCGTTATAGGTGCTGACGACAACCTTTGCGCCTTGGGTCAGCGCGTCTCTGATCAGCCGTTCCGGATCGGCCTGCAGCGGCGGTGAAATGGCATTCGGATCACGCAGCGCTTGCGACGTGACCCAATTTTGACAGTACGCGCAGTGCAGATCACAGCCCAGCATTCCGAAACTGTAAGCGAGGGCCCCTGGGTAAGCATGAAAAAACGGCTTCTTCTCGATCGGGTCACACTGCACCCCGGCAACATAGCCCCAGGGAACGTAGAGCGTGCCACCGTGGTTAAAGCGAACCTTGCAAACGCCGGGTTGTCCCTCGGGAATGGGGCAGCAATGGCCGCAGGCATAGCAGCGCACACGGTTGCGTTCCAGCTTTTCCCAAAGAGCGGGGTCGCCTTCGCGGACGCGGTCGTCAGCCGTCAAGATGTCGCGCAGCGTGGCCACACACACATTCTACGGCGGAGGGATCGGGTCTGTCTGTGGTCCCCTGGGGTTGATGGGCCGGTGTGAAACCGGGCTCAGTTCTTATCTGATTTCGCGCGCTCGTTGTGATTGCGGAGCCAGGCTCCGGCCTGCTGGCGGGCGGCAGAGACCTGCACCCGCGTCATTTGCGAAGCCAGCCCTTCGAGTCGAGACTTGCTGTTCACGTCGCCCTGGGCAAGGGCGATCGCTGACCAGACGTAGGCCTTGGACAAATCTGGAAGAACTCCACGCCCCGCCCAATAGTAAGCGCCGAGTGTAGCCTGCGCTGTAACATGCCCCTGTTCGGCGGCGCGCAGAAACCACTGCATAGCCTGCGCGTCGTCCCGTGGAAGGTCTTCTCCATTGTGGTAGCGCACGCCCATCTGCCATTGCGCGTCCGCGTCCCCCTCGTTGGCGCGCTTTCGCAAGTCCGCCAGGGTCTTCGCTTGCGCGCTGTGATCGGGCGCGCTCTGCCCTGAAACCTTCGAGGCCGCCCCAGCGAACGACCGCTGCGACGCTTGCGGTGAGTCGGCCGAACGCTTCTCGATCATGGACTGGACTAGATAGCCGACGACCATCGCCACCACCAAGATGGCCAGGCCCAGCAGGCCGAGGTGAAGCCAGCGAGATGGAACGGTGGGCGGAGTTTCGGGGAAATGTTCGGGAACCCGTCCGGAGAACTGCTCCGGAACCTGCTCTGCAACGATTTGTCCGGCGTCCTGCTGCGAGACTTCCTCGGGGACCTGGAACTCCTGCGCCCACAACACCTCGCCAGTCGCATGGATCGAACTTGAATCCAGCTCGCCCGATTCCGAAGCGGTAGGCTGCGAAAGCCGCGACACGACTTCTGGCCCAACCGGCGCTTCCAGTTGAGTCGTTTCAGGCTCAGTGTCTTCGGGCTGCGCCTTCTCACCATGGGTTTTGGGAATCATTTCGACGAGCCGGTCCAAAACCGTCCCGTGGGCTTTCGTGAAACTGTGCGCATGCGGCGAGAAAATCTCGAGCAGGCCAACCACCCGGAAATCGGACAGGATGGGAGCGGCCATGAGCGAGCCTATCCCCAGAGCGCGACCGATTTCAGGATCCACTCGCGGATCGCTTTCCATGTCCTCGCATGAAACGAGGAGACCACTGCGAACGCATTCTCCCGACAGCCCTTGTTTTATGTCCAAGGGAGCTCCCAGCGGCGGCGCTGGTTCACCGGCGTGCGCCCGGCAGATCATCTTGTCATCCGTGAGAAAGGCCAGGGCCGCGCCACTGGCTCCCGTCAGACTCAAGACGCGCTCGGTGATCAGCTGTAAAACTGCATCGACATCGTCACCTATCTCACGGACCTCGCGGCGAACTGCTTCCACCGAAGACAGGGTTCCGCTTCGATCAGAGATCGGGACAACAGCGCTCGATTTACTGACGGGCGCCAACTCGGGTAATTTCTGTTCCTCTCGCCGTGCCAGTTGGTCGGTTCGAGCAGCGTGGTTGGAGCAAGCGATGAGCAGGTTGGCAAAAAGCCATTCTTTAAGTACTTGCCGGGAACTTTCAGGAAGCCCGGAGAAACGGATACCTCCACGGCCAGCGTCATCGCTCCACATCACCTCGCCAGTGCCGTGAATGTAACTCTTGGTTTCAGGCAGATCGAGGCAAAGGGCTACCGCCCGGTTCATTTCCAGTCGTTCACTGGTTTGGACGGCGAAGCCGTCCTCGTGCAGGTCGAGCAATTCGCTAAGATCCACGACCATGTCGGTCTGCGGGCCATTGAAGCTGGCGTAAACCGGAGTGTGAAGTTTTTGACGAACCAAACGGCGCCGTTCTCCGTTGGGAGCCCCTGCGATTGGATCCGGCAATCTGACAACGCTCCGATCCATAGCTGTCTCCATATTAACTCAGGGAGCGAACGGGCGGGGCGAGATTAACGGAAAACGGTCAGAGGTTCGCGGCCAGAAACGGGGTGTCGCCTTGTGCAGCGGGCACGAGAACCTCGGGCATGGTCAACACCCGATTGAGCGCATCCGCGAGGGTAGAGGGGAATTCGGAAGTGAGGAGGTTGACATCCAGTTGAAGATCCCTGTTGCTGTAGAAGCGGTAGACGACGAGCGCGCCACGGCGCTGGTTCGAAGTGGTCACCAAATCTAGCGTCAGCTTCCATGAGGGCTGGCTGGAAATCGCAATCATGTGAGGAAACTTGCTCCAGTGGAAGTGGCGGTTGCTTTCGCTGGACACCGCTTGATCATGGGGAAATAACTTAAGGTCCAATTCGAAAGCATCGAAATCGTTGCTCTCGAAGGCAGCAACCAGGACGCTGCGCACCTGGTTGAAATCGCCGGCCACTTTGAGTTCCTCGATGGCACGGCGCACCGAAAGATTGTTGATCACGATCTGCCGCTGTTCTATGGTGCGCTGCGCGACTCGCCTGAGTTCGCCAAACTCAGGGTAGTTCAGATGCTGGACTCCCAGCCAGACGCCGGTGCCCACGACCGCCAGAACCAGCCCCAGGGTGCTGCCCGTCGGCCAAAGCAGAAACAGGCTGAGCATGGCAAAAATCGCGGAGACAGCGTAGAGAACGATCACCACCTGGCGATGCGAAAAACCCATCTGCAGCAGCTTGTGGTGGATGTGTTCGCGATCAGCGGTGAAAATCGGACGCCCGCTTATCAGCCGTCGGAGGACGGACAGCAACGTTTCCAGAATCGGCAATCCGAACGAGACCACCGGGATGGCCACAGCGACGAACGTCGGCGCTTTCTGCGCTCCTGCCAAAGCCAGCGCACTAAGCATGAAACCGATGAACAGGCTGCCTGAATCACCCAGAAAAATTGTGGCAGGATTGAAGTTGAAGCGAAGGAATCCCAGGATGGCGCCGGCGAGCGTCACGCTTATCAGGGACCCCAGCCATGAATGATTGACCAGCGCTACGACAAAAAATACCATCATCGAAAACAAGGCCGATCCGGCAGCCAAACCATCCAGACCATCGATGAGATTGAAGGCATTGGTGACCGCCACCACCCACAAGACCGTCAGAGGCAATCCTACGAACCAGGGCAGGGAGTGGTAACCGAAGATCAGGGGCAGATCGAGAACGCGCATTCCGCCGAGGAAGAGCATCGTAGCGGCAATCGCCTGCACAGCAAATTTCAAATACGGACTTGCTCCGCGGAGATCATCGTAGATGCCGAGACAAAAAATCAGACAGGCAGGAACATAAATGCGGAGGAGCGTGTTGAGAGCGAGTCCTTCGCGCAAGCGGGGAAAAACGAGGGAGAGCCCCAACCATATGCCCAAGCTGACCGAGAAAGCCAAAAAAATCGCTACTCCCCCCAAACGGGGAAGCGGGGCTTGGTGAACATGCCGTCCATCTCGCGGTACCGACACCCAGCCTCTGCGGGTTGCCAGGTCTCGCACTTCGCGCGTAGCCACAAACGACAGGGCTAGCGAGAACGCAAACAATCCAAAGAACAGGAGCGTCAAGATCAGAGTTCCTTCCGGCGGAAACGCCCGGCATTTCAAACCACACGTGCTGCGAGTAAGCTCCGGTCAATTCTCTTAGGCGGGGCTTCCCCATTGGCGCCATGCGATGAAAATGTTTATTTGTTGGGACTATACAACTCGTGGCAGTCGCAGCGCAACTGCTTGGGTGGACTTTTTCGTTAGCTGTCGATTTTCTTCGGACGGTGAGACGGAGCGCTCTGCGCCGATTTTGCTGGGTTGCGTGTGTTAAACTCGCTGCACGCATAAATCCAGGAGTCCAGGTATGTCCGGGCGGAATCGCCGCTTCCTTTTGCTTAGCTTGTGCGTGTCTGTTGTTGGTATGTGCAGCCTCCACCTTCTGGCCCAGACACCGGTCACTGGGGATGCGCCCCAGCCCGCGCTTGCCAGCGAGACCGTTTCGCCTCAATCGCCTCGTCTGCTTGCTAGTTCCAATGTCAAGCTGGGCATCGGCGATCTGATCGAGATCGCTGTGTTCGGAGTGCCCGATCTCTCCACCAAGACGCGCATCAGTGGTTCCGGAGACGTCTACCTTCCCCTGATTGACTATGTTCACGTTGCGAACCTGACAACCGATGAAGCGCAGGTACTAATCCAAAAGCGGCTGGAGGACGGAGGTTTTGTTCGCAGCCCGCACGTTTCCATTTTCGTGAACGAGTCCGCCTCGCAAGCGATCACTTTGGTGGGAGAGGTCAATCACCCAGGGGCCTACCCTGCGATTGGTGAGCGCCACCTTTTCGACTTGATCTCCGCTGCGGGAGGATTGAGCGACAAAGCGGGCCGCAACGTGACCATCCAGCATCAGGGAGATCCCGGTCAGAAAGTTGAACTTCAGCTGTCGTCGAATCTGGTGGAAGACACCCAGAACAACGTGGAGGTCTTTCCGGGAGACACGATCATTGTTTCTCGCGCCGGAATCGTTTACGTCGTGGGCGATGTGCAGCGCCCCAGCGGGTTTCGGATTGAGGACAACACCCTCAGCGTTCTCAAAGCCCTGGCGTTGGCCGGCGGCAGCACCCGCACCTCTGCCTTGAACAGAACGAAGATTCTGCGGCAGACGTCGAACGGGATTCATGAAATCCCCGTCAATCTCAAGAAGATCCTTTATGCCAAGGCGCCGGATATAGCTCTGGTGAAAGGCGACGTTTTGTTCATACCTGGAAGTGCGGCCAAGTCGGCGGCATATCGCAGCGCGGATGCGGCAATGTCGCTGTCCACGTCCTTGGCGGTCCTCGCAGTTCGTCCTTAGGCCGTGTGGCGCGGACACTCCCGTCCGCAGCCTTGCCTTTGCCTCGTATTCCCGTTTCCCTTAGATAGGAGCCTCCGCGTTACATGCCGAGCGCTTCAAGCACCGTGATGTAGTCCCGCGCTGTTCTTTCGCGGGAGAGCTTGTTGACGATGTATTGCCGCCCGCTGACTCCCATTTGTCGTCTGCGCTCGGGGTCCTCCGCCAGATCGAGGATCGCATTCACCAAGCTTTTATTGTTCTCGGGTTCCACAAACACACCTGCACCGGCTTCTTCGACAATCTGCCGCGCCTGGCCATCGACGGCGACGATAACCGGCCGCTCGCACGCCATGTATTCCAGTAGCTTGGTAGGAATCACCGTCTTAAACAGCTCCGTCTTTTTCAGCATAACCAGGCAGAGATCGGCGGCTGAAACATAGGCCGGAATCTGTTCCCGCGGCTGCTGACCTAGGAACTGAATGTTGGTGAGTCCACGTGCGGCCGCAAGTTCCACGATCCGTTCTTTTTCCGCGCCTTCGCCAATCAGCAAGAACATCGCGTTCGGCAACGCAGTCTGTAGCTCTTCGGCGGCGGCAATCAACGTCTCCAGTCCATGCGCATTGCCCATGGTGCCGATGTAGCAAACCAGAAAACGATCTTCGATCTTCAGCTGCTTACGCACTTCCTTCGCTGCCGGGTGGAACCGGAAAAGATCGGTCTCCACGCCATTCTCGACAATGGAAATCCTGGCTACGGGAACGTTCCAGTAGCGGATCAAGTGGTCTTTGAAGGCTGCTGTCACGACGACGATCCGGTCGGCACGCCGGTAGAGAAATCCGGCGATTGCGCCGAGGGTGCGATGGAGCAAGCTTCCTTCGCTGCCCGCGCCGACAGCCGCAAGCGATTCTGGCCAAAGATCGCGCACTTCAAAGACGAAAGGGACACGCTTCCACAACGCCAGCCACCATCCCGAAAGTGCGACCAGCAACTGAGGAGAAGTGGCGATGATCACGTCCGGCTTTTGCAGAGCGAGCCCGCTGACCGCCGCCGAGACACAGAACGACGCGTAGTTGCGAATTCTCTCGTGCGCTTTTCGATTTGGCAGCGGCCAGAGCCATGTGCGAACGACGCGCACCCCATCGACGGTCTCCGTGTAGTGCAGCCGGTGCAACCGTGGCCGCCATTCCTCGGGCACCACGCCGGTCGGATGGTTCGGAAATCCGGTGAGCACAGTCACTTCATGCCCCATTCGCGCCCAGTGCCGCGACAACTCAACGGCGCGAGCCGCCGGCGCTCCCATTTCAGGCGGAAAGTATTGCGAAACGTAGAGAATTTTCACGGCGCTCTGGACAGAAATCCTTTACAAGGGCGCGAAGGACGAAAGTCCCTATTGCTAGGAATGATGGCTTTGAAGTCCCCCGACCGAAATGGGCTGACCTGAAGAACGCGACTCCTCCAAGGCAAATGTGGCCAGCATCGTGGTTACAATCTCCGCGAGAGGGAGGGGAGAATCTCCTCCCGTGCGAAGGGCGGAGACAAAAGCTTCCCATTCACCACGATGACCTTTGTCCTGACGCAACCACGACCGAAACACTTGCTTCCGCCCCCGGCCAACGAGTTCCAGTCGGCGAAAATCCTCAAGCACAGCCACCGCGCCACCACCGAAGACTTCGACCCGTTCCTTCGAATACGATTTGTCGCCGTTGGCCAAATAGCTGATCGTGCCCTGCGACCCATCCGCGAAGCGAAGCGAACAGACCACGTTATCGTTGCTATATTTACCGGGGTTAGCGAGGCTGTGGGCTTGCACCTCAATCGGAGCAGCACCCACCAGGAAAGTCAGGAAGTCCACAAAATGGCAGACTTCCCCGATGACGCGGCCACCACCCTGGTCCGGATCATTCAGCCAGTGATCGGCAGGAATGAAGCCGGCATTCACGCGGTAATGCAATGCCAGTGGCTCGTGAATCCCTCGAAGAAAGCTCTTGAGCCGAAGCGCAAGAGGAGCGAACCTGCGGTTGAAACCGACCATGAGAAGCGGCGTGCCACCCGATGGCTGGTCCTCGCAGACCCACACGATGTCGCGCAACTCATCTTTATTCAGGCACAACGGCTTTTCACAAAAGACGTGCTTACCGGACTTCAGGGCTGCCAGAACTTGTCTGGCATGTAGATGATGACGGGTGGCGACTACGACGGTGTTGATCGCCGCATCACGGATCAAGCTGTCTTCATCGGTGGCACCGTAGTGAAATCCGAACTTCTTCGCGGTGTGATGGGAATGGGAGCCATTGGCGGCGCAGACGCCCACAAATTCCACTCCGCCCACTCGCTTGATTGCCGGCAGCAATGTGCTGGTGGCGAAGCTGCCCGCCCCCAGCAATCCGATGGCAACCGATTTCGTAGCGGCGGGAGCCCCGCCTTTCCCGGTTACTTCGACGCGCCGGGTTTCCTCGGCCAGTTCCGGGTAGGTAATCAGGACTCCGAGGAAGGCCTGCTGAGATTTCCCCGTGATGAGGTCATAGGCCGACTGCGCCTGGTCAATCGGAAACCTGTGCGTAATCAAAGCGCCCACATCCACTTTGGCGTCGGCGAGAAGCTGGAGAAAAGCCTCCATGTTGCGAGTCTCCGTCCAGCGCACATAGCCAATGGGGTAATCGATGCCTTTCTGTTCGTACGCGGCGTCATAACGACCGGGCCCATAGGAGCGGGAAAGGCGGAAATCCAGTTCCTTCTCGTAAAAAGGCCTGCGCTCGAGGGCCATGCCCACGGCGCCAACCGCGACGATGACGGCACGGTCCCGGGCCGCTTCGGCGGCGAGATTGACCGGATCGCTGCTGGTCGTCTGCGCTGCAATCAGGACGGCATCCGCGCCACGCCCGCCGGACTGTTGCATGCACGCGTCCAAGAAAGCCGTGGAGGAGGCGCCGGCAGCGTCAGCACCCAGACGCAGCGCGAGGTCAACCCGTCCGGGGTCGATGTCCATCCCAACGACACGACAACCTGCGGCCTTGAGAATCTGCACCGTTAATTGTCCGAGCAGGCCAAGTCCAATTACGCCGACAATGTCGCCCAACTTCACGTCAGCGGTTCGCGCGCCATGCAAGGCGACGGCCCCGACGGTGGTTGCAGCCGCGTGATCGAAGCTCACTTCCGAGCCCGGAGGGATCCGCGCCAGCAGCAGGCGCGGGATGCAAGCGAATTCGGCGTGCACGGCGTAGCCAACGCCAGCGCAGGCTACTCGGTCACCCGGGCGGATGTCCGTGACACCTTCTCCCACGGCAACTACGGTTCCGGCGCTGCTGTAACCGGGAGTGCTGGGTTGGTCCATCCGGCTGCGGACTGCGGCCAGGGCCGACGCCGCGCCGTCCCGGCGGACTTTGTTCCAAACCTCGCGCACCAGGTCGGGACGCATCCTGGCCTTTTGCAGCAGGTTCTTCCGGGCGAACTCCGATGATGCCCGCTCGGTCCCGACCGAAACCAACGAGGCGGCAGTGCGGACCAATACGCAACCCGCAAGCAATTTCGGAGCGGGAACGTCGACCACTTCGATCTCGCCGCCGCTGACCTGTTGGAGAACCTGTTTCATATCGTGTCGCGAGGATTGCCACTTAAAACATACAGCACCTGCAATTGTACGATGGCTAACCGCTCGCTTTCCCGTGTGGCACGGGCTCCAAGCTCACTTGGTAAATTTGCGCAGCAGCGCGCGACAAGACCAGATAGCGATTGCTCTGCCCCAGTTGAAGCGCTTCGCCGGCCAGAATCACGGTGACAATTCGTACCGGCAAGGGCGCTCGCACACGGTGGAGAAGAGAAATCGCCGGACAGCGCTCGCCGTAGGTGGGCGATTCCCAGCCCAGCAACTCTTCATCTCCGCACACGATGTCCCCGGCCCGATTCTTTCCGCCCCGGATGATGGCAGCGCTCCCTGGAGAGCTGGAAAAAATGTTCCAGCGAAATCGCACCTTTCCTGCTGAGAGGACCGCGCAAAGCGGTGGATTGGTAATCACCTCCAACGGCAGGTCAGGCAGTAGCCAGTGTAACCGCAACTCGTGCTCACCCGCGCCTAGCAGATCATCCACGATGACCCAGGCGCCTTCGGTGACGCATTGGACCATCCGCCGATGTTTCACTCCGAGGCGCCGGTAGCCGTCGTGCTCGCCCTCAAAACAGTCCGGAGAATCCGCGTTGCCGGTGGAGAAAGATCTGCCGGATGCCTGGGCCCAATCCAGCCAGAGAAAACGACCGGCGCGGCGCATCTGGTCGCGCCGATCCACCATGACCGTGTTGTGAACGGCGGTGCCGGCAAGGCCGTTGTTCCAGGGAGGCTCGCCGTTGTAGAGATACGTCCCGGCATCCCGTGCCAGATTGAGGCCGTGCCACCACAAGTCCACGTGCAGTTGATCGGCCTGAAAAGGACGACGCGTGTAGCGCCCCGCTCGCACGAGCGCCCAGGAGTTTCCGGTGCCAATGCGGTGATAGCCAGCGCTGGAAGAAACCGTGTAATCAGGTTCGCGGTAGGCAGGTTCGCGCTGTGATTTCGCGGACTTGCCGCAAAGCCATAGCGCAGATTCGTCCCAAGGTCCCGGTGGGAGCATGGTCGGACGATCCAGAACGCAGCTTCCAAGCCGCACCAGCGGACGAAGGTCGCCGTAGTCGCACGCCGCCAACGGAAACAGGTAGCTGCCGTCATTCGAGCCATGATTGGGCGCACGTCCGGACTCTGAGTCCACAAACTTACCGAGGAACTCGAAGGCTGCGGCCGTGCGCGAGCGGATTTCCGGGTCGAGCTGGATTTTGTGAATTTCCGCGAGGCGAACGGTCCAGAGCAGCAGGTGGAGAACCATCCGCTGATAGTTGAATGAATTCTGGAGATACGCCCCTTCGGACGTGATCTGGTCGAGGACCGCTTCCCGCAAAAGCCGTGCACCCTGTTTCTGCCAGGCGGCCGCGTCCCTGAGTTCAGGGTAGAGAGTTCCGGCCGTCCACAGGCCGACGGCTTCGCTGAATAGATGATTACTGCGCTGTGATCGTGCGTAGCCGACGGTTTGCACGGTGCGCCAGGCATGCGCGGCGATCATCGGGAGCAGCAGCGCTAACCGTTGCGGCGTCGTAGCGGGCGAACCGAGGAAGGCATAAAGAGCAAAGGACCAAGCCAGAATCCGCAGCGAGGATTCCTGTCCGCAGATCCAGAGTGGACCCGACATGGGTGGGCTGTTGTCGGCCCAGTTCTCGATCGCGCTCCAGAAGGCTTCGGGAAACCGCTCGTCGCCGCTGATGGCATAGGCACGGGCCAGCGGGTAGACGAACAGGAATCGGGACGGCTCCAGGATGAACTTGAGGTCGCCGTAATCTTCAGGCGCAAACCCGGAGGCAAACCGCATCTGTGTCCAGGGGCGGTCGGGCGAGACGCGCTGGCCCGTAACCGGGTTCTGGAACCAATGGGGAGGAAAACCGCAGGCAAATGACAGCCGGCCAAAGAATGGCGGGCTCCCTCCGAGGATTCTGCTCGCTTCGGCAATTGCGGATTCTTCTCCATCCGCGCCGAGAACTTTCTTGAGTTCAGGCGTCAGACTGCGAACATCCGAGAAAAAGAAAGGGCGGCAGCCCTGGCGGCGAATGCTCAGAAGATCTTCGGGTGAAGTCTTCGGAGCGATGTGTTTCAGGTCCCAGGCCTCCCAGCCCCGGACCGATTGCATGCGGCGCAACATCAGCCCGCTGCCGCGCTGCAGTTCATATCCCAAGCGAAGGAACCCGTCGCGCACCCCGAATGTCCGGCCGATCTGCAACAGGGTACCGAGCCTACCCATCGCACCTGCCAGCCACGGGATTCAACCGGCCTTCCTTCAGCCGGCGCGTGGCCACCGCCTTCAACTGCTCATGCATGACAAAGAATTGAGAATCTTTTTCCCGGCCGGCCTGCGGGACAGGCGAGATCGTGCCGCGGTCAAGACCGGCCACGCCTTCTGCGATTAACTCGATCCCGTCGGCGATCATTCGGTTTCGCAAATCGGGCAGCGAGTCGCAGTCGGCGGCGCCTGAGAATTCGCGGTGCAAGAGGATGGGGCCAGTATCAATGCCGCTGTCCATGAGATGAATCGTTATGCCAAGGGGAACTCCACACAGGAGCGACCATTCCGGGCTGCTCATGCCGCGGATTCCGGGCAGCAGGGCAAGATGGGCGTTCAAAACGCCCAGGCGAGGAACCTTCAGCACCTGGTCTCGCAGAATGTTTCCGCCGGTGAAGATCGCCAAATCGGGGGACCATTGCATGAGTTGCGCTACGGCACGCGGCGAGTTCTGATCGCCGCACGTTACGACCGGAAACCCATAGGTGCGGGCCACCTCTTGCAAACTGCGGAATACCCCGTCTCCATGCCGCAGTGCCTTCTCGAGATAGGGGTTCCGCACTTGCTTCCGAAGCGTGGACTTGCCCGGGGCCAGCTTGGCAACGGCATAGTGGAGCGAATCACGCAGGCCCCATTGTCCAAGCTTGCGCAACAGCGTGCTGCGATCCCAGGATGGCAGCGTCAGCGCTCCAACCGGAACACATCCTACTTGCGCCAAGCGAGCGGTGACGGCACAGCCGGTTTCGCTGTACGGACTCGAACAGAGGATCGCTACGCGCATTCCGATGCCTCAAACTTACGCGTAAGACGTTGCTCCAGCATGAGCGCGTCGGCCAGAAACTTGCATCCCCAACTGATGAACCGCATCGGCTGGTACGCTCCCCAAATGGGATACGATCCAGCT
>Ga0209890_10000327_pt1 | contig 21818 bp, 22 predicted proteins | sample OrgsoiDNA2013049_FD_185799 | JGI IMG/M metagenome (GOLD analysis project Ga0209890, IMG submission 185799) | Permafrost soil microbial communities from the Arctic, to analyse light accelerated degradation of dissolved organic matter (DOM) -... | ecosystem: Environmental > Terrestrial > Soil >...
ACGTGATGCGGCTGGAGCAGGACGCCGTGTTCAGGAAGGCCGGGTCGTAGACCATCAGCCCGTGGTCGTCCTCGGTGACCTGCATGGCGGTGAACGCCGTGGCGTGGACGGCGCCGTTCTCTATGGGCAGGTCGTATGTCCTGCCCGTGCGGTTGTCGGTGACGGTGAGACTGTCAGGCATCTGCTCTCCTCGGATCAGCGCGACTCTACCGGCGCCGACCCGGTTGACGGCCGGGATGTGATGGGGGCCACTGCGTAGACTGCGCCCATGGACGGCCACCACATCATCGTCTGGTTGATCATCGGGCTGATCGCGGGCTCGATCGCGGGCCGCGTCGTGGCCGGCGGCGGCTTCGGTTGCCTGGGCGACACCATCGTCGGGCTGGCCGGGGCGGTCATCGGCGGAGCGCTCCTCTCCTGGATCGCGCCGAACCGGGCCGTCGACACCGGCGGGATCATCGGCGACATCGTCGTCGCCTTCATCGGCGCCGCCCTCCTGCTCGCCGTCCTGCGCCTGCTCAAGCCGAAACGCAACAAGTGGCAGCCGTGGAAGCGGTGAGCAGCGAGCCGGCGCAGCCGCGGCCCCGGCGGGTCGTGCTGGTGCGCCACGGAGCCACCGAATGGGCGCATGACGGCCGCCACACCGGCTGGACCGATGTCCCTCTCAACCACGACGGGCGTCGCCAGGCAGCCACACTCGGCGCCCGGCTGGCGGAGTGGAGCTTCGCCGCGGTGCTGTGCAGCCCGCTGCAGCGGGCGGTGGCCACGTGCGAACTCGCCGGGCTGCGTGGCGACGCGCAGATCGACCCCGACCTGCGCGAGTGGAACTACGGGGGCTACGAGGGCATGACCACGGCGGAGATCCGCGCCGGCAGGCCGGGCTGGCAGCTGTGGGACGACGGCGTCATCGGAGGCGAGCTGCTGGCTCAGGTGGCGGCGCGCACCGACCGGGTCATGGCCAAGCTTCGCAGCGTGCACGGTGACGTGGCCGTCTTCGCGCACGGCCACCTGCTCCGCGTCCTCGCCGCCCGCTGGATCGGCCAGCCGGCGCGGCTCGCCCAGTTCGTCAACCTCTCCACCGCCAGCGTCTCCACGCTCGGCTGGGAGCACGAGTGGCCGTCGATCACGCTCTGGAACGACACCTCGCACCTGCGCGCCCCTGACTGACCTGCGCCGCCCTCAGCCCGTGCGCCGGCCGCGTTGCCTGAGCCGGAGAGGGGCCGGGCCACCTCCCTCGCCGCGGATCCAGACGTGGAGCAACACCAGGCACCACATGCGGAACGGCGCCCACGCCTCGGCGAGGCGGAGCATCTCCGCCTGGCCGGGCAGGTGGTCAAGCTCGTAGAGGCGCTCCACCGCCTGCTTGCCCACCGCGTCGTCGGTGATCTCGTCGACCACACCGGCGCCGCGGAAGACGATTCCCTGGGCGCTGAACGGCCCCACCCCCCGCAGCGCGCTCACCTCGGCGAGCGCCGTCTCGACGGGTAGGGCACGCAGGCGGCGACGGTCGAGCACTCCGTCCAGCGCCGCGTGGGCGATGCCGTGGATGCGCAGCAGCTTCTCGTCCGGAAGACCGCGCACCTCGGTCAGCTCGAGGAGCTGCTGGGGCCGTGGAAAGGCGTGGAAGGTCACCCCGTCGACGGCGACGCTGTCACCGCTCTCAGCGCCCATCCGCTGGCGCAGCGCCCGTGCCTGGGCGATGGAGATGCGCTGGCCGATGACAAAGTTGCAGGCCGCCTCGTACGGGGAGTGGAAGAGCACGGGGCGCATCGCATGGTGGGTCTTCTGCAGCCGGGCGATCACCGGGTCTCGCTCGCCGACCGCCTCGAAGCCGGTGCCGTCGATGTCGAGCGAGAGCACGGCCAGCGCCTGGTCCCAGGCCGCTCGCGCACCGTCCGCGTCGGGCCCGTGGACGGTGCCGGTGACGACCCCGCTCTCCTGCTGACGGAGCAGCACCACCGCAGAGTCGGTCCATCCCTCGACGGGGAACACCATGGCCACCGCCGCGGGGTCCGGCGCAAACGCCGGCCAGCCGCCGAAGAACCGTTGCTGGTGGGCCAGGTCGAACGGGCCGCGCGGGGTGAGCTCGAAGGTCTGGGGCACGGCGGCGCGAATCCTACGGCACGCCGGTGGCGGCCATGGCCTCGTCCGGCACCTGGCGTTGGGGGGCGGCGTGACCGGTGCGTCTGGTGGCGAGGAACGACCCGAGCAGGATCAGGGCGAACCCGGCAGCCGTCGCTGCGGTGAACGCCTCGCCGAGGACGACCACCCCCAGCGCCAGCGCCACGGCCGGGTTGACGTACGTGATCACGGTGGCTCGTATCGGTCCCACCTCGGCGATCAGCGCGAAGAACAGCAGGAACGCCACCGCCGTGCACACCAACCCGAGAGCGGCGACCGCCAGGATGACCTGTACTGCGGGCGCGTGGTGGGGAAACTGCAGCACCCCGGCCGGTGCGTAGCCGATGGCGGTGAGCACCAGCGAGGTGGTCACCACACCCACAGCGGGGAGGTCGCGCAGGCGGTGCGCGATGATCATCGGGCCCAGCGCGTAGCCGATCGTCACCACCGCGATCTCGGCGACGGCGCCGAGGCTTCCGCCCGAGAGGTCAAAGCCGACCAGGGTGGCCACACCAAGGAAGCCGACGAGCAGGCCGCCGACGCGGCGCGCGTCGAGGCGATCCTCGCCGCCTGTGAGCAGGGCGAGGAGGGCGCCGATGAAGGGCACCGCGGCCACGAGAAGGCCCGCGAACGAGCTGGACACGTGCCTTTCCGCGTCGGCGAGCAGCATCCACGGCACGGCCAGCTCGACGATGGTGTAGAGCAGGACCCAGCGCCACCTCGCGCGCAGCGGCTGGATCGATCCGCGGGCGAGGGCGAGTGGGAGCAGAACCAGACCGCCCGTGGCGGTGCGCAGAAACACCAGGGAGGCGGGGCTGAGGTCGGCCACCGCCACCTTGATGAGCAGGTAGGGCACCCCCCAGATCACGCCCATGACACCGAAGAGCAGCCAGCCGCGCCTGGTCATGACGGCGGGCTGCCCGGTTGTCTGCGCATCCCGGCAGCATGAGGCGCGCCCCGGACCCTTGGCCAGCGGTCATCGGACACCTGCTTGCGACGGTCCTGTTCGGGGTTGACGCGAGCCTAAAGGTTAGGGTACCCTAACTAAGTTCGCCGACTAACGGTTTGCCGGCGGAATCCAAGCAAGAGAGGTGACCCTGATGCCCGACGCGCGCTCGCTCGATTCCCGGCAGAAGACGCTGATCATCGTGGCGATCATGCTCGGCCTTTTCCTGGCCGCGCTCGACCAGACGATCGTGGGCACCGCCCTGCCGCGCATCGTCACGGACCTCCAGGGGAACAACCTCTACACCTGGGTCGTCACCGTCTACCTGCTCACATCAACGGTGACCGTCCCCATCTACGGCAAGCTCTCCGACGTCTACGGACGGCGGCCGCTGCTGCTCATCGGTGTCAGCCTCTTCCTGCTCGGCTCCGCCCTCTCCGGGCTGTCGCAGTCGATGGGCGAGCTGATCATCTTCCGCGGCCTCCAGGGGTTCGGCGCCGGCGCCATCTTCCCCATCGCGCTGGCGGTCATCGGTGACCTCTTCAGCCCCGCCGAGCGCGGTCGCTACCAGGGCCTGTTCGGGGCTGTGTTCGGCCTCAGCTTCATCATCGGCCCCTTCCTCGGCGGGTTTCTCACCGACAACCTCAGCTGGCACTGGATCTTCTACGTCAACCTGCCGATCGGCATCGCGGCCCTCGCCGTCATCGCCACCCAGCTGCCCAACAGCGGCAACACGCGAGGGGTCCGTGCCCGCGACCTCGACTTCCTGGGCATCGCGATCTTCAGCGCGGCGGCCATCCTGTTGCTCATCGGCCTGACCAACAAGGGGCTGACCGACACCTCGGGTCAGCTCTATGACTGGTTGTCGCCGCACGTCCTGCTCTACCTGGTCGCAGCGGGGGCATTGACGATCGGGTTCGCGGTCGCCGAGCACTTCGCGCGCGAGCCGATCATCCCGCTCGACCAGTTCCGCAACCGCACCTACACGACGATCAACATCGCGACGTTCCTCGTCGCCTTCGGCTTCTTCTCGGCGATCATCTTCCTGCCGCGCTACTTCCAGGCCGTGGAGGGACTCTCGGCGACCGCGTCCGGGTACCGCACCTGGCCGCTGATGCTCGGCCTGATCCTCTCCAGCACCGTGAGCGGCATCCTGGTGAGCAGGACCGGCAAGTACAAGGTCATCCTGCTCGGCAGCGTCGCCACCCTCACCCTGGGCATGTTCCTGCTCACCAGGATGCAGGTCGGCACCGGCTACTGGACGCTGTCGCTGTGGATGCTCATCGCCGGGCTGGGCGTCGGCCCGAGCTTCTCGGTGACCACCGTCGCCATGCAGAACGCGGTGCCGATCCGGCGGATCGGCGTGGCCACGAGCAACCTGACCTTCTTCCGGCAGATCGGAGGCTCGGTCGGGCTGGCCATCGCGGGCTCGCTCTTCGCCTCGACCTTCGCCACGCAGCTGCCCACGCAGCTGGCCAGCGCCGGGGTGCCGGCGGCCGTGGTCAGTCAGTTCGCGCAGGGTAGCGGGTCGGCCACCAACAGCCTGACAGGCGTGGGAAACCTCGACAGCCAGCTCGCCAAGCAGCTGCCCGCGTCGGCCACGCCGATCATCCCGCGCATCGCGACAGGTATCCAGGGCGACATCTCGACGTCGATCGCGAGCCTGATGTGGCTGGGCGCCGGGTCCGCCGCCGCGGCCCTGCTGTTCATGTTCCTGCTGCCGGAGCTGCCGTTGCGTCGCACCACGACAGCTGAGGAGGAGACGGCGGCCGCCCAGCGCGTCGTCGCCATCGCATGACCACCGGGACAGCTCTCACTGCGACCCAGCTGGCCGCTGCCGTCGATGCGGTGCAGGCTTGGATCGATCGACGTCAGCGGGCCATGCTGGCGCATCTTCACTCGTGCATCCACAGTCCCGCGCAGCTCCACGTGCTCGGCGTGCTCCGCGAGGTGGGACCGATCACGGTGAGCACGCTGGCCGCACGCCTGGCCATCTCGCCGCCGTCGACAAGCGCGATCGTCGACCGCATGGTCGACGCCGGGCTGGTCGGGCGGGCGCGCAGCGAGGAGGACCGCCGCATCGTGACGGTGTGGGTCACACCCGAAGGCAAGGCGGCGCTCGAGGAGGCCATCGGGGGACGACGCGGGATGCTCCAGCGCGTGCTCGGCCAGCTCGACGCGACCGAGCTCGCTGACACCGTCCGCGTCCTGCAGCGCCTCGAGCGGGCGCTTGCCGAGGCGCCTCCGGCCACCTGACCCGGCCCCTCTGACCGCCCGCGAGCGCGTCGCTTGCGTTTCTCAGGGCAAACCATCCATCCTTCCCCCCACGCCGGGACAGCGCACGGACAAGTGGGGGGGTTGCGATGGCGACACGGACGGAAACCGACGTCGAGGTGGTCGCGCGGGACCCCGCCCAGCGGCGCCTCCACCGTGTCGGCGTCGGCATCCTGGAGATCGTCCCCGACGAGGTCGAGGACCGTGGCCTCCGCAACCTCAGGGACAACCTCAGCGACCGGGTGTGTGCGCTGCTCGTGGCCATCATCGCCGCGGCCCAGGCCGCCGACATCGTCACCACCTACCGCGCCCTGGCCGGCCATGGGTACGTCGAGAACAACCCGTTGCTGCGCGAGCTCATCGCCCGCTCGCCGGTGGGCGCCTACACCGTGAAGGTGCTGATGATCTTCGCGGTGGTGCTGCTGGTGTTGAGCAGGCTGCGTGGGCAGCGAACCAAGGTGGCGCTGGTGCTCGCCGCCGCCATCAGCCTGAGCGCGCCGGTGCTGAACATCGCCCTGATGATGCGGTCCTAGCCGGAACCGGGGCGAGAGAAGAGCCCGGCCGCAACGTGCGACCGGGCCCTGTCCTCAGCTGAGCAGGCCCGTCAGGAGCAGCCCGACGTGGCTCCGCAGTTGTGGCACTTGTAGCAGGCGCCGCTGCGCACCATGAGGCTGCCGCACTCACTGCACGAGGGCGCATCGCCCTGGTTGACGAAGACGCCGGGTGCGTTGTCGACGATGCCGGCCGGGACCATCGCACGCATGGCCGCGAACCCACTGACGCCGGTCGCCGCGGAGGGAGGTGCCGCGGGAGCCGCGGCGACCGCCGCCTCCACAGCCGGCGGTGTGCCGGGATCGGTGCCGTCGCGGCGGATGATGCCCAGTCTGTCCCGATCTTCCAGCGGCATGAAGCGGGATGCCATCCACCGGAAGATGTAGTCCATCAGCGACTTGGCGATCGGCACCTCGGGGTTCTTGGTGAAGCCCTGCGGGTCGAACCGCGTGTGCGAGAGCTTGTCGACGAGTGCCTGCAGCGGCACGCCGTACTGGAGCGCCAGCGACACCGCGGTGGCGAAGGCGTCCATGAGGCCGCTGACCGTGGAGCCCTCCTTGGCCATCTTCAGGAAGATCTCGCCCGGTTGACCGTCGTCGTAGAGGCCGACAGTGATGTAGCCCTCGTGTCCGCCCACCTCGAAGCGATGGGTGAGCGCGTTGCGCTCGGCAGGGAGCCGCTTGCGCAGTGGACGCTCGACGATCTGCACCACGCGCCCGGTGGTCTTGTCCATCGACGTCGCCATGGGCTGGCTGCGCTTGCTGCCGTCGCGGTAGATGGCCAGGGCCTTCAGGCCCAGCTTCCAGCCGTCGGTGTAGGCCTGCTCGATGTCGTCGACGGTGGCGTCGTTGGGCATGTTGACGGTCTTGCTGATCGCCCCCGAGAGGAAGGGCTGCACCGCCGACATCATGCGAACGTGTCCCTGCCAGGCGATCGACCTCGTCCCGTTCTGGGGTGTGAAGGCGCAGTCGAAGACGGCGAGGTCCTCGTCGCGCAGTGGCGGTGCGCCCTCGATGGTGTCGCTGGCGTCGATGTGGGCGCAGATGTCGGCCACGGCGGTGTCGCCGTAGCCGAGGCGCTGCAGGGCCAGTGGCACGGTCTGGTTGACGATCTTGAGCATGCCGCCGCCGACCAGCTTCTTGTACTTGACCAGCGCAATGTCCGGCTCGACGCCGGTGGTGTCGCAGTCCATCATGAAACCGATCGTGCCGGTGGGTGCGAGCACCGTGGCCTGGCCGTTGCGGTACCCGTGCTTGGCGCCGAGCTCGTGGGCCTCATCCCAGGCACGTCGTGCCGCCGTGACCAGGTCGGTTTCGACGCGCTCGCTGGGGATGTTGTAGGCCGCCTCGCGGTGCTTGGCGATGACGCGCAACATGGGCTGGCGGTTGACCGCGTAGCCCTTGAAGGGCCCGACCTCACGCGCCATGCGCGCCGACTGCGCGTACGCCTCGCCGGTCATGACCGCGGTGATGCAGGCGGCGAGGTCGCGACCCTCCGGCGAGTCGTAGGGAACGCCGCGCGCCATCAGCAGCGCGCCGAGGTTTGCGTAGCCGAGCCCGAGGGGGCGGAAGTCCTCGCTGTTCCTGCCGATCTGCTCGGTGGGGTAGGCGGCGTTGCCGACCAGGATCTCCTGGGCGGTGATGGTCATGTGCACCGCGTGGCGGTAGCTCTCGACGTCGATGCTGCCGTCCTCGTTGAGGAACTTCATGAGGTTGAGCGAGGCCAGGTTGCATGCCGAGTCGTCGAGGTACATGTACTCGGAGCAGGGATTGCTGGCGTTGATGCGCCCGCTGTTCGCCGATGTGTGCCAGTCGTTGATGGTGGTGTCGTACTGGATGCCGGGGTCGCCGCACTGCCACGCGGACTCGGCCATGAGGCGCATCAGCTCGCGCGCGCGCATCGTCCTGACGACGCGGTTCTGGTCGGTGACCGCGCGCAGGTGCCAGTCGCGGTCCTCGGCGACGGCACGCATGAACTCGTCGGTGACGCGCACCGAGTTGTTGCTGTTCTGGAAGAAGACGGACCCGTACGCCTCGCCGGTGAAGGACGAGTCGTAGCCCGCCTCGATGAGCGCCCACGCCTTGCGCTCCTCGCGCACCTTGCAGGTGACGAATTCCTCGACGTCGGGGTGGTCGGCGTTGAGGATGACCATCTTGGCGGCGCGGCGCGTGGTGCCGCCGCTCTTGATGACGCCGGCGAAGGCGTCGAAGCCCTTCATGAACGACACCGGTCCGCTGGCCGTGCCACCGCCGCCGAGCTGCTCGTTGGAGCTGCGCAAGGGCGAGAGGTTGGTACCGGTGCCGCTGCCGTACTTGAAGAGCATTCCCTCGGTCTTGGCGAGCCCGAGGATGGACTCCATGGTGTCCTCGACCGAATTGATGAAGCACGCGGATGCCTGCGGTCGCGTACCGGGAACGCCCACGTTGAACCACACCGGGCTGTTGAAGCTCATCTTCTGGTGCAGGACCAGGTGGGTGAGCTCGTCCTGGAACGCCTGCGCGTCCTCCTCGCTCGCAAAGTAGCCGCCCGCGCGACCCCAGTTGGCGATGGTGTCGCAGACGCGCCCGATCACCTGGCGGACGCTGGTCTCGCGCCTGGGGGTGCCGAGCGGCCCGCGGAAGTACTTGCTGACCACCACGTTGGTCGCCATCTGCGACCACGTCGACGGGATCTCCACGTCGGCCTGCTCGAAGACCGTCTCACCGCGCTCGTTGCCGATGATGGCGCTGCGCTTCTCCCAGGTCACCTGGTCGAAGGGATGCACGCCATCGCTGGTGAAGCGCCGCGTCACCGTGAGCCCCGTCCCCCCCGAGAGCTCGACCTTGGACGCGGTGGGTGCGCCCCGGCCGCGTTGCCTGCGGGCAGTCCCGGCCGTTGCGCTGCGGCTGGCGGAGGTGTCGGAGGCGTCGGAGGCGGAGACAGGTCGATCCACGGTTATCCCTCGTCAATATCCCGGCGGGGCACTTCTACTGCGTCGTTGGCTGGGAATGCGCCCCGGGTCGGATGTCCCCTGACCTGGCCGGTGTGTGAAACCAGATTATCCCACATCTTGGGGGTCGACCGTCCCGTGGCCCCCATATGTTGATACGAGTCGGTCGAGCCGTCAAGGGGGTGGCGCCAGCCCATTGTGATCGTCCGGAGCCCCGGTTGCCACCTCGATGCGGCCCTCAGGGCGGCACCAGGATGGAGCGGTGGAGGTCGGGAACGTCGATGCGGACCTCGCAGCGGCGCCGCCCGGCGAGCAACAGGAATTCGCCTCGCGGCGCGTGTTCCACGAAGCGTCGCTGTGCTTCTGTGAGGCCGAAAGCGCGCTCCATCTGCAGTGCCTCCGCGGCACGGTGACCGCCGAGCAGCACGGTCGCACAGTTGGTGGCGACCACCGATCCCTCCTCGCTGCGGAGCAGGTCCTCGACGTTCTGTGTCGCCACCACCAGCGACGCCCCGTACTTGCGACATCGTCGCGCCAGCTGTACGAGCAGCTCGCGCAGCGGTGGATGGACGCACAGCGCGCCCACCTCGTCGAGCACGATGTGGCGGCGCTTTGTCTCCCTGCGCACGCGCGTCCACAGCCACTGCGCGATGAGCAACGTCGCCGCCGGCACGAATTCATGGGGCAGGTCGCGCAGCGAGATGGCGCAGAGGTCGCTGTCGAGGTTGATGTCGCTGGGCCGGTTGAAGAGGGTGCCGAGCGATCCGCCGCAGACGCGCCGCAAGACCGCCGCCGCACGCGGTGCGGTGCCGTCAAGCGCCGCGACGCAGTCCCCGAGCAGAACGGGGCGACGACCCGCCGCGGCGGCGACGGCGTCGTGGAGCGCGGCGTCGACGCGGGCACGCTCCACCTCGTCCAGCACGCTCCCGCAGAGGACGTGGACGAGGTCGACGGCCACCGGGATCGCCTCCGCCGTGGTCGGCGCGGCGTCGAAGACGTTGAGCGCACCCGCCCCCACCGAGCCGAGGCGCAGGTACTGCCCGCCGGTCGCGTGCATGAGGTGCTCGTACTCGCCCTCGGGGTCGACGATCAGTGCCCCCACCCCGTGCGTGACAGCCTCGAGCACGACCGCCCCGATGGCGAAGCTCTTGCCGTGGCCGCTGGTGGCGAAGACGGCGAGGTTGGCGTTGCTGTGCTGGTCGGTGTCGAAGACGTCGACCGCCACCGGCACGCCCGAACGGCGGGTCACCCCGAGGCGGTAGCCGGTGCGGTCGTCGCAGACGGTCTCGGTCAGGGGCAGGCAGGTGGCGGCCGCGGCGGAGTCGACCAGTTTGCCGCCGGGCGCCTCGTCGCCCAGCGGCAGCGTGCTGCGCCAGATGGCGGCGTGGCGCAGGTGGGCGTGGCGCAGGCGCAGCCCCGCCCCGGCCGCGCCCGCGCGGATGACCTCGGCGGCGTGGCGCGCCTCCGCCTCGGTTGCGCCTCGTGCAGCAACCGCGATCGACAGACGCACCGGGCGCACTTCGTTACGGGCCAGCCGATCGCGGAGCGCCCCAGCGGCCTCCAGGCCCACGTCGATGGCGGCGTCGCCGATGCGGCCGCGGTCGATGTCGATGAGGCGGTCGGCGGTGAGGCTGCGCAGGCGCCGTTCGATGGCGCGATGCGCCGCCGCGGGCTCGACGGGGACGAGGTGGACTGAGGCGTCGAACTCGGCCGCGGCGCTGAGCATGGGGTGCAACCAGCCCAGCGTCACCGGCCGTCCCGGCAGCCGCTCCAACTCCAGGCCACAGCAGAACGCATCCGCCACGGCGACGGAGCGGACGCGCTCGTCCGCGCCCGATTGGCTGGGCGCGGAAGCGGCGGGAAGCGTGCGCGGTCGAAGGCCTGCGGCGCGCAGCGCCTCCATCGCCAACCCGGCCTGGCGCTGCCGGGCGGCTGCGTCTCCGTCCGAGCCGCTCAGGACCACGACGACGTCGCTGCGGAACGCCGGCACCGCCGCCAGCGCCGTCGCGCGGTGGCTGCGTACGGCGGCGTCGAGGTCTGCGGCGATGGGGCTCGGAGCGGCGCCGCTCGGCGGCCCCGGGGCGGCAAAGCGGCGGCGCCGCACCAGCAGCTGCAGCGGGACGTCGACGCTGCAGAGCAGGCGGGCCATGGTCTCGAGGCACGTCGACTGGGCGCCGGGTTCCAGGGCGGTGAGGTCAAGTGTGTCGAGGGCGATGGCGGCGACCGCGGCCACCCGCTCAGGCGCTGGACGCAAGTCGAGCCGCCTGCCCCCGCCGGGACGGTCAGCCGGCATGGTTGCCCCACCGCGCCGCCGCCGCCGGCGATCGCTCGGAACGCGCCGCCGCCTCGACAACCCTCGCCAGCGTGCTGAGAGCGTGGTCCAGCGGCCCGTCGCCGTCGAGTCCGGCCACGCGATGACAGTTCTCGGCGTCGACGACCCTGTGGTCGTCAGGGACCTCGGCCGCGATGACGCCGCGCAGGTCGGCCATGGCGTCGCTGAGGTCGACGTCGCCGCGCCAGCGGTTGACGACGTAGCCGATGCGGTCGCGCAGACCGAGGCGGCGCAGCACAGCGGTGCTCTGGTAGGCGTCGAGCACGCCTCCTGCGGTGGGAGTGATGGTCACCAGCACCTGGTCGCAGCGGCGCAGGACCTGGAGACAGCGGGGTCCGAGGTCGCAGTCGATGTCGACCACGACCACGTCGGCGCCCCGCGCCTCGGCGGCCTCGATCAGCGCCGCCGGAAGAGGCGTCACGGGAGGATGGTGCGGGGCCGGCGGGGCGGGTGGGATGCCGAGCAGCAGGCCGAGCTCGTGGGGGTGGAGGCTGGCGGCGGCGTCCGGCCCGGTGCCGCCCGGCGGAGCCGGGGCGGGCGCCACGCCGAGGCGCAGGCCCACCGCAGGGGATCGCTCGGTGGCGTCGATCAGTGCCACCGGCCGCGGTCCCGCACCGGTGGCGGCGGCCGCCCGGCTGCGGAGGGCGAGCGTGGCCGCCAGCTCCACCGCGAGCGTGGTGCGGCCGGTCCCGCCCTTCAGCGAGAAGAAGGTGACGATGTGGCTCGAGCGCCGCGCTCCGGCTGGCGCAGCCCCGCCCGCGGTCGACGTCAGCGCCCGCACCGACGCGCCGGGGAGTGGTTCGCGTCCAGGTCCGCTCGCTGCGCCGCGCCCGGCCTCCGGGCGCAGCCGCGACAGCGGGATCAGCAGTACCCCCGTCTCCGGCGATCGCCCGGGTCGCGGCGAGCCCCCAGCCGGCCTCTCTGCGAGGCGCTCCAGCAGCGCGTGGCGGCGCGGCCGCACCACCCGCCCGAGGAGCGGCGCAGAGCGGATCGCCCCGCCGCGCACCCGTCTCAGGCGGCCGTGCCGCGTGCGCACCACGAAGCGGCCGAGGAGCAGGGACCAGTCCAACAGCGGCCGCCCGGCGATACGGCCCCAGGCCAGCGCCGCTCCAACCGCCACGATGACGATTGCCAGGATCCATTCGGCGGCTCCCGGGAGGCCACTGCGCAGGACCGCGTAGCCCGTCATCAGGGCGAGCACGAACACCGCGATCTCCCCGGCTGCCAGCCCGAAAGCGACCGTCTCGCGGCCGTCGAGGCCGTCGTTCATCGACACCTGTTCCATCGCGTCTCCCGACCGATCACCCGACGTCACCCCGGCCAGCCGGTTGACGCTAACGACGGCGGCGGGACGTTCCCCGGACATCGGCGCGGCGCGCTGGGTCGCTCAGACAAAGAGCCGGGCCGTGCCCTGAGGACACGGCCCGGTGAGCTGGCTCGGCACAGTCGATGCCGGCCGCCTGTGAGTTGTCGAGGTGCCTAGGTTCCCAGCCCGGTGCTGACGTTGGAGAACACGTTCTTCACCTGCTTGCCGAGGGTGCCCACAACAATGACGAGCACGAGGGCGACCAGCATGAGGATGAAGGCGTACTCGACCATGCCCTGCCCGTCCTGGTCGCGCTCCATGGCGCGATGAAATGCCTCACGGACACGGAGGAAGACATCGGTCAGGCCGTGGTCGGTCTCTGGTCGCAGTCGCATGGCATCTCTCACATTGACCGAAGCCATTGAGCAACACATGACTGACGCGTCACGGGGCGGCGCATCACGCGTCGCGCTGCTGTGACGGCTGCGTCGACGTTCGCCGGTGGCCGCCTGCGAGCGTCCGGGAACCCCTGCGGGCTACCCTCGGGTCGTCGCCGTCTCGGGGAGCAGCGCCACCACCGCGGCTCCCAGTCCGGTGAGGTTGAACGGCTTGGTGATCACGCGGTCGGCGCCGGCGGCCATCGCCTTCTCGACGTCGTCGCTGTCGGTCAGCGCGGTGATCACGAGGATCGGCAGGTGATGTCCGCCGCGCAGTGCGCGCAGCCTGCGGCAGACGTCGAGTCCGTCGAGGTCGGGCAGCACGATGTCAAGGATGACCAGGTCGGGAAGACGCCCCTCGAGCAGCACCACGGCGGCTTCGCCGGTGGCGGCGGTGAGCACCTCAAACCCCTGGCTCTCCAGGTAGAGGCTGACGATGTGCAGGAGGCGGGCGTCGTCGTCCACCAGCAGGACGCGAGGCGGAGCGGGCTGGATCGGAGCCATGAGTGGATTCTGTCGCGGCGCGATTGCAGCGAACGCCGCCGGTTCAGGGATCGCATGTTCCTGTTGCAGATTCTTGACGCGTGTGAAAGACCCCCTGCGTGCGCTGTGGAGACCATGGCGGGGTGCTCGCAACCTTCGGCCCATAATCGAGGCCGAGGTCAGCAGGAGGTGGGAGCGTGGCGACGATCGTGCGGCCGGAGGTGGTGACGTACCACCAATACATCGACGGTCAATGGACGGACTCCGACGCCGGCGGCACCTTCGACGTCATCAACCCGTCGACCGAGGAGGTCGTGGCCACGGCCCCCGCCGGTGGGCGGGCCGACGCCCGGCGCGCCATCGCGGCGGCCCGGCGCTCCTTCGACGATGGCGAATGGCGCAACCAGACCCAGCTGCAACGCAGCCAGACGATGTTCGCGATCGCCCGCCACCTGCAGGATCGCGGTGACGACTGGGCGATGCTCGAGGCGAGGACGGCGGGGGCGACCATCCGCAAGGCGTCGGTGGTGGACGTGCCGCTCGCCGTGGAGACGTTCCGGTCGATGGCGGAGCAGGCCCTGCAGATCCCCTGGTACGAGCCGCTGCCATGGATCGACATCCCCCATGTCAGTTGGAACTTCGTGCAGCGCGAGGCGATCGGCGTCTGCACCGGAATTTTGCCCTTCAACTTCCCGCTGATGATCGCCATGTGGAAGCTGGCCCCGGCCCTGGCCATGGGCAACAGCATCGTGCTCAAGCCGTCGCCGTTCACGCCGCTGACCCTTCTGGAGGTGGCTCGCGCCATCGACGAGACCGGGCTTCTGCCTCGCGGGGTGCTCAACGTGGTCACGGGCCCCGGCGACGAGCTGGGCGAGGAGCTCGTGGTCAACGATGACGTCGACAAGGTCGCCTTCACCGGGTCCACGGCGGTGGGGCGGCGCATCCTCGCCCTGGCGGCGCCCACGGTCAAGCGGGTCACAGTCGAGCTCGGCGGCAAGTCGGCAAATATCGTCTGCGCCGACGCCGACCTTGACATTGCCGTCGATGGCACCCTGTTCGGCACCTTCTTCCACCAGGGCCAGGCGTGCGAGTCGGGCCACCGCGTCTACGTCCACGACGACATCTACGACGCCTTCATGGAGCGACTGGTGGCGACGGCGGCGGCGTTGCGAGTCGGCGACGCCACCGACTACGACACCCAGGTCGGCCCGGTGATCTCGCGGCGCCAGTACGACAGCATCCTTGCGGCCATCGACCGCGCCCAGGCCGAGGGCGCCACCCTCCTGTGTGGCGGCGGCCGTGCCGGCGGCGCCGGCGACAAGGGATTCTTCGTCCAGCCCACCGTCCTCGCCGACGTGTGCCCCGAGTCGCACATCGCCACCGACGAGGTGTTCGGTCCGGTGCTCGCCGTGCAGCGGTGGAGTGACCCAGGTGACGTGGTTCGCCGCGCCAACCGGTCCATCTATGGCCTTGCCGGGGGCATCTGGTCTCGGGACACGCGGGGCGCCATCGAGATGGCCAAGCAGTTGCGCACCGGCACGGTGTGGATCAATGACTGGCACCTGCTCAATGCCCTCGCGCCCTTCGGTGGCTACAAGCAGAGTGGGTCGGGCCGCGAGCTTGGCGCGTACGGGCTGCGCGAGTACACCGAGGTCAAGCACATCCACGTCGACCAGAACGTGCCCCGCGAGGACCGCCACTTCTACGACGTGCTGCTCGGCTGACGGCAACACGCGAACAACCGCGCCGCGCGCCCGGAGGACGACCACTGTCCGACATCTCGGCATCCCTGCAGGACATGCTCGGCGACATGCAGCCGATCGTGGTTGCCAATCGCGCGCCGCTGGCGCTCGAGCCCGCCGACCACTACAGGAACACGCCGGAGCGGCTGGTCAAGGGGGCGGGAGGGCTGGTCACCGCGCTCAGTTCGCTGGCCGCGACGACGCACGCGCTGTGGGTCGCGGTGGCCCGCGACGACTCCGATCGGGCGCTTGCGTCACGGGGTGACCCGGCCGAGCTGGAGACCGACGACGGCACCGTCTACCGGGTGTCGTTCGTGCAGCCGCAGCCCGAGGCGTACGACCTCTACTACAACGTCGTCAGCAACCCGCTGCTGTGGTTCATCCAGCACTACCTCTGGGACCTGGCCCGCGAGCCCGTCGTCGACACGGCGACGTTCCGCGCCTGGCGCGAGGGGTACGTGCGCGTCAACCAGATGGTGGCCGACCGCGTCGTGGCCGAGGCGCGAGCGTCGACCCTGCCGACGCTGGTCTTCGTCCAGGACTACCAGCTCTACTGCGTCCCCGGCATGGTCCGCGCCGCGCTGCCCGAGGTGCGCATCCAGCACTTCGTGCACATTCCCTGGCCGACGCCGCAGTACTGGACGGTCCTTCCCAAGCCGATTCGCGACGGTCTGCTCAAGGGGCTGCTCGGCTGCGACCTCGTGGGCTTCCAGACCAGCAGGGATGTGCGCAACTTCTTGATGACGTGCGAGGAGAACCTCGGCCTCACCGTCGACCTCGCCGCGCGCACGGTCCGCTTCGAGGGCCGCACCATCTGGGCGCGCAACTACCCGATCAGTGTCGACGTCGACTCACTGCTGGCCCAGGCCGACAGCGAGGAGGTTCTTGCCGAGGAGAAACGGCTGCTCTCGTGGCGCCCCGAGAAGCTGATCCTGCGTGTCGACCGCACCGACCTCAGCAAGAACATCGTGCGCGGCTTCCTGGCGTACGAACGCATGCTCGAGGACCACCACGAGCTCCACGGCGACGTGCAGTTCTGGGCCTACCTGCAGCCCAGCCGGCAGGACATCGACGACTATCGCGCGTATCTCGGCAGTGTTCTCAGCGTGGCGGCGCGCATCAACAGGAAGTTCAGCCGGGGCGGGTGGACGCCCATCCGCGTCGAGGTGGACGATGTCATGGCGCGTGCTCTCGCCGGCTACCGTCAGTTCGATGTCCTGCTGGTCAACCCCATCTACGACGGCATGAACCTTGTCGCCAAGGAGGGGGTGCTCTGCAATCGCCGTGACGGCGTGCTCGTGCTCAGCGAGAACGCGGGGTCGCACGAGGAGCTGGGTGATTTCGCGCTCAGCGTCAACCCGTTCGACATCGACGAGACCGCGGAGGCGCTCTACCTCGGGCTGGCGATGGATGCGCCCCAGAAGGCCGCCAGGGCAGAGAGGATCCGCGAAATCGTGCGCGCCGCCGACATCAACCGCTGGATCGCGCTCCAGGTGCAGGACCTGCGCGACCTGATCGGTGGGCCCGCCTAGTGCCCGAGCGTTGAGAAGCCGACCACGAACAGCCAGCTGAGCAGCGCACCCACCCCCAGCCAGATGGCGGTGATGCCGCGGTCGCCGAGGCTCCGGCGGCGGCTGCGATGGCGCAGGTAGCGCTCTCGAACGCGCAGGGAGGCCTGACCGCCGGGTCGGCGGGAGATGTCGGCGGGCTTGTGAAGCGTGCTCATCTGCGACATGGTCTGAGCGTGGTACGGGGATCAGCTCGATTCGGTTACGCGCCGGTCCGGGGCGGGTTCGCGGATGCGCTGAGTACCTGGCGCGTACGATCAGCAGCACCGATGCCGCGCGAAGACGAGGGCCGAGGTCCCTCCACGACCGAGACGGCGCCGATCGAGGCGCCGCTTGCTCCCCGGTCGGGCCTGGTCACCCTGGACAAGCCCATCTACACGATCAGCGTGGCTGCCGAGATCCTTGCAACGCACCCGCGCACGCTGATGATGTACGAGCACCTCCAACTGGTCGTGCCGTACCGCACCGGCACCAACCGGCGCCGGTACTCGCAACGGGACGTGCTCACCCTGCAGGCGATCCAGACGCTGACGAGGCGGCACAGCCTCAACCTCAACGGGGCGCGGTACGTCATCCAACTGCTCCGGCTCCTCTCGGAGCATGACATCCCTCGCCCTCAGAGCCTGGAGGACGTCGAGGTCACACACACGCGTCTCTGACAGGAAACCCCCCACATTCGCTGTCACGAGATAGCACTGCGGTGAGGGTGCGTTCCACCCCGTATACTCGGCCGAAGGGGGAGGAAGTCGCCCCCAGTGGAGGTGGAGATCGCGGTGAGTGTGGACGACGAGCAGGTGATCGACGTGCTCCTGATCGAGGACGATCGGGAGACACTCGAGATGTACAAGTTGAAGCTCGAGCGGGACGGTTACCGGGTCCACCTGGCAATGGACGGCGAGGACGGCTTCCGCCGTGCCACCGAGCTCACCCCCGACATCATCTTCCTCGACATCCGCCTCCCGAAAAAGGACGGTTTCACCGTCCTCGAGGAGTTGCGCGGACAGGATTCGACGGCAGCAATCCCCGTGATCATCCTCAGCAACTACGGCGAGAAGGAGCTGGTCGATCGCGGCCTCAAGCTCGGCGCGATGGAGTTCCTCGTCAAGGCCCAGACGTCCCCCATCGTCATCTCCGAGGGAATCGACGAGTGGCTCAAGGAGTAGGCCGGCCCCAACGTGCCGCCGCCCCGGCAGGCCAGCCCGGTCTCGACAAGCCGATCTACACGATCAGCGTGGCCTCGGAGATCCTGGAGACGCACCCACGCACGCTGATGATGTACGAGAACATGGGCATGGTCGCGCCGCAGCGCACCGCCACCAACCGGCGCCGCTACTCGCAGCGCGACATCTTCAAGCTCCAGACCATTCAGAATCTCACCCGCAACCACGGCGTCAACCTCACCGGAGTCCGCTACGTGCTGTCCCTCCTCAAGCTGCTCCACGAGCATGGCGTCGAGGCCCCCGAGGGGCTGCGTGACATCGACGTCTCGCAACTGGACATCTGAGGGTGGCTGCCGCTCCCGAACGCGAAGACAGCCTTGCCGCGATGGTCCGCGAGGTTGCGGACGACGCCGTGCGCCTCGCTCGCGCAGAGATTGAACTGGCCAAGGCGGAGGCGATCGCGGGTATCAAGAGGGTCGCGCTGGCCATCGGCCTGTTCGCCGGCGCGGCGGTTTTCGCGCTCTTCATGATCGGGTTCGCGCTCGGGGCGGTGCCCACACTGCTCGCCGGCACAGTCTTCTCAGGCTGGGTGTGGTGGCTGTTGATGGCGGCGCTCTTCCTTCTCGTCGCCGGGTTGCTGGCGATGATGGGATTCCGCTCGCTGCGGCGTGGCATCGGGCGAGGCAAGGAATTGGTCGGCTCGGTCAAGGAGGACGTGGCGTGGTTCAAGCGGTTGACCAAGCGGAGCGCGAGCGGGAGCTGACCAAGCAGTCCCTGGCGGGCAACCTCGATCGTCTCGAGGCGCGCGTCCGCTACGAGCTCGATTGGAAGGCGCGGCTGCGCCGCGACGGGGCGCGCTACGCGCTGATCGGTGGCGCGGTGGTGGTGACCGCCGTCGGCCTGCTGGTTCTGCGCCGCGTCGTGCGCGGCGACAAGGCCGAGGTGCAGTCGTTGTCGCCGACCACCCTCGAGGAGATGGCGACGGAGCTTGCCGCGATCCGCAAGAAGCTGGATTCGGCCAAGCTCGAGGCTGATCGCGGTCCGATCTGGCAGAAGCTGGCCCTGCAGGGCGTGTCGGCGGCCGCCGCCGCGGGTGGGACATTTGCGGCGCGACGGCTCATGGCGCGCTCGGGTGTCGACAGCGGCGAGCCGGCCGGGATCGCATAGGGGCTGCAGAGCTGCGCGGACGGCGGGCGCGGTCGCCCGAGACGGACGGGCGCGGGCCCCGGCGGGCGCGGGCCTCGTACTCGCGCTGGCGATTGGGCAGACGCTGGAAGAGGGTCATCGCGGTCGGAGGTGGCCTGCTCGCACTCTGCATCGTGCTCATCGGCGGCCTGGTTGTGTATGCGGCGCTGACGCTCCCCGACATCAACAGCATCGGGCAGAAGACGGGCACGATCAAGATCCTCGACTCGCACGGCACGCTGATCGCCGAGGTTGGTCACGACAGCGTGGCTCGCAACGACGTCACCATCGACCAGATCGCGCCCATCCTGCAGAAGGCGACGATCGCCGCCGAGGACCGCAACTTCTACACCGAGGGGGCGTTCAACCCGGCACGCATTCTCAAGGCACTGGTCGACGACATCATTCTCCGGCGCCCTGCCGAGGGCGCGAGCACGATCACACAGCAGCTGGCCAAGCAGGCGTTCTTCGGTACCACCGCGGACAAGTCGCCGCTGCGCAAGGTTCGCGAACTGCTGCTTGCCAACCAGATCGACAGCCGGTACAGCAAGCCGCAGGTGCTCGATCAGTACCTGAACATCACCTACTACGGGGAGAACGCGTACGGGATCGAGAACGCCTCGATGCGTTACTTCGGCAAGCACGCCAAGGACCTGACCCTGGCCGAGGCTGCTCTCCTCGCCGGCCTGCCAGAGGCGCCATCGTTCAATGATCCCTACAGCAACCCCGACGCAGCCTACGCGCGTATGCACTATGTCCTCGACAGCCTGGTGGCGGTGGGAGACATCAAGCAGGCCGACGCCGATGCCGTCGATCCGCTTGTCGGTGGCGGCAGCGCGACCGCGGCGGAGCAGGCCCAGCAACAGCAGAACCAGCAGGCTCTCCACGCCGACCTGCAGAACGGCGTTCCCAGCAACAGTGGGCCGGCGCCCCATTTCGTGCAGTACATCGAGGATCAGTTGCAGGCGACCTTCGCGCAGACCGACCCATCGGTCCTCGAGGGGAGCCTCGTGGTCACGACGACACTCGATCTCAACATCCAGAAGCTCGCCAATGCAGCGGTCGTCAGCGGTGTCGCCAAGCTGCAGTCCAGTGGGGCCAACAACGGCGCGTTGCTGATGATCGATGCGCGCACCGGCAACATCGAGGCGATGGTGGGCTCGGCCGACTTCAACAACAACTCGATTGCAGGGCAGTACAACATCGTCACGGCGTCGCGGCGGCCGGGATCGTCGTTCAAGCCCTACGTGTACGAGGCCGGCTTCAAGAACGGCACGCTCAAGCCCGACACAATTCTCCAGGACACACGTGCGGAATCCCAGAAGCTGGGCGGGGTGCCCGATTTCGACGGCAGGTTCCTGGGCCCGATCACGGCGGCACGCGCGCTGGTGCTGTCGCGCAACGTCGCCACTGAACAGGCGGCGGGGATCGTCGGCATACAGAACGTCATCGACCTCGCCTATGGCATGGGCATTTCACAATCCCTGACCCCTCAGGCGCCCAACCTGAGCACCGCCATCGGGACATCGGCGGTGCGCATGATCGACCACGCGTCGGCGTACGCGGCCTTTGCCAACGGAGGTCACAAGGTGGTGGCGCGCGGCATCCTGAAGATCACCGACGGCAGCGGCAACGTGCTGCGCGACAACACCGTTGCGCCCAACCTCGGCGACGTGCTGTCGCCTGCCCAGGCGTGGAGCATCTCGTCCATTCTTCGTGGGTACGCCAGGCAGTGGAACCTGCATTTCAAATACGACACGGCGGGCAAGTCGGGTACGACCGACAAGTTCATCGACGCCTGGTACATGACGTACACGCCGGACTGGGTGGTGGCGACATGGACGGGCCACACCAGCGGCACCAACGCCGCCGAGCAGGGCATGAACCAGGTCTTCGGCACGTCCACGGGGGCGGCGATCGCGGTGCCGTTCGTCAACAGCCTGTCGAAGCCGAGCGCATTCAGGGCGGTGGCCGGTTCGCTCGGGGACTGCGCCGCGAGCGACGCGGCGTTCAAAGACGTGGCAGGGTGTCCAACGCCTACGCCGACCGCCACGCCGAGCCCCACGCCGAGCCCGTCACCGACGCCGGGCCCGTCGCCGACGCCGACACCCTCGTCCACTCCGTCCGCCTCGCCGAAGCCAACGCCCTAGGGGGGCTCAGCGTGGCAACGGTGGCGCGGCGACACGGAGGCGTTGGTCGATCGTCCGCGGGGAGCAGTCGCCCCGGGCGGCTACCGGCGCTCGAGCAGCTCGCGGAACCCGCCCTGGTGCCCGGCGAGGATGTCGCGCAGATCGAGCAGTTCGTCTGAGCTGATCGGGTCGGGAACGAGCGGGATGCCCTCGCTGATGGTGGGCACCTTCTGGCCCTCGCTCTCGAGCGCCTCCACCTCGGTCTGGAAGATGATCTGGAGAAGGTTCTCGTCGTTGCACGAGGCACAGGTGACGCGAACGAGCGCTCGATTGCCCTGCTGGGTGATCACCTTGATCCCGCAATCAGCCATGTTTGTGTTGCAGACCGCGCAGCGATAGCGCTTGGCCTGAGACCGGAGCAGCTCGGGCAAATCCATCGAATTCAGTATAGACCCGGGTGGCGGAGCCCAAACTCGGGCTGAACTCGCGGAGGAGGTTCTTGGGGGTGTCCGTGGGGCCTCCATCGGACCGGCCGTGAGCGGGTGCACGAGGGGCGCTCCGTTAGACTGGCCGCGCCGCTGGGGAGTGGCCAAGTGGTAAGGCAGCTGATTCTGGATCAGCCAATCAGAGGTTCGAATCCTCTCTCCCCAGCCA
>Ga0209890_10000329_pt1 | contig 21804 bp, 19 predicted proteins | sample OrgsoiDNA2013049_FD_185799 | JGI IMG/M metagenome (GOLD analysis project Ga0209890, IMG submission 185799) | Permafrost soil microbial communities from the Arctic, to analyse light accelerated degradation of dissolved organic matter (DOM) -... | ecosystem: Environmental > Terrestrial > Soil >...
CTCCGCGCCCTGACGCCCAAATCACGCGCGAGTCCACCGGACTGACCGCAATCAGCCCCTGCGTAGTGCCGCTCGTTTGGGGAGTAAGTTTGGGCTGATGAACTCTCCGATGGGCTTCCGCAAAACTCAGGGTGACAGAGGCGACAGCGGCAATTAGAAAAACAGCGAACGAACGTTTCAACATAGCAATTTCTCCGGAGGCGCAGTATAGGCGGGGTCGCGGGGGGTGTCAAACTCGTGCACTCGTTGGAAGCAGCAGTACCCAATCGCTCCGCATTTGGCCGGGTATTCGCGATGGCGTCAAGATGGCCGCAGTGCCGGTGTGCGCCAGCGCTCGGTTCGAGGTTATACTATGATCAAGACTCGAAATATGCGAGGAATGCGGTAGTCTTCTGGTTTATTCCAGAAACAAAAGCTGGGCCGACCTACAGACGTTTCCTGTAGCCAGCCATAAATCATAAAATAGAAATTACGGGGAGATTGCGTATGCCACGAGGCCGATCAACTTTTACCAAACGTCAGAAAGAACAGGCGCGCCAACAGAAACAGCGGGACAAGAACGAGCGCAAGACTCAGCGGAAGGACGAAAAGCCGGAAGGTGGAGTGGTGGACGAGGCGGAAGAAATGCGTGAGATGCGCGAACTCGCCGAAGCTCAGGCCGCGCTGTTCCGCATCGGCAACGAAGATGACGAACCTAGTTCTGCTGAACTATCCATCCCGCACGCGAAGACAAGCGATCGCTAGACGCTTAGAAGATTCGCCGGGGCCCAAGGCTCCGGCGAACCCGGTTCAATTCCACAAAACAATTTAGTGGTGGAGTGTCGGGCGCCCCGGCCCGACCCTTCGGCTTCGCTCAGGGCAAGCTCGCGAGGGAGCCCGTCGCTCCATTAGACGAAAACTTCGCCCGGCAACCTAACCAACGTCCGCGATGCCAGGGTATTTTCAATAAAGCGCTTTGGCTGCTCGTTGGCCGCCGCATTAATCTGCTTGCGTTCGATGCGCAGCTTCAAGGTGCGCTCGATACTACGAAGTTCCAGAACCTCGACGCCTGTGACCAGCGTGGAGGCGCGGCCCAGAGAGCCAGCCCGTCCGGTACGGCCGACGCGATGAATGAAATCTTCCGCCATTTTGGGCAGGTCGTAATTGATCACGTGCGCGACGTCATCGCAGTGCAAGCCTCGCGATGCGATGTCGGTTGCGACCAGCACCTGGTAGCGGCCTTCCTGGAATCCGCTCAAGGCGGCGTTGCGCTGGGACTGCGTGCGATCGCCGTGAATCATGGCGGCCGAGAAGCCATCGCGTTCCAGTTCCTTGGCCAGTCTTTGCGAGCCACGCTTGGTGCGCGTGAAGATCAGGGTCTGTCCCTTTTCGGCGTAGAGCAACTGCCGGAGAACATCCAGTTTTTCCGACGGGCGCACTTCATAAGCTTCCAGTTGCACGCTTTCCGCAGGCTTCAGGACCGAGCCCAGCGCGACTCGCACCGGCTCTCGCATATAGTCGTTCACCAGCGCGGCCACCGACTGTTCCATGGTGGCGGAGTAACATAGCGTCTGCCGGCGCTGCGGCAGAATTTGCAAGATGCGCCGGATGGCTGGAAGAAAACCCATATCCAGCATGCGGTCGGCTTCGTCGAGAACGAGTATCTTCACGTGACGCAGGTCCGCGAACTTGCGGGTGATGAAATCCTGCAAGCGTCCGGGAGTAGCGATTACAAATTCGCAGCCGGAGCGGAGACTGTTGATCTGTGCCTTCTCCGCTACGCCGCCGATCACCAGTGCCGCCTTGGGCATGTTCTTGTCGCGCAGTTGTTCGTACTGCTCGTGAACTTGCATGGCCAGTTCACGGGTGGGCAACAGGACCAGAGCGTTCACGTGCTTGGCTGATCCGTCCTTGGACGATTCGGCGCGCAGCATCTCGATGATCGGAATCAGGAACGCGAGAGTCTTGCCGGTGCCGGTTTGGGCGGTGCCAATCACGTCCTTGCCTTCAAGGGCAGGAGAAATGGCGCGGGCCTGGATGGGTGTGAGGGTAATGAATTGAGCTGCCGCGAGTTTTTGCTGCAATGCAGCAGACAGGGGCAGTTCGGTAAACGTTGTCATTCGATTGTTTTCTTTCTGGAGGGGCCTAATGTCAATTTCTCAAACACTTGTCCGAGAGTTCGCACTGCCGCTCGCAATGAAATTGGCGCTGGAACCAAACGGCGGGCAGGAAATGCGGAAGTGTTTCGGATCCAACAGGATCCCCGCGTGACTAGCAAACCGTAGCAAAAGCGTTAACAGCAGTATAGCAGAAGAAGACGGGGCGCGGGGTTACGTCGGTCATAATGCTGGGGAGGGTGTTAATAAGTCAGGTACCTGGGGACTCGAACCCAGACCTCCACCGTTTCAATTTTGAGGCCAGAACCCTAAAACCCTTTTCTCATCTAGCTTTTCCGCAGCCTATTAAAATCTCGGAAGGGCTCGAAATAGCCCAGTCTTGATGGCGAGTTGATAACGAGTCTTCCCGCTCTTGCAGTGAAGCAATGACCTTGAATTGGAATCAATCAGCGCTCCGGTATTATAGACGCGGGAATTGCCCACAAGAGGGCCCATCGAATGATAAAGATAAGAGTTGTAGCGTGCTTGCTGTGGCTCGCGGGTTCTCTGGCCAACGCGCAGAATCCGACTGCGTCCCCACACGGGAACGACAGTTTATTGCTTGCGCTGGAGAATGGCTGGAACCAGGCACAGTTGCATCACGATTCGAAGGCGCTGGACGGGTTGGTGGCCGATACCTTCATCAGCACGGACAATGACGGTACGTTCATGACGAAGACCCAGTTCCTGGCGGACAATAAAGACCTCTCCTACGCTCCCAGCCTTATGGCAAATAGTGACGAGCGGACCTTCCTCTATGGAAACGCGGCTGTGGTTGCTGGCATCTATCACGCCAAAGGGCTTAACAAGGGTAAGCCCTTTGATCATTATGGGCGATTCACTGACACGTGGGTTTATTTGAACGGCAAATGGGTGTGCGTCGCCACTCATACAAGCGCGCTCAAGAAAAAGCATTGAGAATGACAGCCCGCCCGCGAGCATGACCGCCAACGTGTCGAGGTGGGGGCTCGGCGAGGGAACGTTGCCGGGCGGTTTCGTTCAGGCCAGCAAGAAAGCAGGCCGGCACCGCTCCGGCCTGCTCTGGTTTGTGGTTTGGTTACTTCGCTGCGGCTACCGCCGTGACTGATAAGCACCGATCGCGCGCCTGATTTGTTCACCTTGTTTCCGGGACGCCTCGTTAAAGCGGCAGCCAAATTCCAATTCCCTTCTCCAGGGCACGCTCGTAGATCAACGGCGCCACGGCAATGTCGTCGAGCGCCAACCCCAAGTTGCAGGCCATCGTGCGCTCTTCCGGCTTCTCCCGGGCCGCCTTGCGCCCGGTTGCAAGCTCTCCCAGGTCGGCGTGGATGGCTGGGATGTCCTGAAAATATCCAAGGTCGCGATAATGATGAAGCTGCGGCACGTCGTCGGTACAGAACTTATCAGCTTCATGCAGGGCGGCGGGATGCCAGTACGAATCGAAGTCGACCAGCGACGCAAACGCGCCTTCCCGCAACCAGCCGCGTGGAATGGTGGCGTGCGGAGTACGCAGAATCGGACCCGCTGTAACCACAATATCGGTTGCCACCACAGCTTCCTTCGGGTCGCTGACCGGAACAATTTCGATTCCCATCTGCCGACTCATTTCCTCGGTGTAAGCCGCCGCGCGATCAGCGTGCTTATCATAGGCATAGACCTTTTTCAGCGGGAATAGAACGTGCAGCGCCTCCAGATTGCTGCGCCCCTGCACTCCGCAACCGAGGATCCCGACCGTGCTCGACTCGGGCCGCGCCAGATATTTTGCGGCAACCGCCGTGGCAGCGCCGGTGCGCTGGGCGGTGATCCATGTGCAATCCATGAGCGCGAGAGGGACGCCGGTTTCTGGATCATTGAGGATCAGCAGGCCCGTGATGTACGGCAATCCGCGCCTGCTGTTGTCCGGATATCCGCCGACCCACTTCATGCCCGCCGCCTTCTGCACCGGAATTGAAGCCGGCATGGCATGGATAAACGCGTCGGGCATGGTATGGATGCCGATTTTAGGCGGCATCTCGACCCGCCCATCGCCCTTCTCGCGAAACATACTCTCCAGCGCCGTGATGATCTCCGCCATGCCAAGTCCGGCGGCGGCAACATCGGAATGCGAAAGGTAGAGAAGTTCTTTTCCTAGCCTTGCGTTCATGGGTGAATTGATATCGTCCTCCAAATATCGCTTACTTTTTCTTGTTGCTCATTTTCTCGGCGAGCGCGGTCGCATCGTCGAGCATTTTGTCGATGCGGCGGGCTTGGGCCTCCGGCGTTCTGTAGTAGAAAATGCCAAACAGGTGCCCTCGCCTGCGCGCTGCCGACATGCTATCCCAACCCTCACGGGCGCGTGAGTGGCGCGCGAAGGCTACCTGAAGGACGGGCGGCAGTTCCCGTTCCGCTTCCATGACGGCGAGCAGGCGTTCTGAAATTTGTTCCGCGCGACGCCCGCGGGCTTCGGCGCTCTTAGGTTCGGTGATCCACTTGGCGATGTCGTTACCCGTGGAGTGATTCAACTTGTCATACCAGCGGCGAAGCGTGCGATCTTCGCGCAGAAAGCGCCCGAGTTCTTCAGGAATGATTACGATCCGTTCTTCCCTGTCGAGTTCCATCTGAAAACGGGCGACGCTACCTTCGACGGCTCGCGCCCCCTTTTGCATTCGCTTGTTGACCAGCAGAATGTGGCCACCCTCGCGGGTGGGAAACAGCGAAGTACGGAACGCGAACTCGTTGATTTCGCCTTTTACCTTAATCTGGCCACGCGTCCCCCAGAGTTTGGCGGCATCGAACGGTATGTGGATAATGATCCAGTTGAGGCGGGAGCGCATGCGCTCGAGCCTGGCCTCGAAGCGCTTCGCGGCGGGCTTGGGCATGGCTTTAGAGGCTTTCGGCATTGGATTGAAACTGGGCAGTGGCATTCTAATATGAACGGACGAACGCAATGACATTGCTGGCAGGAGTTAAACTGTACGAAAAGACATCTGGAGAACCATCGTGATCTGCCCGAAGTGCGGTGAGGATAATTCGGACAATTTCCGCTTTTGCGGAATGTGTGGCACCTTGCTCGAGGCCCGGCGACCGGCGGGTGCACCAACTCCGAACCTGGGATCAACGGTCCCACCGCCGGTCCCAGCAAAGATAGCGAACGCGCCGGAACCGCCGCGGCCTGTCGTCGCCGAGGACGCGACCAGGCCGGCAAACAAACCTGTACCGCCCATCAGCGGACCGTCAATTCTGGGATTGAATCAGCCTGGCACAAATCCGCCCAGCCCAAATCTCCCAAGCATGGACTCGCTGCGCGAAACGTCTTTCTCCGGCCTCGACTCTTTTCTTGAGCCTGAGCAAGCAAAGGGCGGGGGGCGGCGAATCCTGCTGATGGTGGCGTTACTTGCAGCACTGGGAGCAGCCGGCTGGTGGACGTATACAAACTACATTGGCGCTGCCGAGAGTCGAAAGCCGGAGGCCGCGACTTCGAGCGCCAGCGAAACTCCCGCCGAGAAACCATCGACGAAGCCGACAATCAGAGATGCGGCTCCAACGCTCGATGCAGGCTCGTCGCCGGCGGCGGTTCCATCAGCAGGAGTTCCACAGGGCCAAGCCGAGAATGCAACCGCAGTTCCTGATACTTCGAAGAAGGACGCGGACGACGAGGCAAGGCCTGTGGCCGAGGCAAAGAAGGTGACTCCGGCGCCGGCGGCCCCGGCAAGGATCGCGCCGGCCGACAAGCGTGCAGCGAAACCCAAGGCCAGCGCAACCTCGGCGAAGACTCCGAACTTGCCCGCGCCCGCCGCGGCTGACATGGGAGACGCGGCTTTCCGCAAAGGCGAGGCCTATCTCTACGGGCGAGGCGTGCCGAAAAACTGTGACGAGGCCGTGAAAAATCTGAAGGCCGCTTCGGCTAAATCTAGTGCCAAGGCCCGGAGCGCGTTCGGAGCCATGTATGCCACCGGCCACTGCGTGCAACGCGATCTGCCAACATCGTATTTATGGTTTGCGCTGGCTCTGCGAGTAGATCCGAACAATCAGATTCTGGAAAAAGATTTGAGCGCGGTCTGGAACCAGATGACGCCACCGGAAAGGCAAATGGCTACAAGAATGAAGCAATAGAATTTAGCTTGTCGTCCTGAGCGAAGCGAAGGATCTGCTTTTTTGCGGCGAGAAGCAGGTCCTTCGCTTCGCTCAGGATGACAAGATTACTGTTTGTAAGCTAAAAGCGGGTTTACTCGCCGCTCGGCACAAGATTCAGCGCCTTTTTCACCGTACCGTGTTCGATCATTATCTTTTCCTGCAACAGCGTGATCGCATAAATCAACTGCTCGGGACGCGGCGGACAGCCGGGGACGTAGATATCCACGGGGATGACCTGATTCACGCTCTGCACCAGCGCGTAATTATTGAACACACCACCGGAAGTCGCGCACGCCCCCATCGAAATCACCCACTTCGGTTCCGGCATCTGTTCCCAGAGCTGGCGAATGACGGGAGCCATTTTTTGCGAGACGCGACCGGCAATAATCATCAGGTCCGACTGGCGTGGCGATGGCCGGAACACTTCAGCGCCGAAGCGCGCGATATCAAAGCGCGACGCGCCCATCGACATCATTTCAATCGCGCAGCAAGCGAGGCCAAACGTCATCGGCCAGATCGAATTCTTGCGGTTCCAGTTGACGACCGCGTCGAGCGTAGTCATGACGATACCTTCCGGCACACCGTCTCCGTAGACGAGTTCCTTGACTACTTTCTTGCCGTTTTCGATATCAACGTAGGGGCCGAAGCTGAGCTCTTGCGCCATGGAGGTATTTTAACCGCAGAAGAGCGCGGAGTGCACAGAGAAAGGCTTTCATGAAATCACTTGGGGGTGCTTCTGGCCAATAGTCGCTTCGCATCTCGGCTTCCGACACCTGTTCTGGCGACATTTTCGGGGCCAGAGTTTTCAGCATCTCGTCACTTTGTTTGAAGCCGCCGCGTTTGGAGAGCGCGTACAACATGGTACGCGGTCACATCGTCAGTTCGCGTTTAGAGGTTCACGGGTTCAGCACGATCTTGCCAAACATCTGGCTCTTCTCCATGTACTCGTGGGCAGTGCGGATCTCGCTCAAGGGGAGAGTATGGTCGATGACCGGCTTGAGGCGTCCGGCGAAAACGTGGCCGAGCACTTCATGGAGTTCGCTCATCGTACCCATGTACGATCCCAGCAATGCCAGTTGGCGCGAGAAAAGAAATCGCAGATCGAGTTCAACTTTCGGTCCCGTGGTCGCACCGCAAGTGACGAGCGTGCCGCCGGCCTTGAGCGACCGCACGCTCTCCTCCCAGGTGGCGTGCCCGACGTGCTCAACGACGATATCGACACCCTCGAAGTTCGTGATTTTGCGAACTTCCTGCGAAATCTTCTGCTCATAATGATTGATGACGAAATCGGCGCCGAGTTCGCGGGCGCGCTCCATTTTGCGCTCGTCGCCCGCGGTCGCGATCACGCGCGCGTGAAATAATTTCGCGATCTGGATGGCGGCAATTCCCACTCCTGAGTTCGCGCCCAGCACCAGCACGGTCTGTCCGGGACGGATCGCGGCGCGTCCCGTGAGCATGTGCCACGCGGTGAGAAAAACAAGCGGAACGCTGGCGGCCTCATTGAAATCGAGCCAGTCGGGTATCGGGATGACGTTGACGGCCGGAATGGCGAAAAGTTCGCAGTTGCCGCCGTCCACGGTGTTGCCGAGCACGGTGAACTGGCGGCACTGGTTCTGCAGGCCAGCAACACACTTCGCGCAGTGATTGCAAAAATGCATGGGCGCAAGCAGAACGCGCTGTCCGGATTTGAGGTCGGTGACGTATTCGCCGACTTCGACAATTTCGCCAGCGATGTCACTACCGAGGATGTGCGGCAGGTTGACGCCGGGCAATCCTTTGCGCGCGAATAGGTCGATATGGTTCAGCGAGCAAGCCCGCACACGGATGAGAACTTGATCTTTACGAGGCTTGGGATCGGGGACATCTTCGTAGGTGAGGACTTCCGGCCCACCGAACTGATGGATGCGAACGGCTTTCATGGGACTCCTGCATCTTCAGAGAGAAATTTAACCTTTCAACCTAGCATAAACGCTTTGCTCTGCGCAGGGACAACCGCCGTCGGCTGTCCAGTCGAGCGCAGCTTGACTCCTCCTGGCGGCATGTTTGACCTTCCCGCGTACCCGCACCATAATCAACGCTATGGATCTGTACGAAGAGATCGTTCGCCTACGAAAAGACGGAAGGCGCGGGGCGGTGGCGACCATTGTGAATGTGCGTGGCTCCATCCCTTCTTTCAAGACCGCCAAGATGCTGGTGCGCGACGATGGCTCGATTGTCGGGACAATCGGCGGCGGATGCGTTGAAGCCGAGGTATGGCAGGCGGCTCGCGAAGTGATGGAATCGGAGAAGCCGCGGACCCTGACGTTCGATCTGAATCAGGATCCGAAATACGACGCCGGCCTCGTCTGTGGCGGAACGCTCGAGATATTCGTCGAGCCGATTTTGCCTCCGGCGGACCTTTATATTTTCGGCGCAGGCCACGTAGCAGCAAGCCTTTATAAAGTGGCACGCATCGCCGGATTCGACGTCACCGTGGTGGACGATCGCGAAGCCTACGCGAACCGCGAACGCTTCCCCGAGGCGCGGCAGGTAATTGCCGAAGATTTCGACAAGGCCGTGGCGCAGCTCGCGCCCGGCGAGTCTTCGTACATCGTCATCGTCACGCGCGGACACCGCGACGATATGCGCATGCTGCGCTGGGCGGTGCAGACTGCGGCGCGCTACGTCGGGATGATCGGGTCGAAGCGGAAGACGATCGCCATCTTCAAAGAGTTGCAACAGGAAGGTCTGCCGGCGCACCTATTCGACCGAGTCCACGCTCCCGTCGGGCTGGATATTGGCGCCATCACGCCGGAAGAGATTGCCGTGTCGATCACGGCGGAACTGATTGCGAAGCGGCGAAAGGTGGAACGCGACCTGCCGCACATGAGCTGGTTTCATCGGCGGCCGGCTGAAGTGGAATCCAAAGAACAAACCTAAACGCGGAGTACGCCGAGAACGGCGTACGCAGACAACGCGGAGCGAAACTTTTCTACAAAACGTCTTGCCGGCGCGGCGGTTAGGATTTCATCATGGCGAAAGAAATCGAGATTAAGTTTCGAATTGAGAATCTGCCCGCGCTAACCCGCAGGCTGAAACAAGCCAGCTTCAAACAGCTCACCCGCTCCACGCGCGAAATAAATTCACTTTACGACCTGCCCGGCCAGAAGCTGCGCAAGCGAGGCGAAATGCTGCGGCTGCGCAAATATGGCGAGACCTGGGTGCTGACGCATAAGGCGAAAAGCAAGGCCGGTCGCCATAAAGTGCGAGTCGAGCTGGAAACGCCCGTGGAGAACGGTCCGCAAATGGATGCCATTCTGCGCGCGCTTGGGTTCGCGCCCACATTCCGTTACGAGAAATATCGCGCGGAGTGGACCGATGGCAAGGGCCATGTCGTTCTGGATGAGACTCCGATTGGAACTTTCGGTGAGATTGAAGGGCCACCGCGTTGGATCGACCGTACGGCGCACGCGCTCGCAATAAGCCCGGACGACTACATCACTCAGACCTACGCCCCTATGTTCTTTGAATGGAAGCGGCGCACACATAGCCTAGCGACGGAAATGACGTTTAAGGAACTCCGCAAGAAATCAAGAAGTATTTAGCCGCGGAGGATGCGGAGAAAAACCGAATCCGGAGGCAGTTGAAGGCAGCTGCCGAGCTTGCGTCAGCTTGGAGAACCGAGGGCGCCCGTCCCTACACGAACTCGCCAAAGGCTTTCTCGGCGATCTCTGTGTCTCGGCGGTGAAACGCTCTTTCTAACTTGCCCCGCAACACTTCTTATATTTCTTGCCGCTTCCGCAAGGGCAAGGATCGTTGCGCCCTACCTTGTCCCCCGAGCGCACCACTTGTTGAACCTGCATGTCGCCAGCTCCGGCCATGCGCGCTTGTTCCAGTTCTTTCTTTTTCTTGCGCTGGAAGGCCTCCTCGATTTCGTCCACGGAGGTAGCGATCTGGCGTGGCGGCCGTCCGTTGCCGCCTCGACCACCGGTGATGACTGAAGGTACGCCGGCGTCGAGCTCCTGGCCGGGCAGATCGTTTGGACTTTCTCCGCCGCCACCCGGCATCGGTCCCGAGTCTGGCGGACGCTCCATAATCTGCATCAGGTAAAGATAGCGGACCGTCTCTTCCTGAAAGCGCTGCATCATTTCTTCGAACATGTCGAAGGACTCACGCTTGTACTCGACCAGCGGATCATGCTGACCGTACCCGCGTAGATTGATCCCCTCTTTGAGGTGGTCCATCGAGAGCAGGTGGTCTTTCCACTGCCCGTCGATCACGCTCAGCATGATCATGCGTTCGTGATAGCGCATGGCCTCCGCGCCGATCAGCGCCTCTTTCGCGTCATAGCGCCCTTTGAGTTTGTCGAAGATGGCGTCGCCCAGTTCCTGGCGGTTCATCTGCTCCGGCTTGAGCCCTTCCGCGTAGATGTCGACGCCGAAGTGGGTGAAGATCGCATCTTTCAGAGCCTTGAGGTCCCAGTTATCGACGTGATCTTTCGGCGGACAGTGCCGTTCCATCATGTCGCCGAGAATGCCGGAAACGTAGTCTTCGATAATCAGATCTTTCTGGTCGAGGCCTTCCAGCAAACGGCGACGCAGCCCATACACCGCCTCGCGCTGCTTGTTCATCACGTCGTCATACTCAAGCAGGTGTTTGCGGGCTTCGAAGTTCTGGCCTTCGACCGCCTTCTGCGCAGATTCGATGCGGCGCGTGATCATGCGCGATTCGATGGGAACGCCTTCTTCCATGCCCAGGCGCTGCAGCAGGTTCGAAACCCACTCCTTGGCGAAGATGCGCATCAGATCGTCTTCGAGCGAAAGGTAGAAGCGCGACGAGCCGGGGTCGCCCTGACGTCCGGCGCGCCCGCGAAGCTGATTGTCGATGCGGCGCGCTTCATGGCGTTCGGTACCGAAGATATGCAATCCGCCAGCCGCAATCACGTCCTTATGTTCCTGGTCGGTGTCTGCTTTGTAGCGCGTAAAGATCTCGTTCCACTGATCGGTCGGGACCGCGTACTCATTGCCCGCGTAGTACCAAACCGTGCGGTTGGGATCGTCCACCTCGGCTTCGATCTTGCCCTGCGCGGCGCGGATCGGCTGCGCGATTCCTTTCTTCACGCATTCCTGCTTGGCCATGAATTCGGGGTTGCCGCCCAGCAGAATGTCGGTGCCACGGCCCGCCATGTTGGTGGCGATGGTGACCATGCCTTTGCGTCCGGCTTGCGCGACAATTTCCGCTTCGCGCTCGTGATACTTCGCGTTCAGGACGACGTGCTTGATTCCCTTCTTCTTCAGCAGTTCGGAAAGGCGCTCCGACTTTTCAATCGAAGTCGTACCGACCAGTACGGGCTGGCTGCTCTCGTGCAGCCTTTGAATTTCGTCGGAGGCCGCGAAATATTTTTCCTTCTCCGTGCGGTAGACGATGTCCGGATTCTCTTTGCGCAGCAGCGTGCGATTGGTCGGAATGACAATGACTTCCAGCCGGTAGATCTTGTCGAATTCCGGCGCTTCAGTTTCCGCCGTGCCGGTCATGCCCGCCAGCTTTTTGTACATGCGGAAATAATTTTGGAACGTGATCGTCGCAAGCGTCTGATTCTCGCGCTCGATCTTCACATTCTCTTTGGCTTCAATCGCCTGGTGCAGCCCATCGGACCAGCGGCGGCCCGGCATCAGGCGCCCCGTGAATTCGTCCACAATCAGCACTTCGCCGTCTTTAACCACATACTCGACATCTTTCTTGTAAAGCGCGTGCGCCTTGACTGCGGTCTCAACGTGATGCTTCAGCGCCCAGTTTTCCGGGTCAGCGATGTTGCCGATGCCAAGCAGCTTCTCAACTTTTTCCCAGCCTTCGTCGCTGACCGTGACGTTGCGGTGTTTTTCGTCGACCACATAGTCCCCGGTCATGATCTTGGGCTCGCCCGGCTGCGTATCCACTTCTTCGCCCTTTTCGAGCTTGGGGATGATGCGATTCACCTTGTAATACTTGTCGGTGGACTCTTCGCTGGCGCCCGAAATAATGAGCGGCGTCCGGGCTTCGTCGATCAGGATGGAATCGACTTCATCAACAATCGCGAAGTTGTGCACGCGCTGCACGCAATCGCGCAGGTCAAACTTCATGTTGTCGCGTAGATAGTCGAAACCGAATTCGTTGTTGGTGCCGTAAGTCACGTCGGCGGCGTAGGCGGCGCGGCGCTCCTCGTCATCGAGATCGTGGACGATCACGCCAACACTAAGACCGAGAAATCCGTAGAGCTTGCCCATCCATTCCGAATCGCGCTTGGCCAGGTAATCATTGACCGTGACCACGTGCACGCCGCGCCCACTGAGCGCGTTCAGATACACCGGCAGCGTAGCGACCAGCGTTTTGCCCTCGCCGGTCTTCATCTCGGCAATCGTGCCTTCGTGCAGCACCATGCCGCCAATCAACTGCACGTCGAAGTGGCGCATGTTGAGCACACGCCGTCCCGCTTCGCGGACCACGGCAAAGGCTTCATCGAGCAGTTCGTCAAGAACCGCCTTGAGTACCCCGCTGCGCTCCGTTTCGATTTCCTTTTGGCGGTCAGTGTCCGGACGATCAGTGTTCGGACGGTCAGCATCCGCTTCCGGCTCGTCGGCGATTGAGCTGAGACGCTCCTGAATGCGGGCGCGAAACTCCGCGGTCTTGCCCCGGAGTTGGTCGTCAGAGAGCTTCTGCATCTCCGGCTCGAGCGCATTGATCGCCCCCACACGAGGCTGCAAGCGCTTGACCTCGCGCTCGTTCTTCGTCCCGAAAATCTTGCCTAACAAAGTGTTGATCAAAACAGAAACCCTTCGGAGGACACGTGTCCTAAAGTATCAATAAAGCCTAGCACATTAGATGCGGGAGGAATGGTAAGGACGGACAACACTAAAAGCGTCCGGCTTGCACCGGCTAGAGAAACGGGTTCTGAATCACCAAGTCTCCAAACCGCCGCCCATGCTGCAGGTCCTCACTGTAGAGAATCTCGCACTCCCCTTGGATTGCAGCCGCAACAATAAGCGAGTCGTACCATGAGAGCTGATCGCGCCGGGCCAAGTCCAGCGCACGAATGAACAGCCCCGGAGAAGAATGCACCAACAACAACGGCCGCAGGGTGGTGAGCCAGTATCTCTCGATCTGCTCGAAGGTCATGGGATTCCGAAACGGCTTCCGCGCGACCGCAACAAACTCCTGCGCGACCTGGTAACTGATCACGCCCGCGCCAGTAGCGAGGGCGTCCGCGATGAGGTCCTCGGCTCGCTTGGCCTTGTTGGGGGTTTCAAGATCGAACGTGTAGACAAAAATGTTTGTGTCGAGGAAGTGCCTAGCGGCGCTCATTCATCTCTTCCCGCGTGAACTTTCGACCCGCATTCACGTGGCGCAGCTCATCCATCAGCGCGCGATATTCCTGCGCTCGACGCTTCCGCCCTGCGACCCCTCTCAGCCAGTCGCAGAAAAGTTCATGCAGCGTAGTGTTCCGACTCCGGGCTTCCTCTCGGGCAAGCTCAATGTCAGACTTGTCGGTGTTGAAGGTAATATTCTGTCGCACGATAATAGTGTACACGACATTCGTGCAGTATCGCAAGCCAGTAGTCGCACAGGAGTGGAATGGCCAGACACCAAAGGGGCAGCATTCAGTCCTCGCGTACCATTTTAGCTGTGGCATAGTGGATCCAGCGAGGTGCCGCGTGATAGATCAGGAAAAATTCCAAAAGGCAAGGGGCTGGGCTTATCTGGTTGGGACAGTCATTTTTGTCGTCGCCCTAGCCTGGAGATTTGTGATCCGCTGAGTTCTACCCCGCCTGGGAATCCGCATACTTGCACGCCCCTCGGTCGGGCGGGGAGGCGGGGCGGGATTGGCTTCGCTTGTCCTTCCCTGTAAGATTTCCTCCGACCCATGCCCACCTTTTACCAGCGGTTTCAGGAATCGGCCCGGAAGTTCCCCAACAACATTGCGCTTGAGATTCAGCGGCAACAGACGGTTGAACGCGTCACCTTCGCGGAACTGACCCGCATGTCGGAGAGCGTCGCCAACTGGCTCTCGACGCGGGTTCCACGGGACGCGCGCGTGGCCATTCTGGCGGCGAACCATCCGCGGTGGGTGGCGGCATACTTAGGGATCATCGCTGCTGGCAGAACGGCCGTTCCGCTCGACACGGCTTTCCACGCCGACCAGGTGAAGAAGTTGTTGATCGACAGCGGGGCTTCCCTGTTGTTCTGCGACGTTAAGCATCTTCCGGTCGCGACGGAAGCGGCCGTGGGACTCAACGTACTGCTGGTGATGACATCGGCGGCAGGGGAGCGGGTTGGGCCTGCCGCCGCGACGACGAATCCCACTCATCGCACAGAACGCGATGAGTCGGGCACCCAGGGTTTGACCCCGCCCGGTACGGAGGTTCTGGCCTCTGATCTCGACGCCATCTTCGCCACTGGTCCCTCTGGCTTTCAACCCATCGTTCCGACTGACGGCGACATCGCGGCTTTGCTCTACACCTCGGGCACCACCGCCGATCCGAAGGGCGTCATGCTCACCCACGCCAACCTCGTCGGCGAGGCGAATTCGGTGCTCGCGGTAATCAAGATTGACTCTTCCGATGCGCTGCTTGGAATTCTCCCGATGTTTCACGTCCTCGCGCAGATGGCGAATCTTTTCCTGCCGCTATTCAATGGCGCGCGCGTTGTGTACCTCGAAACACTGAACACCACCGAACTTCTGCGCGCTTTGCAGGAACGTAACATCACCGTGTTTTGCGTGGTGCCGCAGTTTTACTACCTGATTCACGAAAAGATTTTCAAAGAACTGAACAAGCGCGGCAAGTTGACGCTGCGACTGGTGCGCTCGCTGATGGCGATCAACCGCACGCTGCGGCGAGTCGGATTCAACGCCGGCAAACTTTTCTTTGGAAAGATTCACGCAACCTTGGGCACCCGCATGCGTTATCTGGTGACCGGGGGATCGCGATTCGATCTGGCTGTCGTCCGCGATTTTTACTCTTTCGGCATCGACGTTCTGAACGCCTACGGCCTGACCGAAACCACCGGCGGCGCCTTCATGAACCCTCCGGGGCACATTGTATTCGGCTCGGTCGGAAAGCCTTTTCCCGGAGTCGAAGCAAAGATCGTGGACCCTCAGCCGGTGGAAGACGACAGGCCGCCAGCCGGTGAGATTGCGATTCGCGGCGCCATCGTGATGAAGGGATATTGGAAGCGCCCCGACGCCACAGCGCAGGTGCTGCGCGACGGTTGGTTCTACACCGGCGATCTCGGCTACTTCGATTCCGGTGGCAATCTGTTCATCACCGGGCGCGGCAAGGAAGTCATCGTTCTCGCTAATGGAAAAAATGTGTATCCCGAGGAGATCGAGGCGCACTACCTCCACGCGCAGTACGTGAAGGAAATTTGCGTCATGGCCCTCGAAGCCCACCCGGGAGATCCCACTTCAGAGCGACTGCACGCCGTGGTCGTCCCCAACTTCGAACTTCTGCGCGAGCGCAAGATCGTCAACTCAAAAGAGGTGATCCGCCTCGACATTGAAGCGCTCTCCCACAAGATCACTTCCACCAAACGTCTGGGAAGTTATGACATCTGGCAGGAAGACCTGCCGCGCACGACAACGCGCAAATTGAAGCGCTTCCAAATCGAAAAGAGGGTTCGGGATCTCAAACAAAGCGCGAGCAGCGGCGATGCGGACATCGGCACGGAGAAGCCGCTAACCGCCGACGAGCAATCGTGGATGGAACGGGAAGATGTGAAGCATGCCCTCAACATCGTGCGCGAGTCTTCCCGCAACCAGATCGACGTGATTCGTCCCGCCCACAATCTTGAGCTCGACCTGGGACTTGATTCCATGCAGCGCGTTGAATTGCTAACCGCGCTCGAACAGCAACTGGGCGGCAATGTACCCGAGTCACAACTGGCGGAAGTTTACTCCGTGCGCGACCTGGTCGATAACGTTCTTGCCAGCGCGGGCCGCGGTGAAGGCCAAGCCAGCGCGGCAGCACCGGCCTGGTCGACAATTTTGAGCGAGCCGGCGACCGATCCCGCGGTTCTCGAACTAGCGCGCCACAATACTCTTGCTGAAATCTTCTTCTTTCTGTTAGGACGGCTGATTTATCTCTTCGCGCTCGATCGCTTTCATCTCAAAACGCGCGGCCTCGAAAATCTTCCGGGAAAAGGCCCGTACCTGCTCTGTTCGAATCACCAGAGTTATATCGATCCGCTGGTGATGGCGGCGGCCCTGCCTTGGCGCCTGTTTCGTGATACCTTCGCGCTCGGCACGAGCGACATTTTCGGTAAGGGATTCATGCGGCGGCTGGCGCGATGGGTTCGCGTGGTGGTTCTCGATCCGGACGCGAATCTGGTTCCGGCCATGCGCGCCGGAGCTTTTGGCCTCAGCCAGGGGAGCATTCTGGTTCTGTATCCCGAAGGCGAGCGCACCAACGACGGCAACCTCACGGTATTCCGCAAAGGCGCCGCGATTCTCTCGATTCACGCGCAAGCCCCGATTGTGCCGATCGCAATCGAGGGCTTCTACGAAGCCTGGCCGCGCCACAAGAAGTTTCCGAAGTTTACGAATCTGCAACTGGTATTCGGCAAGCCCATTCAACCCCCACCGCTCAACGAGGCAAGCGAAGCCGCCTACGAACGGTTAACCTCGGAGTTGAAATCCAGAGTGACGGCAATGTGGCAGGAATTGCGTGAAAAAGAATTGCAGGGAAGCGACTCGCTCGGACCGACGGAGAATTTGAACAGGTCTGCGCTGGCTGAACCCGCACTCCGCTGACTTTCATTGTCAATGAATCTCTATGCTCCCTCGCCCTTAGCTCGCCAGTCCAAGGTTTTCGTGAAGGCGTCCACCACGCCGGCGTGGAACTTCTGACCCGCTCCCGCCACAATCTCCTGCTCAGCCTGGTGAGGCGACCGAACTTTGCCGTCAGCGCCATCGATCAATTTCTGGTATGCATCCGCCACGGCCAGAATGTGAGCTTCGATCGGAACGTTGACCGAACGCGCTCCCTGCTCCTGCAAGATCTGTTGCGCCACGATGATCGGAATCACACGCCGCAGCGAGTTGCCGGCAGCTTGAGTACGCCAATCGACTTTGTAAGACTTGCGAAAACTCGCCACCACTTCTTCGCGGCTCATATCCGCTGCCTTGTAGAGTGTGTCGTTGCTGATGCCGAGGTTGCTCAGATCCCGCAACAACACCGCCGACCGCAGCAGTTCAATGCGGTCCGAACCCAGGCCCAGGGCCTCACCCATTCTTGTCGACGCCTCCACCACCGGCTGGCTTCCACCGGTGCCGACCTTTTCGTTGGCTATGAAGTGCTGCAAAATCAGCAGCAGCCCGCTAAAGCTTTCCCGGATGTCGGTGGTCATCGCCTGCTTGCGCTCGTAAAGTGTACCCATCACGTACCCGGTAACCGCCAAAATCCCTGCCCAGATGGCGAAGTTGAAGAGCCGCTCCCCAGGCAACGACAGCACCGGATGCCGGGGCATCATATTATTCATGAAATCCAGCAGCACGACCAGAAATACACACGCAAAGGCGGTGAGAGTGGCGTGCCGGCGTCCGAAGTAGTATGCCGAATACAAAGTCGGCAGAAAGTAAAAGCACAGCGCCATGGGCAGCGACTGCGCGAAAAATTGCACCGTCGCCGCAATCAGGAACAGCGACAGCAGCAGGATACTTTCCTTGGCGATCTTACTCATTTTCAGTGCCCCGATTTCGACATTCCGATCGCCCCGCCTCGATTGCGTGAGCAAGGAACGCCCTGCTCCCATGTTGGAGCAGATGCCACGCCCGAGCAAAGTTACTGGGGTAATGTCCTCCTTCCGAAAATGGCACGGCGGAAATTCAGAAACTGGATTCGGCCTCACGCAGCCAGGAAACTCAGGCCTGCCGCAGAAATAGACGGATCAAGCAGAAGGTCGCAGCCGACATCACAGCCGCCGCCGGAATGGTGACCAGCCAAGCCCAAACAATTTGCCTCGCCACGCCCCAGCGCACCGCCGACAACCGGTTGACCGCGCCCACGCCCACGATCGCTCCGGTAATGGTGTGCGTTGTGCTCACTGGAATTCCGGCCAGCGCGGTCGCGAACAGAGTGATAGCCCCGGCGCTCTCGGCGCAAAAGCCGCCAACCGGTTTCAGCTTCGTGATCTTCTGCCCCATGGTCTGCACGATGCGCCAGCCTCCGAAATAAGTTCCGCCGGCGATGGCAGCATGGGCCGCGAGGATGATGGGCCAGTGCAAATGTCCCCAGTTGCCGAGCATGTCTTCCTTGCTCATGAATCCCGCGGTGTAGAGTGCGCCAGCCACGATACCCATGGTTTTTTGCGCGTCGTTGCCGCCGTGTCCCAGGCTATAACAGGCGGCCGAGAGCAGTTGCAGCTTGCGGAACCACTTGTCAACTTGTTGCGGAGCTTTGTTCCGCATCAGCCAATAAACGGCGACCATGAAGGTCAAACCCAGCACCAGTCCCATGACGGGCGCGACCACAATGAAGATCAGCGTCTTGTACCACCCGGCGGCAATGATCACCGAGGGAGCGGAACGCCATCCGGCATGAATGGCCTCATGGGTCATGGCGGCGCCCGCGTATCCACCAATCAGTGCGTGCGACGAGGAAGTGGGCAGACCCCACCACCACGTCAGCAGATCCCAGGCAATGGCGCCGAAGAGCGCGGCCAGCACCACGTACTGGTCCACAGCATCGAGTCGAATCATGCCCCGGCCAATCGTCTTGGCCACGGCGGTGCCCAGAAAAAAAGCGGCCAGAAAATTGAATACCGCCGCCCACACGACCGCCAGCTTGGGAGAAAGCACGCGCGTCGAGACGACCGTAGCGATGCTGTTGGCCGCATCGTGAAACCCATTGATGAAGTCGAAAATCAGAGCGACCAGAACGGTGATCACCACAAGCACGACTTCCGCGTTCACCTGGATTCGCTCCTTTGCGGCAGTGGCATCGGGATAGGGCTGACCCTACGCGCTTTTCAGCACGATCGCTTCCAATACGTTAGCCGCATCTTCGGCCTTGTCGGTTGCGGTTTCGAGCACTTCGTAGAGTTCTTTCATCTTGATTAACTGGATGGGATCCTTCTCGTGTTCGAACAGCGCTCCGATGGCCTTGCGGCTGATTTGGTCGGCTTCGTCTTCGAGCCGGTTGACCTCGTCGCAATGCTGCATCACCTTGCCATTCTTCTCCAGTAGCGAAACGCCGCGCGCCAGCTCTTCGCTTTGCAGTACGAGGATTCCCGCCAACTCGGCAGCTGCCACCGGGGACTGCGTGATCTTGTACATCACCAGGCGGGTGGCAGCCGTATTCATGAAGTCGAGAACGTCGTCCAGCGCCGACGCCAGATGATGAATATCCTCGCGGTCGAATGGCGTAATAAAGCTCTGGTTCAGCTTGGTCATGATGGCGTGGATCGCCTTGTCGCCCCGATGCTCGATGGCTTGCATCTGTTCGACCCGTGCTTCCAGATCATGGGGATCTTCCAGAATGCCGCGCAGCAAGCGCGCGCCTTCACTCATGCAGGTGGAAAGCTCGGCAAACAAATCGAAAAACTTGGTTTCGCGCGGAATAAGACGGATCATGACACCGTTAGCTGGCCGAAGGTTCAGGACGGGGTACTATCTCACGCCATGGGAGCAACGCGCAAGGAAAGCCGCCCCCTTAATTTCGCCGTCACTTCGCGCGCGGATGAGTCTGATCGTAAACGTTCATCACATGTTTGACCGAAAGCTGCGTGTAGCGCTGCGTGGTCGCCAGCCGCTCATGCCCGAGCAACTCCTGGATGGCGCGGAGGTCCGCTCCCTCTTCCAGCATATGCGTGCCGAAAGCATGGCGCAGCGTGTGCGGATGAACGTCTGGCGACATCCCCTTGGCAACTGCGATGCGCTTAACGATGCGTCCTACACTGCGCGTGGTAAGACGCCCGCCGCGCTGGTTGACGAGCAGCGCGGGCAGACCTTTTTCCGGGATCGCCTTCTTCGGTTTGTTCTTCAATGTGACCAGCAGTTGTTGCCGCCACGGCAGGTAAGCGGCAAGCGCCGCCAGCGCCGAGCCTCCGAATGGGACATATCGTTCCTTCTTCCCTTTTCCGCGAATCAGAATCGCTTCGTTGCTCAGGCTGATGTCATCGAGACTGATGCCGACCAGTTCCGAGTTGCGGATGCCGCAGCCGTAGAGCAATTCAAACATCAGACGATCGCGCTCTGGAAACGATGCCACCTCCGGCATTTTGCCGTCGAGCACAAAATTCATTTCTTCAATCGTCGGAACGCGCGGCAGTTTCTTCGGCAGCCGTGGCGTGGAAACCAGCTTTGCCGGATTCTGCTCAACCACGCCTTCCTGCGCCAGCCAGCGATAGAGCGACCGCACCGCAGCCAGCGCGCGGGCGACGGAAGTCTTGCTCAACCCTTTGTCGTAGAGATGCGAGAGGAAGCCGCGAATCGCGATGTGGTCGATCGTCTTCCAATCGCGCGATCCGATGTAAGCAGCAAAGCAGTCGAGATCTCCGGCGTAAGCCTTGATCGTGTGCACCGAGGCATTGCGCTCCCGGAGATGCCGCAGGAAGTCGTCAGTGGCGCGTTCGACGATAGTGCGAGGGTGATTCATAATTTGTAATTTGGTAATTGGTAATTTGTAACCGGAAAACCAGATGGAAGCCAAGGCATCGAGGGCGGCGCGGATCCGGTTCGTAAATTACAAATTACAAATTATTCCTCGCCTTCGCCCGCGGATGATGTTTCGCATAGACACTCTTCAGCCGATCAAGCGCAACGTGCGTATAAATCTGCGTGGTCGAAATGTCGGAGTGGCCAAGAATGGTCTGCACTGTCCGGAGATCGGCCCCATTCTCCACCATATGCGTTGCGCAGGAGTGCCGCAGCATGTGCGGACTGGCGTGGCGTCCCGAAGCGAGACTCGCTTTCCCAACCAACTGCCAGACCCGCTGCCGGGTCAGGCGGCGGCCTCCTATACCGAGGAACAATAGCGGCGAACTCCTTTTCTTAACCACCACTTCCCTGCCACTCTTCAAGTATCGCTGTAATGCTTGCTGGGCCGGCACCCCGAGCGGCACGATGCGCTCTTTGTCGCCTTTGCCGCGTACCAGGATGTATCCCATCTCCAGCTTCAGGTCTTCAAGACGCGCGTCGGCAACTTCGGAAACGCGCACGCCCCCGGCATAGAGAAGCTCGATCATCGCGCGATCGCGCAGCGCCAACGCGTGTCCCCGGATCGTTTCTTTCCCCGGCTGTTTCTCGGCCAGCATTGCCCCCACTTCGGCCCGGCTCAGCGCCTTTGGCAATACTTTCCACTGCTTCGGCAAGTCGATGTTCAGCGTCGGATCCTTGTCAATCTTTCCATCCAGAAGCAAATGCCGATAGAGCTGCCGGATAGCGGAAAGCTTCCTACCGACCGAACGTCCATCAAGTGAATTCGAAAATAATTCCTGGATGTATTCGCGTACGTCCGCGCGGCGCGCACCGCTCAGAACCACGTGGCGCTTTTCCAGAAACTCCGCGAATTGTGCCAGGTCGCTGGTGTAGGCCGCAATCGTCAACTTCGCCGATCCCCGCTCCACC
>Ga0209890_10000330_pt1 | contig 21801 bp, 19 predicted proteins | sample OrgsoiDNA2013049_FD_185799 | JGI IMG/M metagenome (GOLD analysis project Ga0209890, IMG submission 185799) | Permafrost soil microbial communities from the Arctic, to analyse light accelerated degradation of dissolved organic matter (DOM) -... | ecosystem: Environmental > Terrestrial > Soil >...
CGGCCAGCTGCTCATGGTGAACATCGCCCTTGCCTGGGTATGGGTCGTGGGACTCGGATTCTTGTGGCGATCCGGCCGCCCCCTGTGGCGGGCCCTCGGGTGGGCCTACGGCCTGCTGTTCGTCCTCTTCGCGCTGACAACCGGGGCCAAGAGCTACTACCTGGCGGCGGGGTACGTCTTCCTGCTGGCTGCGGGCGCTGTCGCTCTGCAGGGGTGGTGGGCAGCTCACCGGGTCCGCTCGTGGCTCGTGGCGGTGGCGAGCGCGCTGACCACGGCGCTCATCCTGCCGGTCGTGCTGCCGATCCTGCCGGCCAGCGGCATCGGCGGGCTCCTGGCGATCAACGCGCCCCTTGGTGAGGAGGTCGGTTGGCCGCAGATGGCCCACACCGTTGCCACTGTGTGGTTCTCCCTGCCGCCGGCGCAGCGCGCCAGTGCCGTCATCCTCACCTTCGACTACAGCCAGGCGGGTGCGATCAACGAGCTGGGACCAGGTCTGGGACTGCCCACCGCGGTCAGCGCCCACAACACCGAGTGGTTCTGGGGTCCCGGTAACCCCCACGCCACCACGGTCGTGGCGTGGTACCCGGGGAACGTTGACATGACCAGCCAGGAAGCCGTGGCCGATCTTTCTCAGTACTTCCTGCACGTGCGTGTTGCCGCCACGATCTCCAACAGCGCCGGGCTGCACAACCAGGACTGGGGCGGACACGTCTACGTCTGCACCGGCCTGAAACATCCATGGGCAAGCATGTGGCCGATGCTTCGCCACTACAGCTGATGCAGCGATACTGCGCCGTACTGGCGCCGACTTGAGCACCTCTGGGCGGCTGGTAGCCGCCCGTGGCGAGCGACCTGGGCGAAGTCTCGTAGGTCATCCCCCGAGCTCGCGATGAACACCACATCCTTGACCACCAGCGGTGGGCTGCCCAACGCGTCCCAGGCCCGCCTCCGCGGGGGCCGCCCCGGCCGGCGGCTGGCTGAGGATCGTCTCCCAGGCAGCACGGTGTCGGGTCGCGGCCGCAGTGCCATCACCGGACGGCGACCCGTCCTGTTCACCTCGCTACCTCGCCCCGTGAGTGAAAGAACCTGCGCCTCGATGTCCAGCCAGCCGAAGCGTGGTTTCATCTGGCAGGCCGCCATGGGTTGCTGCCCAGCAGAATGCTTTTCATCCTCGACCGCCCGCGCCCGGTGAAGCGGCACCACGGCACCCGACAGGGGCGATGCCGCGCCCGCTGCCTCGGTCGGCCGCCGGCAGGGTCAACCGATCCGCCGCACGGACACGACCTGCCCGGCCCACTGGGACACCGGTGTCATCGCCACCACCTGGCCGGCCGCCGGCGCCGCCACGACGTAGGTCAGTGCGCCGAGGCGACCGGCGAGCATTCCCACGTGTCCGGGCTCGGCCGCGCTCCCGTCCGTCCCTGGGATGAAGACGAGGTCCCCGGACCTGGCTTCGGCCAGGGCCACGGGGGTGCCGTCGCTGACCTGGGCGAACGTGGTGCGCGCGATCGCGACCCCGGCCGATGCCCAGCCGGCCTGCACCAGCGAGGAGCAGTCCCAGGAGCTGGGGCCGGTGGACCCCCACAGGTAGGGCTTGCCGAGCTGGGCCAGGGCGAAGGCGGCGGCACGGTTGCCCACCCTCGACCCGGTCAGGGCCAGGCCGGGCGGGGTCGCGGCCGAGCCAGCCCCGGAGAAGGTGGACCCGGTCCCGACCACAGCGCAGGGGTCCGGTGAGACCGGCAGGGGGGCCACGGGACGAGGCGGGGCCAGGCTAGCGGGGGCCTCAACAGGTGCGGCGGGGCCCGCTGTCGGCGCAGTCGTGGTCGTCATCGCCACAGAGGTCCTCGCCCTTGCGCGGGGCCACAGCTGCGCGGTCAGTGAGCCCGCCAGCGGCTGCCACTTCGCGTAGGCCCCGCGCAGGTCCCGACGCGGCATCTGCACAGCGGCGGCGACCTCGGTCAGCGGCCTGCTCGCCCACCCGCGGGTCGCCACCAGCCGGTCCAGGAAGGCGTTCGTGGCTCGCGCCGGGCTAGCCGCCACGGCAGCGGTGTAGTGGCCCACCCGTTGCTGGAACAGGCCCAGGGAGTCGGCATCCTTGGACACAAGGTAGTTGTGGAACATCGACTCCGCCGCGACGGTGGCCAGGGCAACGGTCGCAGCATAGGCGGGAAGCCCGCGCCCGGCGGTGACCGCGACCACGGTCTGCGCGTTGCCCATCTGCTCGGCGTCCAGCTGTACGGAGCCAACCCGCTGCGCGGTCCCGCCGGGTCCGCACTCGGGCAGCGATGGCGGGCCGGCCACGGCGCCGGCGAGCATCAACGGCGCCAACAGCAGGGCGACGACGGCGGCGAACACCACTGCGGCGACGCCGCCCAGAGCGGCAGTGGCCGCCCTGCCACTCACCGCCTGCCGCTCACCGTCGGACACTCACCATCGGAGGCTCACCGTCGGAGGTTCGTTCTCGCTACGCCGCCGCCAGCGCGTCGTTGGTCCAGGTCAGCGCCTCCTCCAGCGGCGTGCGCACGACCTGCACCTTGTACTCCCTGTCGCCGACCATCCACAGCGCGCGACCTCGCCCACCCATCGCCCACCCGGTGATGAGGTCGCGGGCCATCGGGCGCAACCCCAACAGCTCGCCGAGCTCGGCGGCGACCGCCTCGTCCTGGCCGTGCAGCACCTTGATGTCGCCCAGATGCAGCAGGTCTTTGGCGATGGCCACGGCCTGCGACCCGGCCGCGCCGGCCGTCATGGGGTCCGACGGCTTGTGGTAGATCACCATCTGGATGTCGCCGTCGCGACGGGAGAGGCGAAGGTCGGCGTCTAGGGACTTCACCGCCTCCACCCCCAGACGCATCTGCTTCCACGTCTCGTCGCGCACGACGATGCGCAGGTCCCCCGGGGCGGCCATCTCGCGTTGGGCCCGGCCCCAGGAGTTCAGACAGGTCAGTGCGATCCCCATCGCCTCATCCCCCAGCGGCTCCAGCCGGGACAGGGACAGCGACTGGATGGGGGCGTCCCAGTCCACCTCGATCGTGGTGTGGTCGTCGAATAGGCCGGCCAGGTAGCCGCTCACGAGCTGGCCCAGGGCGTCGCGCATGAGGCGGGTCTGGTCCAGGAAGTGCTGACGGCCCGAGTACCGGCACGCCGCGATCAGGTCCGCGCTGGGCTCGTCCAGGGCATGCCAGAGCGCGGGAACGGTGACCTCGGCCAGCACCGTGTTGCCCTGGCTGTACCCGGTCAGGGTCCGCAGTGCCGCGGCGACCGCCAGCTCGTCGCTGGGGGTGAACGGCACCCGCGCCTCGCAGATCTTCTGCGACCCGACCAGCCCGCGGATGAGCACGAGCCAGCGGGAGAACACGATCGCGGCGCGGCGCCTCGCCTCGGGTGCGTCCAGGTCGGACCAGCCGCGGCCCAACGGGCCGAAGGCCAGCGGGTTGACCCGCGCCGGCAGGCCGTGACCGATCGCGAACGGCTCCACGCCCAGGGCCCGGCACAAGGGCTCGTACTCGTCCTTGGGGTCGCCCAGGACCAGGGTGCGGTACCCGAAGTCCATCATCCGCAGGGCAAAGCACTTGCCGGTGGCCGACTTGCCCCGCCCCGGCTTGCCGAAGATGAACACGTTGGGGTTGGTCGTGGCGATGTCGTCGCGCAGCACCCACCCGGCCGGGTCGGCGTAGAACGACCCGCCGGAGAGCTGGTCGATGCCCATCTGGGCGCCGGTCGGCGCCAGCCCCGGCGCGGCGATGAGCGGCCAGAACACCGGTGTCTGCTCCGAGGTCATCCGCCACATGGACAAGGGCGCCAGGCCGGACGCCCACCCGGCGCCGGCCGACATGTGTCCCCGCGCCGAGGCCAGCCTCGGGAACAGGTGGGGTTCGCCGGCCCCCGCCGGGGGCCTGGCCCGAAGTGGCAGGTCGAGGCCGAAGTCGGACAACAGCTGGGTGACCCCGCGGCCGGGCCGGGCCCGCCCGCCCAGGCCGCGCATCAGCGCCACCCCCGGGTGCGGGGCAGCCCGACGCCCAGCGGGATGGCGCCGGCGGCGAACCCCGAGTCCTGGGCAAGGTCCAGTCGCAGCGGGATGAACCCCGGGACCCGGATCGAGGCGTCCAGCCGGCGCCCGAACTCGCTGACCGGCCAGGTGTTCGGCACGGTGACGGTCGCGGCGGCGCAGGGACGGACCAGGGCCCGGCCCTTGGCGAGCTTCTCGTCCAGGCCCAGGGCCCGAGCCTGGGCCCGGCGCTGCTTGGCGCGGGCCACTGCTCCGGTGGCCCGGCGCAGCTCACCGCCGGTGATCGCCGACATCTGCGCCCGCTGGGCGAGCCGGTCGGCTCGTCCCTGACCCATCGCCGGGTAGAACACCGTCAGAGCGCGTCGCTCCCCCGGCGTCGTCGGGGCCAGGACCGGCGCCAGAGCTCCGAGGATGGCTCCACGCTCCGGCAGCAGGATGGTGTCGGTCACCGAGGACCACGCGTCGTGGTCGTAGTGCCGCATCTCAGCAGCGGCCCTGGTGGGACCTGCCGCGGCCAGGGGGACTCCCGTGGCCACCGCGGGGTTGTCCCGTGCGGCAACACCGGCGGCGACCAGGCCCGCGCGCTCTCCGGGGGCGAACCCGGTGCGGATGGCCACCGCAAGGTCGGGTGAGTCCAACCAGCTCACCTGCGTGCACCCCATCGGGCCACGCAGCCGGGACTCGACCTCCGCCATGGCCCCGTGCAGCACCCGGGCTCGCCCGTCGATCCCACCGCCAGCCTCCTTAGCCGGCTTGGCGATCCGGTCCTCGCCCACCACGATCGTCACGAACGCCTCGGTTCGCACCGACGCGGGGGTGAGCATCGACGAGAGCAGGTCGTTGACCTGCCGGGCCAGCACCGCAGTGCCGGCTCGCCGGTGCGCGTCCTGCCAGGCGGCCCGCTCGGCGCCGTCATCGGGGACGGTGCGGACCTGGATGGCGAGCAGGTCGATGAGCTCGGCGGCTGAGGCGATCTCCTGAAGCTCCGCCAGCCCGGCACCCATCCGGTTTCGCTCGCCGGGCTCGGCCAGTCCGATCCCGGGGTGGACGATCCGGGCCACGGCCGCCCAGGTGCGCGACGAGTGGTTCTGCACGAGGGCAACCCTGTTCATCGTGGGGCCCAGGGGCAGGCCGTCGTGGATCTGGATGCCGGCCAGCACACCGGGCAGGTCCACCTCCCCCAGGTCGGCGGCGACTCCCGCGGCAGCCCTGCTCTGCCAGCTCGTCCACCCCATGGCGCCTCCGAGCCCGTGAAGTGCCAGTGCGATGGCCCACCCGGGCACCGAGCGTCCCCGGACCTGGACGGTGACCAGTGCCACCAGCAGCACCCAGGCCGGCACCCACAGGGCAAGGACCAGCCACCGCCCGCCGTTCATGGCCGCCAGACCCGGCAGGCCGGCGACCAGAACCAGGGCCAGCGCCGGGCCGGACATGCCGAAGAACCACCCGGTGCGGTCCCGCGCGTAGTCGGCGTACTGGGTGGCCGTCATGGCCTGGCGCCCTGCCGTGGCACGTGGTGGGCGCCGGTGGCGGCCGTGATGAGATGAATGTTCACACCCCCACAGGCGCCACCGTTGCCCTGCGGCGGACACCGTCTGGCTGGCAACGCCAGGCACTACCGCCGCCAGCTTCCGCCAGCGGGCAAACGCCCCCACGAGGGTTACCTCGGCTGGGCGGCCACCCACCGGCCGTCAACAACCTCCCGATCATGGCCACGCTCAGGTCAGCCAAGCAAGGCGAGCACTCGACGAGCCCGCAGATCCGGCTCCGCAGGACAACCGGCCGCCGGCGGGCGGGCGTTGCGATGGTTGGGTCCACCGTGCCGGAATCGACACGGGAGCGTCCGCGTCGAGGCGCCAGCCAGGGGGCCAACGCGGTGCGGGTTCGCCGCGTGGGCATCCAGTGACCCCACACTCACACGACGGTGGTAAAGGTGGCACCGCGCAGGCCAGGGCTGGGCAATGCAAATGACCCGACCTCGACCTCGGCGGCTGACCTCCATGTTTGCCGTTGAAACGGCTTGGTCTTCTACCGGGTGGGCTCACGCTGGCGCCAGGAGCACGAGTTCCGCTACGCCCGGATGCACGGGTCGGCGTTGACACCATGCAACTTTCGGATCACGATTTGACTCTTCAGGCCGAACCCGACTCAGAGAATCCGTGGATGGTGTCAGTAACAGACTGCGTCTGCGGCCACCGCCGCGAGGTTCACCGTCACTACCGAGCCGGTTCAGACTGCGCCACCTGCGGCACTGCTCAGTGCCCGCGATTCCGTCGGAGAGCATGGCGACCATGGCGTTGGGGTACCGGAGGTCGCCCGAGCGAATTCTACTGATGCTCCGGCCATCGGTGCGCTCGCGGAGGTTCCGGCCCGGATCCACGACGAAGGGACGGCCTTGCCGCGTTCGGTCGTCGGCGGCCCCTGGTCGCGTTAGGGTCCTTCAAACGACCGGGGTCGTGCCTCAGGCTAGAGGCCAGCACGCCGGGAGGACAGGTCCGCTCTGGGATGCCGCGCAGGGCTGGCTGGGCTGCGACCAGGTGCCATCCCCGGGACAGACACGATCGCCGGATCAAACAACCACCGGATAAACGAAACGCAGTCAGACACCACCACCGGGCAACCACCCGGCCCACACATCAGCCGCCCACGGCCAACCCAGCCAAGAAGAAAGCCCGCAAACAACTCCTGGCCGCAAGGGCCCGCCATGAGCGGGCACCGGCGCTTACCGACTCCGGGCAAAGGCGCTTACCGACTCCGCGATGCTGGAAGCGGTGACCCCACCAGCTCCCCGCGGATGAACACCCGCCCTCCATCGTCGTCGGCCAACATGGCGGCCGCGTCCCCGATCAAAATGGCTCCGGCGGGGGCCAAAGGTAGGGGCGGTTGGGCAGTCATGACGCCCATCATCCGCACCCCAGACAGGGAACAAGGCATCCTGCTTCTCTCCACAAAGAACCTTTGTCGTCATGCTGGGCGGCGCCTACATCGAGATTCCCCCTGAGTCAATTACAAATATTGAGGGCGGACGGCTTGGGATCAGTGGTGTTGCTACACGGAACCGGGCGGCTCCGCCTCCGGTGGTGCGTTTGACTTCGATGTCTTCGGTCAGACCGGGCCGGTGGCCCTGGTTCTGAAGGACCTGTTTGCGTCGCAGCTCCTCAGCCAGTGCCAGCTCGCGCCGCGGTCCCCGACAATCTCGACATCCACATAATCTGGACAACTACGGCTCACACAAGTCCCCCGCCATCAACCCTTTGTTGGCAACACGACCCCGCTTCCAAATCCATTTCACCCCGACCAGTTCCGGCTGGATCAACAAGGTCGAACGCTGGTTCGGCTTCGTCACCGACCAGATGGTCCGCTAGGGCAGCCACACCTTTGGTCCAAGCCCTCAAAGAGTGACCAGTCGTTCTGCGGTTGATCGCGTCAATATGAGATCCTTTCGGCACCTCGAGTGCTTCTCGAGGTGGGCTGACGAGCCCGGGCAAGCCGCTTTGGCGCTCGATCGACTCATCCTTGGACGGTGCTGCGGATGACGCCCTGGGCTGACTCGTCGTGCCGATGCTTTGGCTGGGCCTTGCGCTCACGAGCATTTGATTGTATGTTCTGACATCCGAGCAATGGTGCCTGCGCCATCGGCACCTTTTAGACAAGGGAATGCCGAATGATGCATAGAAAGCACCTGGTTTCAGTCGGAAGTCTCCTTACCGCCTCGGTGGTCCTCGCTGGGTGCGGCGGCACTCAGGCCTCAGTAGCCAACCCGCAACTTAACGCCAATGCTAAGCAGGTCACGCTCTCGCTTACCGCGAACGCGATCTCAGGTGGCAAGAACGCCCAAGAGGCGGACTGGGTGACCAAGTATGTCATTCCTCAGTTTGAGGCAGCCCAGAAGAAGAAGGGCGTAGATGTCAAAGTCACCTTCGACCCCAACGGCGTGGACGACGCGCCATACAAGACCAAGATCTCGCTAGCTTTGAACACCGGTGGCGGTGCGGACGTCATCAGTATTGACGGTATTTGGGTAGGTGAATTCGCAGATGCAGGTTATATCAAACCGCTCAGCACAGTTGTCGGTAAGGATGTTTCTCCGAAATGGCCTGGCTGGAGTCAGATCAAACCCGCAGTACAGCAGGTGATGACTTATAAGAATAACCTATATGGTATTCCCGATGGCACAGATGGTCGCGTCATATACTTCAACAAGAATCTGTTCAAGCGGGCTGGTCTGCCTACTGACTGGCAGCCGCAAAGCTGGTCCGACATCATCAGTGCAGCCCAGAAGCTCAAATCACTCCCTGGTGTGACACCCATCCAGATCAATGCTGGTAGCGCAATGGGTGAGGCGACCACTATGCAGGGCGTTCTTCCGCTCCTGGTTGGAACCGGGAGCCCGATTTTGAAGAACGGCAAGTGGCAGGGTGACTCCGCCGGCTTGAGGAGCACCTTAGATCTTTATGCGAAGATCTACGGTTCGGGCAAGCTGGGAGACCCACAGCTTCAGCAAGCGGCCAATGGGCGTGATCAATCATTCGCTGCATTCGCGAAGAACAAGCTCGGGATGATAATCGAAAGCGACTACCTCTGGCGTTCCGTGATCAATCCCTCGAATGGGACAGCACCGATGGCAACCCGGGATTCTGCAGTCGGCTGGGCAAAGATCCCGGCTGAAAGTGCGGGCACGGGAGTCAATGGTCAAAACTTCGTCAGTATGTCGGGTGGATCAGGCGAAGTCCTCAATCCCAAGACGAAGTACCCACAGCAGGCCTTCGAGTTGATGACCTTCATGAACTCTGCAGCAGCAGTTAGGGCCAGGCTCGGCAATACTCCCCAGGTTACGGCCCGCGACGACGTCAACTCGCAGGTTCTCGCCAGCGATCCTCTGTTAAGTTACATTGCAAAGGATGTGCTGCCGATCACCATTTATCGTCCATCACTCTCTGATTACACAAAGGTCTCCACCGCCCTGCAGAACGCTACCGATTCGGTCGTCAACGGCACATCCGCCGGTAACGCAGCCACGACATACGAAAAAGCCCTGGAGGGAATTGTCGGTGCTGGAAACGTCTTCAAGTAAGGAAGATGCGAAAACTTCCGTCCGGGATGACGCGGAGCGGCAGCCCGGACGGAAGTCGACGCATGAGGACGGCGATGTCGCCGGTCTCGGCAAGCGGCGGGCGGTGGCGTTTGTCGCGCCGGCTCTCGCGCTCGTCTCCGTCTTCCTCATCTTTCCAGCGGTGTGGACACTATATCTCGGTCTGACGAACTACGGACTTACCGGATCTCAGGCGCTGAACCCGCAATTTGTCGGGATCGACAATTACGTCAGCGCGCTCACGAACCCCGCGTTCCTCAACTCGCTGTGGCTGACCGTACTCTTCGTCTTCGGTTCGGCCCTGATCGGCCAATCGTTTCTTGGCTTTCTGATTGCCTGGATGATGATGCGGGTCAGCAGGGTCGTTCGCGGCGTGGTTGAGTTCTTCGTGCTGCTCGGTTGGATCATCCCAAGCTCTGTGTCGACTTTCCTCTGGTTCGCCCTGCTCGATGGCGGCAGCGGAACGCTAAATCTCCTACTGCACACACCGGGGACCGCTTGGTTGCTTCAGTTTCCGATGTGGAGCATCATCGTGTTCAACACATGGGTAGGAACTGCCTTTTCGATGCTGCTTTTCAGTTCTGCCCTTGCCTCTGTACCGCCGTCCCAGTTGGAAAGTGCACGTAGCGCGGGTGCCGGTGCGTGGGCGCAACTGCGCGACGTGATCTTCCCGCACATCAGAGGCCACATACTCACGAACACCTTGCTGATTACCCTTTGGACGTTCAACACCTTCACCCCATACCTGCTGACCGCGGGCGGGCCTGACGGCCGCTCGGAAATCCTTCCGGTCTTCATTTATAAATTGGCGTTGCAGAATGGAATGCTTGGGCAGGGCGCTGCCATTTCCCTCATCATGATCGTCCTCAACCTCATGATCGCCCTCGTGTACATCCGCCTTCTAAGGACGAGGGAACAATGACATCGTTGAAGGTCGAAAAGACGAGCAGCGCCGCGGAAAGGGAGAGCAAGAACGGGCTTGCGACCCCGGCGGTCAGGAAGTTCCTCGGGCGAATCGGGACAACGGTCTTCGTCGCGTTGGTGCTCGCATTCTTTGCTATTCCCATCTTGTGGCTTGTCTTCGCGCCATTTGATGCTCACCCGAGTATGAACGTTAAGCTTCCCGAATTCACGTTGAAGAACTTCGCGGTGCTCTTCGGAGATTCGAGTGCCTTGTCCTCGCTCCGTAACTCAGTCGTACTCGCCGCCGGCACAATGGTGATTGTGCTTATCTTCGGGTCAATTGCTTCTTACGCGTTGTCACGGGTGAGGATACCAGGTCGAGAGTTCTTGCTCTACTCGCTGCTCCTGCTGTCGTCGATCATCACGGGTACAGCCGCCATGGTTCCGATTTTCCTTCTCATGGTTCGACTTAACCTTATCGACAGTCAACTTGGCGTCATCCTCGTGCTGAGTGCGGGAATGCTGCCAACGGTGATCTTCATCCTTAAGGACTTCATGGACTCTACACCGAAGTCGTACGAGGAATCTGCGCGCCTTTATGGCGCCAAACCGTTGCGCATTTTGTGGGATGTCGTTATACCAATTGCTAGACCAGGTCTCGCCACGATCTCGGTGTGGGCCGTCGTGCAAGTATGGGGTAACTTCCTTATGCCATTCATCCTGCTGACCTCTCCAGACAAGACTCCCGCAGCGGTCATCATGTACACTTTTTATACCCAGGGCGGCCAGCCCAATCTGGCTCTGATATCCGCGTTTTCGCTTGTTTTCTCGTTTCCCGTTATTCTGATGTATTTCTTCGTAAGCAGACGATACGGGTTCCGTTTTCATGGAGGTATCAAGAGCTAATGGCTGGCATTACAACCGAGCATCTCGTCAAGGAATACCCGGGTGGCGTACGTGGCGTCGACGGACTCGACGTTGAGATCAATGATGGCGAATTCTTCGCACTGCTTGGCCCTTCAGGATGCGGCAAAACTACTCTGCTGCGCACAATTGCGGGTCTAGAAAAGGCGACCGATGGCAAGATCCGGATCGGCGGGAAGGACGTAACCAACCTCGAGCCAGGGCGGCGCCACATAGCGATGGTGTTTCAGGACTATGCGCTGTTCCCGCACATGACGGTCGAGGATAACGTCGCATACCCACTGAAGATTCAGAAGGTCGGCAAGCAAGACCGTCGTGCAAGGGCGAAAGAAGTGGCGACTTCGCTGGCATTTGATGCGCTCATGAAACGGCGACCCGCCCAGCTCTCGGGTGGCCAGCAGCAGCGTGTTGCACTCGCGCGGGCTATCGCTAGCAATCCGGATGTCTTTCTTTTTGACGAGCCACTGTCGAATCTGGATGCTCGGCTTCGGTTGGAAGCGCGAACCTTCCTTAAACGACTGCAGCTGGACTTGGGCGTGACAACGGTGTTCGTTACCCACGACCAAGCCGAAGCCCTAGCGCTGGCGGATCGCATAGCAATCATGAAGTCTGGAAAGTTACAGCAGATCGGTTCTCCACGCGAGGTATTCCATCGACCTGCGAACACATTTGTCGCATCCTTTATTGGATCAACGCCTATGAACCTAGTTGAGGGCACGGTAGACGGTTCAACCGTGCTGATCGCCGGCACACCCGTGCCGCTCCCCAGCTCGGCCGTCGACCACGTCATTGATGGCCAAAAGGTTACCTGGGGTGCCCGGCCGGAGTATCTGCAGTTGCACGCCGGAACGCAGCCGTATGGATTGCCGGGAACAGTCACAGTCTCAGAGAACCTTGGCGCTGCGATGCTCGTCTCCATCGAGGTCGGCGATCACCTACTCAAGGTCATCGTTAACGAGGACATCGAGCCTGACCTGGGCACACAGGTCTGGATCGCCTCAGAACCTCACCGCACGCTGCTCTTTGACGAAGATGGCGCACGAATTGCAGCGCCGTCAGAACAGATCTCGCATCCCCAAACTCTCTTGGCGAATAAGGACTCGGCAATTACCGCATGACATCGGTCACCCTGCGCCGAACACTGCGGTCCGATGACCAGGCGGCGACCCCATACCTCGAGTTACCGTTCGAGTTGTCACCTGCGGATCAGTCGGTCGAGGTCGTGCTGAGTTATGACACATCAAACGCGGTCATTGATCTGGGCTGTATCGGAGCAATAGGCTGGCGCGGGTGGTCAGGAGGCGCGAAGTCACGCTTTGTCATCACGGCCGCGGACGCAAGCGGCGGCTACCTACCAGGCGAGCTTGAGCCAGGCCAGTGGGCAGTCGTGCTAGGCCTACACAAGATACCCGCGATCGGCGTCTCCGTCGAAGTGGTCATCAATACCCCATCCACAATGCCCGTCGAGGCGGAACCTTCTGCACAGCCGGCGCTCACCGGTCCGCGTCCGAGCGCGATCCGGGACTTTCCCGCGCCACCTGGCAATCGTTGGTACGCGGGCGACTTTCACGCACACACCCTCCACTCCGACGGTAGTTTGAGCATCCGGCAGTTGGCATCTAGAGCAGTGAGAGCGGGCCTCGACTTTCTTGCGGTCACGGACCACAACACTGTGAGCCACCACAGCCACCTCCCCGGAGTCTCAGTCGAGTATGGAATCAGCTTGCTGCCGGGTCAGGAGATCACCACGGCGCGTGGCCACGCGAATGCATACGGCGCCATCCCGTGGGTCGACTTCAGAGAACATCCTCAAACTTGGGTGGACGTGGTTGCCCGAAACGGCGGCATGCTCTCGCTCAACCATCCAGTCGATGGCGATTGCTCATGGCAGTGGCACCTCGAGCGGAAGCCGACTCACGCCGAGATCATGCATTCGAGTTGGCAGGGGACCCCGCAGGACACAAGCATATGGGCGTGGTGGAACGCATGGGGCACCCGTACGATCCCGCTTGGGGGCAGCGACTTCCACAAGCCGAATGACGGCGTTGAAGTCGGCACCCCGACCACCTGGGTCTCGGCACCCGACCCAGGCGATGAAAGTATCCTGACCGCAGCCATCGCTGGGCATACCGCCCTCAGTATGGGAACAGCGGCGCGGGGACCGGTCCTTTTGCGGGTTGAAGATGAGTTGATCGCGATCGACGCGGACGGCGCCATCTTCTTGGATATTGACGGTCGGCGTCGCATGGTCACGAGTTCTCTCCAACCCATCAAAGATACCGGCCACGGCCCCTACCGTTTGGAAGGACCTGACCGGCGCATCCTCGCGATCAGCGCCTGAGCGCGACTATCTGAGTCGAACTGTCACGATCTCCCACGGACCTAGCGGCAGTTCCAGGAGACCGGGTGCAGGCATGGTGCTCATCTCTCGCCCGAGGATATCGGTGATCGTGGCAGCAACGAAGTCTCCGAGCAGGGTTGCGGTGGTCTGCGTAGCACTCATGGCGACAATCCTTGCTTCCAGTACACCGTCGACGCGCCGCAGGCTCGACAGCGAGACGTCGTCACCGGAAACACCAAACCCCTTGCGTGGCATGGGGAGGCGCGTGGCCGAGGTGGCAAGACCACGAACGACTAGCGGTCTGGCTCGGAATGACTCGCAGGCAGCGACCGCGTGCGACTGCTGCCAGCCGTCAACACCGACAAGGAGCGCCAGGCTTGCGCGGATCGTATTACCCAATTCCTGCGCTTCAGGGATCGGGATCTCGGATGCGGCAGGCTCATCTCTGAGTGGATGCAGGTTGACGCTTATCGAACCAACCGAACGTGACAGAGTTACGGCCAGTTCTCTGCCATCGACGGCCTCGTACTCGGTCGGATGTTCAACGAGCAGTGTTGCGGCTCCTGCCGAGGCGAATCCATACGCCGGGAACGTTGGAAGCGGGAATTCGCCCCAACCGCCCTCCCCAGTCAGGCCTCGCGTGGTGACCGCGAATTGCCCCTCCGACGCTGAGGTTTCTACTGGCTGTGGCAAGGGCACGTGCAACCGCACGCGATGATCCTTTGCCTGGTTCGTGTACTCAATCGCGAGCCGAACCATCGGCTCGCCTCGCCTGAGCTCGACCAACATCCGCACAGCAGCTCGCACGGTACAGGTGGAACGTTCGTCGCGGTTGTCGGCCAGCGATTCCGGCCAGTTGAAGGTGCGAACAACGGCGACCACCGCACGCAGCGGGCCGTTCTCCACCAGTTTGACGTCGACATCGATCGGCTCGTCGACAACTTTGTCGCGCGACGGGGGACCGTAGTTGTAGCTATCGCCGCGGTCGCCGCCATCGACGATGCGGCCCACACCATTGAGGGTCGAGCCGTCAGTGGCGGTGACTGAGAAGGTCCCGTCTTCGGCGAACGTGACGCTCACCAGCTCATTCTTCATCAACTTTGTTGAGGCATTCACGCTCGAGGCACTCGGTAGTGTCTCCCCTTGGCCGACTCGAACGAAACTCTGACCCGATGCGGGAACGGGCACCTCCACGAGAATGCGTCGGCGGAGCTGTGCGACCGTTCGCACGCGCCACTCTCCAGGATGGTCCCTGGCCGCACGATCCAGGTCCGCCTCCAAACGTGCGATGTCGAACACTTGAGTCGTTGGCACCTGCGCGACATCGATCTCCAACGTGAACGGCGTGATGCGATAGCCGTCGACCTGTTGGCCGAACAGTTCGCGCCCATGAATTCGGTTGATGATCCGTGCGAAGTCACTCGAAGCGATCGACTCATCACCAAGCAGAGTCGACGCGGAGCCTACCTCCTGCACGCAGAGGGCACGATGATCCGCCATCGTGGCGACTATTCCGCGTGTCGTGTCAGGTGCAGCGACTTCAAGCTCAATCAGTAGGCTTCGGTTGGTTGGGAGCGTGTTTGCGACGAGGTACGAATCGTCCGGAACAATCGCGGCGAGATCAGCGAGAATGCCGTCGCGGACCGCTCTGGTGATGTGGATAGCCTCTTCGAGCCGAGCCGCGACTTGTCTCACTGTTTCGTCGCTCCCAGAGCCCACCACAGAGTCATGGGCGGTCGATTCAATGATGCGACGCCAGGCCATCTGGAAGTAACGAGAATGGTCTTCCTGCGACCAGAGTGAGGCAAGGCGCTCAGCCTCACTGATAGTACGTTCCGACTCTGCCATGAGCCGTTTGAGCGAACTTCTAATCGAGATGACACCAGGAAGAATATTGCCCCGAGCGTGGCTACGCAATTCACCTTGCACCACCTCAAGACCATCCGCCTCACTGTATTGCGAGATATAGTCCTCAAGGGTACCAACCTTTATCGGGAAGGCTTCGCTGCCGTACTCTCGCACCCAGTGCATGAGATCCGGATGGGGCGCCATATGGTCGGTTCCGACCATACCGAGGATCGTTTCGTCCCCATAACGCTTCCGCGTTTTAGTGCGGTACGCACGTAGCGCGTCCGGAATCTTTTTCGGGATCTTCAATAGATCAAGGCCATTGCCATAACTATCGAACAGGTATTCGACTCGGACGAATGATCCGTCGGGGCTTTCCCAGCGAAATGCGTGCTTCTGGACGGCCGCAGGGACACCGCGCCAAAGGCACGCGTCCTTGAGCCCCGCCTTGGAGAGGATCTGCGGCATCTGCGCCACGTGCCCGAACATGTCAGGCAGATAGCCGATGCGCATGGCTCCTCCGAGCAACTGAGCGCCTTTCCATCCCATTTCCAGATTACGGATGATGGTTTCACCTGAGCACAGGAACTCGTCGAGCAGAATCTGCCAAGGGCCTATGGCCACTTGCCCGGAGAGTACCAAAGCACGCACACGTGCGGCATTCTCGGGTCTGATCTCAAGATAGTCCTCGATCGCTGCAGTTTGTCCATCGAGCGTGAACTTAAATTCAGGATCCTGCTCTGCGCGCTCGATGACTCCGTCGAACATGTCGACCAGTCGGAATCTAAAAACCTGAAAAGGCTCATACCATTCGCGGTCCCAATGCGTATGTGGAACCAGCATGATTCCGCGTTCTCGGATTGTTTCCGTCGTCGCTCTTTTCATCGAGCTGCCTCCCCAGTGAGTGTAATTCCTTGCCTACGGGCTGGGACGCGCGCGATGCGTTGCCCAGTGATGACGTCGGCCCGGCCCTCAGCGGTCCCGTTGGACGGCGGGACCGAGTTCACGACCATGGCATGGAACGCGATCAGTTCCTCCTCGAAGGCCTCAGTTATGTCCCGCACGATCTCGTTCGACTCACCGACACCATCTGACGACACGATTCTCGCAGTCGGTGCTCATGTCGTCCTTTCCATCACATGGTTGTGAGTCCGTTATCTTCTGGGAAGATCCGACAGTCTGGCGATCGTGGCATCAGCGCGGCGCAGCGCCCTGGAAGGCTCTGCCGGGAGAACGTCCGACAGGAATGCGTAGGGCTTCAGCAGGTGGCTCGCGAGTGGATCGCCCGCCGCGCATTTGTCGTTCAGAGTCGACCACCAGTCGGCGACGTCCCCCCACCCCGGCGCAGACAGAGCGCCTCCAAACTGTTGCACTGAGAGGGAAGCGCACAGAGCAGCGAAACGCAGACGATGTTCGAGCGGCCAGCCCGCGAGGGTACCCAGAACAAGCGAAGCACCAAATACATCACCCGCACCGGTGGGGTCGATTGCATTCACCGGCAGGCTGGGAACCTCAACGCGCTCCCCGCTGGTGCCGTCGATGGCCATGGCCCCACGTGAGCCGCAGGTCACGACTGCCATCGGAACCAGCTCCGCGAGCGCCGAGAGCGCGGACTCGGGAGTCGTCGTCCGCGTATACCCTTGTGCCTCGTCCTGGTTCGGCATGAAGCAGTAACAACCTTCGAGCCGATTGAGGATCCGCCGGTCCCACGTACCGCTGGGGTCCCAGCCGATGTCCGCAAACACCAAGCTACCGGCCTGCTGTGCCGGCAACCACCACGGCTCGTCGTCGAGTTCGACGACTACGGCCCTGGTGGACGGTGGAGTCCCGACCAATTCGGTGGCGCTCATGGGCATCGGATGCCCGTGGGTGACCATAGCGCGGTCGCCGTCGTAGGCCATCGAGACGGTTACTGGAGTGTGCCAGTTCACGAAGGTCCGCGACAGGCTCAGATCGACGCCCTCCTGATCGGCGAGCACTCGCCGACACCACTCCGCATAACCGTCGTCTCCGAATCTGGCCGCAAGGCTCGTGCGCAGGCCGAGCCGTGCCGTTGCAACGGCCAGATTGGCGATTCCTCCGGGCGAAGAGCCCATGCCTCCGGTCCAGACCTCGGTGCCTGGCGATGGCGGCCGAGGCAGATCGGTGAACACGATGTCCAAGAACACCATGCCCGAGACCAAGACATCGAATTCCCATCCATCTGCTATATCTGCAGTACTCAACCGACTCTCCTGCTCGCTCGTGCGAGGCGGCCGCGAACACGGCGGCCCAAGTAACGACACCGGGCCAGGCGACGTGGCTCGCATGATCGTACGTCAAGATGACGCATCGTGCGCGCAACTGCGCATGATCCCGAACTGAAATGAAGAGTTGCATACAAATGACGTGCTTGTAAAGGTTCAACTTGAGATAAATGCATGCTTGATTCTGACTCAAATCGAGTGATAATGTCTCTTTGTGCTTAGTTCAAGACGACAGGATGCGATCCTCCAGCAGTTGCGTGTCAACGGCGAGGTCTCAGTGCAGATCCTCGCCACGGTCTTCAGTGTCAGCACGTCCACCATCCGCAGGGATCTGGACACGCTAAGTGAGGACGGACTCTTGCGTCGGGTTCGCGGCGGCGGTAGCAGAATCGAAGGTGACCCGATTCCGTTCCCGGATGTCTCGCGCCAATCCAGCATGGAGAAAGATCAGATTGCCGTTCGGGCAGCTCAGCTCGTCCCGGAAGGTTCCGTCGTCCTGATCGACATCGGGACTACGACGGCGCGTCTGGCCCACCAGTTGCGCGGCCGCAGACTAACCGTCATCACCTCGAGCCTTGCCGTCGTCGACGAGCTGCGGGACGAGGACTCGATCGAGCTGATCGTGCTGGGGGGGGTACTTCGCAACAACTACCTTTCGCTGGTTGGAATGTTGACCGAGCAGGCACTCGGTCAATTGCGCGCCCACCTGTGCTTCCTGTCCGGTTCGGGGATTCGCCCGGAGGGAAACGTCATGGACACTACGAGCATCGAGATTCCAGTCAAGAGAGCGATGGTAGCTGCCGCGGAGCGCACCGTCTTGCTCGCCGATCGCACGAAGTTCCCGGGGACGGGATTGCTATCGGTGTGCGGGCCCGAGCAAATATCGGTGCTCGTCACGAACCGGGGCGCAGACCCCGCGACTCTTGACGTATTTCAATCAGCAGGTACGGAGGTCATCACGGTATGAAACTCACGATCCTAGGTGGAGGTGGATTCCGTGTTCCCCAGGTGTTCGAGGCAGTGGCGGCGAACGATGCCGCGGTGCGCATCGACGAGTTGGTGCTATACGACACCGATGCCTCACGTCTTGGGGCCATCCGTGCCGTGGTTGCTCAACTCGAACCGGGCTTTCGTCACGCGCCACGGGTGACGGCCACGACGGACCTGGACGAGGCGCTGACTGGTGCCGACTTCGTCTTCTGTGCGATCCGGGTCGGGGGCGCGCAGGGACGGACGTTTGACGAGCGCATCGCGCTCGGACTGGGTGTGCTCGGCCAGGAAACCACTGGGCCAGGTGGACTCGCCTACGCGATTCGCACCGTGCCGGTCATGCTTAAGATCGCCGAGCGAGTGAAGAAACTAGCCCCCGAGGCGTGGTTCATTAACTTCACCAATCCCGCCGGCATTGTCACCGAGAGCCTGCGGCGAGTTTTGGGCGACCGCGTGGTCGGGATCTGCGACACCCCGATCGGGTTGATGCGGCGCGCGGCGTTCGCGCTCACGGGCAGTTCCACCGTGCAGACGTTCGACTACGTCGGACTGAATCACTTGGGATGGTTACGTTCGCTCGAGGTCGACGGCCGGGACAGGCTTCCTGACCTGCTCGCGGACACTGCACTGCTTCACGGCATAGAAGAGGCCCGTCTGATGGGACTGGATTGGGTTCAGGCACTCGGAGCGCTACCCAACGAATACCTCTTCTACTACTACTACAACCGTGATGCGGTGCAACGGATCCGCGCTAGTGAGGCCACCCGCGGCGAGTTTCTGCTTGATCAGCAGGCCAGTTTCTACCGTCGCGCAACCATCGAACCCGCTCGAGCTCTCAGGCTGTGGGAGAAAACCAAGTATGAGCGCGAATCCACCTACATGGCAGAGGCCAGACCCAAAGGACAGGAACACGCACGCGAAGAGTCAGACCTAGAGGACGGCGGCTACCAGCAGGTGGCCCTTAGTCTGATGGCCGCCTTGGCAACAGATCGGCCCTCGACCATGATCCTCAATGTCCGCAATGGGGATACCGTGAACGGGCTTCCAGCCGAGTCGGTTGTCGAAGTTCCTTGCACCGTGGACGGCGATGGAATACATCACCACAGAATCGCGCCGGTCGACGGGCACATGTTAGGTCTCATGCAATCTGTCAAGGCGGTTGAACAGCTTACGATCGAAGCAGTTGTGAGCCGCTCTGCCACGCTCGCCTGGAAGGCCATCTCATTGCACCCCCTCGTGGACTCGGTCGCGGTTGCCCGGGATCTCCTGGAGCGCTACCGCCAGGAGATCCCGGGCGTCGGCGCGGCTCTCGACTAACCTTCTCGTGTGTCAAACCTCGAAAGTGAGACACCGTACCAAGGTGCTCGGATCCACGCTATTGGCGGAACTGCGCCAGCACGGTACGCAAGCGCATCTAACTTCACTCAAGGGCTGAGGTTGATGGCGCGGTGGCGTTGTACGGCGCCAGCCTCACCGTAGGGATAGTCCGAGACGACGGGCGTGCTCACCTCGTTGAGGCGTTTGAGTTCGTTGGGCATCAGCTTGACGGATGCGGCGCCAGGATGTCGGCGAGCTGAGCGGCGTTACACACTCCCAGGATTATATGGGCTCCTCGCTAGATCGTGTGGATTTCGGGTAGTGGGAGCTTGCCGGTGATGAGGTAGATGATGGGGATCATCTTGTCCTGGATCGGTAGCCTCGAGCCCTGCGTTTGGCTGCCTGGACCAGGGAGTCGCTGCCCTCGAGTAGCCCGTTGCTGAGCTGGCCGTCTGCCAGGCGATGAACCCCTCCCAGTGAGCCTCGACCATCGCGACGAATTCCTTGATCGGCTTCAGTCGACAGCGTTTGGCCCCGCCACCGCCACCGCCCTGGCGCGAACGATCCGCGTCCACACCGGGTACGCCCGCGCGAACCACGAAGCAACGCACTGATCCGCCAGGCGTTGACCGCCAGTGACGACATCGACCCCGGAGACGGCATCCTTGACCATCCCTTGGACCCCTACCAACCCAGCGGCCCACCACCGCCATCTCTGAACTCTGTGAGCACGTGACCGACACCCAAACCCGCTCCATGTCAGGAGCCCTGGACGTGGTCGACGAACGCCTACTAACGCCAATCTGCGAGCAGTCCAAACATGAACGGACAGAAACCCCTACCGCCAACAGCGAGCCCCCTGCTCAGCAGGGGGCTCGCTGTGACGCTGTCGTAGCTTCGGCTGACAACGCCTAAGACGGGCAGGTCAAATTCTGTTCAACTCATTTATAGACGTTCGCCAGCATAGTCTGTGCCCACATTTGCCGATAAATCCCCATTCCGATGTCCGTAGGGTGGGTGTTATCGCTGGAGATAAGCTGGGGGTTATTCATGAAGAACGTCCAGAAATCGGGACCTTGGACGATCTGAGGATGGTCAATATATAGTTGTTTGATTTCCTGGATCAGGCCAGGTCCGCAGCTCTGAACCGTCGCGAGCTTGGACCAGTTGAACAATGGCACAACCGGAATCTTGCCCGCACTCGTAACGGCATTGATCATAAAGACATAGTTGGAATAAAAAGTCGCTGGCGCCACACATTCATCGGCGTCGTTGGCTCCGAGAGCGATCGCAACGTATTTCCCGGGGAACTGAGCGAGCCAGGTGTTGATGTTGTTAACGCCATCGAATGTGTCTATACCCGAGATAGAACCGTTCTCCTGAACCGGAAAGTAGCTTGGCTTCGCCTGATTAATCATTTGCGAGAATGACTGCAGCGCGTTGCCCACCACCGTGTGATTCATGGCCGCCGACGGGGTCGAAGATCCGTAGATAATCCAGTCGTCCACCAACCCCTGGCTCGCATCGTAGACGTCCATGTTGATGTCGGAGTTGCTACCCCCTAGGACGGCCGTGACGCTCAGCCGTATCCAGTTGGCTCCCGTCATATCAAGTACGTGCTGTCGAGAATGGTATTTGTTTGCGGTGACAGTGGTTTTTGTCGTCCATCCCGTCGTTGGAGCGGTGGTACCACCCGCGGCGGTGTTGACTTCAATTGTGTAGCTTTGCGGAATTCTGATTGCGGCTTCCAGGGCCATGGCCGGATCGAAGGCAAAAGTGGCCTCATTATACCAAACCAGTAGTACTTGCTTGCGATTAGCAGCAGGTACACTTGACAGATCATAAGTTAACCAGGCCGAGGTGGAATTAGGCTGCCAAGTTGTGTTGTAGTCAGCGTCGTTAGCGTTTGAAGCCGTTCCAGATGACGCAAAGGCTGGCACAGAGCGGCTTATCAGTTTGGTTGGCTGAATTGTCGTAGGCGGCGGCGTCGTCGTTGATGTAGTCGTAGAACTGGGCGTCGTCGTCGTTGATGTAGTCGTAGAACTGGGCGACGTCGTCGTAGAAGTAGGTGTCGAACTCCCAACGGTTGCATAGATTGAGTAATTGTCTGTCCACTGGCTACCGACGGTAC
>Ga0209890_10000331_pt1 | contig 21778 bp, 19 predicted proteins | sample OrgsoiDNA2013049_FD_185799 | JGI IMG/M metagenome (GOLD analysis project Ga0209890, IMG submission 185799) | Permafrost soil microbial communities from the Arctic, to analyse light accelerated degradation of dissolved organic matter (DOM) -... | ecosystem: Environmental > Terrestrial > Soil >...
CCTGCTGGATCGAGAAATGGATCACTCGAAAGCGATCGACCGACGCCCGGGCGATGGCACGCCGGAGCGCGCTGAACAGCCGGGGGGAGCGAAGCGACGCCAACCCCGGCGTCGCGCGGATGGTGACCTGCACCGGATAGCGCGGGTCGATCTTGGGTCGCGTGACGTGCGGCATCGACGGTCGGCCGCGCGGCTTCCGTCCGGCCCCTTTCCGAGCCCCGCCCCACGTTCTCACTGCCGCCAGGGGCAGCCGCAGCCGCATCTGCCGAGCTGGTCCCGACTTGATTCCGCGCATGTTTCGTCTTCGGCGCGGGAGGCGTCGAGTTGCGGGGTGCGCGAAGGTCTTGCAGACCGCGCGTCTTGATTCCGCGGATGTCCGCTCGTGCAGTGACAATCGACCGGAATCGGAGCGCGAGGTCGCCGACGACGATGTGACCAATAGTGAGAGCCGTGCCCTAGCCCGGCGGCCAGGCCAGCGCGCGCCCGGCCAGCACGTGCAGGTGGACGTGGTGCACCGACTGCCCGGCGTCGGCGCCGGCGTTCATGACGACGCGGAATCCGTTCGCGGCGAGGCCGCTCTCCTTGGCGCGCTGGGCGGCCACCACCATCAGGTGGCCGAAGAGCTCGACGTCGGCGGGCGTCGCCTCGGCCAGCGACGCGATGTGCTTCACGGGGATGACCAGCTCGTGCAGCGGTGCCTTCGGGCCGGTGTCTTTGAAAGCGACAGCGCGGTCGTCGCGGTAGGTCTCGGCGGCTTTGATGTCGCCGCGGGCGATCTTGCAGAACAGGCAGTCGTCGGTGGTGGTCATGTTCTTCCTTACCTCAAGAGACGAGCTTGAGCAGCCTGGCGCGCGTCTCCTCGAATGGCGCGGCCTCGTCGGTGCGCTGGCGCAGGAAGGTGGTGATGGCCTCCATCCGGGCCACCGCTTCATCTGTCAACGCATCGGCGCCGCGCTGGTAAGCGCCGAGCAGGATGAGATCGCGTTGGCGCTCGTAGGCCGCCATGAGCTCGCGCAGCCGGGCGGCGGCCGCGCGATGGGCCGGATCGGCGACGGTGTTCATGAGCCGCGACAGCGACGGCAGCACGTCGACGGCCGGCCACTGGTTGCGGGCGGCGATCTCGCGCGAGAGGATCACGTGACCGTCGAGGATACCGCGCACCTCGTCGGCGATCGGCTCCTCCATGTCTCCGCCGGCGACGAGCACCGTATAAAGCGCGGTGATCGAGCCGCGCGCGTCGTTGCCGGTGCGTTCGAGGAGCCGGGGCAGGAGCGCGAAGACGCTGGGCGGGTAACCCTGGCGCGCGGGGGGCTCGCCGGCGGCCAGGCCGACCTCGCGCTGGGCGCGCGCCACGCGGGTGACCGAGTCGAGCATGAACAGCACGCGTCGCCCCTGCTCGCGGAAGTATTCGGCGATGGCCGTGGCGACGAAGGCCGACTTGAGCCGCACCAGGCTGGGCGTGTCGCTGGTGGCGCAGACGACCACCGAACGCGCGCGCCCCGCGTCGCCCAGCGACTCCTCGAGGAAGTCGACCACCTCGCGGCCGCGCTCGCCGACGAGCGCGATCACGTTGACGTCGGCCTCGGTCTGGCGGGCGATCTGCCCCATCAGCGTCGACTTGCCGACGCCCGATCCCGCGAAGAGACCCACGCGCTGCCCCTCGCCGACGGTGAGGAGGCCGTCGAGCGCGCGGACGCCGAGCGCCAGCGGCCGGGTCACCCGGCGGCGCGACAGCGGATCGGGCGCCGGGCGCTCCACCGGCCAGGGGACAGCGCCGGCGATCGGTCCGCCGCCGTCGATTGGGCGCCCGAGCCCGTCGAGCACGCGGCCGAGGACGCCGTCGGAGACGGAGATCGAGAGTGGGCGGCCGGTGGCGGTGACCAGCGAGTCGGGACCGATGCCGGCCGCCTCGCCGAGCGGCATCAGCACCGCCTCGTCGCCGCGAAAGCCGACCACCTCGGCCGCGAGGCCGGAGCCCTCCAGCGTCACGATCTCACCGACGCGCACGCCGGGGACGCTGGCCCGGACGATGAGGCCGGTCACCTCCGTGACTCGTCCCGATTCACGCCGCGGTGCCGCGCTCTCGAGCCGCGCCAGCGCCTGTCCCAGATCGAGCGGTTCAGCCACGGCGACCTCCGGCGGTGAGCGCCCGCTCGAGCGCGGCGAGCTGCGTTTCCAGGCGCGCGTCGACCCGCCCTTGCGGCGTCTCGATCACGCAGCCGTGACGCCCGACCGTCTCGTCAGCGATGAGCTCCAGCGTCGCCGTCGGCGCACCGGCCGCCAGCGCCGCGCGGCGCGCCTCGATCGCCGGGAGATCGTCGGGGTGAATCCGTACGCGAACCGTGCCGGCGCCCGGCCGACAGGCCGCCAGCGCTTCGCCGGCAATCTCGGCCATGGTCTCGGGCGCCAGCGCCACCGCGCGACCGACGATCTTCTCGGCCATCTTCGCCGCGAGCGCAATCGCCGTCGGGCCCGCCGCTGCAACCAGGCGCGCCGCCTCGGTGCGCGCCGCCGCCAGCGCGACCGCCGCCTCGGCCACGCCGTCAGCCCGTCCAGTCTCGAACCCTTCGCGCCGCGCCGCCTCGCGCGCTGCGGCCGCGTCGGCTCGGAGCGCGTCGGCCTCGGTTTGGGCGCGGGCCAGCAGCGCGGCTGCCTCCGCACGCGCGTCGAGCAGGGGCTTGGAAACGACGTGGCCGAAGCTCTTCACGACACGCCCCACGTGCTAGGCCTGGGCCTCGGCCTGGGCCTCGGCCGCGAAGGTGAGCAGGCGACGTCCGAGCGCCGGCGGAAGTCTCTGCGCCACCGCCAGGACGGCGTCGCTTCCTTCGTTTGCGCTTTCGGCGCGCAGCGCGGCGGCCAGTGCGCGAGCGCCGAGGTGGGCCGCCAGATCGACCGGCTTCTCCGCAGCGACGCGAGCCACCAGCCGCCTTGCGGCTTCTCGCGTGTCCGCGGGCCCGGGTTGCGCGGCGGCGTCGAGCAGAGTGCGCGCCATCCAGCCGCCCAGGCTCGCGGCGGCGCGCCCGACCACGGACGGGGGGGCTCCACGGAGCGAGACACCCAGTGTCTCGGCACCGCGCGCCTCGATCGTCTCCGCCAGCGCGGCGAACGACAGCGTCATCAGCGGTGCGGCCTCGGGTCCGGTGGGCGCGCCTGGCTCTGCCAGAGGCACCAGGCCGGCGAAGACTCGGCGCCGCAGCTCGGCGGCTCCCGCGGACGAGATCGCGACGCCTGGCGACGCTTCGCCGCGCTCGGTCAAGATCTCCTGGGCGACTCGGCGGACCTCGGGCGGCAGCCCCTCGCTCCCCGTTCCCACGACCGCGCGGATGACGGCCGACGACTCGGGCGCCAGTCGTTCTCGTAGCCAGCCGGCATGCACGCGCTCGATCCCTGCCGGCAGGGGGGCCCGCACCAGAGAAATCAGCTCCGCCAGCGTCGAAGCCCGCGCGGCGCGGGGCCCGGCGCCCAGCGACTCGAGCGCGGCCTGTCCCTGCCGGCCGGCCGCGCCCGGGAAGCGCGCCGCGAAGGTCTCTGGCGGCATTCGGGCGAGGAGGGCCCCGAGGACCAGCCCCTTTTGCGCAAACGGAAGCGCCGCCACCGCTGGATGCACGGCGGCATCATCGGTTGACCGACGGCCGGGTTGCAACCCCCGCCGGGGCCCCCCGACTTGCGCCCGGGCCCTGGGCCGAGTACACCTGCGCCCCAAATGACTGCTTCTGCACCACCTGTCCCGACTGACGGTACCGCCACTTCAACGGAGAAGGCGGTTCGCCGCGACGTCCGCAACATCGCCATCATCGCGCACGTCGATCATGGCAAGACGACGCTCGTCGACGGCTTCTTGCGACAGGCGGGGCAGTTCCGCACCGGCGAGGTCGTCGCCGACTGCGCAATGGACTCGAACGATCTCGAGCGCGAGCGCGGCATCACCATCCTCTCCAAGTTCACCGCCATCACCTGGAAGGGGACGCGCATCAACATCGTCGATACGCCTGGCCACGCCGACTTCGGCGGCGAGGTCGAGCGCGTTTTGAAGATGGTCGACTGCGTCTGCCTGCTCGTCGACGCCTTCGAGGGGCCGATGCCCCAGACTCGCTTCGTCACGCGCAAGGCGCTGGCGCTGGGCCTGCGTCCCATCTTGGTGGTGAACAAGGTCGATCGCGTCGGCTGCGATCCGGAAGGCGCTGTCGACGCCACCTTCGATCTATTTTGTGCGCTGGGCGCCACCGACGCGCAGCTCGACTTCCCGATCGTTTACGCCTCCGGCCGCGAGGGCTGGGCGGTCAACAAACTCACCGACGATCACACCGATCTGGGGCCGCTCCTGGACCTGGTGGTCAAGTACGTCCCGCCGCCCACCGGCGACGTGGACGGCCCCTTCTGCATGCAGGTGACCACCCTCGACTACGACGACTACCTCGGCTATGTCGCCATCGGGCGGGTCGACTCGGGCCGGATCAAGAATGGCGAGCGCGTCCTCTGCGCACACCGCAACGGCAGCCGTGAGGAGTTCCGGGTCGCCAAGCTGCTGGGTTACCAGTCGCTCAAGCGCTTCGAGCTGGCCGAGGCCGCCGCCGGCGACATCTGCGCCATCACCGGGATGGCCGATCTGACCGTCGGCGAGACCATCACCGAGATCGCGCGCCCCACCATCTTGCCGCTGCTCGAGATCGAAGAGCCGACGGTGAAGATGCAGTTCATGTCGAACAACGGCCCCTTCGCTGGGCTCGAGGGGAAGTTCGTCACCTCGCGCAACCTGCGCGATCGGCTGTTCAAGGAGGTGAAGTCGAACGTGGCGCTGCGGGTCGAAGAGACGCCGTCGCCCGACACCTTCGACGTCCTCGGCCGCGGCGAGCTGCACCTGTCGGTCCTCATCGAGACGATGCGGCGCGAAGGCTATGAGCTGATGGTTTCTCAGCCGCAGGTCATCTTCAAGACCGGCGAAGGCGGCGAAAAGCTGGAGCCGTACGAGGAGGTCGTCATCGATCTCGACGAGGCCTACTCGGGCGCGATCATCGAGGAGCTCGGACGCCGCGGCGGCCGCATGCAGGAGATGGGACCCGCGGGCGAGGGGCGAATGCGCCTCGAGTACCTCTGTCCGGCGCGTGGCCTCATCGGTTACCGCTCGCAGTTCCTGACCGACACCCGCGGCACCGGGGTCTTGAACCACAACTTCAAGAACTACGGCCCGTTCGCCGGGGCGATCCGCTCACGGCCGAACGGCGTGCTCGTCTGCCAGGACAACGGCGAGACCAATACCTACGGGCTTTTCTATCTGCAAGAGCGTGGGCAGCTCTTTCTGGGGCCGGGGATCAAGGTGTACGGGGGGCAGATCATCGGCCTGCACTCGCGCGACAACGACCTCGTCGTCAACCCGTCGAAGGCCAAGAAGTTGACCAACATCCGCACCACCGCCGCCGACGAGAAGCTGTTCCTCACCACCCCGCGCCCCTTTTCGCTGGAGGCGGCCCTCGAGTTCATCAACCCCGACGAGCTGGTCGAGGTCACCCCTGTCGCGCTGCGCCTGCGCAAGCGCTTCCTCGATCACAACGAGCGCAAGCGCCTGGAAAAGGCCCGCGACGCGGGCATCCAGGGCGACTAACTAGATGGGAACCCTGGGAGGGTTCCCAAACCCTCCCGCGATGAGCTCCGGCGAGCAAAGCTCGCCTGCGCTCGACGCGATCTCGATGGATTTAGAGCGCGGCGGCTGGCGCGTCAGCCGCCGCAGTATAGGACGCGCCCTGTTCACCCAGTTGTTGCTGCGGCGTCACGCGTAAAGGTTTACCCTGAACGGGGATGCGTATCGCCGCGCTGGACGTGGGGTCCAACTCGTTCCACCTCATCGTCGCCGACGTCGAGACGGGGGGGCGGATCCACGTGCTCGACCGCGCCAAGGAGATGGTGCGGCTGGGAGACTCGACCCTGCACAAGGGGGTCATCGCGCCCGAGGTGTTTCGGCGCGGGCTGGACGCGCTGCGCGCACTGCGCCGGATCGCCGACCGCCACAAGGTCGACGCCCTGGTGGCGGTGGCGACCAGCGCCGTGCGGGAGGCGCAGAACGGCGGCGAGTTCGTGCGCGCGGCCCGCGACGAGTCGGGGATCGACATCCGCGTCATCCGCGGCGACGAGGAGGCGCGCCTCATCTATCTCGGCGCGCGCGGCTCGCTCGATCTCGGTAAGCGACGGGTGGCGCTGTTCGATCTGGGGGGCGGCTCGCTGGAGATTGTCCTCGCCGATGCGCAGGAGCTCTACTTCACCTCTTCGCTCAAGCTGGGCGTCATCCGCTTAGCCGAGAGCTGCCCCTGTTCCGACCCACCCACCGCCCGCGAGCGCGCGCATCTTCAGGAGCGGGTGCGGACGATGCTCGATCCGGTGATCTCCCGCGTCTGCGCGATGGGGTTCGACGATGTCGCCTTCACCTCGGGGACGGCGCAGGCGTTGGGGGGCCTCTTGCGGTCGCAAGAGGGAAGCGGCAGCGGAAAATCGACCATCGCGGTCGCCGATCTGGCAGCGCTCGAGCAGAAGCTGGGGACCATGACGGTGGCGGCGCGCGCCAAGCTCCCCGGGCTCGACCCGCGGCGGGCCGACACGATCTACGCCGGCGCCGTGGTGTTCCGCACCGCGCTCGAGCTGGCGGGAGCTGACGAGGCGGCGCTGTGCGAGACGGCGCTGCGCGAAGGGATCATCGCCGACTACGTCGCCTCCAACCGCCCGGGGATCCTGCTGGTCGAGGAGTTCCCCGACCTGCGGCGGCGGAGTGTGATGGAGCTGGCGCGCCGCTGCCAGTTCCGCGAGGACCACGGCACTCACGTCGCGCGGCTGGCGCTCTCGATCTTTCATCAGACCCGGCGGTTGCACAAGCTGGCCGACGCCGACGCCGAGCTGCTCGAGTTCGCAGCGCTCCTGCACGACATTGGCTTCTACATCTCGCCGCACCGCCACCATCGCCACAGCGAGTACCTGATCAAGAGCCACGCCATGACCGGCTTTTCGCGCTCGGAGGTGGAGATCATCGCGCTCACCGCGCGCCACCATCGCAAGGCAGTGCCGCGTCGCGGGCACGGCGCCATCAAGTCGATCTCCAAGGCCGACTCGCGTCGCGTGCGCTACCTGGCGGCCATCCTGCGGGTGGCCGACGCGCTCGACCGCACGCACGCCCGGCTGGTGCGGGCGGTGCGCTGCTCGATCTCCTCGCGCACCGTCGAGGTCCGCGTCGACGCCGACGGCGATCCCGAGCTCGAGCTGTGGGCCGCGCGGCGCAAGGGCGATCTGTTCGAGGCGCTCGCCGGGCGCAAGCTCCGCTTCGCCGTCGACGGCCTCAAGGAGCGCGAGGAGCTCCCGGCGGCCGCCGCTCCCGCGCCCGCCCCCCTACGGGTCGTTCGGGCCGCTCGCTCGGTACCTAGCTAGATTCCCAGCGCGCGCAGGCCGAAGTAGAGGGCGGCGGCGATGATCGCGGCCGACTGGATGGTGAAGAGCCAGGCCCAGACGATCCGCAACGCCAAGCCCCAGCGTACGCCGGCCGGCTTGTTCACCCACCCCACGCCGACGATGCCGCCGGTGATGGTGTGCGTGGTCGACACCGGGACGCCGAGCGCGCTGGCCAGGAAGAGCATCGCGGCGGCGCCGGTCTCGGCGCAGAAGCCGCCGGACGGTTTGAGCTTGGTGAGGCGCATCCCCATGGTGCGCACGATCCGCCAACCGCCGGTCAGCGTCCCGAGCCCCATGGCCGACTGGCAGGAGATGATCACCCAGAGCGGCAGCTCGGCGTGCGGCCCGATCTTCCCCTTGGCGATCAGCATCGCCATGATGATCCCCATCGTTTTCTGCGCGTCGTTCGCGCCGTGCCCCAGGCTGAACAGCGCCGACGACACCAGCTGCAGGCGTCTGAACCAGTGGTCGATGCGCCCCGGCTGTTTGCGGCGGAAGACCCAGGCCACCAGCACCATCATCCCTCCGCCCAGGACCATCCCCAGCACCGGCGAGATGACGATGAAGAGGGCGGTCTTGAGCACGCCGCTCTGTTGCACGACCGCGAAGCCCCCCTTGCTGATCCCGGCGCCGAGCAGGCCGCCCACCAGTGCGTGCGAGGAGCTGGACGGCAGACCGTACCACCAGGTGATGAGGTTCCAGGCGATCGCGCCGCCGAGCGCCCCCAGGAGCACGGCGTCAGTGATGATCTTCGGATCGATGATCCCCTTGCCGATGGTGTGAGCCACGTGCAGCGGGAAGACCGTGAAGGCGATGAAGTTGAAGAAGCCGGCCCAGACCACCGCCTGGCGCGGCGTCAGGACGCGCGTCGACACGACGGTGGCGATCGAGTTCGCCGCGTCGTGGAACCCGTTGATGTAGTCGAAGACCAGCGCGATCAGGACGATCGCAACGACGATGAGCATGCGCGTCGTCAGCTGTTCTCGAGGAGCACGCCCTCGATGATGTTGGCGACGTCCTCGCAGCGGTCGGTGGCCGACTCCAGCGTCTCGTAGATCTCTTTCCACTTGATGACGGCGATGGGGTCCTTCTCCTCGCGAAAAAGCCGCGCCAGCGCGCCACGCAGGATGGAGTCGGCCACGTTCTCGAGGCGGTTCACCTCGATGCAGTGCTGCAGCATGACCTCCGACTTGCTGAGGTCGCGGAGCCCGGAGACCGCCCCCAGCACGTGCTCGGCGCCCGAGACCAGGCAGCGCGCCAGATCGACCGCCTCCTTGCTCATCTCCCTGACGTCATAGAGGGCCAGCCGGTCGGCCGCCGCCTCCACCATGTCCATGATGTCGTCCATCTTGGTGATGAGGCGGTAGATGTCGTTGCGATCGATCGGCGTGATGAAGGTCTTGTGGAGGCCCGCCACCACCGCATGGGTGATCTCGTCGCACTCGTGCTCGATCTGCTTGACCCGCTCGGCCTTCTGGTCGAGATCGGTCGGGTTCTCCACCATCTCCAAGAAGGCGCGGCACCCCTCGACCGTCTTCCGTCCCTGTTGCTCGAAATAGGAGAAGAAGGACGGGTCGTGCGGGAGAAGCCTCATGGCCGCCGCTATATATCCGAAGCGGGAGGGCGGAGCCAGCCCCGTCAGCCGTCAGGCCGCCTATCGGGCGCCACGTCGTCGGGAATGGTTCGCTTGCTCACCGTTGCCTTAGGGCAACGCCCTGCTAGAGCGACATGGCGAAACGGAGCAGGACCTCCTGCTCGATCTTCTGGCCGGCTGCCAGTTCCATGACGGTGATCGAGGTGCCGCTCCATTGGTTGACGATGTAGTTGGCCGAGAGCCGGACGAATCGCCCGCGCCAGTAGTTGACGCCGACCGTCCCCGACGTCACACGCGTGGTGGCGATGCCAGGATCTCCCAGCGTTTGGTTGTCGCTGGTCAGGTTCTCCTTCAGGATTTCCCCCCGCACGGCGAGCTGCAACCCTTCGGTCAGCAGCGGGCGCTGGGAGGTCCCAATCCGAAGTGGTAGCTCGAGGCCCGGCGTGGGGAGCAGCCGGGAGTCTCCCAGCAGCCAGAACCAGAGCTCGCCGTAGCCGCCGATCCCGTCGAGGGTCGCATCACCAACCGGCGCGGCCAGGCTCTGCGAGGTGTCGTTTTCGGCGAGGTGCTGCCGCTTCCAGACCACCTCGGCGCGCAGGCCAAAGCGATCTCCGATCGGCAGGTTCAGCTCGCCGGCAAAGGCGGTGACGGTCCCTTGCTCGTGCAGCTCGAATGACAGCGGCGTCGTTTGGCCGCTGCTCCAGTGCGGCTCGAAGAAGACCATCCCGCCCGGCGTCGCCTGCACCGCCGCCGCAGGACCGAGGATGTGGTTGCCATACCAGGCAGAGCCGCCGATCGACATGCCGCTCCACCAGCGGTCGCTAAGGGCAAACGGCGTCGCCACCAGGCGCCCGATGGTGTCCGATTGATTGTCGATGTTGCGGAACTCGGGCCCCTCGCCGTTGAAGAGGCCCGCCGAATAGTAAAAGCGCCCGTCGCCGAGGAGGCCGTGGGCCATGACGCCGACCTCCTTGTTCCGCGGCGCGCCGAGCGAGCGCGCCACCATCGCCCGCTCGATGAAGTCGGTATAGGCGTCCGAGGTTCGGTTCTCCAGCGTGAACGGGACGTCGAACTGCCCCGCCTGGAAGATCAGCCGATCGCCGAAAGCCGCAAACGCCAGGTAGTCGTCCGAGGCGGGCCGCGAGCTCGGCGCGACGTCGGTGCCGGCGGGGGCGTCGGGCGCGAAGTCGCCCGAGACGTCGAAGTAGAACAGGGGGCCCAGCCAGCCACGCAGCTCGACGCGCGCACGCCGAACGAAGGCGCCGCTCTTGGGGGTCTGGCGCTGGAAGAAGGCGCTGTCGACCTGCAACCTTCCGCCGGGGAAAAGAACGATCGCGCCGTCGCGGCTGCGCAGGAAGACCCCGTCCGTGAAGTCGCCGATCGGGTCTGTCGACGCAGCCTCATCGGCGCGCGCGCGCGTAGGTGCATAAAGCAGGGCCGCGCAGAGACCGACGGTGGCGAGACGGGCGGCGAACATCGCGGCTTGCGCATTGTAACCGGCCAGCGAGACTGAGGCGTGGTTCCCGATCGAAATGACCCGCCGGAGACCGCCCTCTGCGCCCTGGCGCGCAAGTACCAGCGGCTAGCCGCATGGCGGGGCCAGCGCGACGCGGGCTCCTCGGCGACGCGCGACGAGCTGCGGGCCCTGGCCGCCGAGTTCCCCGGCTGTCTGCGCGAGCTCGACACTCTGAGCGCCCCGGAGCTGGCGCGCCGCGCCCTCTCCTGCGCCGGGGCGGCCGACGGGAAGACCGCGGCGGAACAGTGGATGGCCTGGATCGCCGGCTATCACGACCTGATGAGGCGGGCGCTCGCGGCCCGCGACCGCCGCGCCCGCGGCGTATCCGGGGAGACCGCCGACGACTTCGAGCGGGCCGTTCTCGCGCCGCCCGGCGGCCGGATGGGGGTGGTGGTGTTGCGCGCGCTCGCCGCCCGTTTCGGCGTGCCGGCCGCGACAATCGCCGCCGCGCTCTTCCCGGTGCGCCGCCCCTCGCCGTACGAGTTTTAGGGCGGGGCGACCAGGCGCACGTCGATCTGGGCGGTGCCGAGATTCCACCTCCCACAAGGTGAACTCCCACCAGGCGCCCGCGGGAGGCTCGCGGCGATGTGGCCCGGGGCACGGCTTGCCTCGGTTGGGGCAGCGCCAGGGCGGGGCGCGCCTCTGAGCGACATGAGCGCGCGCGGTTGGAATGGCGTTTGCGTTGGTGGTCGGACCATGACCAACGCAAAAAGCAACGGTGATCCGATGACCGCCACCGCCATCGATCTCACCGTCGTCATCCCCGCCTACAACGAAGAACATCGTCTCGGGTCCACCGTCGCAGAGCTGATCACCTTCCTCGAGGCGCGAGGGGGCCGCTTCGAGATCCTCGTTGTCGACGATGGCTCGACCGACGGAACCGTCGCGCTCTGCCGCGCGCTCGCCGCACGCTGCCCTGCGCTGCAGGTGATCCCCACCGCCCCTAACCGCGGCAAAGGGCACGCGGTCCGGATCGGCATGATGGCGGCGCGCGGCGCGCTGGTCATGATGTGCGACGCCGACGGCTCCACCCCGGCCACCGAGATCCCGCGCTTGCTGCAGCCCATCCTCGACGGGCGCGCAGTGGTCGCGATCGGCTCGCGCTACCTCCCAGGCGCCGCGCCACCCGACCAGCCGCTCTGGCGGCGGCTCTGGAGCCGACTCGTGAACCTCTTCATCCAGAGCACCCTCGTCCCGGGTGTGCGCGACACGCAGTGCGGATTCAAAGCCTTCACCGCCGCTGTCGCGAAGGATCTGTTTTCCCGCGCCACGATCGACGGCTGGGCCTTCGACCTCGAGGTGCTGGCCCTCGCGCGCCGCCTTGGCCATGGCGTGGTCGAAGTCGGTGTCGCCTGGAAGGACGACCGGCGGTCCCGCGTCCGCCCCTGGCACGATCTCTGGAGGGTCATCGGCGAAGCGGCGGCCATCAAACGCAACCTCGAATGTGGCGCCTACGGCCTGGCGGTCGCCAGCCGGACCTAGCCAGCTTGTATCCGGAATAGGGGCAGGTCGGGTCTGGTTGAGCAGGCATGGGAGAACCGGCGGCGAATGAGGGCCCACCCCGGCGCTTGCGACGACGGCTGGCCAAACGAGTCGTGCTGACGCTCTTGAGCTCGGCGGCGGTCTGGCTGGCGCTGATCCTCCATCCGCAGCCGCTCTTCGCCTACAGCGCGCAGCGGGCCAATGTCGTGCTTTACACGCGCGCGCCGATGCCGCCACAGGCGGGGCCTCTGCTCGATGAGGTGGTCCGGCGAATTTCGCGGTCGCCGCTCTACGACGCGCGCCGAACTCACCACGTCTTTCTCTGCGACTCGCGCGCGCTGTTCGGGTTCCTCACCGTCACCGGTTACCGCGCGGGCGGGGTCGCCCACGCGGAGCTCGGTGGCAACGTCTTCATCCGGCCGTTCAGCATTGAGCGCGGGACAGTCACCGGTCCCGGCGGTCAAGAGAAGACGGGGGAGCGGACGCTGACCTACTTCATCACGCACGAGGTCACCCACGCGATGACGGCCGATCGCACCGGCCGCTGGCGCTACCGACAGCTCTCCGCCTTCCAGGTCGAGGGGTACGCCGATTACGTCGGCTTCGGCCGACCGCTCGATCTCGCCCGTGAACGGGAGGCGCTGATCGCGGACGCGCCGGAGATGAGCACGCGCCGGTCCGGCCTCTACAAGCGCTACGAGCTTCTGGTGGCTTATCTGCTCGAGCGGCGCGGTCTCAGCGTCGATGATCTCCTGGCACACCGGCTCGAGCAACGAGAGATCGAGGGCCAGCTGTTGAGCGACACGCGGATCTGAAGCAGTCACCGCGACGGACGAGGCCGGGCCCGCGCCAACGAAGCGACCAGCGCTTCAGGCTCGTGGACCGGCAGATCGCAGCGGCCGTGCACGCAGACGTAGGCGGTCGGGCGGCCATCGAGCGCGGACTTGTCGGCGATCCAGGGCACCAGCGCGCCGAGCGCGGCGACCTCGGTCTCGCAAGCGGCGGCGATGGCGCGGTTGGGGACGAAGGTGCGGCGCAGAACGTCGAGCAGCGGTGCGGCGCTGGCAATCGTGGCGTCGCGCGGCCAGACGATGGCGATCTCGCGCGGCTCGTCCGTCGCGTAGTCGACGGCCAGCAGCGTCTCGGTGAGCGCGAGCGGGTTTTCGGTCAGCGTGCCCGAAAGGCTGCGCAGCGCGCGCTCCGCGATCGCCCGCCATCGATCATCGGCGGTGAAGGTGTGCAGGCGAAGGGCCGAGAGCAGCGCGACCGACGAACCGGACGGCTCGGCGCCGTCGTAGGCGGGCTTTTCGCGGGCGATCAGCCGCTCGTGATCGCCGGCGGTCATGAACCAGCCGCCGGCGGGATCGGCGAATCGGCGCTCGGTCTCGTCGGCGAGCGCCAGCGCCGCCTCGAGCCAGCGGCGCTCGAACGTCGCCTCGTAGAGATCTAGCAGCGCCGCGGTCAAGAAGGCCTGATCGTCGAGGAACGCCGCAACGCCGGTCCGTCCCTCCTTCCAGCTGCGCACGAGCCGCCCGTCCGGGCGCATCCGGTCGAGGACGAAGTTGGCCGCGCGCGCGGCGGCAGCGACGTAACGCGGCTCATCGAGCACGCGGCCCGCGACCGCGAAGCCGGAGATCGCCAGGCCGTTCCAGGCGGCCAGGATCTTCTCGTCGCGCAACGGCGGCGGGCGCTTGGCGCGGACGGCGTAGAGCGCGGACCGGGCGCCGGCCAGCGCGGCCCATTCGTCTTCGTCGGGGCGCGCGACATGCAGGATGTTCTCCCCCTCGAAGTTGCCGCCGGCGGTGACGCCGTAGTGGGTGACGAAGCGGGCGGCGTCGGCCCCCGGTCCGATGACCTTCTCGATCTCCTGCTTCGACCAGACGAAGAACTTCCCTTCCGCCGAGACGCCGTCCGGTCCTTCCGAGTCGGCGTCGGTCGCCGAATAGAATCCGCCGTCGGGCGCGGTCATCTCGCGCGTCAGGTAGTCAAGCGTCTCGCGGGTGACGCGAGCGAAATCGCCACGGCCGGTGGCCTGGAAAGCTTCGGCGTATGCCACGACGAGGAGGCCGTTGTCGTAGAGCATCTTCTCGAAGTGCGGCACCAGCCAGGCCGCGTCGGTCGAGTAACGGTGAAACCCACCGGCGAGCTGATCGTACATGCCGCCGCCAGCCATCTTCTGAAGCGTAAACGTCGCCATCCGAAGCGCCTCGGCGTCGCCCGTCCGCCGGTGCTCACGGAGGAGGAGGCGAATCGGGAGATTGGAGGGGAACTTGGGCGCGCGCCGGAGACCGCCATTGGCTTCGTCGAAGACACGCTTGTAGGCGGCGACAGTCTGGCCGATGAGGCCGGCGCCGGGGGCTTCCGAATCGCTCCCGGCCGCCGCGGGCTCCATCTGCGCGCGCACGGCGCGGACCAGCGCCTCCGCGGCGCGTCCAACGCGCGCCGTATCACCGACGTAGGTCTGGTGGATGTCGCCGAGCAGCTCGAGGAACCCGTGGCGCGCGCCTCGCGCTCCCTCGCGCGGCGGGAAGTAGGTCCCGCCGAAGAACGGCTCCCGATCGGGCGTCAGCCAGACGCTCATCGGCCAGCCGCCCGACTGGTTCAGCGCCTGTACGGCAGCCATGTAGACCGCGTCGACATCGGGCCGCTCCTCTCGATCGACCTTGATACAGATGTAGTGGCTGTTCATGAAGGCGGCGATCTCTTCATCCTCGAACGACTCGGTCTCCATGACGTGGCACCAGTGGCAGGTGGCGTAGCCGATCGAGAGAAAGACCGGACGTCCGAGACGACGCGCCTCTTCGAACGCCTCGTCCCCCCAGGCGCGCCAATCGACGGGATTGTGCGCGTGCTGCAGCAGATACGGGCTCGATTCGAGGATCAGCCGGTTGGTGTACTTCGGCGTGTCGACGCCGAGCAGGTGGTGCGTGCGCGGGCGGTAGCCACCGGGCGCAGCCTGACGCCGGGCCAGCGTCGCACCGAGCTCAGCCGACAGCTCGGACGGGTAGGCGGGCGCTTCGGGAGGTCCGGCGATGGTGCTCACCGCTCGAAGCTAGCATCGTCCGGTCAGCCGGTGACGAAACGCCCGATCTCTGTCGCGAGGTTCGCGAGGAAGGCGTCGCGTTCGGGGAGGGGCTCGTTCGTATGCGGAGGTGGAACGTTCATGAACGAGAAGTGCCCGGCGCCTTCGATCACGCGCGTCTCGACCGGAACGCGCGGCGCCAGGGCGCGCTCGAGCCAACCGCATTCGGCGCGCACGCAGCCGAAGATCCGCCTCTGTCGGAACCGCCGACGGAAGCCGCTCGAAGTGAGGCGCTGCGACGACACAGCCGCGCCCGGCAAGCGCCTCGAGCAACGGCAGTTGGCTTTCGGGATTTCCCCCGCGTCCGACCCCAAACAGGACCACGCGCGAGGACCGGTCGGGCCCGAGCACGGTCACGTGGAACGACTCAGCGCCGTCCTGCAAGGACCGAATGGGCATCTGGAAAGGCCACCGCCAGGAGGCTACCGCTCGAACATCTGATCGACAGGAACCACGCGGACGGCGTCCTTGTTGAGCGGCACCGGAAACTTCTCGATGATCTTGTCCTCGGCCAGAATTTCGGGCGGTGTGCCGGCCGTGTCGTAGGTGATCGGCGTCGGCGTGTCGCTGAGCAGCTTGTCGACCAGCGCCTGCCCGTGATCGGCGACGATGGCGATGGCGAGCCCGTTCAGCGACAGGTGCTTGCGGACCGCCTTGTCGACGTCGGCCTTGGTCATCTTGGGGAGGCGCGCCTGCAGCTCCTTCACCAGATCCTTGCCGGTGAGGACGGCGTCGATGGCGAAGCCGAGCCGGCGCGACACGTCCTGCGCCCAGAGGTTGGCGTAGTTGGTGAGGAAGGTCTTGGTCGCGTCGAAGCCCGACTGCGGGATGCCGTCGCGGATCAGCTTGTCGGTCTCGTAGAGCGCGGCGCGCAGCGCGAACAGGCTGTTCTGCGGAGGCACCGGGCGCAGCCAGATTTCGAAGTGCTGCTCCCGGCGCGGAATGTTGGGGTGCGGGAAGGTGCTCCAGCCGTCCTGGATGAAGTTTTCAATGTAGGCGTAGTCGCCGTAGTTGAGGCCACGGCTGCCGCGCAGGTGGTTCATCAGGACGCCGTTGAAGGTGCGGTGCTCGCCCAGGTACGACCGCGCCACGGTGAGGGGATAGAAGTCGGCGTCCTTGCGGGTCACGTCGAGGGTGTGGCCGATCGAGATGGCGTTGGCGCGCGCGTCTTTCTGCACGATGAGGAGCTGGTTGTCCTTGAGCGCCGGCGCGGGCGGCAGCTTGGGGAGCGGCGGCGCCTTGGCCGGCAGCGCGGAGAACCGCTTGGCGAACGCCTCGGCGAACTTGGCCGGGTATCCGCCGGCGACGCCGACCACCAGCCGGCTGCGCGCGTAGTGGGCGGCGTAGAACTTCTTCACGTCGTCGAGCGTGATGGCGGTGAGGCCGGCGACCGTCCCCGACGTGGGGCGTCCGTACGGGTGACCCTGGTAGAGAACCGTCGCCAGCGCCTGCTTGCCGAGCTCTTCGTCGGCGTTCCCGCGCAACGTCTTGGTCAGGTAGTCGAGCGCGTCTTCTTTGTTGCGCGCGAAGTCGTCGTCGGCGAACCGGGGGGTCAGCAGCTGGTCGGTGAGGAGATCGGCGAACTTCGCCAGGTTGTCGCGGTGGACGGTCCCTTCGAACACCACCGACTCCTTGTCGCTGTAGACCTTGATCTCGGCGGCCAGCGGATAGAGCGCGTCGAGCAGCTCGGCGTAGCTGCGCGTCTTGCTGCCGCCACGTCCGAGCATGTCGGCGGTGAGCGACGCCACCCCCTCCTTGCCGGCGGGATCGTCGACCGAGCCGATCTGGAAGACGAGGCGAATCGCGCAGAGCGGGCTCTGCGGCGAGGGGATGAAGACGGTGCGGATACCGGCGATGCTGGTCGGTGTCTTGGTTGCGGTCTTGGGCGTTGTCTTGGTCATGGGCTTGTCGGGTGCGGCGATGGCGTGGGCGGCGAAAAGAAGCGTGGAGAGCAGTATGACCCCCTTCATTTGCTGGCCTTCAGCGAGACGACCGTGCGGTTCGCCTGCTGGAAGTAGGTGGCGGCCACCCGCTTGACGTCGGCGCTGGTCACCTTGTCGTAGAGAGCGAAGTAGGTGTTGATCGACTCGAGCTGGCCGGTGAGCGCGATGAACGAAGAGGCGGTGTACGCCGTCTTGTCGGCCGTCGAGAGCTGGCCGGCGAAGGCGTACTTGACGTGTGAGAGGACGTCGCGAAGCATGGCGTCGTCGACGCCCTCCTTCGCGATGCGCGCCATCTCGTCGTGGATCGCCTTCTCCACGTAGCCGACCTCGCCAGGTTTCTTGATGCGCGCGAACACGGTGAACAGGTTGGGATCGACGTGGGCGTCGTTCGAGCCCGACATCGACTCGACCTTCTGCTCTTTGATCACCAGCTTCTTGTAGAGCGGCGCCCGTTCGGCGAACAGCAGCTCGGCCAGCACGTCCAGCGTCGGCAGGTCGACGTTCGCCGTCGAAAAGCCGGGCGTGTGGTACCCCTCGACCAGCATCGGCAGCGTGGCCGACGGCCAGACCAGCTCGGCGCGCTGTTCCTTCTTCTGGGGCGGCTCGACCGGGATGGCCGGGTGCGGGTTCCCGGCTTTCCAGCCGCCGTAGCTCGCCTCGACCAGCTTGAAGACGGCCTCGGGATCAGCGTCGCCGACCACCAAGAGCACCACGTTCTCGGGACGATAGAATCGGTCGAAGAACTGCCGGGAGTAAACCATCTCGTTGGGCATGTTTTCGATGTCCTTCAGAAAGCCCATCGTCGTGTGCTTGTAGGTGTGCGTGGTGAAGGCGTGGTCGTAGAGCGTCTCGACCATCTTCTCCATCGGGTTGGAGGCGTTCTTGTTGTATTCGCCGAGGACGGCGCGCGCCTCCTTCTGGAAGTCGGCCTGCTGGTAGGTGAGGTGCTGGAAGCGATCGCTCTCGATCTCGACGATCTTGGGGAGCGCCTGCTTGCCTGCCAGGATGTGATAGACGGTCAGGTCGTCCGAGGTGAAGGCGTTGGAGTCAGCGCCCATCTGCTTGATGGCCCCGTTGTAGGCGTCGAGCGTGTACTTCTCGGTGCCATGGAACATCATGTGCTCGAAGAAGTGGGCGAACCCCGACTTGCCGGCTTCGACCTCGTTGCGGCTGCCGGTTCGCACGACCGAGTAGAAAGCGACCAGGCCGGGCGAATCAAAGCCGACGACGTAGACGCGCAAGCCGTTGGGGAGCGTCTTCTCTGTGACCGGAAAGGGAAACGCCAGGCCGGCGCTCGAACCGGAACTGGCGCTCGAGCCGGGGGGTGGGGCTGCGGGTGCTGCCCATGCCGCCGAAGAGGGGCGGCCGAGCGCCGCGAGGAGTGGCAGAGCGAGCGCGCCGGCCAAAAGCACGGGCGTGAGCGCGGATGTCAGGAGCATGCGCATGCGGCCTCCGAGAGAGTTGCGACGTAGGATAGTGCCGCCAGATGAAAACAGAATCGCCCCACGGCCACAACCGATACTCCGTGACGGGCCGACTGCTGCTCGACGGGCGGCTGGTGCCGGGCGCCCTCGTCGTCGACGGGGATCGGATCGTGGAAGTCCGGACCGACACCGTCGGCGAGCTGCCGGGGCCACGGCTCGACGCCGCGATCGTGTCGCCCGGGCTCATCGACCTGCAGTGCAATGGCGGGTTCGGGTTCGAGGTCGGGGCTGACGCCCAGGCGCTGCGCGGGCTGGCGGCTCGCTTGCCGTCTACCGGGGTGACGACCTTCCTGCCGACGGTGATCAGCTCCCGCGCGGCGGACTACCGGGCCGTCGCGGCGGCGCTCGCCGCGGTCGAGCTCGGGGAAGCGAGCGCGCCGAGGGCCGAGGCAGCCGGGCTTCATCTCGAGGGGCCGCTGCTGTCGCCAGCTCGCGCGGGCGCACACGATCGCGCAGCGATCGCGGCGGCCGACCACACTCTCGACGACGTGCTCGACGAGCTGCTCGCCTCGCGGGCCCTGCGCCTGATGACGCTGGCACCGGAGCGGCCTGGGGCGCTGGCGCGACTTCGTCGACTCGTCGAGGCCGACGTGGTGGTCAGCCTCGGTCACACCGACGCCACCTACGACGAGATGCTCGACGGAACCGACGCGGGCGCGACGCTGGCCACGCACCTCTTCAACGCGATGTCGCCGTTTCACCACCGCGCGCCCGGTGCGGTCGGCGCGGCGTTGATCGACGAGCGGCTGACCGTCAGCCTGATCGCCGATGGGGTACATAGCCACCCGGCGGCGCTGAACCTGGTGCTGCGCGCGAAAGGCGCCGAGCGGATCGTGCTGATCACCGACGCGGTCGCGGCGGCCGGCGCGGCGGCCGGGACCTACGGCCTTGGCGGCGCGCCGATCGTCTTCGACGGTGAGAGCGCGCGGCGGGCCGACGGAACGCTGGCCGGCTCGACGCTCACCATGGATCGCGCGGTGCGCGGGATGGTCGCGTTCGGCGGCGCGCGTCCCGAAGAGGCGCTGACGATGGCAACGGCCGTCCCCGCCGCCTGCCTCGGCCTCGCTGATCGTGGCCGACTGGCGGTGGGGCGCCGCGCGGATCTCGCGCTCTGGTCCGAAGAATTGCAGCTCATCTCCACGCGGATCGGCGGCGTGGTCGTGTTCGGCCCGCCCACCTTCTAGGTAAAGCACCGCCGCGTGGTCGCCTTGTGTTCCGTCTGCGACAAGGCATACGCTTGTTTCCTATGCTTCGCTTAATGATGGTTGGAGTGTTGGGTGTAGCGATCGCGGCGGCCGTCGGGTGCAGCGGGTCCTTGCCCTCCAATTCGGGGACCGGCGGCAGCACGGGAGCCGGCGGCGCGACCGGCAGTCCGGACGGGTCGGTCTGCACTCTCGGCATGCAAACGCCGCAGCTCTGGGCCCACGGCGCCACTCCTCAGGGGCTCTCCTTCGACTACGACGGCCCGGCGTTCGTCTCCCAGAGCACGACCGACACGTTGAGCTTGACGATCGACCTCCCGGCCGACGCTGGGATTTCCCCGGATGCGGGGGACGGCACGACGAGCGTCCAGATCACGGGGATGACGCCGATGCCGCTCTTTCCGATGATGGCGCGCGTGTGGCTGACGAAGAGCAAAGACGGGATGCCATCGTTCGGTCCGCCGCCGCCGTCTTCGTTCGCCATCCGCGACGGGCAGGGAGGGCCCCTGCTGTTCGGGGCCGCGATTGGCAGCTATGGACCGCTGTCGTTCCCCGTCCAGGTCGATCAGCTTGCCGTCACCTGCACCGAGCGCGACGGGGACTGCGCGCCCAATAGCACCATCAGCATCGCCGGAGCGGTGGTGACCGGTGACAAGCCGGTGTTCGTGGAGCCCGATCAGCTCGGGACGATCCTGCTCGGCGGCGCGTCCTACGAGGTCCGTCTTTACGCCGCGAGCGAGCCCGTCGTGCAACCGGTGAACTGCACCGACTTCTTCGGGATCAGCGAGGCGCAGGTCGATGTCCGCTCGACAAACCTCGCCACCCTCATCGCTGGCCTGCCGATCAACATCTTGCTTTAGGGGCAATGCCGTTCACTTTGCGGCCCGATTGAACGACGGACGACGATCCGACCCCTTGGTGGCGACGCAGTCCTGCCTTGCGAGGTTCAGTGAACGCGGCAGGTGTACGGCAGCGCGCCCAGGATCTCCGCTTCGCGCTGGCCGAGCACGTCCAAACGCTCGGTGAAGTGTTCGGCCGGGACGAGTGGTTGCGCCAACTCCAGGAAGATCTCGGCGTGGCGCTCTTCGGCGTCGCCGAGCGCGGCGTAGAAATCGGCCAGCTCCGGCTCACCGGTGGCGCCGAACCCGCTGGCCAGGAGGCCCAGCCGCTCGTGCGAGCGCGCCTCGATGAACGCCGCGACCAGCAGCGCGTCGAGCAGCCGCTCCGGCTCTCGCCCGCGCACCTCTTCCATCAGCCCCCGCGCGTACTGGTTGGGAAAATCAGCGCGCGGCGTCCACCCGCGTCGTCCCAGCAACGCCGCGACCTGCACCACGTGGCTGGTCTCCTCGTGCGCCAGTCGCGACAGCTGCGCGACCGAGGCGCCCCGGTGCGGGTAGCGCCGCACCAGCGACAGCGCGTTCTCCGCCGCCTTCCGCTCGCAGTGGAGGTGATCCGACAGCAGCGCCCGCAGATCGGCCGCGCTCGCCGCGAACCAGCGGGGATGCGTGCAAGAACGGAGAATCGTCAACGGACGCGGGAGCCTATCAGACCAGCGCGAGCAGCGCGGCGATCGCGGCACCCAACGTGTAGAGCGACTCGCCGGCGATGAGGCCGCCACCAATCAGCGACGGTGTGCTCATGTCTTCCGGCAGCGCGTCGCCGTGTTCCTCGGGCGTGGCGACGGCCGCGCGCCCCGGGGAGAGCAGCGAGCTCAACAGGCTGCCGGCGGCAAACCAGGCGGCGGTTGCGATCTCCAGGAAGCCACCGGTCGACGAGGCGTAGGGGCTGGACAGCAGCACGGCGTCGACGAGCCAGCCGACGACCGATCCGCCGCCACCGGAGGCGACGAAGTGCCGGTAGGCGTTCCAGCGCGCGAGCAGCTTGCGCGCCACCTCCGTTCCGAACCCGATGCCGAAGCCGAGCCAGAGCGCAGTCACCTGATACGCCTTCAGGTGCCCCATCCCCCGGATCGCACCCACGAACTTGAAGGTCATGGCCGACTGCCAGCCGCCGACGCGGGCCTCGGGGTGGGTGAAGGTGTCGACGCGCA
>Ga0209890_10000332_pt1 | contig 21758 bp, 14 predicted proteins | sample OrgsoiDNA2013049_FD_185799 | JGI IMG/M metagenome (GOLD analysis project Ga0209890, IMG submission 185799) | Permafrost soil microbial communities from the Arctic, to analyse light accelerated degradation of dissolved organic matter (DOM) -... | ecosystem: Environmental > Terrestrial > Soil >...
CCGGGTTTCCTATGCATCCCCTTCGGGATTTCCTACACTACTCAACTCGTTAAGTATTCAGGAAGGTTTTCACAATGATTACTTGGACAGCGGCGGAGCAGGCCATTGAATACGACAACGAAGCGATGCAAATCGCGAAGCTTCAGCTTGGCTGTAACGCTGAGATTCGCAGTCTCTTGAAACGCGCTCAGGAAATCAAGACAGAACTGCTCCAAGTACACTCAGTCTGGGCCTCTTAAGTATCTCTTACGAATCGTTACTTCCGTCGACCCGGAAGTTAGTGTAGACGCGTGATTGCAGCAGGGTTTATGCTGCCATTCGCGTTCGCGATCTTTCCGGGAGCCCAGTCAAGCACGAAATCCGTTGCAGCCCTGTAGTCTTCCCAGTTATTCATGGCGGCAGAGAAATTCATTGATTGAGTTACTGAGTCGTGCGGTGGAGGGACGGGCCCCTCGCCCGTCCAACCGGGCGCGAACGCCGTCTCTCCACCAGCGGGCTAGATCTACAGCCGTGCCGACCACGCGGTCGCGGCGTTTAGTGAGAGCCAGCCTTTTCCGCACCCAGTCCGGTATTGGAGCGGACCAGGAGTTCGTTGAACTTGTGTTGCGACGTCGGCTCGTGACTCAACAGCGTTCCGACAATCGCGGCGATGAATCCCAGCGGAATGCTCAGAATGCCAGGATTCTCCAGGGGGAACAAGGCCTTGGCCTGGATCAGGTGCCTGGCTGTTCCGGTCACCGTGGGTGGATCGATCGCCATCATGCTGGGGCTGACCAGAATGAGTCCGATCGAAGCCAGCAAGCCAACCGCGAGTCCCGAGACCGCTCCCGCCGTATTGAACCTCCGCCAGAAAATCGAAAGCACAATCACCGGCAGGTTCGCGGACGCGGCCACTGCAAACGCGAGTGCCACCAGGAAGGCCACATTCGCCGTCGGCCCCAATAGAATTGCGATGGTGATGGCCACCGCGCCGACCGCAAAGGCAGAGATGCGCGCCACCACCACTTCTTCGCCCGGCTTGCGTTCAACTCCGTTATGGATGACGTTGGTCCAGAAGTCATGCGAAAAAGAAGTAGTCGCGCTGATGGTGAGACCCGCGACCACGGCCAGAATGGTGGCAAAGGCAATGGCCGAAATGAAGGCGAAGAAGATCGGCCCGGCCAGAGCGTTGGCCAGCAGCGGCGCGCTCATATTCGTGCCGCCGTGAGTCTTGATGAAGTCGGGGCCTACGATCGTTGCCGCTCCGAAGCCGAGGAACGTGGTCATGATGTAGAAGCTGCCGATCAGCACCATCGCCCAAACTACGCTGTTACGCGCCGTCTTGGCATCCGGCACGGTATAGAACCGCACCAGGATGTGCGGCAGGCCGGCGGTGCCAAAGATCAGCGCGAGGCCGAGAGAAATCAGATCCAGCGGCCCGTATGGCGGCTTATAGCGAAGCCCTGGCTGCAGGAAGTCTTTGACGACCTCTACGCCCTTCGCATCGTGATAAGTTACGTGGCCAATGGCGGCGAAGAAATTCGAGAAACTGAAACCGAAGTGCGCCATCACCAGAATGCTTAGCAGGAACGTTCCCGCCATCAGCAGGATTGCCTTGATGATCTGTACCCATGTCGTTGCCAACATGCCGCCGAAGACCACGTAGACGATCATCAGAATGCCAACGCCGATCACGGCCTGGTTGAAGGTGACCATTCCTCCGAGCAGCAGCTTCACCAGCGCACCCGCGCCCACCATTTGCGCAATCATATAAAAAGTGCTGACCGTCAACGTGCTGAGCGAGGCCATGGCGCGCACCGGTCTCGGTTTGAGGCGGTAAGCGAGCACGTCCGCCATGGTGTACTTGCCGGCATTGCGCAGCGGCTCCGCGATCACCAACAAGACCGTCAGGTAAGCCACCAGCCAGCCCACCGAATACAGGAAGCCGTCATAGCCCTGGAAAGCGATGATGCCGGCAATTCCCAGAAACGATGCGGCACTCATATAGTCGCCTGCCACCGCGATCCCGTTCTGCCAGCCTTTGATCTGCCGGCTGGCCGCAAAGTACGCGCTGGCGCCGGACGAGCGCTTCGACGCCCAGTAGGTAATGCCCAGAGTGATAGCGATGAACACCAGGAACATGATAAGAGGGACGTTCGACATAGCTACTTGCCTCCTTTGACGATCTCGGCTTTATCCACAATGTCTTTGGCTAGCCGGTCAAAATTGTTGGCGGCTCTGACGTAGAGCCCGGCAATGAGCCAAGCCACGAAAAACTGAGACAGGGCGAAGAGGTAAGCGAGGTTTACCCCAAGTACCTTGGTTGACATGAACTGCGGTGCGTAGCCGACGAGCACCGGCAACGCGAAGTAATACAGCACGAAAAAAATAAATGCGGGCACGATGAAGGTTCTCTTCGTGGCCATCAGATCTTTAAATTCCTGGCTCTCTGCGATCTTGTCCCAGGTTGACTGGGATGCTTGGTAGCGGTCGTTTGCGTCTGCCATAGTGGCTCCCTTCGGTTTGTTCGCGGTGCGGAGGCGCAATTGTACTGCGCCTCCTCCGGCACACATATCAGAAAGTAAAGATTGGCCCAAATTCGGAACGGATGTCGTGCCACTGCCGCGCCGGGACGCCTTCATACTTCGGGAAGGTTGCAGATTCCGCCAGATTGGGATTGGCAATCCGCGTCCGATACATGGACTCTTCCAGCACGAACGACACCAGGTTGTTCATCTTCCAGGAAAGAGTTGCGGCGGCCAAGTCGTTCTTCGAGCGTTGGTTTCCGAGACGCAAGACGTCTTTGGTTTTGGCCTGGTCGAATGCATAGTGGAAATAGAGCTGCCATCCGGCGTTGCGCCCGGCGGGATCCGCACCGAAAATGCGGCTGAGCGGGAACCCGACGTTGACAAAGCCTCCCATGGAACGCACCGGGCGCTGTGGGGCAAATACCGCAGCACCGCTGCTGTTGATGCCGAAGAGCAGACTCGATGCGCCGTCGTTGGAAGGACCAGTGCAGAGTGCGGGGGCCGCATCGGTTCCGCAGAGTTTGCTCAAGCCTGCGGTGTCGTTGAAGTTGGAATCCAAACTGCCGACGAAATAAAAGCGCAGATCGGAGCCGCTCCAGTACTTGGTGATGACGGTCACGTAGCGAGTGGGAAGTTGGAGTTCACCAGTCCAGCCTGCCCGGCTGGAGGTGGTCTGTGCGCCGTGCGGGAAGGCCAGCTGGAAGACCTTGGACGAGGAACAAATCTCCGTATCGGGGTTGTTACAAAGCGGGATGTCCGACGCCCGTACCATTACTTTCCGGTCGCCCTGGACGCCGCTGAGAATGAACTGCGCCGGGGGAACTCCCGGTGCCTTATCCAACTGGAACTGCGTGACGAGCCGGAACTGTACTTCCGGACGTCCAGAATCGGCGCCCTGTTTTTCACCGTAGCCCAACTGATCGGCCACGTTTGAGGGATCGTTCCCATAGGCCGGCATGACGACGGCAAACTCGGGTTGGAAGAAGAGGTTCCGTGAGCCGCCGATTTTGTGGCCAATACCAAAGCGGAACTGCGGCGCGCGCTCGTACAGCGTACCGAAGCCCAAGCCGAGGCCTGTGGTCTCGAACAGGTTCGGTAGTGTGGACGAACCAAACGGCGTCCAGTCCTGCCCAAACAGAGCGAAGATGCTGGTTTGATCGTTGAACTTGTGATCGACTCGGCCATAGGCCAGGCGGATCGAAGCCATACTCGACCGGATGGTGGAGATGTTGCGGTTCAGAGCGCGGCTGAAGTTGCCTTCAAAGTCGAACTCCAATTTGCCAGTGATGGCGGTGTTACTGCCAGCGATGTCCGGCCACTCGAAGTTTGTGCCCACGCGCGCGAATCGCGCCTTGGCGTGGAACTCGGGGCTTCTGGTCGGGCCGGGATCGAACGTAGTGCCCGAGGCGGTGATGAAACCCGGCAACGGCATGTCGGTCCCGTAGGGCGAGGAAGTGTCATAAATGACACTGGTCTTGACCATGCCATAAAGTTTGAGCCTCGCACCGCTGCCCAGCTTCAGATCGGGAACCAGTCCGTCTGGCTTCGAGGGCTCGAGTTGCAGCACGCGCAGTGGCGCTACCGCGGGAATCACTTTGGGAGGAGCCGGTTTTGCCGGTTGCGGTTCCGGCGCGGGATTGGCAACGGCCGCGGGCAGAATCGGCGTGGTCGAAGCTACCAGGTTCGGAGCAACCTGCTTCGAGGCGCTCGGGGTGGTTAGCGCTTCATAGTCCACCGCGCTGAGGATCCCTTTTTGGCGCAGCAGTTCCAGCAGTCGCGCGCTTTGCTGCGCGGGTGTTCCGCCGAGTGATTTCGCCTCTTCGGCGTTCAACACTCCCTTACTCACCAACACACCGAGCAATGCGGTGACATTCCCATTATCCGTAGTAGAGGCCAGGCGCGGGCTTGCCGCAGCGCCGCTAGCATCTGCGCTGGTTGCGTTCGCGGCATTTTCATTTACGGTTTTCGCGTTGTTGTTCTCCGCCATGACGGGCACAGCCGTGATGGCCAGCACTAGCACGCTCGACAAACACTTTTTCAGCTTCAACATAGACGGCGTCTCCTCGTTCCGGCTCAGTCCCAGCCACAGAACATGGGGCGCAACCTACGTGGTTTACGTGACCAACGCTGTGACGCTCGTCACCGATCAGCGTGATTGGTGTCATAAGACCCTCCGAAAATAGAACTCATTTGTGACAAGTTTGCTCTGTAACGCGCGAATTGTTAGTCTCAGTTTTCGCGAATCAAAACCGGAAGAGACGCTGAGATGCGAAGGCGGCTGGTGCCCCCGCTTTGTCGCGAAATTTGTCAGGGAACACACTACGCTGTGATCTGCATCACTGCCGCGCCTTCATAACCAGAGCAGAATCCACGCCATCCTAGTTAGCTGTTTGCGTCACCGTCGGGAGGTCCGCATGAGCGCTCTTACGGCTTCGAAGCCAGAGAACATCTCCAACCTGTTAGTGATGGATCAGGAATACCCAGCGCCAGAGATCGTGGCGCGTAATACGATTCAGAAGGACTGGCTGGGAGAATGCGCACGCTCTCTCAAAGATCCCGAGGGTTTCTGGGCCGAATACGCCGCCCGCTTTGTGTGGTCGCGGAAGTGGGACCGTGTGTTGGAGTGGGATGGAGTGCATCACCGCTGGTTCACCGGCGCCAAGACCAACATCACCATCAACGCGCTCGACCGTCATGCCGAATCGGATCGATGCAATCGCGCCGCTTTTATTTGGCTGGGCGAAGACGGCAGCGAGCGCATCGTCACCTACGGACAACTCCACCGCCTGGTCTGCCGCTTTGCCAACGGACTGAAATCGTTGGGCGTGGTCAAAGGCGACCGCGTGGTTATCTATATGCCCTTGACGATTGAAGGCGTGGTCGCCATGTTGGCCTGCGCTCGCATCGGCGCGATTCACTCCGTTGTGTATGCCGGCCTTGGTCACACCGCTCTGCGGGACCGCATCACCGACGCCCAGGCCAAGGTCGTGATTGCCGGAGACGTTGGCTACCGGCGCGGCAAGACCGTCGCCCTCAAAGCCATCGTCGATGAGGCTCTGGAGAAGTTGGAGTGCGTCGAAAAGGTCGTAGTGTTTTCGCGGAGCGCGACTGAACTCTCTGCTCCTCGCGAGATCGACTTCAATGATCTGCTTAAGTTTTCGCCGCACTGTCCCGCCGAGGAGATGGACGCCGAGGATCCACTCTTCCTGCTTTACACCTCCGGTTCCACCGGCAAGCCCAAAGGCGTCGTCCACGTCCACGGCGGTTACATGGTCGGGACGACTTATCATCTGGCTAGTTTCTTCGATGTGGGCGACCGCGACGTCTTCTGGTGCACTTCCGATATCGGCTGGGTCGTCGGTCATTCCTACATCACCTACGCGCCCCTCTGCGCGGGCGTGACCACGCTGTTCCGCGAGGGGGCCATCGACTACCCGAATCCGGGAATTGCCTGGGAAATCGTGGAACGCTACGGAGTGACCAAGATGTTCACGGCGCCCACGGCGTTGCGAATGTTCATGCGCTATGGCGAGAGTTACCCGGCAGCGCACGACCTGACCACGTTGCGCGTGATTGCGTGCGCGGGCGAACCGCTGAATCCCGAAGCGTGGCGCTGGGCACAAACTCATCTAGCCGGCGATGGCAAGTGGGGCTACGTGATTGACAACTGGTGGCAGACCGAACTGGGTGGGCCCGCGCTCGGCACGCCGCCGTCCATGGCCATGCGTCCGGGCAGAGTCGGTCCGGCGGTGCCCGGAGCCGAGGCAGATGTGTTGGACGAAAACGGCAAGTCCGCGCCTCCTGGAGTCGGAGGCCGCCTGGTACTAAAGCGCCCCTTCCCCCATATGCTGCGCACCGTCTGGCGCGACCCGGCACGCTACGAACGCGACTGGCAGATTATTCCTGGTTGCTACGTGACGGGCGATGTAGCGACGAAAGACAAAGACGGATACATCGCAGTGCTTGGCCGATACGATGACGTGCTCAACGTGGCCGGACACCGCATTGGCACGGCTGAAGTGGAAAGCGCCCTGGTGTCGCATCCTGCAGTGGCAGAAGCTGCAGCCATTGGAGTGCCCGACCCCATGAAAGGCGAGACCATCAAAGTGTTCGTGCAAGTTCGTGGCGACCACGTAGCTTCCGAAGCTCTGGCCGCGACGCTGATCGAACACGTTCGAAGAGAACTAGGGCCGATCGCGACTCCATCTTCGTTGGAGTTTGTGGCATCTTTACCCAAGACGAGATCCGGGAAGATCCTGCGACGCATTCTGAAAGCAAAAGAGGCTGGCACGGACGCAGGAGATGTCTCCACTATGGAGGGGTGATCGTCTGCGGAATCGCCAGGCACGGGTGGTTATCAAGATTGCCTGCGCCGGCTGTAATTCGCGAAGGGACGGCTGCGTCCGCATCCGAACTTTGAGAAAGCAACGCATGAGCGGGCAGACCGCGGATTTTGTGTGCTGCAGGTAGCACTCAAGAACGTTCGATGCTAAAACGGCTCTTTGCTATGCTGCACTGGTTCCGCGGCCGCGCACTCGCTACGAAGTATCACCTCGAGAACCTCCTGGGCATTGCCGACGGTCATTCTATTCCGAACCCGCAGCCGACAACTATCGAACCGGTTTCCTCGCCCGTAGCGCGGTAAAGAGAGATCCGCCGCTGGCAGCAGAAGTTGGCCGGCAGAGGTGCTACATTGAGCGATATGCGTTCAGAAATTGAACAAGCCGTTCTGCTGTTACAGCGGGGCGACGATGAAGCTCTGGAAAAAGCCTTGGCCCTGCTTCAGAACACCGTTTTCTCCTTCAGCATGAAAGTCTGCGGCCAGCGTGAGGACGCCGAGGACACCATGCAAGAGGTGCTCGTGAAGTCTGTTCCGTATCTGTCCAAGTTCGAAAGCCCGAAGGCGCTCGTCGTATGGCTTTATAAGGTTGCGAAAAACCGTTGCCTGATGAACCGCCGCAGAAGCAAGTTCGCTCCGAAACAAGATCTTTCGTTGGAAGAACTAATGCCGGATCGGCAGGAACTAAAGCGCTTGAGCGGCGAGGGCATCAATCCTGAAACTTTCGCCATCCGAAGCGAGGAGGCGGGTCGATTGCGACGGGTAATTCAGAAACTGCCGGCACAATATCGCATTGTTCTGGTGTTGCGAGATATGGAAGGGCTGACCGACGAAGAGGTTGCCGAGATCACCGGCCTACGCCCGGGAACGGTGCGTGTGCGTCTGCACCGGGCGAGGTTGTTCGTGCGCAAGGAATTGATGAAAGGGTGGAAACCGCGCCCCGCAAGAAGTGTCGAGTCAGTCTCATCGCGAGCTACTGCCAAAGAGCAGCCCAGACCCGCTCGGTGCAAAGCGATGTTTGCTGAACTCTCTAACTATCTCGACGAGCGGTTGGATGACTCGCTGTGTGATGAACTGGAAAGGCACATGGACGGCTGCGGGCCGTGCAAGGCGTTTCTCTCCAGTCTCGAAGCGACGATTGAGCAATGCCGGAAATCGCCCGCGGAGTGCCCGACCTTGAAAAAAACGATCAGGCTTCGGAACGAACTGATGCAGAACTACGCCCGAGTCGTAGCGACCTTTCGACCACAAACATAGCCTTCACTTGTCCTCTTCCATTCGCCTGCAAATTTCCCTGTAACAAAATCCAAGCTCGTGCATTTATTCGTGTGCTTTGTTGACAAGAGTAACAGGAGGAAATCATGATCAGCGCCAAAGTCGAACTGACTCAACCACTTAAGCAGCAGCGCCAATTTGTGGTCCAGACCGGAAGCGGCCATCACCTGCTGCTGGACGATGCGGCCGGAGGCACCGGCCCCAAACCGATCGAACTGGTTGCTGCCGGGCTGGCCGGCTGTACGGCATTCGATGTCATCACGGTTCTACGCCAGAAGTATCACCAGAAAGTCACCGGCTATGAGGTCAGGGTCGAAGCCGACCAGGCGGACCGTCCCCCGCAGGTGTTTACGGTAGTGCGCATTCACCATGTGGTCACTGGGTACGAAATTGATGTAGCGGCCTTGCAGGAAGCCATCCGTCTCTCGGAAGAGAAGTACTGCTCCGTGGGGGCAATGGTGCAAAAGACGGCAAGCTTTCAGACAACCTACGAGATTGTCGAAGATGAAACCGAGTGGATGAATCCGGTCGTAATTCAGGCTACCGGAGTCCAGGGTTGAACGCTCGCGTCAAATTCGTGCACAGCGTCATAGCCGTAATGTGGCTTTTGCAAACAGCCCCGGCCCAACCAGCCGCCGAGCCCTCGGCCCTGACGCTTCAGCAGGCGGTGAAGATCGCACTGGAGAAGAACCCGCTGCGCAAGGTAGCGCTGGCGGATACAAGAGTAGCGTCGGCGGACATTCGCCAAGCGCGATCCGTCCTCATGCCGCGGCTGACGTTCTCCGAGACCGCGACTCGCGGCGACGACCCGGTTTACGTGTTTGGCAGCGAATTGCGCCAGCGGCGCTTCACCTCCGCCGACTTCGCGCTGAATAAGTTGAACACACCGTCTCCCTTCGGAAATTTCAGCACGCGTCTAGGCGGAACCTGGAATCTGTTTGACTCGTTTGCCAGTTGGCACGGCGTGAATCGCGCAAGACAGATGAACGAGGTTGCCGAGCATCAACTGGAGCGTACTGGTCAGGAGATCGTCTTCCGAGTTGTGGATTCCTACTACGGAGTGTTGCTGGCAACGAAACAACTGGAGGTCGCTGAGCAGGCGGTCAAAACATCCCAGTCCATCATGGACCGCAGTCAGGCAAGGTTCGACAGCGGGTTGGTAGTGGAGTCCGACCTGCTAACCGCGAAGGTGCGCATGGCATCGCGACAGCAGGAACTCATTCGGACCCGGAACAATCAGGATCTGACACGAGCCCAGTTGAGCACCGCGATGGGTGTGGCGGTAGACTCCTTGTTCCAGCCGGCCGAAGCCTTGGAAGAACGCACGCTCCCGGTCCCCGTTCTTCAGGAAGTCGAAAGACAAGCCCTAACGAATCGGCCAGACTTGAAGCGCATTCAATCCGAGGAAGCCGCCCAGCAGCAGAGCGTAGCGATGGCGAAGTCGTCGTTTGGCCCGCGAGTGAACGCCTTCGCGGGGTGGGAGATGGACAACCCAACGTTTGTTGCAGGTGGTGGCGGCAACAACTGGCTCGGCGGGGTCGAAGTTCAGTTTGATATTTTCGAGGGTGGCGCAAAACGAGCGGAACTCTCTCGCGAGCGCGCGCTGCAGGAGAGAGTCACAGCCATGAAGCAGGTGGCCAGTGACGGAGTTCGCCTTGAAGTCCGTCGGGCTTATTACAACCTGGATTCTGCCCGGCAGGAGATAGAGCTGGCGCGGGCCACCATCGCCCAGGCGCAGGAGAGTTTGCGCATCAACCAGAACCGATACGACGGCGGGCTCACTACCGTTACCGACCTATTGGGTGCAGAAGAAGCGACGCGCCGCAGCCAGACCGATTATTGGGAAGCCGTCTATCGCTTCCATACCAGCTATGCCAACCTGGAGTTGGCCCGCGGAACTCTAAGTCCTCAATCTCCGGTGGTGACGCCATGACTCGTACCGATTCCATCCTTTCGCGTCTCGTTCCTCTGGCCGTGGTTCTTGCTGGCGGGCTCGGTGGCTGTTCCAGTGCACGGCAGCCGATGCTTCCTTCGCCGGAAACTGTGCGCAATGTTAGCGTGCTCCCGGTACAGCGGGCCGACGTACCCGATTTGTTGGAAGCGGTGGGAACGGTACGAGCGACGCAAAACAGCCAGCTCTCAAGCCAAATGATGGGAAACATCGTGGAGCTCCGCGTACATGAAGGAGACCGCGTCCAGCGCGGACAGGTGCTTGCGGTAATCGATGGTGCGCAACCGCGAGCAGCCGTTGATCGTGCCACGGCGGCCGAGAGTGCAGCCGGACAGCAAGTAACTGCGTCCGATTCCGACTTGGCCCTCGCCCAATCGACACTAAGCCGTTACCAAAATCTCTACGACAAGAAGTCGGTCAGCCCACAGGAATTCGATGAAGTGAAGGCTCGCTACCAGGCTGCGCTCGCGCATCGCGACATGGCGCGCTCAGGTCAAACGCAGGCCAAAGCAGCATTGGACCAGGCACACACATCGGTCTCGTACACGCGCATTCTGGCGCCATTCGATGGAATGGTCACAGAGAAGAAAGCCGATCCTGGCATGTTGGCCAGCCCTGGCGTTCCTATCTTCACAATCGAAGGCTTGGGGCACTATCGATTGGAGGCCACGGTCAACGAAAACGATCTGCGGCACGTCCGGATGGGAGAACAGGTGACGGCTGTAGTGGATGCATTGGAAAATGCCGAACTGAAAGGAAGAGTCGTACAAATCGTACCTGCGGCGGATGCAGGCAGCCGCAGTTTCCTGGTGAAGATCGAATTGCCTGCGGATACGCGGCTGCGTTCGGGCCTGTTCGGCCGGGCACAGTTTTCTCGCGGCAAGCGGTCGTCATTGTTGATTCCACAAACCGCAGTAGTGGAGCGCGGCCAACTACAGGGTGTCTATGTCCTGGACCTGAATAAGATCGCGAACCTGCGCTACGTCACGCTGGGAAAAACCACCGGGGCCGAAGTGGAGGTACTTGCGGGTCTTCAGGAGGAAGAGCGGGTCGTGGCGAAACCCGGCGACTTCGACCTGAATGGCAAGCGCATCGAGACCCAGTGATGACAGAAAAAGGGCCCAACTCAAAGAACCAGTCCGAGCAGAGTCTAGGTCTGGCGGGACGCATCGCTCACGGGTTCATCGAGTCGAAGCTGACGCCACTGGTGATCGTAGCCGCGTTGCTTCTGGGTGCTTTCAGCATCCTTGAAACACCGCGGGAGGAAGAGCCGCAGATCGTCGTCCCCATGCTCGATGTGTTCGTGCAGATGCCGGGGGCATCGCCTGAAGAAATTTCGCAACGCGTCAGCCTCCCGATGGAGAAGTTGCTGCGCGAAGTTCCGGGCGTCGAATATATCTACTCCATCAGCCACCCCGGCATGAGCCTGCTGATCGTGCGCTTCTATGTTGGCTCAAAAGAAGAAGACGCCATCGTACAGACGTACAACAAGCTCTTTTCCAACTTCGACCGCATCCCGCCCGGAGTCTCACAGCCGATCATCAAGATCCGCTCGATCAATGACGTCCCTATCATGGCGCTCACGTTATGGGGCAAGAATTATGACGCCTACCATCTGCGGCGCATCGCAGGCGAGCTGGAAAACTCCCTCAAACAGCTTGACGATGTTTCTGAAACCACGATCATCGGAGGACAACCCCGTCAGATACGAGTGGTTTTGGATATGCAGCGGCTGGCCGCATATGGCCTCACGCCAGCGGCGGTCGCGAGTCAACTTCAGAGCGCGAATAGCCGGAGCGAAGCGGGCAGCTTCAGTCGCGATAACCACGAGTTCAAGGTCGAGGCTGGGAAATTCTTCACACGTCCGGAAGATTTGCAGCAAGTCGTCGTTGGAGTACTCTCGGGCCGCCCGGTTTACTTGCGCGATGTTGTGGAGAAGTTGGAAGACGGCCCCGCTGAACCGGACAGCTATGTCATGTTTGCGAACGCTCGCGGTAGTACGAAAGACGGTGCGGGCCAGACGGCGGGCGCCGAGTATCCCGCAGTTACGATCACGCTTGCCAAGCGCAAAGGCACCAACGCGACCATCATCTCCGAGCGAGTTCTGGAGAAAGTTAATTCCCTGCGCGGGTATGTACTGCCCGATGACCTAAGCATCACCGTCACGCGAAACTATGGCGAGACGGCGAAAGACAAGTCAAACGAATTGCTAAAGCACCTGCTGATCGCGACCCTGTCGGTCACCTTGCTGATTGCTTTGGCGCTTGGTTGGCGTGAATCTGGTGTGGTGCTTCTGGCCGTACCCGTCACGCTCGCGCTCACCTTGGCTGTCTTTTATTTCTATGGATACACGCTCAACCGAGTGACTCTGTTTGCACTGATTTTCTCCATTGGCATTCTGGTGGACGACGCCATCGTCGTAGTCGAGAACATCGTGCGCCATTTCCGATTACCGGGAAGTCGCGGGCGTCCTCTCGCAGACGTGGCGGTCGAGGCCGTCGATGAGGTCGGCAATCCCACGATTCTTGCGACCTTCGCCGTCATCGGCGCCATCCTGCCCATGGCCTTCGTGCGCGGACTGATGGGTCCCTACATGCGCCCGATTCCGGTGGGCGCTTCGGCGGCCATGCTGTTTTCCTTGATGGTGGCCTTGGTGGTTTCCCCTTGGGCAGCTCTAAGACTGTTGCGTAAGTATGCGGGCGAGAGCGGCAACGATGAGCAGGAGACCGAAGGATGGACGACGCGTCTGTACCGCCGCGTGATGAACCCGTTAATACTGAATGCCCGCCGCCGCTGGATGTTTCTTGGTGGGGTGGTGGTGCTGTTGCTGGCGGCGGTAGCGTTTGTCCCTTTGAAATGGGTGCGAGTGAAGATGCTCCCATTCGACAACAAGAGCGAGTTCCAGGTCATCATTGACATGCCGGACGGTACTCCGCTGGAGCAAACGACCCGCGTCGCGCAGGCGCTCGGCGGTTATCTTGGCCAACAGCCCGAAGTCACGAACTACCAGATCTACTCCGGCACGTCCGGCCCCTACAACTTTAACGGACTGGTGCGGCATTATTTCTTGCGCCGTCAACCGAACCAAGCCGACATCCAGGTGAACCTGCTGTCACGCCACGACCGCAAAGCCCAAAGCCACGAAATCGCGCGGCGACTGCGTCCGGAACTGGACAAGATTGCTCTTCCGTTCGGGGCACGGATCAAGGTCGCAGAAGTTCCTCCCGGGCCGCCGGTTCTACAGACGCTGGTCGCGGAGGTCTACGGGCCCGACTACAAAAGCCAAATCGAATTGGCGGCACAGATCAAGAAGATCTTCCAGCAGACTTCGGGAGTGGTGGATGTGGACTGGTACGTTGAGGATCCGCAGACCAAGTACGACCTGAAAGTGGATCTCGATAAGGCGGCACTGCACGGAATCTCGTCCGCCGATGTCACACGCACGCTGGAGGTAGGACTGAGCGGTGCGAATGCGGGGCTTTTGCACGATCCGAACTCGCGTGAGGACGTTCCGATCGAAGTTCGGTTGGCACGGCCCGATCGCTCGGGAATCGAGAACCTCCAAAACTTGAAGCTACCTACGCCTGCCGGGGGACAGATTGCGTTGCAAGAGGTCACGAACCTACAGCAGACCACGATCGACAGCAGTGTCTATCGCAAGAATCTGCAACCAGTGGTCTACGTGACCGGGGACGTGGCGGGCGGAGAAGAGAGCCCCGTCTACGCCATCATGAAGATGAGTGAAGTCATCGACAAGATCAAGTTGCCCGATGGCTACGCAGTAAAGCAGTATAAGGGTACGACCATGCCTGAACTCACCGACCGTTTATCCATGAAGTGGGATGGTGAGTGGCATATCACGGTGGAAGTGTTTCGCGATCTGGGACTGGCGTTCGCTGCCGTGCTGGTGCTGATCTATGTTCTGGTCGTCGGCTGGTTCCGGTCTTTCATAACGCCTCTGGTCATCATGGCGCCGATTCCGCTCACTCTAGTCGGCATCCTGCCCGCACACGCGTTGATGGGTGCGTTTTTCACAGCTACGTCGATGATCGGATTCATCGCCGGAGCCGGCATTATCGTTCGGAATTCCATCATCCTCGTCGATTTCATTGAACTTCGTCGTTCGCAAGGAATGTCGTTAGAGGACGCTGTCGTCGATGCGGGCGCGGTGCGCTTCCGCCCAATGCTGTTGACCGCGGCGGCCGTGGTTGTGGGTGCGAGCGTGATCCTGTTCGATCCGATCTTCCAGGGCTTGGCTTTGTCGTTGATGGCGGGCGAAGTAGCCTCGACTGTGCTCTCGCGCATGGCTGTCCCAGTGTTGTATTACCTGAGCCAACGCGGTCACAGCTCGAGGGCATCGCTGGTCAAACACTTGACCACGACCTCAGAGTAAGAATTTCACAAGAAAGGTAACGCTATGACAATTGAACGCTACGTGAGACTCATCGCCGGGGCCTTCGTTCTGGTCTCGCTGGCACTTGGACACTGGGCGAACCCCTATTGGTATCTTTTCACGGCCTTTGTGGGCCTGAACCTTTTTCAGTCAGCATTCACCAACTGGTGCCCGATGATGACGTTCCTAGGTAAATTAGGGGTGGGTCGATAGGGAGAGAGGAAACATGCCTGATTAGAGCTGGCGAGGCGCACACATAAATCCCGCCCCCCCCGAGCATCCCTCTGGTTCCTGTGCATTACGCGAAAATGCGGGTATCGTGCCGCCGCAGTCTGTGACTGAAGGGGAACGCGTCGAGCAAGGGCTTGCGCAAGGCACTCAACGCACAGGTGCTGTTGCGACCCCCACGTGCTTGTCCGCTCCGCCGTAGTAAAACAGCCAGTTCTTGCCGTCCCGAACCATCCCTTCGACAAAGACCACGTTAGGAACCTGCCCGACTTTGTCCCATTCGAGACGGGGAGAAAACATCGGCTCGTTCGCACGTGCGAGAACCTTGGTCGGATCATGCTTGTCAAACAAGACCCAGCCGGTCGAGTAGAGGTCATTATCGTCAGCGCCGTTGTAGACCAGCAAAATACCTTCGCGTGTCAGTACCGGGGGAGGGCCTGGTTCGACGACATGGGAATCGAACGTGCCAGCGCGGCTGGATAGAACTGGATGATCAAGAGCTTCCGTCCAATGGAGCAAGTCTGTCGAGTAAGCCACACCCATTTGGGTATCTCTTCCGAGTGCGTCGCCCAAAAAATACATCCAATATTTCCCATTGATTTTCTTGGGAACGATGGCGCCGGATTTCGTCCACTTCACATTCCACTTTCCCTTATAAGCAGGGAAAATGATGCCTTGCCTCTGCCAATGTACCAAATCGGTAGACGTGGCGAGACAGAGCTGGGCATCTTTCTTGTCTGCACCAACTCCATCCACGCTGTTGTATCCGGTATAGGTAAGGTAGTAAGTCTTGCCAAACCTTACTAACCTGGGATCTTCGACTCCGCCACCCTTTTCGTACGGCGCCTCAGAAACCATGACCGGCTCCGAGCGACGTTCGAAATGAACACCGTCGCGGCTCGTGGCATAGCCCAGAGATGAAGTACCCTTACGGTCCTGGGCGCGATAAAGCATCACAAACTGCCCGTCTTTTTTTATCACCGAAGGATTGAACGTTCCCGCTGATTCGAAGCCGTCACCTCGGGGACTCACGATGGGATCGGGGGATTTTCGCGTCCACTCTCCAAAAGGGGGAACAAACGGCGGGGCAGCAATGGCCGTCACAGCCGTGAACAAAAGCGCCAGCAGAATTAAGTTCTTGACCAAACTATGTTGGGGACACAAATCCTTTCGCATTGTATTCAATCCTCTTTCAAAAATAGACTTCGCAAAAATGGACCAGGGCGATTACAGTCCGTTAGCCGCAGCTCCCACTGCAGCAGCAAAAGAAAAGCGACTTAATACTCAGCGAATAGCCGCATCCACGTGTGCGCGGGAATCCGCAGCGGGTCGCTCACTGATATCCCGTCCCGACTGAGATGAGCCTGCCGGCCATGAGCGGGCGGAATCGAGATGGAAGCAGAGCGTGTTTCCGCAGTCGGGTTATACAAAATAAAACTCAACTGCTTCGACGGGAACAAGTTCGCATTCTGTGTGTCGAGCAGATCAAGATTGACGAGCATGAGTTCCCGGTCGCTCACGCGACCAAGAGCTTCGAACATCAGATACATCCACAGCGATTCTCCCGAGCCGTAGATTTCCTTGCCCACGTTTCCGGTTTGGCCGCCAAGTTCGAGGGTGCCCAGGTTTTCGAAGGGAATAGAGGCCAGCGGCGCGTCGTGATTCTGCTCCGAGCAGTCTTGAAAGAAGTAAAAATTGTTCCGCCGCTGCTGATCCATGAAGCGGAGAAGGCCCTCTAATACGATTCCGCGTTTCAAAATGCCGGTCCAGGGCAGAATTGCCTCCACGTTCTCCTTGAACGCCGGGTACAGGATGGAAGCCGCGGCTTGGACCATGCCCCGCACATCGTGGGACTTCTGGCTGGGGTCCGAACACCAATAGAACATGCGCAACTGTTCGTAGAGAAGGTAGTTGGCCTCGTCGTGCATACCGAGTTCCGCCGCCGCCAAAGCGCCATAGGCAAGCTCCTGCGGCTCGTGGAAGAGGCGATCCGAGGGCACGGTGTACAGAACCCGGATCGCGCGCCGCGCTTCTTCCCTGTAGTGTTCTTCCCCAGTCAAACGGTGAGCGAGAATCGCTGCCCACGCGTACAGGCCTCCGATGGCGTAGTTCGTTCCGGCGCCCTCGGCGCGAAGGGTGGAAACCTGGTAGTAGATGGGGAAAAGGTAGTTGTACTGCCGGGCCATTCTCTGTGCTGTCTGGAAGGTTTGCAGAAAATGGTCGGTAACTTCCTTGGATCCGGTCAAAGTCCCGATCGCGGGATATTTCACGAGGCCATTCTCGAACGGATACCAGGAGTCGGCTCTTTCGTTAGGTGATCGCACGAAGTCGTTGCTGATGCTCTGCGTGTCCGCGTGGTAGAAGGAGGGGAGCGCCGCGAGGAGTTCCTTGCATTCGACCTCGTAGCTCGGCGAGGGATGCAGCCGGAGATAGAGAAGCGAAGGCCAGAGTACATCTGCAACCGTCATGAGTTCAAAATTATCCGCGGGCTGCTTCCATATCGCAGAGCTGTCTTTGACGTAGGCGCGCAGGCCGACGTTTCCGTTCACTTCGACCCGCGTCGCACTTTTTTCCTGTAGATCAACAACGGTTGCCGCAGCGAAATCCTTCCAGTTCGTGGCGCAGCCGGGCCATGCCAGTTTTTCCTCGAAAAGAGGAAGGAGCGCCGACATCCAACGAGCCACCGCTTCCTGTTCCGTAATCAGCCGGTCGAGAGGCCTCTGGAGCAGGAAATACGTGAAGCGTACATCGCCCGCAGGAAGAACATTTCCGGTTGCCTGGTCGGCGATCATCCCCACACCGAGGCGCTGGGTTCCGTCGCGGTCAATCTGAGAGATGGTGGAGCAGCGAGTCACTAGGAATCGCGGAAGATTTTCGATCGACATCCAAGCCATATCGCTCATGTCGAAGTACATCATGGTTTCGACGCCGACGTTTTGATCCAGAAGATAGACCGCAGGCATGTCGTTACCGTACGCACCGAGCGAGTTCCTTGTTGGCTGACTGAGCGCGACCCGACGCCAGCTTCCGGACTGGCCTTCCATCAGTGTGGAAGTCGAAGTCAGCCAGGTAATGATCTGCGGCTCCACTCTGCCGTCTTGCTGCAGTCGAATTGGCTTCGGAAGATGCAGCGTTGTTCGGAAACGAAACCATGGCTCAGTTTGGATCGCCGCCAGAGCGCTGATTTCAGTGTTCCACTCATATTGGATTGGTTTTCCGTCCAAGCCCCCCGCGGTAGCGGTTCCGTCGCAGAGGATCCGTTGCCCTTCGCGCCGCACGTGTGAGCTCAACAACGGGAAGGAGGCGCCGGTCACAAAGGGAACACGTGGCAGTGTCGCGGGCTTCCATTGGCCTTCAACTTTCAAGAAGTTCTGGAAGGTGAGTGGCGTGCCGACCGGCGATAGACGGAGTTGCTGCGAACCACTTTCAAGATTCGTGGAAAAAGAGTCTGTGTCCGCAGAGGTTGGAAAGGAAACCCCGCGATAGAATGCGGCGAACGCGGGTGAACTGCACGCAGCCGTCGCCATGATCGTCTTCACGAAGCCGCGCCGGTTGAGGAGAGTCATTTGGCTGAAATCCTGTAGTCGGGGTCCATGTCAGGAGTTCGGAGCCCCGCCTGCTCGAGTGCTTGAAGAACAAACGAGTTCCATGCAAAAACGCGATGATAGCCAAAAAATGGATGCGCGGCATCAGTGGCCAGATACTCGTGGCTCGTCGGGAAATTCGGCGAGACGTGCGTTTCCGCCCACAAGCGATTGGCAATTGCCTTTTTGGCCTTATCCCAGCCGTGCAGCATTCCGGTGACGTATCCGCACACTTCAATCCGCATCCAACTTCCGCCGTTGTAATAGATGCCGTCCATGCCGTGATGCGCATATTGAATCGCGAAGGCGTCGCTGACCATGGGATGCCACTTCTCCGTGAAGTAGCTCCAGGTTTTGCCGCCGTCCTTCAGGCCGATCAGAATTGGCCGCACCGTGCCGCCGGCTTCAGGATAAGGAGAATCCGGCTGCGGCATCATTACTGGAATGCGATCAAGATGATTGACAACCATTTCGTCTGTCAGGATTTTGCGGTTAAACAACCAAAGAGAAAGGTACTCCGGGAAAAGTTCCGGAAAACCGATGGCGTCTGTAATGTCGCGCGCCGGACGGAAGAACTTAAGCGCTGGATCGTAGTAACTGCGATAGGCTTGCTCGGCCTTTTCGATCTCGCCCTCAGAGATCGTCGCACTCACATCCGGGATCTTCAGCTCTTTAATGACGCGCAAAGTCACCGCGAGCATCCCCTGGTTTTCGCAAATGCTTGAAGTACCCTGCGAATAATCGATGACGTCCAGCTGGCCTAGCACGAACTGTGCCCAGCAGATACCGTCGCGATGAGGGTTATAGGTGGTGAGGCAATATTTGGCCGCTTTGAGAACCTTGTCCATGGGTAGGTTCGTAGTGAAGCGTCTGCGATTCAGGAGGGCCCACTGCAGCCAGAGCGGCGTCGAATCGTTCGACTTACGCTCTATATTCGCTTTGTTGGGTTCGACTAAGGTGTTGATGGCTCCGTCGGTTCCCTGATTCTCGGCCCACAAAGCAAACACACCCTCATTTAGTTCGCGGTTATGAATGCCGTTCAGCGCGTAGAAACTGTCGCGAAGATACATCTCGCCCGCCGCAGAGTACCAAATGCTGGGAGCGAGCATTGGCCGGAAGTCCTCCGTATCTGCGTTCCAGCACAGCATCATCAAATCGGCATAAAGAATCTTTTCGGCGTCGCCACCTTTGAAACCTAGGGCGTCTGCGAGGTGGATCTGGCTGCTCATTCGATAGCCGCGGACCGTATCCGATACCGTGTCGTCGAGAAAGATAAATGCCGTCTTCTCTACTTGCCGATCCATCTCAAGCCGGTGGTATGGTTGACAACGAGTAACCTCCCGGCGCACTTCAACGGTTCGCAGCTCGACCTTCGTTACGCCGGCGGGCGCTTCCTGCTCGATTGCTTGCTCCGATTGCGGCAAAGATAAGAAGAGCGCACTACCAGAGCCGGTCAATGCCGGCATAAATACCGTAGTACGGAATTCGGACCAGGTTGGCCCCGATCCGGGAACAATGTCGTCATATAAGGTGATGTTCTGAAGCTTCCGCAGTTGGTCGTCGACGTCCCAAATCTGGGCTGCGATTGGCAACGGTGCACGATATACGAGGCGAACCGAGTACACCTCGCCACTTTTCCCGGAAATCGGGATAGTCAACCCATCCTTCGAAGCGCGAAGGGACAGTATCGCCACACCATCAAGCTCTTCAAGAGTCGCGTCGCCTTGTTTGACCCACGAAGAGATCGGAAGCGCTGTGTTATCGAGCGGAATATCGTGATCAATTTGCTCCAACGTTTCCCCGAACGTTTGCTGAACAAAAAACTGCTCTTTGGCGCGGTCTTCGGGGCGCGCGACGAAACAAAGATTGATATCCGGAATGCTCCGCGCAGCGGGTTTCACAGGTTTTCCGTCCCGGCGTACCACGCGGTTCCATTGATTGCGATATCCGGCGTCCGTCAACAGGCCGACGCAGATATTGTTCTTGGTACGGAATCCGGCGGCGGGAAAATACTCCCGCAAAGGTCCACCCCGGCAGTCCAACTGGTCGAAACTCCAGAATTTGGACGGGGCCTCCACCGCTTCCAGGCGATTGCGCACTTGATAGAACATCATGAACATGTCGGCTTGGCGGAACCGGATTCTCTTTCGGACTACGTGAAAATCGATTACGTCGTAGTCGACTTCAAGAAAAACCGTGGCACGTAAATTGTTGAGTTTGCACTCCCCTCTGAGCGCGATGTGGGTCGCATTGCCCGACCACGACGGAGCTTTCCAGCTGTCGATACGGTCTTCCAGGCTACGCTCGCCATTCTGGAAAACAGCTGAGAATTCTCCGCCGCCGCTGTGTTGCGCGAGAGTCTGGCCGCGGTACAGAATACTGACTCCGAAGCCCTGCCCGGCGGAGCCGATGGCTTTCAGTGTTACTCCATCACCTGCGGACGCTGTCTCGAAAACAGCAAGGGCCGACATCTTTGTCATGCTACCAAAGCCAGCAGCAAACCCGCCAACCACCGACCGCTCGAGGAACTGGCGCCGAGATAGTGCCTTGCAGACCATAGCTGCCTCTTTCTTGTCCATCGACGTTTGCCATTGTAAGAATATTGCAGGAGCCAAAGAGCAATTAGAGTCGACGGTCGACGTCGGTCACAAGAGTCCCGAGCCACACGCTAGGACAATCGGCTGTGCCGGACCTGACAAGCGGCGTCAGGCCACGGGTACTTCAAGTACGCCTGCGGTGACCTCCGCGCGGCATATTCAATGTACAGCACGCGCCGTTCATTTTCCGGCTGCAGATTTGAGATGGGACACAATTCAATATCAAAACGCAACTCACTTCTTGACTAGGCGCCAAATGAGCGGGTTGGCGCGGCAAGTCCTTTGTTGGTGCTCTGGCCGGGGGACCTTTGTAAGTCGTCAATCATTGAGAGCCAAGCAGGTGTCGACATCTGACGATGCAGACACTACGCGTTGTGTTCGTTTCAGGCGGGCCGATACGCCAAAGGTGAACGTTGCCTATTGCAGTCAAGAAGCGCGGACCAGGACAGGCATGTCCCAACTGGAGAAGTTTGCTGAAGCGTCGACTTGCGGGAGAGACGAGTACAGGAACCAAATCCTATTCATCGATTAAGATCGCGCGTTTCCGATCGCTGTCAGCCACAAGACCAGTACTGCTCTTCAGAGGAGGGATCGGACGCAACGAGCCTTGCCCTCGTAGTTCCGGAAGAAAGTTCAAGAAGTGTTGCGGCACGGTGTTCTAATCTAGCGATCCGCAGTGGGCGCGAGCAGTTCTCCGAATTCTGTTAGAGGTGTTAGAGGGGCAGGCCTTTCGCGTTTTCTGGGAAGCTGGTACGATAAGTTTGCTGCGAGGTTTCCCGTTAGCATCTTGATGATTTGGCAAGTGGGGACGTAGTTCAGTTGGTTAGAACGCTGCCCTGTCACGGCAGAGGTCGCGAGTTCGAGTCTCGTCGTCCCCGCCATTC
>Ga0209890_10000334_pt1 | contig 21681 bp, 16 predicted proteins | sample OrgsoiDNA2013049_FD_185799 | JGI IMG/M metagenome (GOLD analysis project Ga0209890, IMG submission 185799) | Permafrost soil microbial communities from the Arctic, to analyse light accelerated degradation of dissolved organic matter (DOM) -... | ecosystem: Environmental > Terrestrial > Soil >...
CGGGAGGCCCCAGCAGCATGGGTACGGCCGGCGCACCGGCGAACGCCGGCACAGGCGGGAGCGGCCCTGCGACCGATCCGGGGGCGTGCATCACGCTCAGCGATGGGGGCCCGACGAGCTGCAAGGACGCGGCGACCTGGATGAAGTACGGCGCGCAGACCTGCGCGCAGCAGAACCTCACTCTCACCGATCTCAAACCCGTGACGACGTGCGCCGGCGGGAACTACGAGTCGGTCACCTATATCTGTTGCGGGAGCGTGCCGCCGAGCGACGCAGGACCACCGTCGCCGGTCATCACGTGCGTCCAGACACCGGCCGCCGGCGGCGGCATCTGTCAGACCTGCACGGACGAGACCGGGAAGATCGTGAAGACCGACTGCCCCGACGGATCGCCGGGCTCGGGCGGCTCGGGTGGCTCCGGTGGCTCTACCGGAACCGGCGGCGGCGCCTGTACGTCGATCGATGACGGGGGCCCGACGAGCTGCAAGGACTCGGCGACCTGGAAGCAGTACGGCATCGACAGGTGCGGGCAGCAGAACCTCAGTCTCATCGACGTCAAGCCGCAGACGATGTGCGCCGGCGGCTACGCCTCGGTCACCTACGTCTGCTGTGGCCAAGGAGGCCCGGTCATCGTCAACCCTCCGACGACCTGCGAGACCTGGACGAACGCCGACGGTGCGACCTGCGAGGCATGCAAGGACGCGAACGGAAAACAGGTCTCTGCCGGATGCGAAGGCGGGACCGTTCCCCCGAACGAAATCTGCGACGTCCAGACCAACGCTGACGGCTCACAGTGCAAGACCTGCTACTACTCGGACGGGACCTCCATCTCCTCCTGCCCGACGCCGACCTCCAAGTAGCTCATTCTTTTCCTGAGGGAGGGGCGCTCGCGCCTCCTCCTGGTTCAGTGAATCCACCGAGTGGCGCTCGCGCGCGGTGAGACTAGGTTCTGTTTCGTTGTCTCGCACGGGGTGTCGAGACGAGGTCCGCGGCGGTTCCGGCGCGGCGGGCGGTGTCAACCGGGGAGCGGGCGAGGTGGATCATGGGGCGAATCATCGGGCGACGTCTGCGCGCGCGAATTGGGCTGGTCGGGTGGGGTGGGGCGATGGCGCTGGCGCTGGCCGCGGCCGGATGTGGAGACAACTCCGCGCCGAAGACGCCGGCGCCGCCGCCGCCGTCGCGCGGGCCGGTGCAGCCGAAGGTCACACAGTCGGCGCCGCTGCCGTCGATGCAGACATCGATTGAACATTCGCCGCTGGTCGTCTTCGCGGCGCCGCCGGCGGGAACCGTCGTCGACGCCCGCGTGCTGGTGATCTCGGCCGACGGCAGCGATTCGGAGTTGGTGGCGATCCAGCAGGAGCTGGGCTATCTCGGGACGCCGTTCGATGTGCTCATCGCCAATCAGGCGCCGACGCTGAGCGCGTCGCAGTTGGCGAGCGGGACGCACGGCAAGTACAACGCCGTCGTCCTCACGCGCGGTAACCTGGTGCTCTCCAACGGGACGAGCGCCTTCACCACCGCCGAGTTCCAGACCCTCGCCACCTACGAGGCGACGTTCCAGGTGCGGCGCGTGTCGCTCTACACGTCGCCGGACGCAGGTTATGGGTATTCAGGCTCCGTCTCGCAGGACACGTCGGCGACGCCGCTCGTCACCCAGTGCACGACAGCGGGGCGAACCGCGTTCCCCTACGTCAATTGCGGCAGCGGCGTGACGATCAGCGGGGCCTTCGCCTACCCGGCGACTGCCTCCGACTCGGCGACGATTCCGCTCTTGAGCGACTCGAGCGGCCGGATCCTGGCGGCGACGCGCGCCTACGGCGACGGGCGCGAGGCGCTGTCGCTGAACTTCGCGCAGTCGGACAGCCTGTTTCATACGCTGCAGCTCCTTCACGGTGTCGTCAGCTGGGCGACGCGCGGGGTCTTCCTGGGCGAGCGGCACGCGTACATCGGCGTCCAGGTCGACGATCTCTTTCTCCCCGACGACATCTACACCGGCGGGACGTTCCGGATGAGCGCGACCGATCTGCAGGCTGCGCAGGACTACCAGAACGGCAAGCGCGCCCAAACTGTGACCGGCGGGATGCGCTTCCACTTCGCGTTCAACGGCCAGGGCGCGAGCGCCAGCGACGCGCTGACGGTCAAGGCGCAGCAGATCGCCAGCGGGTTCAACTGGATCAGCCACACCTTCGACCACTCCAACCTCGACGGTCAGACCTACAGCTTTGCGCTCGGCGAATTCAACAACAACATCAGCGTGGCGACTCAGTTCGGCTTCCGGCCGTTCTCGGCGGCGAACCTGGTGAATCCCGGCTACACCGGTCTCACCACCTCGGAGGTGATGCGCGCGGAGCTCGACGCCGGCATCCGCTGGAGCGTCGGCGACAGTTCGGTCACCGGGTACGACAACCCGACGCCCAACGCCGGCATCTACAACTCGTTCCAGCCGCAGATCCTGATGATCCCGCGGCGGCCGACCAACCTCTTTTACAACGTGTCGACCCCCGACCAGTGGGTGGCCGAGTACAACGACATCTACCGGTCGTTCTGGGGACGCGATCTCACCATTGCCGAGATTCTCGACCACGAAAGCGATGTGCTCGCGCAGTACCTGCTGAAGGGCGAGAACGATCCCTGGATGTTCCACCAGCCGGATCTGCGCATCTACAGTTCGGGGCACAGCCTGCTTGGCGATCTGCTCGATCAGACGTTCAGCAAGTACACCAGCCGGGTGACGACGCCGCTCATCTCGCCGGCCATGGAGGACCTCGGAAACCGGGTCGCCAATCGCATGCGCTACAACGCGTCCGGCGCCTCGGCCACGATCGATCCCAACGCCAACACCATCACGGTGCACGTCGCCAACGCGGCGACCGTGCCGGTGACCGGTGCCTGCGGCTCGAGCAGCGAGTTTTACGCCGGGCAGCCGATCTCGTCGGTGGTGCTGCCGGCGGGCGGCTCGGCGACGCTGGCGCTCTCGAGCGGGGCCTGCAGCGGCGCGACGGGCACCGGCGGCAGCACGGGCACGGGCGGCACGACGGGCGCCGGCGGTACCACGGGCACGGGCGGCACGACGGGCGCCGGCGGTACCGCGGGCACGGGAGGCACGACGGGCACGGGAGGCACGACCGGGACGGGTGGAACGACAGGCGGCACCTCGTTCTCGCTGCCATGCGCCAGCCTCTCCGTGGTCTCTGGCCAGATCGGCTCGGGTCAGACCGCGTCGGCGCTGACCGTCGCCGAGCTGACCGGCACGACCGACACCTGGGACGACTACGTCGAGCTGTCGCCAGCCTCGCGGATCGTCTGCAGCTACAACCTGCCCGCCGGTGTCGCGTCGAGCGCGGTCACCTCGCTCGGCCTCCAGGTGAACTATCGCGGCCCCAGCAAGTCGTCGCAGCTCTGGACCTTCGAGGTGCTCGACAGCTCGACGGGAGCCTGGACGTCCCTCGGCGACAACGCGTTCGCCGCCGGCTGGATCTGGACGAAGAACACGTTCACGATCCCAGCGCCGCTCACCCGTTTCTTCTCCTCGGGGACGCTGCAGATCCGCTATGGGACCACCAGCAGCGTCGACGCGTCGGACATCGATCAACTGATCATCACGGGCACCGTCGGGACGGGCGGCACGACCGGGACGGGCGGCATGACCGGGGCGGGCGGCACCACCGGTACCGGGGGCAGGGGCGGTGCGACCGGCACCGGCGGGACGGGCGCTGGTGGGACGACGGGCACCGGTGGGACGACCGGCACGTCGTTCTCACTTCCGTGCAGCAGCCTGAGCGTCGTCGCTGGCCAGATCGGCTCGGGTCAAACTGCGGCGGCGCTGACGGTCGCCGAGCTCACGGGCACGACCGACACCTGGGACGACTACGTCGAGCTCTCCCCGTCGTCGCGGATCGTCTGCAGCTACAACCTGCCGGCGGGCAGCGCCGTCACCTCGCTGGCCTTGCAGACGAACTTCCGCGGTCCTAGCATGACCACCCAGGTCTGGACCTACGAGGTGCTCGACACCACCACCGGGACCTGGACGCTGCTCGGCGACAACAGCTTCGCCGCTGGCTGGATCTGGACGAAGCACACCTTCACTCCGCCGACGCCGTACGCGCGTCTCTTTTCCTCGTCGGGAGTTCTGCAGATCCGCTACGGGACCACCAGCGCCGTCGACGCGTCGGACGTCGATCAGCTGCTCATCACCGGCACGCGCTGAGGCTCCGGGCTGCGCCCCGGCGAGGCCGTGGGCGCAGCACCTTGCCAGGGTGTGTCGATATTTTGAGCCAGTTTCTGACCTCCAGGTTCGGCGATCTCGTGATCGGGAAAACACCGGATCATCAAATTGCTTGTCTCTCCGGGGCGCAAATGGGTCTATCGTGCGCGCCAAGGAGGAAATATGAAGATCATCAAGCTCGTCTCTCTGTCCATCGTGATGTTGTCCGCGGCCTCGTTGCTCGCCGCCGACAAGCCCGCCCCCGCGCCAGCCGCTGCCCCCGCAGCTGTCGCTGCTCCCGCCCCTGCGGCCGCCGCGAAGCCGGCGCCCGCTCCTGCGGCCGCCGCGCCCGCTGCCAAGCCGACGCCGGCTCCCGCGGCTGCTGCGCCTGCCGCCAAGCCGGCGTCCGCCCCGGTGGCCGCCAACACGCCTGCTGCGAAGGGAACGCCGGCTCCGGCCGCCGCTGCTCCGGCCGCCGCGCCTGCCGCGCCGCCGGCCCCACCGACGCCCGCCCCGGAGCTCACGGCGTTCGCCAAGAACTTCGAGGGCAACTGGAAGTGCGACTCGAAGTTCCCGGCCGGTGCCATGGGACCGGGCTCGCCCGAGCTGACGGGCAAGTCGACCGTCAGCATCAAGAAGGACCTGAACGGTTTTTGGTACAAGGGCCTCTACGAGATCAAGAAGTCCAAGACTCTCCCCGCGATGAAGGGCCAGTTCTCGATGGGATATGACACGGGCAGCAAGCAGGTCCTGCTGTCCGGCACCGACAGCATGGGCAGCGGCTGGTTCGCCGGCGGACCGATCCAGGGCGATTCGGTCACCACGGTTGGCGAGATGTACATGATGGGAATGAAGTCCAAGGTCCGCGAGTCGATGAGCAAGAAGGACAAAGAGGTGTTTCACAAGCTCGAGATCGACATGGGCAAAGGCTTCCAGACGGTCGGCGAAGACACCTGTAAGAAGTAGCTCCGACGTCCGTGCCGGCCGACGCTGCGAGCAGCACGGCCGGCGCGGCGTTTCGACGGGCGCGGCGTGAACGTCTAGGAGGGCGTCGCCGAAAGGCGACGGTGAGCGCAGCGAACCATGCCCGACGACGTGCCGGCCGAAGGCGGCCTAGCGCCGCGTCCGTCGAAACGTCGCGAACAGCAGGACCACCAGGGCGCTGAGACCGGCGACCGCCGCGAGCCGCGGACCGCGCAGCGAGGCCAGCGCCTCGAACAGCAGACGGAAGAGGGCCGCGAGCACCCGCACGATGACGGCGCCCGTTCGGAAGACGAGCGGCACCGCCAGCAGCAGGGCCGCCCCTTTCATGAACCGTCCGCTCATCGCGCGCTCGGCGGCGGCACGCCCGGTCTTGGTCTGCGCGCCGGCGTCGAAGGCGGCGCGGCGCGGGCGATCGGAGAGGAGCTCGTAGGCGCGGTTGATCTCGGCCATGCGCGCGCTGGCCAGATCCTCCAGCGGATTGCCGTGGTGTTGATCGGGGTGGTAGCGCGCCGCCAGGCGCAGGTAGGCGGCGCGAATCCCCTCGGCCGTCGCCGAGCGCGCAACGTTCAGGACGGCGTAGGGATCCCAATCAGGCGCGGCGGCCATCAGTGCTTTTCGGCGCGCGGGGACGGTCCGGTCGCGTTTGCCGACTGCAGGTAGCGGAAGACGTCGGCGCCGGTCGACAGCATCAGCCAGCTCTGCTTGTCGATGGTGGACTTGTAGGTCTCCATCGTGCGCAGGAATTTGTAGAGCTCGCGATCGTGGTTGTAGGCCTCAGCGTAGATGGCGGTCGCCTTCGCGTCACCGCCTCCCATGACCTCCTGGGTTTTCTTGTACGCCTCGGACTCGATCACCTTGAGCTCACGCTCCTTCTTGCCGCGGATCTCGGCGCTCTTGCCCTGCCCCTCCGAGCGGTAGCGATCGGCGATGCGCTTGCGCTCCGAGATCATTCGATCGAACACCTTGGCCTGGACCGTCTCGATGTAGTTGATGCGCTGGATCTGCACGTCGACCAATTCGATCCCGTAGTCTGGCATGACTTGCGACGCGCGTTCGAGGATGAGGCGCGTGATCTTGTCGCGCCCGAGCTCGACCTGGCGCATCGTCTCGGCCTCCATGACGTCCTCCGCCTCCTCGGCCGCTTCGAAGGCGCGGTTGCTGACACGCACGATCTCGATGAGGTTGTGGCTGGCGATCACGTTGCGCGTCTCGCCGTCGATGATGTCGTCGAGGCGCGACTGCGCCCCGCGCTCGTCGCGCAGCCGCTGAAAGAAGAGGAGGGGATTGGCGATGCGCCAGCGGGCGTACGTCTCGACCCAGATGTACTTCTTGTCGCGGGTCGGCACCTGGTTGGGGTTGCCGTTCCACTCCAGCCAGCGTTTGTCGAAGACGTTCGCGTCCTGCGTGAAGGGGATCTTGACGTGCAGGCCGGGGCTGCCGATGGCCTGGCCGATCGGCTCGCCGAACTGGGTGATAACCACCTGCTCCTGCTCCGACACCGTGTAGAAGGTCGAGGAGAGCGTGACGAGCACCAGGATCACCAGCGCGCCGCGAATGATGAGGCCGCGCGTGGTCATGGCGCCTCCTTCGCGGCGTCCTGTCCGCCGGTGAGCGGGAACAGCGGCAAGATCCCTTTGGCCTTCTCGTCGAAAATCAGCTTCTTCCCGGCCGCCGGGAGCACGGCCGTCAGCGTTTCGAGGTAGATGCGCGTCCGGGTCACCTCGGGCGCCTTGCGATACTCCTCCTGCAACGCGACGAACCGCCCCGCGTCCCCCTTGGCCCGGTTCACGCGGTCGACCGCGTAGCCCTCGGAGGCCTCGATCTTCTGCTCGGCGAGACCGCGCGCCCGAGGGATCTCCTGGTTGTATTCGGCCCAGGCTTCGTTGATGGCGCGCTCGCGCTCTTGAATCGCCTGGTTCACCTCGTTGAAGGAGGGCTTCACCGACTCCGGTGGATCGACGTCCTGCAGCACCAACTGCTGCACGGAGATCCCGTTGTCGTAGCGCCGGCAAAGTTCGGCGAGCAGCTCCTTGGCCTTGGCCGCGATCGCCTCGCGCCCGACGGTGAGCAGCTCGGTCACGCTGTGATCGCCGACGACCGTGCGCATCGACGCCTCGGCCATGAGCCGGAACGTCTGCTCCACGTCGCGCAGCTTGAAGAGGTACTTGTACGGGTCGGAGATCTTGTACTGCACGATCCACTCGACCGTGGCGACGTTGAGATCGCCGGTCAGCATCGACGATTCGGCGGCCGTCTTCTCGTCCTTGCGGTAGGTGCTGTCGACGTCGGCGTGGACGGTGCGGAAGCCGAACTCTTGCTTCAGCTGCCGCTGGACCGGGACCTTCTGCACCTGCTCGATGCCGAACGGAATCTTGCCGTGCGGTCCGGGGTTGGTGGTCCGTATGAACCGGCCGAACCGCGTGACCAGACCGACCTCGTCCGGCTCGACCTGGTAATAGGAGCCGACCACGGCGGCGAGGGCGATCACGATGGCGACGGCCGACAGGATGAACCGCCGCCCACCCCGCAGCCGGCTCCAGAAGTCCCGCGCCATTCGCAGCAGCTGCTCTTGATCGAAGTCCGCGGGGCCGTTCGCCATGGAACCTTCTTTCAGAGTCCGGCGGCGAATTCAAGGCGACCCGCGGCACCTACGAGTCGCCGCGCGCCCCTGATGGGTCTCCTGGTGGTAGAGCGGGTATAGTCTTGCCGGCATGCCGCTCGTCACCTGCCCCGACTGCGGACATCAGGTCTCGACCGCGGCGGCGACCTGCCCGCAGTGCAACCGGCCGCTCGCGCCGCAGCTCGCGGCGACCGGCCCCGTGACGCTCGCCGCGCCAGCGGAGCAGATCGTCTGGGAGGGCGTCCCGTCGCTCAAGGCCATGGTCGTCGAGTTCGCGGTCACCGCGTTCTACGCGATCGCGTTGCCGATCGTCGTGGCGCTCGCCTTCGACCCGCTTCTCTCGCTGGTCGCCGGCCTGGGCGGACCGGCGCGCGAGCTGGTCGAGACCGACCGCCCGACGATCAAGACGGTCGTAATCCTCCTGGTGGTGGTCGTCGTCGGGTGGCGCGCGGTGAAGCTGGCGGCACAGGTCGCTGTGCTCCGCAGCCACCGCTACCGGATCTCCAACCAGCGCATCGTGGTGGAGAGCGGCGCGCTCTCAAAGCGGATCGACGAGGTCGACATGCGCACGGTCGAGGACATCGAGTTTCAGCAGCGATTCTTGGAACGGCTGCTGGGCATCGGGCAGATTGCCATCGTCGCCGCCGACAAGAAGATGAGCCGATTCCGCCTACTCGGGGTCGAGAACCCCCGCGAGGTCCGCGAGCTCATTCGCGCCCATGCTTTTCAGGCGACGCAAGGCCAGCTCTTCACCCGCGGCACCTGAAGCTGTCGGGCGGTCAACGACAGATCGCGACAGCGATTGGGTCTTCCGCCCTGACTATCCAGGCGCGTCAATGTCAGGTCGCTGTCACCTGTGGATAAGTCCTCAAATATTCGCCGGCTCCGCCGATATGACACGGAAAGAACATGGTTTTCGGCTCTATCGCGCTCTCGCTGGTTCTGGTCGCGGGTGATTTGTCGGGTGGCGGGGCGGCGCAGCAGCCGTCATTCCTTCCGCCCTCGCCGTTACCGCTCTCGCCATCGTTCCAGATGCCGCGGGGCGGGCAGCGGCAGCGGCGCGGGACCGGGCCCGAGCGGCGCGGGATTCACGAGCTGGAGGACCCGTCGGACTGGCCGGCCGAGCCGAAAGCGGAGGCCGGGCCGCTCGACGCCGCGCGCTTCGACGCCGCGGTCGAGAAGGTTTGCGGCGAGGTGGCGCCAGGCGCGGGGCTGCCGGCGGTCGCCGAGGTCGTCCGCCAGGTCAGCGCCGAGACCGGCGCTGATCCGTTTCTGATCGCCGCGCTCGCCTACCGCACCAGCCGCTGCCGGCCGTCGTCGATGGGCGCCGCGGGGATTGGCTTGCTGGAGATCCAGCCGTCGATGTTCGGGCCGGGCGCGGCGCTGCCGTTTCCGCGCTCCGACCTCGATCGCGAGGCGTTGCTCGATCCGGCGCACAACCTGCGGGTCGGGATCGCGCTCTACAAGATGTGGGAGGCGGAGCACGTCGCGATCGATCGCGCGCTCGGCAGCACGCCGCATCGGACGGCGCTGGCGCATTTCTTCTGGGGCGATCGCGTCTGGGGGACGACGGCCGAGGACCGGACGCTGACGGCACGCCGCCGGCTGCTCGAGGCCTACGCCAACCCGCCGGCGACGTTCCGCGCTTCGTCGCTGGGGCTGACCATCGTGGCGCCGCTCGAAGGTGGGACGAGGCTCGGGACCAGTGGCCTCGGCGCCGATCGGGAAGACGGCGCGCGGTCGCACCGCGGGCTCGACATCGACGCGACGATCGGCGAGCCGGTGCGCGCGGTCGCCGATGGCGTCGTGCAGTTCGCCGGCGTCGATCTGACCGGAGATCACCCCGCGCTCGGCCTCTTCCCTCGGCAAGTGCGTCGCTGGCGCAACCGCACCATGGGGCCGGGCGGGTTCTTCGTGCGCATCATGCACGAGGGGGGCATTCGCAGCGGCTACTTCCATCTCACCGGCTTCCGCGTCGTCGCCGGCCAGGCCGTCCACGCCGGCGAGATCATCGGCACCGTCGGACGCTCGGGAGTGAAGGTCTCCGGCAGCCACCTACACTTCGAGGTTCACGACAACGGTGAGCTCCAGGATCCGGTCCGTTTCCTTTCGGCCTTCGTGCTGCCGCCCGATCGCACCCTCACCAACCAGTTGGCCATGAGCGAGAAGCGCCTGCGCCTGGCGCGGATCGCCCGCCAGAAACGTCAGGCGCGCCTGGCCGCGCAACGCCGTCTCGGCTGAAAGTCAGCGCTGGAAGTCCGTGCGGATGAGTCCGAGCGGATCGGTCAGCGCGGGCAGTTGGTAACGTGCATCTTCCCGCTCGCCGGGGTGATGAGCGGCGCGAGGACCTTCTCATCGTACGTCCCGGCGCGCTGGAGCGTGGTCACGATGAGGTTCATCTCGCTGCGCGCGAGCTCGCTCAACGGATCGAACTCCAGCGAGCGCGCGTAGGCCCGGTAGGAGTCGACCAGCTTGCCGCGATCGAAGAGGATATAGGCGCGCTTCCGCCAGAGCCTCGCGGTCTGACAGGGCGAATCGGAGAACCCGAGCGCTATCTCCAGCTGGCTGTCCGCCTCGTCCGGGCGCTTCTGCATGATGAGCGTCTGCACCAGCTCGCCGCGGACGTTGGCGTTGGTGGGGGAGAGGTCGACCGCGCGCCGGAGCATCTTCTCGGCGGTCGGCCAGTCGCCGCGATCGACCGCGCAGAAGCCGGCGTCGAACAGGATCTCCAGCGCTGACGGCGAGACGAAGACGACGCCGTCGCGGCGCGCGCGCGGATCGCGGGAGAGCCGATCGAGCGAAAGGAGCGTCTGCTCGGCGAGCTCGATCGAGAGCGGCACGGCGGTGAGCGCGCGTGCCTCGCGATCCCAATCGGCGACGGCGCGATCGATCGCGGGCTGTAGATTGCGACAGGGGGTCTCGGCCGGGTTGAGGTCGGTCGTGCCGGGAAGATGGCTGCCCGGGATCGGCGTCGGCGGGAGGCCCCGCAGGCGGACCGTCGCCGCCGTGATGGCACGGTGGTCTTTGGGGAGGTGGCCGGCCGCCCAGGTCTTGAAGGCGGGCGCGTTCAGCCTGGCGAGCTCGTCGCCCGAGACAGTCCATCCGGGGCGGGCGAGAAACGCCAGTACGTACTCCCCGATGAACCCAGCGTCCCGAACCTCGGCCAGCCGATCGAGATACGGGTCATGGAGTTGCCTTTCGAGCTGCTTTTCGAGCTGCCTTTCCGCGCGCAGCTCCTTCCAGCGATCGGCGAGGAGCGCGCGGGCCGACACCTCGCCAGCGTAGTCGGCCCGCCCGGACCTCTCGGCCGCATCGGCCAGCGCGACGCCGTAGACCGACCAGAGTGCGATCAGATCGGGCGAGCCAAGATCGGCCGAGACGACGATCTGGCTGTCACCCGCGCCTGCGGTGCTAGCGGGCGACGGCGACGGCGCGCCGGATTGGGTGGGGCCCACCGTCGTGTGCCCGCACCCCGCCAGCGCTGCAAAGGTGATGGTCAGCGAACGCGCGATCGATTTGCGCACGCGCCATCATAGAACGAGCAGACCCGAAGCTACCCGCACATACCGACACCGGTGCCCATGCAAGCGCCGGTGGTGCACATGCGATTGGTGCAGCAGGCCTCTCCGGTATGTCCGCACGCCTTGCAGCTCGCGCTTCCGCCGGCTCCGCCAGCCCCACCGGCACCGCCGGCTCCACCAGCCCCACCGGCGCCGCCGGTCGGGTTCGTGCACCTGAAGCCGGTGTCGCAAGTTCCGTTGCCACCGCCGCCCGTGCAGCAGGGCTGATTGGCTCCGCCGCAGGCCGCACACGTCCTGCCGGCGTCACCTGCGCCCGGCATGCAGTCGTTCCCGGTCTGGCAGATATCCCCTGGGCAGCAGGCGGTCCCAGCGGCACCACAATTCATGCAGGTTCGCGCTGCCCCCCCGCCCGGGTTGGCGCAGACGAGGCTGCCGGTGCAGCTGTTGCCCGAACAACAGGCATTGCCGTTCCCTCCGCAGACCTGGCAGGTATTCGCCCCGCCACCAGTTGACGCCTGGCAGGAGAAGCCGGTCCTGCAGGAGTCGGCCGCGGCGCCGCTGCAGCAGAGCCCGCCCGAGGAGCCACAGGCGATGCACATGAGGGTCGTGCCGTCGCAGCGGGTGCCTGAGGCCGTGCAGAAGTTGGTCGCGCCAGCGGTGCAACAGTTCTCGGCCACCGCTCCGCAGCTGGTTCCACCGGTCATCTTACAAGAGGCGGTCATACAGGTGCCGGCGTTCGCACCGCAGCTGGATCCCGAGGCGACGCAGGTCCCCTGGACGCAGCAGCCAGCGCCGTTGCAGCTGTTCGCGGCGCAGCAGGCCTGGCCTGTCCCTCCGCAGGTACCCGGCGGCCCCCCGGCTGCGCCCGCGGCGCCACCAGCGCCGGCCGCGCCACCCGCTCCACCCTTTCCAGCCGCGCCCGCAGCGCCCCCGGTGCCAGCCGCGCCCGCGCCGCCAGCCGTACCCGCAGCGCCGCCTGAGCCACCGGCCAAGCCTCCCTTGCCGCCCGTGCCCCCGGCACCTGCACCACCACCCGAGCCTCCTTTGCCCGTCGCGCCTGCCCCACCGGCAGCGCCTCCAGTGCCTTTCGCACCAGCAGTGCCTCCGGTGCCTGTCGCACCCGCCGTGCCTCCGGTGCCTGTCGCGCCCGCTATGCCTCCGGTGCCTGTCGCGCCCGCTATGCCTCCGGTGCCTGTCGCACCGGCGGTGCCTCCGGTGCCTGTCGCACCGGCGGTGCCTCCGCCGCTGCCCTTGCCGGCTTGGCCTCCGGTGCCGGTCACTCCGCCGGTACCCTTTGCGCCGGCAGATCCGCCGCCGCTGCCACCTCCAGTGCCCGATGTGGAGCCGCCGCCGCCACCGCAGCCGCCCAGCGCAAACAACACCGAAACCACCAACATCAACCGGCCGGTACGAACCATCACAATACCTCCACGTAAGAGAACTGGGGGTGAAACGGGCTGATTAGCGCCCATCCAATGCACGGAGTCACGAGCAAAATGCACACGCTCCATAAAAAACTACGTTGATGCTCGGTAGGGCAATGGCCATTACGGTGCGCGCACGGCGATGCCGCCGGGCGATCCGGCCTGCCTCATCATCGAGTACGACGGACTTGGCGGAGGGCTGCCGGCGCGGTAAACGAACCGGATGGAACTTCCAGATCTCAATCAGGACGAGCGGACGGCGCTCGTCGGGCTCATGAAGTTGATCGTGATGTCCGACGGCGAAGTGTCGGAGGACGAGCTCGAGCACGTCGAGACGCTGGTGGCGGCGTTCGGCGACGAGGGGTACCAACGGACGCTGGACACCTTCGAGAAGCGCTTTCAGGACGAGGAGGGCTTCAAGAAGTTCCTGAAGACGGTCGGCCGCCAGGAGTCGCGCGACCTGATCTTCGGGACGGTGCTGGAGAGCGCCGGCGAGGGGGCGCTCGACAGCGCCGAGACCGGCCTGGTCGACTGGCTGGCCCAGACCTGGAACGTCAAGATCGAGATCGCGGAAGATCCCGCGTAATTTCAGATCCGCCCGATTTTCGGTTAACCGACCTTCCGTTGGCCGGAAACGAGGTTGAAACAACCCGCGGGCTATCCTGGGCGTACCGCGAAGGAGACTGGCGGGTTCCGCCATGCCGCTCAACCGACAGGACGCCTTACGGCTTTTGCACTTCTGCCTAGGTCCCGACGATTCGGGCAGCGTGGATCTGGCCGACGACGGCGCAGCGCTGGTGACCGTGGCGCGGGCCGAGGCGCCGACGGGAGGCGCCGGGGTTCGGACGTTCGAGGCCGCCACCTTCGACGCCGCCCTTCGCCAGGCGGTCGACGCGGGGATGCTCAAGGGTGCCTGCGTGGAGAAGCAGATCGCCTTCCTGTCGAAAGATGGAGCGCGCGACGGGCGAGTGACGCCCGAGCCGACACCGACGCGGCGGCCGCCGCGCGATCTGTTCCCGCGCCTCGTGACCGCGATGGCCGCGCTGCTGCACGAGGTTCAGGTCGAGCGCGGGATGTCGGCCATCTGCGCCGCATCGTCAGGGCGCCATTTTCGGCGCGAGCTGGCCCGGCAGCGCGAGCGCGCCAACGCCAAGCGCGATCGGATGACGGTGGTGCGACGCGAGCTGGCCGAGCCGCTGGGGACCACGTTGGCGCGCCGGTTCGAGAAGGTCGACGCGCAGCTGCGTGCCATCGGCAAGGCGCGCGCGGCGCTCGACGCCGGTGAGATCAGCGCGCAGGAGATCGTGGTGACCTATACGGCCGCCAACCTCGAGCTGCTCGGCATCGGCGACGGCGCGCTGGTCGCCTTCGCTCCGGGCCCACAGCACCCGAGCGCCCTGGCCAGCGTGGTCCTGCTCTACGCCACGGAGAAGACCGGGATCGAACGCGCCCGGCTGGGGGCTTCCTTCGCGGCGCGATCGTTCTCCGACGAGGATCGGCAGACGCTGGCGGGGCTGCTGTCGGCGCGCCGGAGCTACCTGCATATCTTCGCTGCGACCGCGCCGCGCGTCGCAGAAGAGCTGCTCGCGCGGGCGCTCAGCTCGACGGTGGAGAGCGATCTGTCTCGGGCGGAGGATCTGATCCTGGCCGGGCGCGAAGACGAGACCGATCTCGACGCGCGCGGCTGGTTCAACCTCACCTCGCGCAAGATCGAGCTTCTCGACGAGGTCGGCCTGGCGACGCTGGGATTGATCGCCGCCAGCTAGGGATTACCGGCAGCCGCTTCGCTCGGCGTGGCGACCAGGCTCGCCGCGGCGAGCATGACCCGCCCCGCGGCGACCCGCACCTGGTACGACGCCAGCCGCACCGCCGGATCGTCGAGACACTGGCCGGTGCCGAGGTCGAAGCTCTGCTTGAAGATCGGCGAGGCGATCTTGGGGACCCCCTGCCGATCGCCGACGATGCCGCGGGCGATGACGAACGCGCGGCTGAAGGGGTCGAAGTTGTCGAGAGCGTAGACCTCGGCACCGGCGCCGACTCGCACGAGCGCGATCTGCCGCCCGTCCACCAGCGCCGCGACACCGGTATCGGGCAGGATGTCGTCGAGCGCGCAGACGTCGCGCCAGGCCAGCGCAGACTCTTCGAGCTGGACGGCGGCGGCCGACACTTCAGCTGCCTCCGCCGGCCAGCGCCAGCGCCGGGACGCGGATCGCTTTTTCCGACCATGTTGCCGGGCGGTGCTGGGCGCGCTCGGGGACGCTCATGATGCTGGGGTCGGGCGCGTCGCTGTTCACGAAGGAGCGGAACTGGCGCATGGTCTCACGGTCCTCGAGCGCCTTTTTCCACTCGCAGGCGTAGGTGTCGACGACGTGGGCCATCTCGGCCTCGAGCTCGTCGCAGATGCCGAGCGCGTCGTCGACGATTACGCTGCGGAGGTAGTCGAGGCCCCCTTCGAGGTTGTTGAGCCAGCCCGCCGTCCGCTGCAGCCGGTCGGCGGTGCGGATGTAGAACATCAGGAAGCGGTCGATGTACTTGATCAGCGTCGCCTCGTCGAGATCGGTGGCGAACAGCCGGGCGTGCTGCGGCTTCATCCCGCCGTTGCCGCACAGATAGAGGTTGTAGCCCTTCTCGGTGGCGATGATGCCGAAGTCCTTCCCCTGCGCCTCTGCGCACTCGCGCGCGCAGCCCGACACGGCCGACTTCAGCTTGTGTGGCGCGCGCAGCCCCTTGTAGCGATTCTCGATCCGGATGGCGAGGGAGACCGAGTCCTGAACGCCGAAGCGGCACCAGGTGCTGCCGACGCACGACTTCACCGTGCGCAGCGCCTTGCCGTAGGCGTGCCCCGACTCGAACCCAGCGTCGACGAGCTCGCGCCAGATGTTCGGGAGCTGCTCGAGCCGCGCGCCGAGCATGTCGATCCGCTGCGCGCCGGTGATCTTGGTGTAGAGGCCGTACTTGCCGGCGATCTGCCCGATGGCGATCAGCTCCGCGGGGGTGATCTCGCCGCCGGCGACGCGCGGGATGACCGAGTAGGTCCCATCGCGCTGGATGTTGGCCATGTAACGATCGTTGGTGTCCTGTAGTGACCGGTGTTTCGGCTCGAGCACGTGCTCGTTCCAGGCCGACGCGAGGATCGACGCCACGGCGGGCTTGCAGATCTCGCAGCCACGCCCACGTCCGTGCTGGGCGAGGAGCGCGTCGAAGGTCTTGTGCTTGTGGAAGCGGACCAGGTGATAGAGCTGCTGCCGGTTGTGCGGGAAGTGCTCGCAGAGGTGGTCGCTGACGGCGACGCCGGCCTTTTTTAGCTCGGCCTTCAAGAGGTCGGTGACCAGCGGGACACAGGAACCACAGGTCGTTCCCGCCTTGGTGCAGCTCTTCACTGCGCCGACGACGGTCAACTTCTGTTCGCGAATGGCGCTGCAGATCTCCCCCTTGCTGACGTTGTTGCAGGAGCAGATCTGCGCGGCGTCGGGGAGCGCGGTGACGCCGAGGCCGGCCGGCCGTTCCCCCTTGCCGGCGGGGAGAATCAAGCTCTCCGGCTCGGGAGGGAGCACGATGCGGTTCTGGGCCAGCTGCAAGAGCTCACCGTAGGCGCTGGCGTCGCCGACCAGCATCCCGCCGAGGAGATGCTTGCGATCAGGCGAGAGGACCAGCTTCTTGTAGAGCGCCGCGCTGGTATCGAGCAGGCTGACCACGTGCGCGCCGGCGTGAGAGCCGAAGGCGTCACCGAAGCTGGCGACGTCGACGCCCATCAACTTGAGCTTGGTGCTCATGTCGAAGCCGGTAAAGACGGCGTCCACCGAGTCGGCCGATTCGTCGGCTTGACCTCGGCCTGCGTCGCAGATCGCCGAGACGGCCGCGCGTGCCATCTGATAGCCGGGGGCGACCAACCCGTAGCAGCGTCCCTCGTACGAGGCGCACTCGCCGATCGCGTAGATCGCGGCGTCTTCGGTGCGGCAGCTCTGGTCGATGACGATCCCTCCGCGCTCCCCGACCGGCAGGCCGGCAGCGCGCGCCAGCTCGTCGCGCGGCCGGATGCCGGCCGAGAAGACGAGCAGATCGAGGTTCAGCTCGTCGCCGTTGGCGAACCGCAGCGCGCGCACGCGGCCGTCTTCGCCGGCGATAATCTCCTTGGTCGACGTCGCGGTATGGACCTCCACCCCCAGGTCTTCGATCCGGCGGCGCAGCACCGCGCCACCGGTCTCGTCGAGCTGCAGCGCCATCAGCCGCGGCGCGAACTCGATGACGTGGACCTTCATCCCCAGCTTGGAGAGCGCGTACGCCGCCTCCAGACCCAAGAGCCCGCCACCTATCACGGCTCCCACGCGGCCTGGTCGTCCGGCCGACCAGCCCTGGATCGCTTCCAGGTCCTCGATCGTCCGGTAGACGAAGCAGCCAGCGGCGTCGCGTCCCGGGATCGGCGGCACGAACGCCGACGAGCCGGTCGCCAGCACCAGCCGGTCGTAGGCGACCTCCTGGGCGTCGACGACAACGACTCGCCGTTGGCGGTCGATCGCGGTCGCGCGCGCGTTCAGCCGGATCGCGAAGCCGGCCGCCTCGTATTGCCCGGCCGCGGGCAGCGTCATCTCTTGGGGCGTGCGGCCGTCGAAGAAGGTCGAAAGCCCGACGCGGTCGTAAGCCAGCCGCGGCTCCTCGCCGATGATGGTGACTTCGAAAGACGGTTGGAGAGGGTGGGGTGCCTTGGCCGCGCGCGCCGCCAAGAGCTCGAGGAAACGGTGGCTGACCATGCCGTTCCCAACGACGACCAGCCGCTCGGTGCGTCGCTTCTCCATGGAAACGACGTTAGCGGCGCGTCTGTTTCCTAACGGTCAATCGTTGGTCAAATGTCGGTATCCGCGCCGATTATCTATCGCTGGAGACGGCGGCGCTGAGGACGATGGCCGTCACGGCGACGACGCCGATGGCGGTCAGCAGGGGCCAGTGGTCGCGGGCCCAGGCGGCCGGATCGTCGCTGAACCTCACCTTGGTCGGCGCCGGTGTGAGCAAGAGCGGCGGACCCATCGACCCGGCCGTCGATTCGGCGGCCACCGGCGGCAGCGCCGCTCCGCCACTGGCCGTCTGCTGCTCGAGCGTCACCCGGCGCGCCTCTTCGTCGAGCCGCATGACCGCAGCGTCGATCTGCCCCGCCTCGCCCGTGGTCGGGACCAGCGCGGAATCCCGGCGGGCGCCGCTGCCGGTGTCGACCAGGCTGATCTCGACCGGCGAGCCGGGGCCCCCCTTGGCGGCGGCGACCAGCGCGAAGCGGGCGCCCATTCGCCGCCCGTGGGCCGCGGCGGTGGCGTCGTCGAGCGTCAGCGCCGCGCGCGCGGGGACGTCGATCTCCACCGACGGCTGCCCGAACGGGACGATCGTTCCCCAGGTGGCGTAACCGATCTGCTCGACGCGAATCAGGTGTTCCCCGAAGGTCACGTCGTGGATGGTCACGCCGCCGGCGATCGGCATCAGCGGCCCGCCGTCGAGCGCGAGCTGGGCGTCGGCCGGCCCTTTGACGATGAGCGTCCCGGCCGAACGTTTGTGAACGACCTCCAGCGCGCGATTGAAGTCGGCCACCACCTGTGGCGGCAGCTCGCGCGCGTTCGGCGTTCGGGTCGGCACGAGCGTCGCCGCCCGCAGGTAGTCGTCGAAGGCCTTGGTCCGCGCGTCGGTGGGCGGGGCGCTCGGCTGGGCGTTCCAGTCCGCCCGTGCCACGGCCATCGCGCGAAACAGATAGAGATCCCCCAGCTCGGCGGCGGTCAGCCCGGCGCCACCGGTCGTGGCGATCTCGGCCGCCGCGGCGTCGAGATCGTGCTGCGCTTCCGTGAAAGCCAGCTTCTGCGCGTTCAGGATCCCGATGCGGACGTTGTCGGGGGCGTGCGGCGCGGCGGGCGCCGGGACGTCGATCACCTCGACGGGGCGCAGGTTGTAGCGGGTGGCCGCCGCCGTGAACAGCTGGCGAGCGCTGTCGTTCTCAGGCGCGTCGGGCAGGTGCGCGTAGATTGGATGGACCAACGGCGCGTCGTCGGCGCGCGCAGTCGACGATGCCAGCAGCAGCACGCCCGAGAGCGCGCACGCGAAACGAGAGATTCGGCCAAACATGCCCGATTGTCCCGCTCACGCCAGCGACGTCAATTTAAGTCACGTGAGGACGGATGAGCTTCGGCCACTACGCGGGCAGCTGTGGCGACGACCGCCCTCCCTACGGAGTGATCAGCACGGACACCTGGCTGGAGTACGAGGTGCCGTCCGAGCCGGTCACCGTGAAAGCGAAGGACCCCATTCCGTGGAACCCGGCAGTCGGCTGGAACTGCGCGGTGTGCTTGTCTGCCGCAACCGTGACCGCTCCGTTTTGCGCGCCCGAGACCGCGTAGGTCGGCGAGACGTTGCTGAACCCCGTCGCGAAGATCGAAAGATCGAAGGCGACCGCCGCCCCCGCCGCGGTCTGCCCGTGCGGCCCGGCCAGCCAGTTAATGTAGTGCTCGACCAGGGCGTAACCGTCGGCGGCCTTCGTCATGGCGTCGTCGGCGTTGACGTTGGAGCCGTTGGCGCTCTCCCAGGCGTCGGGCATCCCGTCGTTGTCCGTGTCGGTGGGGCGCGTGCCGGCGGCGATCGAGCCGTAGCCGTTGTTCGGCAGCCCCGTTTGCGTCTGGCTGGTGTAGAGCGTATCGCCCGGTCCGACGGTGTTCGCGCCGGTCCCGGTGGTCCCCTTTCCCAGCGTCATCACCTGGCTGATGATCAAGGCGTCGAGGGGATCGCGCGGCAGCGTTCCTGCTTCCGAAATCGCGACCCGCGCAGCCGACGCGGCGCCGAGCGCGGGCGTCGCCGTCGTCTCCGTCGACCACGGGCTGGTGAGCACCGTGCCCGTCCCCTGGTACCAGGTGGGCGTCGTGGTGGTTCCGTCGAGCGCACCGTTGAGGTTGGTGTCCTTCAGATTCCCCAAGTAGTAGATCGACTGGTTCATGTCGATCTGGAACCAGGTGTCGTCGGTTCCCGTCGAGGCCGGCCCGAAGATGAAATAGTTGTTCAGGATGTCGTGCTTGAAGCTGGTGCTGGTGTGCGTCGTGTAGCCGGCCGAGTAGTTGTAAAGGACGTTGTTGACGAAGACGTTGTTGACCTTGGCCAGCGGATTCCGGTTGTGCGAGTTGGCGAAGATGTTGCGGTACCAGGACCAGCTGCTGGAGACCGACTCGGTGTGGGCGCCGAACTGCTGTCCGGTCGGATCGGCGATCAAAGAGTCCTGGAAGGTGATGTTGGTGACCGGGTAGTTCTGCCAATCGTCGCTGACGCCGTCGATGTCGTTCCAGGGCGCGAACTCCATCGACGAGTGGTCGACGATCACGTCGTGCGCCCGGTAGAGGCTGAGCGCGTCGTCGTCGGTGCTGGCCGTGTCGCTGCCGGGGCGAATGCGGACGTGGCGCATGATGATGTTCGACTGGCTGGCGAACGAGATCTCGCCGCCCCGAAATCCGATCCCGCCGCCGGGCGCCGTCTGGCCCGCGATGGTGAGGTTGCTCTTGGCCGACACCGCCGTGAGGAGCTGAACGTAGCCGCCGACGTCGAATACGATGATCCGGTTCGAGGCGCTCACGGCGTCGCGGAAGGAACCCGCTCCGGAGTCGTTCAGATTGGTGACGTGGTAGACAGCGCCGGCCCGTCCGCCGGTCACCTTCTGGGCAAACCCCTGTGCGCCCGGGAACGCCAGCGCCGGTCCCGCGGTTCCTCCGGTTCCCGTCGACCCGCCCGTCCCCGTCGTTCCGCCGGTCCCCGTGCTGCCGCCCGTCGCCGTGGAACCGCCCGTCCCCTTGCTCCCAGCCGCGCCTCCGCTGCCTCCCACGCCCGTGCTCCCGGCCGCGCCCGCCTTTCCGGCCGCGCCCGCGCTGCCCCCCGTTGCGCCGCTCCCGCCGCTGTTGCCGCTGCCGCCGGTGCCGGTGGTTCCGCCCGTCCCTGTGCTGCCGCCCGTGCTCACGTTCCCGCCTGAGCCGGTGCTCCCCCCGGTCGCCGAGCTGCCGCCCGCCCCCGGGGTTCCCCCCGTTCCCGCCCCCTGGCCGCCGGTCGATCCCGAGGTTCCAGCACCGCTGCTGCCCGACTGGTCGCCGCCCGAAGCGCCCCCGTTACAGCCCGAGACGAGGAGGACCACGGCGGCCGCTAAGCCGCCCCCAAAGGAGCTGCGAAAACGGGAATTCATCATCAGCTCAATGCTTCTGTGCCGGCGGATCGATCACGAACAAATCTCGGGATCGCCGCGTCAGACCGCGGGGACGGCGCCGATCTTAAACGGTGGTTTTAACTTTGAACGACCGCTTGATCATGCCGAACCAGAACCCAACACCGATGACGGTCACCACAAGCAGCACGGGGCCGCTCATGATCGAGAAGTGCGGCGCGCCGAGCATGGCGAAGAGCAGCGGGCCCGAGGCGTAGGTATTGAAGCGCGACGCCTTGCCAGCGGTCGCCGCCAGCTTGGGCGCGTCGGGGTGGGGCGATCCGCTCGCCATTCCGCCCAGGATCAGCTTCTGGCGCGGCCAAATTACGAACCAGACGTTGAACCACATGATCGATCCGAGCAGCGCGCCGTAGAGGATCCACATCGCGCGGCCCGACATGCCGCCGTCGGGCGAGCCGATCAGGTGTTCCGGCCCGAGGTAGTGCCAGAAGAAGAGCAGCCAGCCGAAGATGAACGTGTACATCGCGGCCCAGCGGAACCACCAGAACGCCCGCAGCAGCAGCGCCGGATTCACCTTGGGCTTGAGCTCCTTGTCGAGCCCACCCTGGAACGGGACGTTCACCAAATTGAAGAAGTAGAGGTGACCCATCCAGATGATTCCGAAGACGACGTGCGCCCACCGGAGAAGAAGAGCCGCCGTCGCCACGCTGAAAAGAGCATCCATGGCCGCCTGCATACCACCGTCCGGTATTTCCGGGAAGTACGGT
>Ga0209890_10000335_pt1 | contig 21639 bp, 14 predicted proteins | sample OrgsoiDNA2013049_FD_185799 | JGI IMG/M metagenome (GOLD analysis project Ga0209890, IMG submission 185799) | Permafrost soil microbial communities from the Arctic, to analyse light accelerated degradation of dissolved organic matter (DOM) -... | ecosystem: Environmental > Terrestrial > Soil >...
TGTTGATGCGAAATTCATGCTTCTTCCCGACGATACCGAATTGATTGCCGACGGCGCGGACAGCACGCGGGTCGTTCTGCGTGTCACCGACGAATTCGGTGCGGTTCAGCCATTTGCGAACGACGCGATCAAGTTCGAAGTAGAAGGCCCAGCCGAGATCATTGGCGACAATCCATTTTCGTTGATCGGTGGAACCGGAGCAGTGTGGATTCGAGCCCAGGAAAAGTCCGGCAAAGTGATCCTCAAAGCTGTGCATCCGCAGTTGGGAGCCCAGCAGTCGGAAATCCAGATTGTCGGAAGCACCGAGGAAACCGTCTAGCGTGTGGTGAGTCGTAAGGGAACAACGGCAGCCGACGATCAGAGCCCTCAAGCTGCGTTCGCTAGCCACTGAATCACGGCCGTCCGAAGCAGTTCCAAGGGGACTGGTTTGGCCTGATGCCCTAAGGCAAACTCCGGCGGAGCGATGACATACACCTCCGACAGGCTCTCGGCCATACACAGGCACACCGTGTTACGCCGGTATTCGTCGTAGCGACTGGCGGCCAACCACACATACAATGCCAGAAGCTGCGCGTCCAAGGCGCTACCCGGCAGGTCGTCAACGGCCGGCAAAGGGTTGACCTGGTCGGGATTCTCGAACACGACCACGCTGGTGAAAGGCTTCGGCTTGCTGCGCACCCCGAACTGCGCCACCAGACATGAAGGCCGTGCGCGGCGAAATGCTTCCGAAGCGCACCACTCCACGAAGGAATTTCCGAAGATCAGCGCTCCGTTCCCGCTGAGGTATAGCGACCGCAGGAACTCCCGGATCACGGGCTCCGCAGCCACCTCGGGAGGACACCACGATGTGACGTCGGTATTCCGCAGACGTTCGTACACGGTGTCAGCGTCGGCCAGATCTTTTCGGATGGTGTTTATTTCGTGCGAGAAATGATCGCGAAACGTGGCGAGCCGCTCGTAGCTGAGCAACATGGCGGGTGAAGCGCTTGTGCCGGAAGGCGCCTGCTTCAGCGCGCAGTCCACCAGATTCTTACCCGCGTCCAAAATCCACGTGTCCGCGGTCGAAGCATTGGACCGGCTCGACATGACATCGATGAGCCGCCGACCGTCGCCCACACTGGCCAAGCTGAGAATTGCTTCCGCAGGACTGCGATTCTCGCTGAACGATGCCAGATCGAGTTGCACGGGGCGACCGACCCCCTGCCATCTTTGCCAGACCTTCGAGCGATCGAGTGGAAGACGCTGGGGTAGTACCAGCAGGATGAGTCGATTGCCTCCGGCATTGCCGGGTTTTTCTCTTTCCGCATACTGGTCGGCTGTGTCGAAAACCTTCTGCACCGCTCTGCGCCAATCCTGATAGTAGGGGGAGCGGGCAAGCAGCGAAGCATTCTGAATAGTCTGTTGATTGGTGGAGAACTGCCAACTGCGCACCCCCATCTTCTCCTCGAGTTGAACGACTTCCCGGAAAAGTGCCGTGAACTGCCCTTCGCTCAAACTCGCCAGATACAGAAACAGGTGCAGAATCGACCGGCGTTCGTAGGGAAACAGGTGGTCCCAGTTGCGGAGTTGCTCCCGGGTAAAGGGGAGGAACGTAATGGGCAGACGATCCAGCAGGCCCTTGTTCAAGGCGTCTTGGAGTTGCTCGGGCAGCTTTTCTTCCAACCGCATCACGGCTCCCTGGTTCGTTCGCGCGGCCTGCTAGACTCGCAACTCCGTCAGACGTGCACCTTGCGAGTCCATCGGTGGGCACCCTAGCAGGCTCGCGAGCGTTGGGCAGAGGTCCACGTGCCTTATAGGTCGTTCAATGATCTGGGGTTTGTCGACCGCAGCGCCCAGCGTCATCATCCAAGTGGACCGGGTGGACTCTGTGTCGCCGCGATGGTTGAAGAAGCCATTGGTCGTCGACCCGTCCGGATCACGCCCGAACTCGGGCAGGATGACCATCGTGGTCTTGCCCTTGTATTCGGAGTTGGCTTCGATTTCCTGCCATAGCTGGTAGGCGAGCCGGTCGCCCGTCCGGATCCCCCCGACGTGGAGTGCGTAGGAACCGAAGTGCGCCACTTCCACATCCGAAAAAATGACCACTAACAGGCGCGGTGAGAATTTTCGCAGAACCTCGCGGCTGACTAAGAACGTAAGTTCGTCCCCCGAAGTTGGGCCGCCGCCGCGCACAAAGTTGCCGATGGCTTGCTCGATTGTGTCGCGCACGCGCGGATCGAGCCTGTCGGCCATGTCGGAGACAGTCCATCCTAGGCCTTCGTAGTTTCCCGCCTCAAGCATGCTTTCCAGCTCAGACTCAACCGTTGCCCGATCGGCCATGTTTCTGCTGCGCCCCGATCGCAGGGCGTTGGCCACGGCCGCGACCATGAGCTGCTTCGGGAACACAACGTTCGCGCCGTACGCCGGGCCATAATCCGAGGCTGAGCTGGCGCCGATCATGCTGGTCAGCGCCTTATTGCTGGCCACGACCCAGGTATCGCTCTGCGCCGCCCCCAGCCGCTTCCGAAAATGCTCAAACAGTGTGGGGGTGGTCGGCGCGACCTTTCCCCAGTCGTCGACCCGTTGCCAGTTGCCTGTGAGGATGCTCGATATGGCGTTGAAATGCGCGGTCACGCCTTCATTACGAGCGTTGGAATAGAACAAGGCCTTGGGGAGCAAATCCCGGGACAAGTGTGGAATGTTCTCTAAGCCCTCCGGAGAAAATGTTTCGGCGCGGCGTGCTCCGCCAAAAACGACCACCACGACCCGCTGTCCTGAGCCGCCGGCCCCGTGTTGGCCTCCACCAGCGAGCGAGGTTTGCGGCAGATTCAGTCCGACGAGCACCGCTGCCGCAGCGCGCAAAAACTCCCGCCTGGATTTGTCCGTCGCGGCCGCTGAACCGCCGGACACGAGGCGCGAGACGAAATCCGCGGTTGATTTCATTTTGCTAGTATGCCTGGCGCGACCGAGATAACGCACTCGTTCGTTCTACCCGACAACTGTACTCCCTTCGCGTCCCCCCACGACGAAGAGAGAGGGAAGTCGTCACTAGACCGGTAACTGCGGCGCCGCCGAACTAAAGATCAGAATGTCCTCGCCCGCAGGTCTTGTTGACACAAACGCGCGCGCTCCACTAGTGCTGCGATGGTTCGGGAACTGGAAATCGATCCCGCGTGGGCCAAACGGGATTCTGGATTGGCGAGGAACTCCTTGAGAAGGGGCGTTTCATCGCCTCCGCCGCCTTGCGGACAATGTGCTCGCTGTCGCCCTCGAGGGCGCGGTTTTTCTGTGAATTGTGTCACAGTCAAGGGGCCGATCCCCCACGATCCAGCCCCGAACCCACTTGCCATGTCTTAGTAGTAGTTTGGTAGCAAATTGCGCCGAGTATTACGGTTCTGCCGGTTCCTCCGGTTATTAACCCCTTTAGAGTCAATTGCCCAGTTGCAGGTAAAGCCATGTCACAAACAAGCCAAGGACTTTCGCGAGGTGGCGCAGAGGCTTAGAGATTGCTAAGGGGTCTTGGCATTGTTGAACTACTTGCCTACTTCTTGAATGTCCGGACATAGGCCACAAGTCCCTTAATGTCCTCCGGCTTCAGAGATGCTCCATACTTCGGCATTTTGTTCTTGCCGTTCGTAATGATGTCTGTGAGTTCCGTGTCCGACATTCCCTGCACGGCGGCGGCTGTTAGGTCGTGGGCGCCCATTTTTGTCCCCACCGCCGAACCGGCTCCATCGGCCCCATGGCACGTGGCACATTTTGATTTGTAGAGCGTTTCGGACGCGTTCTGCGCTTGAGCGGACAACGAGAGACCAAACACGACGGCGATAGCTATTACTGAGGCGAACACTTGCATCCTGATCGTTTTCATATTCACAGTCCCTTCGATTTGGTGGTTCGATTTGCGTTCTCAATTTGCTAGATCCAACAACCCTGAATCTCGTTTCACGTAGCGGGTCGCCGTGGCAACCCCTGTACCTCCATGAGAGCTAGAAAATCAGAACGAGTAACGTAGCGACTCGGCTAGAGAGTTGGCGTGAAAGTAGCGTGGCGCTGTCGGGCCGACAAACGAACCTTCACCGTACTGGTAATAATTCCAGCCCATGTTGTAGGCCCACTTATGGCCAATATCCACGCTCAGGTTAGCCACCGGCTGCTGGTACTTGTACTGCAACGAGCCGAGAGGCTGCAGGCTATTGAACTGCGGTACGCTGCCGTCAACACTGGTGATGCTGTAGCCAACGTTGGCCATCACTCGCTTCGCCGGCTTGAACCTGACAGTGGCCATTCCGAAATTTGTGTGGTTGGTGTAGTACGAGTTGGCCATCAAGTTATTGGCTGTATCGTTCCCTGCACAATTATTGTTGTTGGCATTCATCACGAACGGAAGGATTACCCCTGTTGGGGGCGTGTCGTTGAAGCAGATCAGGGCATTCTGGATCACGCTGTTGAAGTTGTACGCCAAATCCATTCCGAAGCGTTCGCGCGGCGCGAGCGACGCAGTTAGCCCGTAGTTCTGGTTATGTCCCAGGTACTGGGTCTGTGCGTCGGCATTGGATCGTTGCAGGATGTTGATAGATCCGCCCAGTGTCGCCCAAGAGCGCTGTGCGTAGGTCGTCTGGAAACGGTAGCGCGCTTCTTTACGTGGCGACAGGCGGACGAAGACGCCGTTGAAGTTCGTGTGCTCCAGGTCGAAATTCAATCGCAAGGCATGGATGGGCCGTGCCCAGAGCCCGAAGAGCGCCGTTTTCTCCAGACCCACGAAATGGTCCACGTCTCCGGGCAGATAATCAAGGAAGTGGTTGAAGTCCCGGTCGCCATAGCGGTAACCGATGCGGACGCCGGCTTTTTTCGAAAAATCCCAGGCGAGTTCGGTCTGATTTCTCGTCCAAGTCTGGTCGAAAGATGACTGGGTTATGCTAGGCGTCCCTCCAGGAATTGTTGGCGTAGTGAGTGCAGCACTCAGCAGGGTGCACGGTGGCACTGCACAGCTATAGTCGAGTTCGTTGAAATTGCCATTCTGCGGTATGCGGTAGGCCCAGAAATAGAATTTCTCGATCAGGCGCAGATGCTGGGTCAAGTGCAATGTGGCCTCGAGATCGACTACGTCAGAAATGCGGTTGGCAGCGGCTGTGCCAGTGCCAGTGAAGGCGAGGGTGTTGCTGCGCGAGAGCAGGCCGCGGAATGACTCGTCCAAGGGTGTGCTGGAGGTCGCGGAACTATAGGAAAAGGAACCGAGTATTTCTAACATCTTGAAGTAATTGCTGCGCAGGCTGATCCGCTCCGTGGGCGTGGAAGTACGAATCCGCTGATTCCGCAAATAGCTGGAGTACGCACTGCATGTCACATTGGTCAGAGTCCCGCTGACAATCAAACTGCTTTGGCCGGTCGGCACGGCGCAGGGTACCTTGTTCACAGTATCTATGGATAAACCCAATGAAACGGAACCTGCAGGCGTCGTCGGTAAGAGCGCCTGGTTGATTGGATGCAGTTGGTAGTCAGTATCTCCCTTGTAGTAATCGAGAAACTGGTCGTAGCTGAAGACAGTTCGCGGCGCGATTCTAAAGTCCACTCCCATTCGGTACGAATTTATGGTCGTGTTCCAGTTTTGCAGCAGCGAACCTTCCGTACCCTCGTGAATGCTGCTATACGAAGGCCCGGTCATGTTGTTATGCGAATATCCCAAACGGAAGCTCACAACGGACTGCGGAAGCAACGTGAGATCTACGTCGGTCATGCGTCGCGTCGTATCGAACAGGTGAGGCGAGCTCAGTGTCGGAATCGATGGAGTAGAGGATGATGGATTCAGCGGATTCGCCAGCAGATCGTAGTCAAAGAAACTCTGATCGCGACGGAAGCTGCCTTGCAGGTTGTACCACTTGTCTTTGTCTGCACGAAGGCGCATGTAGTTGTTGGGATCGCCTCCCCATCCCGCGCTGTTGAGGTAGAGATTGTCGAACAGCAGGCCCTGGTGATCGACCGACTGCATCGTGAGCGTCTGGTCAAGTATTCGCGGGCCGGTCTGCAGATTCACCAAGGTGTCGTACATATCTTCGCTGCCGGTCACGTCGTTCGAGCGGTAGCCAAGCTCGACTGAGGAGTGAATCTGGTATCCGCCGCGGGTCATGCCATCGGGTTCGGCGGGCGGTGCCGCGGTTGGACTCGCAGTAGGGGCTGGCGGTGGACTCGCCGTGGGAGCTTGGGCGAAAAGTGTATTTGCTGACGACGCGATCATTGCCGCCCACATAAGAACCGCTATAGCTGTCGCCGTTCGCCTTTTGCCGGGACCAGAGGCGACTGCCGAGCTGCGCTCCGCTCGCGCCCTGCGGCTTCGCTCAGGACAGGCTCGCGCGGGCGCCGATCTCTCCAGTAGCATAGGTTGCAGGCTGAGTGCGAGTTTTGTGGGCGGCTCCATTGGTACTCCTACTTGAAAAACACAGTGCTGAAATTGGAGCCATGAATCTGCGTATGACACATGGTGCAAGCCTGGTATTTCGCCGACTGATTGTGCGCGGGACCGCTTGGGCCCCCGGCCGTCAACTGTGTCGAGAAAGTGTGACACTGCAGACAGAGCATGTTCACCGGCATCACATTGAGCAGCCGGGGATTGGTGGAACCGTGGGGTGAGTGGCAACTGGTGCAGCCCTCAGTCTTCACCGGCACATGTTCGTAGACGAAAGGACCTTGCTTGTCGACGTGGCACTTGTAGCAAATCGCGTCGCCGCTCGGCATGGTCCGCAACTGCCGCACCGTTCCCGTGCCGTGCGGGTTGTGGCAGTCGTTGCACTGCACCAAGCCCTCGTTGACGCGGTGGTGGTATGGTTTCGCGAAATCTGCCTTGGCGGATGTGTGGCATCCGTAACACAACTGGGGTTGGTCCTGGACTAGCAGAAACTCTTTTCCCTTAGCATGATGAGGAGAGTGGCAATCGAGACATCCAACATCGCTACTGGAGTGGGCGGATTGCGCAAAATGCGATTGTTCGTGAGCTTCCCCATGGCAGCTAAGACAACGAGCGCTGGTCTCCTGCCGTGACTTTCCCTCGAACACGAATATCTTGGTTTTATCTCCGCCGCCCGCAACATGGTCGGCTCCTGGACCATGACAGCCCTCGCACCCTTGCTTCGACGGACCGCCCTTTGTATTCAGCGTGGTCTTCCAGTGCGGCGTCTTCTCCCATGCGTTATAAATCTCCTCGTGGCAGGTCTTGCAGGTGTCTGCTCCGACATACTTCGACACTTCGGGGGAAGGGGCTCCGGTCGCTGTCGCGGTGCCAGATTGAACGCTCTTACCTGCGGCTGGCGTACTGGTTTGGCCGGGAGCAAAGGCGACGACGAAAAGAAGAAAGATCAACAGAAGAGCTGGAAAAGCTGCGAGATTTGATTGGGTTGGTAGGCCCCTCGGACACCTCTGGTTTTTCGCCATGTGCGACAGGTGGTTTTCAGGGCCGGTAATGTCGTCTGAGTTGGAGGCGCCCAACGCGCCGCGCCATGCACGTTTGCCTGGACGGTAATGATTCGCGGCGATCATTGAGTTCGAAGAATGAATAACGTACAGCGATTCACCATGCTACCGCTGGTCAATATTGGACACTTCCAAAGATTAGGTAGCTCGCGGAAACCCAACACCGGTTCTGTCCGAGTGGACGGGCCATCTGGAGTGCGCCGGGATAAACCGTCTCCCCCGAACGAGGCACCAGGTAGGACAACTAGTCGAAGCCTTGCTGCCCGACACCGGAGATCCCCGCAGCCGCGCCGCGCCAGGCGGAGAAGCAGATGCCGTATCCGCCGCGAACGACAGTGTTGTGAGGCCGCGGTAGGCGAAGTCGAAGCGGGACCTCGTCAGGCGACCGGATGCCAGCCGGGCTCCAAGCTCATCGTCGTCGCGACCTTCGAAGGGCAGTGGCCCCATAGCCCTTGCGCGGTTGTCCCGAGAGGCAGTACGTTTATCGAGTGATCTTTCCTCGGTGCGGCGGAATCCTACTCCACGTCACATCTCTACCCGGCGGCCATGGTATTGGTGATTTCGGAACTTCCGCGCATGAGTTTGTGGAGTTTCTGGCGGAGTCTGGACAGAGACTCTGGCAAGTCTTGCCATTGAGTCCCACGGGGTACGGCGATTCCCCATACCAGTGCTTTTCCGCGTTCGCCGGTAATCCGCTATTTATCGATTTGAGCGCCCTTCGTGGACAAGGCCTTTTATCCGCGCAAGATCTGAGCACAGTGCCGAGGTTTTCTGATGTGCACGTGGAGTATGACCGGGTAAGCGACTTCAAACTGGGCCTGCTGCGCAAAGCCGCCCAGGCTTTTCTCGCCGGGCCGGCCCAGTCAGACTCTCGCGCTTTCGACACTTTTTGCAGCACAAACCGCGACTGGCTGGACGACTATGCACTCTTCATGGCGTGCAAGAGCGTACACAAGAACGTGGCTTGGGTGCATTGGGCGCGGGGAATCCGTCTGCGGGAGACGGAGACGCTGAGAGAATGGCAAGACCAGCTGTCTTCCGAAACGGCGTTTCACAAGTTTGCGCAGTTCGAATTTGTCCGGCAATGGGAGAAGCTAAGAGAACACTGTACGCATCGTGGAATACGAATTATGGGCGACATTCCAATCTATGTCGCTCACGACAGCGCCGATGTGTGGGCTCACCCTGAGTTGTTCCGTTTGGATGAGCAGGGTCGACCATCCGCCGTTTCGGGCGTTCCGCCGGACTATTTCAGCGTAACTGGCCAGCGTTGGGGAAACCCGCTGTATCGATGGGACGTGTCTTCTCTTTCCGGTCATCGTTGGTGGATTGATCGCGTACGGGCATCGCTCAGGTTGTTTGATCTGGTGCGCTTGGATCACTTCCGTGGATTCGATGCCTATTGGGAGATCCCGGCAGGCGCTCCGACAGCGGCCGAAGGCAAGTGGGTCAAAGGCCCGGGTGCGGAGTTTTTCAGAACCTTGCAATCTGAATTGAAAGAACTGCCGTTCGTTGCCGAAAACCTCGGCGTGATCACTCCCGAAGTAGAAGCTCTGCGCACGGAATTTGGTTTCCCCGGCATGAGCTTGCTCCAGTTTGCCTTCGGAAACGACCCCCAAGGGCCCACCTTCCGTCCGCATAACTATTCTCGCGAACTCGCGGCCTATACGGGCGGACACGACAATGACACCACGGTCGGATGGTGGACGAGTTCCGGCGCAGGGGAGAGCACTCGAACCGCGGAAGACATTCGCAGCGAACGCGATATCACTCGGGAATACCTAGGGTTCCAGGAGGAGGCTATCCAATGGGTATTCATTCGTGCCGTCTTGGCGTCGGTGGCAAACATCGCGATCATTCCCTTGCAAGATGTGCTGGGTCTGGGAAGTGACGCTCGAATGAATTTACCCGGCACCATAAGTGGAAACTGGAAATGGCGGTACAAGCCGGGCGCTTTGACGAAGGAAATCAGGGAACGATTGCGGAAGCTCGCCCATCTGTACGATCGTTGACGGTCTTTCGCTTTCAGTCATGGCCCCCTAAAGGGGCGATAGTTCGTCTTCGTTCTCTTCCTTTTTTCCGCGAACAAACTTCTCCTCCAGAAAACGTCGCGCCAAGTCGCGTCCCCCGATTCCGAACGCGATTGCCAGACCAAGCATCAAAGCTCCGAAGGCAATCCCGAAGGCAAGCAGCATGGTCTGTTCTGCCAAGCCCAGTTCTTCAAAGACGACCGACAGTACGAAAACAATGATGATGCTGCGGACGGCGAGGCTCAGAATCCGGGGAGAACGCACGTTCGCATTCACCGCTGCCAAAAGAGCCGCGCGGGAAAAGAAGCTGGCTGCGAGCAGTCCGAAGAACATGACGAACATTGCCACGAACAGGCGTGGAAGAAAGAGGAAGAATCTTGCGATTTGGTCTTGCAATCCCAGGATGCCGAGCACGCTCACTCCCAGCAAAATGAAGCCGAGCCAAGTGACCCAGAAGACGAACCGGCTCAAGATCTCGGTCGCCGAAGGCAGGGCGGCATTGGTGAGGAGTTGAGAGGCGCCCGCGTTTTCTGAAAGCCTGTCGAATTTGATGAGCCTCAGAATAGCGCGCACAACCACTTTTACAACGTACGCGACCAGCCAACCTATGAATGCAAGGATCAGCATTACGATGAGACGAGGAAGGTAGTGGGCGAAACCCCTGGCAAGCTCGTGCAGCGCCTGGCTCAGTTCGCTGATAATCATTTCCCGCATAGTTGCCTCACTCTCTCGATTTCCACAGCTGCAGCAGATACGGCTTCAGTCGCTCGAATTCAAGGCATAAGCCTTCAATGTTGTGCTCGACGTCATTGGCAGAGCCGGTGCGGTTCTCGATCAGGAACGTGCAGACTCTCCCGCGAAAGAGCGGCGCCAGAGCCTGGATAATGTGATCGCGGCTGATCACAGATTTCTGATAGGAAGCGGCAAACTCGTAAACCGTCCTGACCCACAATTCGGCTGAGTATTGAAAATCGTCTTCTCCCAGCCGCGCGATGCGCTGGAGTTCTGCCAGAGTCGAAGGCGAGAGAATCACCTGAAAGACAGACTCCAATTCGGCAACGCCGGTCGAGAACATCTCGCGCAAACGTTTGCGATTGACGCGCATCGGGTCCAGAAGCAGTTCCTGGTCGCTGCCTGTGGTAGGGAGCGGCTGTGAACCAGACACCTTGCTCCAAACCGGAAAGTCTGATTCCAGAGCGGAGAACAAGGCGCCGACAGTCTGTCTTAGCGTCGGCACCAGATCAGAGGCGTGTCTCTCAATGTGTTTCTTTTCCCCAAGAAAAGACTGGCAGACCCGGTATCCTCCTGTGATTGCAGCCAGGGTGAAGCGAAGTTCTGCGCCCGTCCCGCCGATTCCGTCACTCCAGCCATTCTGGCTAAGGAACTGGCTTCCGAGACGGTTGGAGAATCCGAACTCCGGCATGTACGCCTCGCGAATTCTTACCCCGTAAAGTGCGCGGATCATCGGGTACAGCAAGTTCGTCATCAGCAGACCATCGAACTTGTGCCTGCGATAGGTGGGGGAGACCAGATCGAAGCCGTCGCGATAAATGGGCCAAAGAAGACTCGAAATCCATTCGGGTTGCACGTTCGCAGACTCGGGCGACATCACAATACAGGCCTTGGCGCGGAGAAGTTCGGCCGCGGCCAGAATTGTCCGCAACGCAACGCCGCTCTTCGGGCCGTTGCCATAGTTCGTGCTGATCGAGTGCAGGGTGCGAAGCGCGTACAAACTGGATGCTGGCCGCATGTCGTCGATGGAGATACCTGTTACCAGGCCGGGAGTGCCATCGCGAGAGCCCCCATCGGCATTGATGATTACGGCCCGTTCGCGAGGAAAGCCGCGGAGGATGCCGCTTCGAATCGTGTTGACGATCGGTCCGATCGTCTTGGCATTGTTATGAGTGGGCAGGCCCACAAGGATATCCACTTCGCCGACGTTGATCAGTTGGCGGAGAAAATCATCCGTAAGAAAGCTCTCGTCTTCCAATTTAAGCTCTGTGCGAGTTGGCAGTATGCACCAGCGTTTTGACTGACTGTGATTGCCTAGACTCTTCGCAGCCGGAACCAATAGAACTGGTACGGCCCCAGGGTTAGCAGGTAGGGCAAGTCACCGACGCGCGGAAAAATATTGTTGCCGAACATCTCGATCAGGATGTTTCCCTTGTAGCGCCGTAAATCCAGTTCGACCGCCTGCGCGCTGCTCGAGAGATTATTGACGACCAGCACGGTTTCCTTGCCCAATCTCCGTAAATAGGCGAGTATTCGGTGATTGGCTGGGTAGAGAAACTCAATCGACCCTCTGCCAAACACCCCGCTCGATCTGCGGACCGCTATGATGCGTTGCATCCAGCGCAGAAGCGAATGCTCGCTCTCTCTTTGAGATACCACGTTTACGGCCGGATAACCATACACGGGATCATGGATCAGGGGAGCATACAAGCGCTCTGGTTCCGCTGTCGAAAAGCCGGCGTTCCAGCCCCCGCTCCACTGCATCGGAGTCCTCACTCCGTTGCGATCACCCAGGCTGATGTTGTCGCCCATTCCAATTTCGTCGCCGTAATAGACGATGGGAGTGCCCGGTAACGACATCAGCATCCCGTTCATCAGTTCGATGCGCCGGCGATCGTTACTCAACAAAGGAGCGAGCCGCCTTCGAATGCCGAGGTTCAGCCGCATGGTCTTGCTGGCGGCGTACATGTCATACATGTAGTCGCGTTCCATGTCGGTGACCATCTCAAGGGTCAACTCATCATGATTTCGCAGGAACAACGACCACTGGCAGGTGGGCGGGATCTCCGGAGTCTGCTGCAAGATTTCGGTGATGGGTTTTCGGTCTTCCAGTTTCAGCCCCATGAACATCCGGGGCATCAGCGGAAAATGAAACGCCATATGAAATTCATCGCCATCACCGAAATAGGGGCGAAGATCCGCAGGCCACTGATTGGCCTCCGCGAGCAGCATCCTGCCAGTGAACTGTTCGTCGAGCTTTCGCCGCAGGTCTTTCAGAATGCTATGGGTTTCGGGCAAATTCTCACAACTTGTGCCTTCCCGTTCGACCAAGTAAGGCACGGCATCGAGCCGGAAGGCGTCCACGCCCATATCCAGCCAGAACTTCATTACATTCCACATCTGTTCCCGAACTGCAGGATTGTCGTAGTTGAGGTCGGGCTGATGGCTGAAGAAGCGATGCCAATAGAAGGATTTCGACGTCGAATCCCATGCCCAGTTGGAGGTTTCAGTGTCCAGGAAGATGATGCGGGTTTCCTTGTACCGGGTGTCGGTATCGCTCCAGACGTACCAATCGCGGCGGGAATTGTTCTGCGAACTTCGTGCCTCCTGAAACCACGGGTGCTGATCCGATGTGTGATTCAGCACCATTTCGATGATGACGCGGATTCCTCGCTCGTGGGCCGACTCCAGAAGCTTGCGGAAATCCTCTAATGTTCCGTAGCTGGAATGGACCGAGTAATAATCCGCTATGTCGTAGCCATCGTCGCGCAGAGGCGAGGGAAAGAAGGGCATGAGCCATATTGCGCTGACCCCCAATTCCTGAAGGTGATCGAGCTTCTGTTCAAGCCCTTGAAAGTCACCGATGCCGTCGCCGTTGCTGTCGTGGAACGTGCGGACGTGCACTTGATAGATGATCGCGTCCTTGTACCAAAGCGGATCCGTGGTTAGAGGCAAACTGCATTCTCCTGGGGCGATTTCATGACTCTCGGCAAAGCATGTCAACATACGCAGTCTATATGAATTGGCGCGGGTCGAATTCCACTTCGCGCCCGTTGTTCCACTCCTGCGACCGACCGACGGACCGTATGTTTCGGAAAGGAGTGCAGCCGGAAGCGCTCATTCGCAGTACAAAAGAGGAGAGCCGCTGCTCCTTTTCCATTTGGACCTTGCCTGCCGGCGGCATTATCATCTTCAGCACACTGTGAATATCTCACGGGTCGTCAATATCGAAGACCTGCGCCGCATGGCGCAGCGCCGGCTTCCCAAGTCGGTGTTCGACTATCTGGACGGCGGCGCCGAAGCCGAACTCACGCTAGCGGAAAACTGTCGCGTATTTCGCGATGTGCTGTTTCGTCCTCGCGGCGCAATGGCGGTCGGCGATTGCGACTTGAAGACTCACGTACTGAGCCATGAGCTTTCCTTCCCGGCAATGCTGGCCCCGGTTGGGTACAGTCGCTTAATACATCCCGACGGCGAAGTGGCCGCAGCTCGCGAGGCTGGAGAGGCAGGTACCGGGTACATTCTTTCCACGATCTCCGGTCACAAATTGGAGAACGTGAAAGCGGCGTCGCAAGGTCCGTGTTGGTATCAGTTGTATCTGCTCGGGGGACGCGAAGCCGCCGAAGGGTCGATTGACCGGGCTCGCCGCGCAGGTTTTTCCGCATTGGTGATTACTGTCGATACGCCCGTTGCCGGAATGAGGGAGCGCGATCCTCGCAATGGGATGAAGCAACTCCTGGGGAGTTCCTGGTTTGCCAGAATTCCATATCTGCCAAATATTCTCGCGCATCCCGGTTGGCTGGCGTCATTCTTGCTCGATGGTGGTGTGCCCAAGCTGGAAAACGTTGTGATTCCGGGCAAAGGCCCAATGGCTCTCCTTGACGTGGGGGCGGCACTGGCGAGCGCGACCGTGACTTGGGAGGACCTGCGCTGGATCCGAGAAGTTTGGCCGGGACCGATCGTGGTCAAAGGCCTTCTCACGGGTGATGATGCCAAGCGTGCGGTGGACGAAGGCGCGACCGCGGTGGTGGTGTCGAACCACGGCGGCCGTCAACTCGATTCGGTTTTTCCCACCCTGCGGGCGCTTCCAGAGGTCGTTGCTGCCGTGAAGGGCCAAGTCGAAGTACTGATGGATGGAGGAGTGCGACGTGGCAGCGACATTGTGAAGGCAGTCTGCCTGGGGGCGCGCGCCGTTCTGGTTGGGCGAGCTTATGCTTACGGACTTGCAGCCGCGGGTCCGGCCGGGGTCAATCGAGCACTGGAAATTCTGCGATCCGATGTTGAGCGCACCGTGCGACTGTTGGGTTGTCCTTCGGTCGCGGCCCTCGATCGGTCGTACGTCGAAGTGCCGCGAGACTGGTCAGGCCATTGAACACTGGGTCTTCTATACTTGAAGAACGTCACCTTCGCGCGCGACCATCTCGTACAACACGGGATTGACGAAGAAGCCGATAAAGAGCCTCGAAATCAGACCGGCCACAATGACGATGGCGAACGGCTTCTGCGTGTCGGAGCCAATTCCGGTCGAGAGCGCCGCCGGAAGCAATCCAAGGCATGCAACCAGAGCGGTCATCATGATGGGACGAAGCCGCAGGAGTGACGCTTCCCGAGTCGCCGTGCGAATATCCAGTCCTTCTTGCCGAAGTTTGTTGATGTACGACACAAGGATCACGGCGGTCTCGACCGAGACCCCAAGCAATGCCAGCAGCCCGAGAACAGAAGAGACGCTGAACGGGGTGTGTGTGAGCTTGAGCGCAACCAGCGCGCCCACGGGCTCCGTCATGATCACGCCCAACGCAATCGTGACGGGGAACTTGAAGTTTCCATACAGCGCAAACAGGATCATGAAAATCAGCACCAGGGCGAGCGGGCCGATGAAAAACATCTGCGACTTTGCCTCAAGGAATTGGCTGTACTCGCCTCCCCACATCATCCGGTAGCCCTGCGGGAGTTTCACCACCTTGTCGACTGCGGCCTGGCCGTCGCGCACGGCGCGCTCTAAATCGCGGCCTTCAATGCTGTACTGCACTCCGATGTAGCGAGAATTGTTTTCGCGATAAATAAACGACGCACCGTTTCCCTGGTTAATGTTGGCGAGTTGACTGAGTGGAATCTGCTGCCCATCGGGAGTGCCCACCAACAGGTTTCCGATATCGTGCGCGCTGCTGCGGAATTGAGGCTGCATGCGGACTACCAGGTCGAACAACTTTTCTCCTTGAATGACCTGAGTGACGGCTTGGCCGCCGACTGCTGCCGAAATTACTGCCTCCACGTCGGCGACGTTGATTCCGTACCGTGCGATCTTGTCCCGGTCGACGTCTACCAGCAGGCTGGGCTGCCCCAGCTCGCGCACCACAGTGAGCTCGGTGAACCCGGGCACGTTGGCCAGCGTGTTCTTGATCTGGATCGCTTTATCCTGAAGAACGTTCAGGTCGTCTCCATAGATCTTGACTGCTAGGGAACTCTTGAGGCCGGTCAGGGCCTCATCTACGGCATCTTCGGCAGGCTGGGTATAGTTAAAAATGATTCCGGGAAAAGCGACCAGTTTCTGATTGATGGATTCAATGAGCTGTTTCTTGTCGCTGACATCGCCGCTCCACGCTTTATCCTTGTAAGATTTCAGGCCAACATAGAACTCGCAGTTAAAGAAGCCCGTAGGGTCTGTACCATCATCGGGGCGCCCCAGTTCTGAACCCACCACGGTGACTTGCGGGTACGACATCAGAATCGCGCGTATTTGAGGCGCGATCTTGCTGGCCTCCTCGAAAGAAATTGTGTAGGGCATGGTCGCCCGCACCCACAGCGCACCCTCGTCCAGATGGGGCATGAATTCCCCGCCAATGAATGGGACCAACAACAGGCACGATGCAAAAATCAGCGTCGCGATCGCGAGGGTCGTTTTTGGGCGGTCGAGTGCCCAATCCAATTGGATCGCATACTTCCGCTTCATCCACTCGTAAGCCCGATTCGGCTTCTCGCGCACGCCACTTCTGAACCAGTACGAAGCGAGCACCGGAATCAGGGTGAGCGTCAAGATCAAGGCGCCGACCAAGGCGAACGACATGGTTTCGGCCATGGGATGAAATAGTTTCCCGGCTGGTCCAGTCAGTGCGTAGATCGGCAAGTAGCCCGCGAGGATGACAGCAACCGAATAAAAGATGGGCCGGTCCACATCCTTTGCGGCCGCTAGAATGACCTCGTCGAGTTTGTAGTCCTGCCCCTCTCGCAATGCCAGTTCGCGGTAAATGTTCTCAATCATGACCACGGTGCCGTCGATCACAATGCCGAAGTCGATGGCTCCGATCGAGAGCAGATTCGCGGCCACATCGTGGGCGTGCAGCACGATGAATGCGAACAGCAACGACAGCGGGATGGTGATGGCAACAATGATCGCTGCTCGAAAGCTGACCAGGAAAAAGATCAGCACGATCAGCACCAGAACCATGCCGCGCAGCAGGTTCGCTTCAACGGTGTCAGTGGTCAGATCGACAAGTTGGCTGCGATCGTAAAACGCATGAATCTTTACATCTGGGGGCAGGATCTGGTGGTTCAGGTCGTCGGTCTTGGCTTCCACATCCTTGAGAACGTTCTGTGTTTGCTCCCCGCGCAGCATGAGGATGACGCCTTCGACAGCATCATCATTTTTCTGGAAGCCGAATTCGCCCAGTCGTGGCGCGTGCCCGATCGTGACATCGCCAACGTCGCGCACTCGGATGGGTACTCCCTTGTTTGCTCCCACCACGATGTTGCCGATGTCATCGGTATTGCGAACCAGTCCGATCCCGCGCACGTAATAAAACTGCCCACCTTGCGAATAAAACCCTCCGCCTGCATTGGCGTTGTTGGCGGCCAGCGCAGCCGTCACCTGCGGGACCGTCAGGTGGTAGCCATAAATGCGCGCCGGATCGAGCAGCACCTGATACTGCATCGTCGTGCCGCCGAAACCAGAGTCGTCGGCCACACCATGCACCGAGCGATAGGCCCGCTCTACCACCCAATCTTCAATGGTCTTCAACTCTTGCGGGCTGCGATCCGGACTCTCGAGGACGTAGCGATAGACCAGGCCGCTGGGACTAAACAGAGGCGCCAGGCTTGGCGTTACTCCAGCAGGAAGAGTGGCCTGTGCAAGCCGTTCGAAAATAATATGTCGCGCAAAATAGTCGTCCGTGTCGTCTTCGAAAGTCAGTCGAATGTCTGATAGTCCGTAGAGCGAGATCGAACGCATCACCACCATGTGGGGAGCGCCATTCATCTGTAGTTCCAGAGGAAGCGACACGAGCCGTTCCACTTCTTCTGCGGCGTGGTCGGGCCACTGGGTGATGATTTCAACTTGCGGAGGCGCGAGATCGGGATAGGCGTCCACGGGCATCCGCTGAAACGAAAGGATCCCGCCGATGGTGATGAAAGCGGTCAGCATCAGAACCAGGAACCTTTGACGCAGTGCCGCTTGGACGATTCGATGGATCATTCAGATGTGGTCGACACTATCCTCACTTGGGTCTTTGAAAATACTTCCGTTTCTCGTGCGATGCGATCAGCGCTGCAGGGAATTCGCAAACTGCAGGAATAAACTGCCATCTCCGATCACCTGATCTCCGGGTTTCACCCCGCTTGTGATTTCGGTTTGTCCGTTCAAGCTCTCGCCTAGCGTTACCGGGCGCCGGCCGAACTGGTTCGCAGATGTCCCGGCATACACAAAAGGCTGATTTTCGCTGTCGCGCAGGATTGCCGCATCCGGAAGCGCAATGGCATTGGGAAGCGTGCCTGCGTTCACGGTGGCCGTTACGTACATATCCTTCTTCAGCTTCTCGCCGGGGTTGTTGGTATCAATGCGCGCCTGCAATGTACGTGTGCTGGGATCCAATGAGGCCGCAACGTAGGAAATACGCCCCTTGAACGTCTGCGAATAACTGTCCGTCTGAATTGTCACTTCATCTCCGGCGCGGACGTACGGCAGATCTTTTTGATAGATATTGACCAGCACCCACACGCTGCTGGTGTCGGAGATCATGAAGCATTGAGTAGTGCCGGGCTGAATGAGCTGTCCCGCAGCGACATCCTGCTCGACAACTACCCCACCAATCGGCGCTTTGACCGGAACTTCAAAAGAGGGAGGACCTTGCTCCACTTCGTCAGGATCCTTAATTCCCAGGACTTTCAACGCAGCCGTCGCTGATATCAAGTCACCGCTGGCCTGTATCTCGGCGGATTGCGCCTGCTCCATCGTCTGCTCGGCGATTGCTTTGTGTTCGTACAAGTCTTTGGCTCGCGCATAAGCCTTTTGCGACAAGGCATATGCATCTTTCGCTTTCAGATAGTTGGTGCGGAGTTGCGAGTAGTCCGGACTGGACACAAACAGCATGGGTTCGCCTTGCTTCACGTGCTGCCCCGGAACCACCACCACTCTGCTGACCGGCCCGCTTACCTGAGTGATGACTGGCGTCGTGCGAAAACCGTTGTAGGCAACCGTGCCAGTAAGGCGAAGGATCCGAGTCAGGGTTGTCGGTTGCACCGTCAGGACCTGGATATGCGCCATTTGCCCGGGTGGAATCGTGAACAACTCGGCGTCATTTGATTTTCTCGCGACGTTGGTGGGTTGACCCGAGCCTTCGCAGCCAGCCCATATGAGCATGGTCGGGGTGATGGTGGCGATCGTGATCCATACAAGCCAATGGTATTTCTGCGTGCGCCCGTTCATGGCAGGTTCCTCGTTCCCATGGCCTGCTTTAACTGTTCCAGTGCAGTCATATACGAACCCAATGCCTGCCGATACGCCAGTTGAGTAGACCGATAGCTGCGCTCGGCGTCAAGAAAGTCGAGCAGGCTGGCGGCGCCTCGCTTGTAAGCATACTCGCTGATATCGCGGGAATCCTGAGCTTGTTTGAGGTACCCGGATGTGTAAAGTTGCACGACTTCCTCATTGCTCCTGACTGCCTCGTAGGCATTGGCCACATCCGAGAGCACCGTTTCGCTGGCCGACAGCTCTTGCTCCTTAGCCTGGGTCAGCGCGTAATTGGTGCGTGCGATTTCGCCTTGATTGCGATTGAAGATCGGCAACTCAAAATTGGCGAAGATCGAAGCAGTGTTCTCCCCGGAAACATGGGTGAAGTCATAGGTGCCATTTACGTCTACCTTGGCGTTTGCTTTGGCCAGGAGGTATTGGCTCTGGGCGGCGGTGATTCCCAACTCTGCGGCGCGAAAGTCGGGGCGCTCGCGCAACGCCCGCGCCTGCAAATCCTCGACCTTGGCCTGAAGGGGTTGATACGCCAGATCGCCAATCACGTCGAAGTCGGCCGGCACGGTGTCGTACCCCAGCATTCCACGCAAGCCGGTAAGCGCCTGCACTTTCGCCAGGCGAGCCGACGATACATCGGTTTGAAACTGCAGTAGCTGGAGCTTGATCTTGAGATAGTCGCCCTCGCCGATATAGCCCGCCTTAAATTGCAGTTGGCTGATGTCGACGGTCTGCTGAAAGCCTTTCAGATCCTCAAGCGCGAACTGGAGAGTCGATTCCGCCAGCAAAACGCTGACGAACTGCTGGCCCACATTAAACGCCAGTGTGCGTTCGGCATCCGTAACCTGGGCGCGGGTGACCGCCGTCTGATCGCGAGCTGCCTGCAGCCGACGCTGCCGCTTGTGCCCGCGTTCGAACAGGTAACCAATCCCAATATCAAATTGCTGGGTCTGGTCCAGATTTGTCCCGGAAAAATCCTGCGGACTGAAAAATGGGATGAACTGGGTGTCTACGCCCAATGTTGGATTGGGGCGCAGATTAGCCGTGATCTCCTGTGCCTGATTCTGCAGAATCAGGGTTCGGTTGGCTTTCAGCGAATGGTTATGCGCCAGCGCCAAATCAATGGCCTGATCGAGACTGATAAGCGTCGTATTTTGCCCGGCGGCCGTTCCGCCTGCCAGCAGGAAAAGCGCCACTGCTGAGGCGAGAATCCCAAAGAACCGTGAACGCATAAGAGTCTAATCTGGTTATGCTGAACCTGGGTGCGACGAAACGGTTGACACTCCGCCAAGTCTTCGATCATCCCAAGCTCCTGCGCCTTTACCGCCCTCCTCGCTGTGGAAAGCCGACCCGCCCCGGGAGGCCATTGTAAATCGGGAGCGGCATCCAAAGTCGATAAAGAATTAGATGCAGGCTGAGGCCAACCAGAAAGCGGCATCGGACCGTTTTTGCCCCCTATTCAGGCGCCAACGCCGGGCGCCAGATGAGAGTTTCGGATTCGGTCGGGCTGGGTACGGATGGACGCCGTGAACGGGTTCGTAAGATTCCCGAACTTTTTTAACTGTGTTTGCGCTGATACAGCGTCTGCCGCGATACACACCGCAACCTGCGCGCTTTATGACGAAACTCCCGCAAACTGGCTCGGGTTTCGAGTTGGTCCATGCCGTGCTTTCTGATTTGCAACGCCGGGTTCGCGGTTTATAGTTCACTGTCCCGGCGAGAGGTGCCATGAAGCAGTCTTCCCTCGTATCCGTGCGTGTGGCAGTTGTGGTTGGCGTGACCGTCGCGGTCGGGTTGGGATCGCTGGTCGTATGGCATAGTTCGCGTGCGATGCGGACCGCTGCCGAGGATATCCGTGCCGAGCACGAGTTCCGCTTCTGGGTACGACCGCTAGCATCCACGCTCAACACCGGATTCGAGGCCGTCAGCTCTCCCGCGGTTTTTCTACAGGCTGCACGTTTTCAGGATCATCTTTATCTCGCAGGACCTGCTGGGCTGCAGGAGTATACGCCCGATGGCTCTCTGCTCCATCAATATGCGGTTGGCAGCGAACTTCCCGGATCGCCCTTGATTGCGCTGGCTCCGGCGGTCCTGTCGGACTCGCGGGAACCAGAGCTGATTGTCGCGACCGCCAACGACGGAGTCCTGGCCTTCAACGGCCACTCGTTCCGCCAGATCCTGCCAGCCAGCGCCGATGCCCGCACCATCACCGCAATCCTACCCGTTGCTTCAGGACATCTCCTGATCGGAACCAAGAAGCGTGGCGTCTTGGTCTACGACGGAAAGCAGATTACCGTCCTCCATCCCACGCTTGATGCCGTCTATGTGACCGCTCTCGTCGGGAGCGAATCCGATTTGTGGGTGGCTACCCTGAATCGGGGCGTACTGCATTTTCACGCCGGCGAAACCGACAGTTTTGCTGAGGACCAGGGGTTACCTGATCCCCAGGTGTTGTCGCTTGCGATCTCTGGCGGTACTACCTACGCCGGCACAGCAACCGGCGTCGCTGTCTTCAGCGGCGGACGCTTCTCTCGCGTGCTGGCTCCGGGAGTGCTGGCCACCGCGCTGCTGGCCATGCCGACGCAGCTCTACGTGGGTTCCGAGGATCAGGGAGTGATCGTGATTCCCCTGGAAGGCCGCCGCCCGAATCCGAATTTGGGACCGAACGCCGAACTGGCGGAGGTGAGCCAACTCTTCACT
>Ga0209890_10000336_pt1 | contig 21618 bp, 23 predicted proteins | sample OrgsoiDNA2013049_FD_185799 | JGI IMG/M metagenome (GOLD analysis project Ga0209890, IMG submission 185799) | Permafrost soil microbial communities from the Arctic, to analyse light accelerated degradation of dissolved organic matter (DOM) -... | ecosystem: Environmental > Terrestrial > Soil >...
CGACTTCCGACACGAGAGTGGCGGCGCTCAGGCGTTCGGCGAGCGGCGGGCAGAGGGCTATGGTGTCGAGGAAAAATTCGCGCAACCTTGTGCTGCGAGATTTCATGTAGTACGGCCACACGACGGCGCCGATGCTGGTCGCGCCGTCCGCCAGCGGGATGAACCAAAACCAACCGTGGTCGAACCAATAAATGATCACGTTGCCTTCGCGCTTGCCGCACTCGCGCCGCGCCCCCGCGAAATGCGCGTACAGCGCTGCGCTATTGTGTTTCTTGCTGCGGCGCTTGGCTTGCAGGCGATTGGCGAGAAAGGTATCGCGGCCCGAGGCATCGACGACGTAATCCGCCGTCCACGACTCGCTGTGTCCGTCGTCGCAGTCGGCGTGCACGTGCGCGCGCTGCACGCCTTCGCGCGCCCCCCGCGTGAGGAAATCCACGTCGCGGACGCGGCAGCCTTCGATGACCTGGGCCCCCAGCTCTGCCGCTCGCCTGATCAGTATTTCGTCGAATTCGGAGCGCCTGACCTGGTAGGACATGGCCAGAGATTTGTCCCAGCTTCGTGCAAACAGGAATTCCTGCCGCCGTTCATCGCGATCCGAGACAAACTCGGCGCCCCATTTTTCGAGGCCAATGGCGCGCACCTGGGCAGCGACGCCCAAACGCTGCATGATGGGTAGATTGGCAGGCAACAGCGATTCGCCGATATGGAAGCGGGGATGCCGGGATTTCTCCAGCAAGACGACGCGGTAGCCCTTTTCCGCGAGCAGGCCCGCGGCGGTCGACCCGCCCGGACCGCCGCCGATCACCAATACATCGCAGTGGGCCGATGGCGCGCCGGGTGCGTCGGTTTGCGAGATCGGCTCGGGCATACTGAATTGGCCTCAACCTGATTCAACGTCTGTAAGATAGTACGCCATGCACATCTTGATTGTTGAAGATGACGAGGTTGCACGCGACTACCTGGCCAAGGCGCTGCGCGAGGTAGGACACTCGGTCGATGTCGCCGGGAATGGGCTCGAGGGGCTGCACCTGGCGTCATCGATTGCCGTCGATCTCGCAATCGTCGATCGCATGCTGCCGAAGCTGGATGGGCTCGCCCTGGTGCAATCGCTGCGCGCCACGGGGCGCAAGATGCCGGTGCTCATATTGAGCGCACTCGGCGACGTCGATGATCGCATCACCGGACTTCGCGCCGGCGGCGACGATTACCTGACCAAGCCGTATCACATGTCGGAATTGCTGGCGCGCATCGATGCGCTGGCCAGACGCGGCGAGAACGGCAGCGCGGAAGCGAGCACCAAACTGAAATTGGCGGATCTGGAGCTCGACCGAATGACGCGCCGGGTTGTGCGCAACGGCAAGAAAATCGAACTCACGGCGCGCGAATTTCAGTTGCTGGAGTTCATGATGCGCCACAGCGGGCAAGTGGTGACGCGCACCATGCTGCTCGAGGGCGTGTGGGACTATCATTTCGACCCGCAGACCAATGTGATCGACGTGCACATCAGCCGCTTACGGCAGGCGATCGACAAGGATTTCGACAAACCCCTGTTGCACACGGTGCGCGGAGCCGGGTACAGCTTGCGCGAAGACGAATAAGCGGCCCACCGTGGGACCCGATCAGCGGTTTCTCGGCGTACTCGATACCTCGCCCTTCCGTATCGCCATTGTCTACTCGATCGCATTCGCGTGCGGAGCCGCCGCGCTGCTGGGCGCCGTCGATTTTGCCGTCTCGCGGGTGGTCGACGGCAGCACCGATAATTTGATCGAAGCCGAAGTGCAGGGTTTGCGCGAGCAAATGGCGGTCCTGTCGCGCAGTGATTTCATCGAGTTGATCGAGCAGCGCTCGCAAGATCAGGACGTGCGCGGCGCGGTGTACTTGATGGTCGATCCGCAGCTGCGTCCCGTCGCGGGCAACGTGCCGGCATGGCCCAAGATCGATCCGGGCGCGGGTAAATGGTTCCTATTCAAGGTATCCGTGCCGTTCGGCGATGAAACGCGGGAGCACGAGATGCGTGCGCAGCATTTCAAGTTGCCGAGCGGCTATCAAATGTTGGTGGGTCATGACGTGCAGGAGCGGCAGGACGTCAAGAGCTTGATGATGCGCGGTCTGATCGTTGCAGTGGTGATGACTTTGCTGCTGGGCCTCGGCGGCGGCTTTTGGATGGGCCGGCGAATCCTGGCGCAGGCGGGGGCAATCTCGGCGGTGGCGACCCAGATCATGCGCGGCGACTTGTCGCAGCGGCTGCCGGTCCGCGATGCGGACGACGAGATCAATACATTGGCCCGCGAAATCAACACCATGCTCGGTAAGATCGAGCAGCTCACGCTCGGCATGCGCACCGTGCTCGACAGCGCCGCCCACGATTTGCGCACGCCTCTCAATCGCCTGCAGGCCACGGCCGAGGGAGCGATTACCCAGCTTGTGCCCGGCTCGCCCGAGCGGCGCGTTCTAGAGCGGGTCACCACCGAGGTCGATCAGATGCGCAGCACTTTGGACGCGCTGCTTCGCATTGCACTCGCCGAAACCGGCACCGTGGCGCGCGAACCGGTCGACCTGTCGGAATTGGTGGCGAGCGTGGTCGAATTGTACGCTCCGGTCAGCGAAGAACGCGGCATCGAATTGCAGAGCTCGGTCGCGGCGGGCGCACAGGTTTTGGGGAGCCGGCAGCTTCTGGCCCAAGCGCTGGCGAATTTGCTGGACAATGCCATCAAGTTCACGCCCGACGGCGGCCACATCCGCGTGCTGCTGCGCGGCTCCTCCGGCGAACCGGAAGTGATCGTCGAAGACGATGGGCCGGGTATCCCGGCCGACAAGCGCGAGATCGTCCTGGGCCGGCGCGTCCGCTTGGACGAGGCGCGCAAATTTCCGGGTTCGGGGCTTGGGCTATCGCTCGTGGCGGCGGTCACCAAATTACACGGCGCGCGCCTGATGCTCGATGATGCCGGGCCGGGCCTCAGGGTGTCACTGAAGTTTTGAGAGCGCAGCGGCGCACGGTTGGTTGCTCCGCGGAAGCGTCAATTAATCGGCGGCCGGCCGCGAGGGGAAGGAGGAGAGGATGGATCATGCGGTCTAAACCTCTGAATTTTATTACATAAATCAATAGGGAGTCTCTGGCATGGAACTTGCTTGATTCCTCGTTGCGGCATGTGACCGCGCAGGAATAACCATGGCAGATGCAGCCGACGATTCTCCTCCTCCGCCTCCCCCGCCGAAATCCGGCGGACTTTTGGGAACCCTTATCAACGGCTTCGGCATCTTCATGCTGACCCTGGTCGCCGTGGTGGTGGGTGGCATCATCAACGCGAAACTGCACCCGCTCCCCGATCTGCAATTGGACAAGGACGGCAAGATCAAGGCGATCGTCCCCGTGGCTTCCGCCGCCCACGGCGAGGAGGGTGGCGCCGGCAAGCCTGCGGTTTATTACGCCATCGACCCGCCTCTGGTGGTCAATTTCGAAGATGGCTCCGTGGTGCGCTTCCTACAAATAACCATGGAAGTCATGGCCCACGATCAAAAGGTCATCGACAGCGTGCAGAAAAACATTCCGTTGATTCGCAACAATCTGCTGCTGCTCATGAGCAATCGCAACTATCAAACGATGATGTCGCGCGACGGCAAGGAAAAGCTGCGGCAGGAAGCGCTCACCGAAATACGCGCGGTGCAGAAGAAAGAACGGGATCCCGACGTGGACGACCTGCTGTTCACAACCTTCGTGGTGCAGTAATGGCCAAGGCCGCGCCCCCCGCCGCCACCATCTCCGAAGAAGAGGTGTCGGCGTTACTCGATAAAAATGCCGCCGATGGACCCCGGCCCTATGATTTCACGGCGCAGCGCATCAATCGCACGCAATTGCCGCTGTTGGAGGTGGTCAGCAAAAGCTTCGCCGAACGCGCCGGCGCATCGCTATCCGCTCTGCTGGGCCGCGAGGCAACCATGCAGTTCGATTCACTGGAAACTGCGAAGAGCGCTGACCTTCAGGCGGCGTTGCCGGTTCCTGCGAGTCTCGCGGTGGTCCGTCTCAAACCTCTGCCTGGCTTTGCCTTCATCAGTGTCGAAGCGGCCTTGCTGTTGACGTTGCTGGACGGCTTCTTCGGCGGATCCGGCCGAGCCACCACCGATCCCCAAGCAGCCATCGCTCCGGCCGCGCAGCGTTTTCTCGCAATGATGGTGCGCAGTTTCGCCGCCGACTTGGCGGCCGCGTGGGCTGCGGTGACGCCGGTGGAGCTCGAACTCGTGAAGCAGGAAACCAACCCCCGCTTGGTGCAGTTGGGTGCCCCCAATGAGGCGTTGCTGGTCGTCAAATACACCGTGGAATTCGGTTCACGCAGCGGCAAGATCGAATGGTTGCTGCCCGAAGCCTTGCTCGCGCCCATTCGCGAGGCGCTCGCCGCGGACGGCGGTCAAACGGCGCTGCGCAGGCAGGAAGCCTGGGCGCCCGTTCTCACCACGGCATTGCAGGACGCCGAGCTCGATACCCGCGCGATTCTCGCGGAGGCGCAAATCAGCCTGCGCGAATTGGTGCGCCTGTCGCCCGGCGACATCATCCCCATTGATGCGCCGCAGCAGGTCACCTTGCTCGCGGGCGATGTACGGCTGTATCGCGGCAGTTTCGGCGTGTCGCATGGGCGCAATGCACTCAAAATTCTGTCAGGAGCCTCCACATGAGCACGCCCGATCCGAAAAACGCCGCCATCGCCCGTGCGCAATTCGGCGACTTGAGTCCCAGCGCCGCCGGCGCCGGCGGCCAGGAAATGAACCTGAATCTGATCCTCGACGTTGCGGTCACGCTGGCGCTCGAAGTCGGTCGCGCGCGGATGTCCGTGCGCGACTTGCTGCAGCTGGCGCCCGGCGCGGTCGTCGAACTCGATCGTCTCGCCGGTGAACCCCTCGACGTGCTGGTGAACGGGGTTCGCGTTGCGCGCGGCGAAGTGGTGGTGGTCAATGAGAAATTCGGCATCCGCTTGACGGAAGTCGTGAGCGCAACGGAAAGAATGGAACACGCCCGATGACCGGGATGGCGCAACCCGCCTCGCCGCTGTCCGTGGGCAGCTTGACGCAGCTCACGTTGAGCTTGATCGCCATCGTCGCGCTGATTTTGGCCATCAGCTGGGCGCTGAAGCGGCTCAAGATGTCGGGGCCTCGCGGCTCGGGGGACATTTCCGTCCTCGACGAACTCAGCGTGGGCCCGAGAGATCGCATCGTGTTGATTCGCGTCGGCGAATCACAAGTGCTGGTCGGGGTGAGCGCTTCCGGCCTCGTGCCGCTGACGCCGCTCGCGGTGCCGATCGTGCTCAAGGGCGGCACCCCCGCGCCGGCGTTCGCGGAGCGCATGCGGGACCTGATGAAGCGGCCGGGCGGCTCTACGTGAAGTCGTTCTCGTGAATCGGCCGGCGCATCGCCGCTTGGCGGCGGCGGCGGCGCTCCTCACGCTGCTGGCGCTGCTGCCTCTGGATGCGGCATATGCGCAGGGCGCGCTGCCGGCCATCGCGATAAAAACGGCTGCCGACGGCGCGCAGACCTACTCGCTCACCTTCCAGGTGCTGATCCTGATGACGGTGCTGACGCTGCTGCCCGCAATCCTGCTGGCGATGACGGCGTTCACACGCATCATCATCGTCTTGTCGATTCTGCGGCAGGCGCTCGGCATGCCCACGACCCCCTCGAACCAGATACTCACGGGACTGGCACTGTTCATGACTTTTTTCGTCATGAGCGCGGTCATCGAACAGTCGTATGCGAACGGCATCAAACCGTATCTGGACGGTCAATTGGCCGGGGAAGTGGCCCTGGACCGGACGCTGCAGCCGCTCAAGAAATTCATGCTGGCGCAAACTCGCGAAAACGACTTGCAGCTCTTCTCCAGGCTCTCGGGAAAAGCACAGTTTGGCAGCGCGGACGACGTGCCGCTCAGCGTCTTGATCCCGACCTTCATGACCAGCGAGCTGAAAACGGCGTTTCAGATCGGATTCATGGTGTTCATCCCGTTTTTGATCATCGATCTGGTTGTCGCCAGCGTGTTGATGTCGATGGGCATGATGATGCTGTCTCCCTCTCTGGTGTCGCTGCCGTTCAAGATCATGTTGTTCGTGGTGGTGGACGGCTGGACGTTGCTGGTCGGCACGCTGGCCTCGAGCTTTCACCAATGACGCCCGAAAACGTCATGGATTTGGCGCACCACATGCTGATGGTGACCGCGATGATCGCCGCGCCCCTGCTGTTGATTGCGCTCATTGCAGGATTGATCATCGGCATGTTTCAGGCGGCGACGCAAATCAACGAATCCACTTTGAGCTTCATTCCGAAGCTGCTGCTGCTGGTGCTCACCTTGTTCGCGGCCGGCCCCTGGATGCTGCGTGTGCTCACCGATTTCACGCATGATCTGTACACCAGCATTCCTGCAGTTATCGGCTAGGGCACGCGTGCAACCCGTGACTCTCAATGCCGCCGACGTGTCCCAGTGGGTGGGCCGATTGTGGTGGCCCATGCTGCGTGTCGGCGGATTCGTCCTGGCGGCCCCTACGCTGAGCGAGACTGTCATACCCGGTCGGATCAAAATCGTCATGTCGCTGTCGCTGGGGTTCCTGATGGCGCCGTTGGCGCAGATCCCGGCGGCTCTTTCGATCTTTTCCGGCGCGGGCTTGCTTGCGGCCGCGCAGGAGCTGCTGATCGGCGTCGCCATCGGCATGGTGGTGCAGCTGGCCTTCGAAGCGCTGATCTTCGCCGGGCAGACAATCTCCATGACCATGGGTCTCGGCTTTGCGACCTTGGTCGATCCGCAGCGCGGCGCGAATACCACCGTGCTCGGCCAGATGTTCATGATATTCGGCATACTCACTTATCTCGCGATCAACGGGCACCTGGTCCTGCTCGGCGCCCTCGCCGAGAGCTTCCATAGCCTGCCGATCGGCGGCGGCCACATCGACGGAAATTTCCTGCTGTCGGTGGCCGTCTGGGGCGCGCGGGTTTTCCAGTCCGGGCTGCTGATCGCCCTGCCGGCGATGATCGCACTGGTGATCGTCAATTTGGCGCTCGGCGTCGTTACCCGCACGGCGCCGCAGCTCAATCTGTTCGGCATCGGCTTCACCATTACGCTGTTGTGCGGATTTTTCGTGCTGATCGTCGGCCTCGAGGGCATCATGACGAGCATCGGGAACCTCATCAACGGCGCGTTGACGGCGGTTGACGAACTCGTCGGCGCGCCCGCCGCAGGCAGCCGCTGATGGCCGCCGAAGCCGAACAGGGCGGTGAACGCACTGAAGACCCTTCGCAAAAACGCCTGCAAGACGCGCGTGAACGGGGCCAAGTGCCCCGGTCCCGCGAACTGACCACCTTCGCGACCATGACCGGCGGGAGTGCGATGCTGGTTGCGATCGGCAGCTCGATGGCCACGTGCTTGTCGCAGATGTTGCGCCACGGGCTCTCGATCGATCCGCAAAGACTGCGCGATCCGGACGCCATGCTGGGCTCGATGGGCGCGGCTGCCTTAAGCGCTCTCACCGTTCTGCTGCCGGTATTCGGCGCACTGATCGGCGTGATTTTTATGGCCTCGCTGCTGCTGGGGGGCTGGAATTTCAGCATGCAAGCCATGGCGCCGGACTTCACGCGCTTGAATCCGCTTGCCGGCATCAAGCGGCTGTTCGGCCTGCGCGGGGCTTCCGAACTCGGCAAGGCACTATTGAAACTCGCGGTGGTGGGAGGCGTGTGCGCGGCGATCGTTTCGCGGACTTTCCGCGAAGTACTCGCTCTTGCGCATATGGAGCCGCGCTCGGCAATCCGCCACGGCGTCGGGATCGTGAGTTGGTCGTTCGTCTGGCTGTGCGCCTCGCTGGCATTGGTGGCCATGGTCGATGTGCCCTTGCAGCTGTTCCAGTTCAAGCAGTCGCTGCGCATGACGCGCCAAGAGCTGCGTGACGAAGCCAAGGAGTCGGACGGGCGGCCGGAGACGAAGCAGCGCATCCGTCAAATGCAGCAAACGCTGGCGCGCCGGCGCATGATGCACAAAGTGCCCAGTGCCGACGTGGTGATCGTCAACCCCACGCACTTTGCGGTGGCGCTCAAGTACGACCCGAAGAAAATGCGCGCGCCGCGCGTGCTTGCGAAGGGCGTCGACCTGGTTGCGCAGAACATTCGCCGCCTCGCCGAGGAACATCGCGTGCCGGTATTCGAGTCGCCGAAACTGGCACGCGCATTGTACCGGTCGACGGATTTGAACAAAGAAATTCCCGCCGGTCTGTATGCCGCGGTCGCTCAGGTGCTCTCCTATATCTTCCGGGTCCGCAGCTTGAATCCGACCGTTGCCGCCAGGGTTGCGCGCCCGAACCCTGAGGTCGGCGGTGAGTTCGACGACGCATGAACGCGCGCGCCCTTCTAGCCACCTTCGGCGAGTTTGCGCGCAACGGCCTAGGCGTGCCGGTGCTGGTCATGGTGGTCCTCGCCATGATGGTGTTGCCGTTGCCGGCATTCCTGCTGGACGTCTTCTTCACCTTCAACATTTCCCTGTCGATCATGATCTTGCTGGCCGTGATCTACGTACGGCGGGCGCTCGAGTTCGCGACTTTTCCGACCGTGCTGCTCGGCGCCACGCTGCTGCGCCTCGGCCTCAACGTTGCATCGACGCGCATCGTGCTGATCAACGGCCATACCGGATCGCATGCGGCGGGCCACGTCATTGCCGCGTTCGGAGAGTTCGTGGTCGGCGGCAACTACGCCGTGGGAATGGTCGTGTTCACGGTGCTCGTGATCATCAACTTCGTGGTGATCACCAAGGGCGCGGGCCGCATCTCGGAAGTCAGCGCGCGATTTACGTTGGATGCCATGCCCGGCCGGCAGATGGCGATTGACGCCGATTTGAACGCCGGCATCATTACGCAGGCCGAAGCCATCGTGCGGCGCCAGGAGGTTCGCGAGGAAGCCGACTTCTACGGCGCCATGGACGGCGCGAGCAAGTTCGTGCGCGGCGATGCCATCGCCGGAATCCTGGTCGTGTTCATCAACCTGTTCGGCGGCACCATCATCGGCGCGGCCCAACACGGCATGTCGCTCGCCGAAGCGGGCCGCACCTATGCGCTGCTCACGATCGGCGATGGATTGGTTGCGCAGATCCCGGCGCTACTGCTGTCCGTGGCGGTCGCCATCCTGGTCACGCGCGTGTCGCGTCCTCATGACATGAGCCAGCAAATCATGGCGCAGGTGCTGGGTCAGCCCAAGGCGCTCGGAGTCACCAGCGGGATACTGACCCTGCTCGGAATCATTCCGGGCATGCCGAATCTGGTGTTCTTGGGGATGGCGGCGATGTGCGCCGTCGGCGCTTATATTCTGAGCAAGCGCAAGGCGGCCGACAAGGTGGCTGCGGCGGCCCCCTCCGCCGCGGTGAGCGTCCCCGCCGAGCAACGGGAGTTGTCCTGGGATGACGTTGAGGCCGTCGATCTGATCGGTCTCGAAGTGGGGTATCGGCTGATTCCGCTCGTGGATCGAAATCAAGGCGGCGAATTGATGGGACGCATCAAGGGCGTGCGCAAGAAACTGTCCGAGGAACTCGGCTTTCTGGTGCAAGCCGTACACATTCGCGACAATCTCGAACTCGGTCCGAATTCTTACCGCATCACGGTTCTCGGCGCACTGGTCGGCGAGTCCGAGGTATTTCCGGATCGTGAGCTTGCCATCAATCCGGGGCAGGTCTCGGGAACGCTGCCGGGCTCGGCGACCAAGGATCCTGCCTTCGGCCTGGAGGCAATATGGATCGAGAAGACACGGCGCGAGCAAGCGCAGGCCCAGGGCTATACCGTGGTGGACGCCAGCAGCGTCGTCGCCACTCACTTGAGCCATCTATTGCAATCCCACGCGCACGAACTGCTGGGGCACGAGGAAGTGCAGCAATTGCTCAATCGTCTGGGCAAGAGCGCGCCGAAATTGATCGAGGATTTGGTGCCGAAGCTGCTGCCGATGAGCGTGGTCGTCAAGGTGCTGCAGTATCTGCTGTTGGAGCGGGTGCCCATCCGCAATCTGCGCACCATCTGCGAGACGCTCGCAGAACTCGCGCCGAAAACCCAGGATCCGGTGGCTCTGGTGGCTGCGGTTCGCGTCGCCCTGGGCCGCAGCATCGTGCAAAACATCGGCGGCCTGCGCCAGGAGCTGCCGGTCATCACCTTGGATCCGGCGCTCGAGCAAGTGCTCCAGGATTCGATGACATCCGGTACCGATTCATCTCCCGGCTTCGAACCCGGACTCGCCGACAGGATTCAGACGGCGCTGGCCGACAGCACGCGGCGCCAGGAAGCGGCCGGTGAACCCGCAGTGCTGTTGGTGGCGCCGAAAATACGGCCGTGGATTGCGCGCTTGATGCGCCACTCCACACCCTCGCTCGCGGTGCTCGCCTACAACGAAATTCCCGAAAATCGCCGCATCCGTGTGATTGCCGCGGTTGGCAGATGAAATTGCTTGATTCATGGAGGTTGACATGAAGATTAAACGTTACACGGCGGAGAGCATGCGCGCCGCGCTGGCGCTGGTGCGCGCGGAGCAGGGCCCGGACGCCGTCATTCTGTCCAGCCGGCGCAGCGAGGGTGGTATCGAGGTCATCGCCGCGGTGGACTATGACGAGGGCTTGTTTGCCGCGGCGACCCGGCAGCGCACTGCCGACGTGATCCCGCCGGAGGCGTCGGCGCCGGCCATCGTTCCTGCGCCGGCGGCCAACCCCGTGCCGGCTTCCAACCCCTTGCTCGCGGCCAGCCCCGCTCCGGCGCCGACGATTTCGCGAACGCCCGCGGCAGCGCGCACGGCGCCCGCGCCGGTCGCTCCGCCGGACTTCGGCTACGGCGCAATGCAGCGCGAATTGCGCGATCTGCGCCAACTGCTCGAAACTGGGCTCGCCGGCATGACTTGGAACGACCAGCGCCTGCGCGAGCCCTTGAAGGCGCGAGTTTTGGAAGAACTCTCCGCGATGGACATCGCGCCGGACGTGGCCATGGCGCTCGCGGCCCTTGCTCCGCGGTACACCAGCCTGGATAACCCGTCGCACATTCCACTGGCGCTGCTCGTCAGGCACCTGCCCGTCGTCAACGATCTCTCGAGCGTGTGCGGAGGGGTCGTTGTGGTCGTCGGGCCGACGGGCGCCGGCAAGACCACGACCATCGCCAAACTCGCGGCGCGTTGGTGCATGCAACACGGCAGCCAGGATTTGGCGCTGGTCAGCACCGACGCCTATCGAATCGGCGCTCGCGATCAGCTCATGACTTTTGCGCGCATTCTCGATGCGCCGATGCACGCCGCAAGCAGCGGCAAGGATTTGGCGGCCGCGCTGGAAAGGCTCAAATCGAAAAAATTGATACTGATCGACACCGCGGGCATGGGTCCGCGGGACGCCCGGCTTGCCGAGCAGCTTGCGGCGCTGCAATTCGGCGCCGCTCGCGCGCGGGTCTTGTTGGCGCTGCCCGCACAGGGCGAAGGACATGCGCTCGAGGAGATCGTGAAGGCCTTCGCGCCGCTGAAACCGGCGGCCTGCATCCTGACGAAGGTGGACGAGGCTGCGAGTTTGGGCGCGGTGATTTCAACGACATTGCGCCATCGGTTGAAAATAGCCTATGTGTGCAATGGGCAGCGGGTGCCGGATGATTTGCACGCGGCCCACGAGAAACGCATCTGGCTGGTGAGCGCCGCCGAGCAGTTGAAGAATCACGTCCCCCCACGCGACCAAGCCTATCATGCCCGGCATTTCGGGCGAGTACCTGCCCATGCATAACATACGACTATCACGCGAGCGCGCCGAGGCGCTCGAAGAACTAAATTCATCGCGCCCGGTCAAGGTGATCGCCGTCACCGGCGGCAAGGGTGGCGTCGGCAAAACTACGATATCCGCGAATTTGGCCGTGTCGATGGCGGCGCAGGGACGAGATGTCATGTTGCTCGATGCCGACTTGGGATTGGCCAACGTCGATGTGGTACTGGGGCTTCATACCCGATTCCACATGGGGCATGTGATCAAGGGTGAATGCTCGCTGGAGGACGCCATCGTCACCGGCCCGCATGGCCTGCAAATCGTGCCGGCCGCATCCGGCATGAAGCACATGGCGAATCTGTCGGACGCGGAGCACGCCGGGATCATCCGCGCGTTCAGCGATCTCTATCACCGGGTCGAAGTCCTGGTGGTGGATACCGCGGCGGGATTGCAGGACAGCGTCACGACCTTCACTCAGGCGGCGCACCACGTGCTCGTGGTGGTTTGCGACGAGCCCGCCTCCATTACCGACGCCTATGCGCTGATCAAGGTGTTGAGCCGGGAACATGGGGTGCAGCGCTTCCAGATTCTGGCGAACCAGACCCGCCGTTCGGGCGAGGGGTCCGACCTGTTCCAAAAGATCGCGCGAGTATGTGATCGATTTCTCAATGTGACGCTGGAGTTTGCGGGATCCGTACCATTTGACGACTACCTGCGGCGCGCAGTGCAGCGGCAAACCGCCGTGGTCGATGCGTACCCGGCGTCTATTTCATCCCTGGCCCTCAAGAATCTGGCACTGAAGGCCGATAAGTGGTCTGTGCCACAAGGAGCACGAGGTCACCTTGAGTTCTTCGTAGAACGCATGGTGGGGGCCCGGATCGGTCCTTCGACGGTATTGCAATGAGAGCAAGCACACAGTACTTGAATGCACAGAAGCGCGGCGCGAAACCGATTGTGGACGATCACGTCCCGGTCGATCAGGTGCCTCAACAAGAATTGGTGTTGCGACACGCCGATTTGGTCAAACGTATTGCTTACCACCTGGTCAGCCGGATGCCGCCGAACGTGGAAGTCGACGATCTGATCCAATCCGGAATGATAGGTTTGCTCGACGCGGCAAAGCACTATTCCGCCACCAAGGGCGCCAATTTCGAAACCTACGCGGGCATTCGGATTCGCGGCGCCATGCTCGACGAAGTGCGCAAGTCCGACTGGACTCCCCGCTCCGTGCATCGAAATGTGCGCCAGATGGCCGATGTGGTGCGCAAGATCGAAAACGCGAAGGGACAGGATGCGAGTCCCGTCGACATCGCCGAGGGTCTCGGCGTATCCATCGAGGAATATCACAAGCTGGTGCAGGACGCGGCCAGCTGCCGTCTGTTCAGCTTCGATCAGATGGGATCGAGCGAGGATGAATCGAGCCCGGCCGATCACGCCCGGGACGAGCGGCCGGGCCCGTTCGATCACATGGAGGACGCGGGCTTTCGCGAAGCGCTTAGCTCGGCGATCAATCTGTTGCCCGAACGGGAGAAACTTGTGGTGTCGCTGTACTACGACGACGACATGAATTTGCGCGAGATCGGCGAGGTGCTCGAAGTATCCGAGTCGCGAGTCTGCCAGATTCACGGTCAAGCGTTGGTGCGCGTGCGCGCACGGCTCGCGGAGTGGCTGCAGCCGAATTAGTCCATGGATTTCCTAAGCATCATCGGTATCGTACTTGCGCTGATCGCGATCATCGGCGGTGCGATCTTGAAAGGCAGCAGTGCCGGCGCCCTGGTCGGCAGCGCGGCGTTCGTCATCGTCGTCGTGGGGACAATGGCCGCCAGCCTGGTGCAGACGCCGATGCCCACTTTCTTGCGTGCGTGGAAAATCGTTGCGTGGGTATTCAAGCCGCCCGCGATCAATCCTGCCGCCATGATCGAAAAGATCGTGGAGTGGAGCAACATCGCCCGCAAGCAGGGGTTGCTCGGGCTCGAGTCCGCGGTGGAGGCGGAGAAGGATGAATTCCTGAAGAAGGGCCTGCAATCCCTGGTTGACGGCGGCGAGCCGGATGCGATCCGCTCCAGCATGGAAATCGAGTTGGAGACCATGGAGCATTTCGACACGCAGGCGGCCAAGGTCTTCGAAGCCATGGGCGTGTATTCACCGACACTCGGCATCATCGGCGCAGTCATGGGATTGATGGCGGTCATGCAGAACCTGAATGACCCCTCGAAGCTCGGTCACGGTATCGCGGCGGCGTTCATTGCGACCATCTACGGCATCGCGTTCGCCAATCTGTTGTTCCTGCCCATGGGGAACAAGCTCAAATCGGTGATCCACGGCCAATCGCAGGTCCGGACCATGGTGATCGAAGGCATCATCGCCATCGCCCAGGGCGAGAATCCGCGCAATATCGAGTCGAAGCTGCAAGGGTACTTCCACCACTGATAGGACGCCATGGCCCGCAAGAAAAAGCACGAAGAGCATGTGAACTCGGAAGCATGGGCGATTCCCTATGGCGACCTCGTGACCTTGCTGTTTGCCTTGTTCACCGTGATGTACGCCATGTCGTCGGTCAACGAGGGGAAATTTCGCGTGCTCTCCGATTCGATGGTTGCCGCATTCAACGGCCCGCCGAAAAGCATGCAGCCGCTCAACATCGGCGAAAAGGAATCCGGCAAGGGCGGCGACAAGCCGCTGGTCGGAATCTCGCCGACGGTGTTCATTAAAATCAAGGACGGAAAAGAAACGCCGGACGGCAAGGTCGCGCCGCGGGATCCGACCAAGACCGAGGGCAAGAGCTCCGCGGATCTTCCCGGCGCGCTGATTCGCATGCAGCGCCAGGTGCAGGACGCAATGCAGTCGCTGATCGACGCCAAGCTTGTGACGGTGCGCCGCGAGAACATGTGGCTGGAGATAGAGATCAACGCGGACATTTTATTTCCGAGCGGCGCGGGAGAATTCGCGCCGGCCGCTGAACCCCTGCTCGACAAGCTGGCGGAGGTCTTGAAGCCCTTCCCCAATCCGATCCGCGTCGAAGGTCATACCGACGATCGGCCGATCCGCACCACCGCTTTCCCGTCCAACTGGGAGTTGTCCGCGGCCCGTGCCGCCAGTGTCGTGCATCAATTCACGAGGCAGGGGATCGATCCGTTGCGGCTCGAAATCGTCGGTTTCGGAGAATTTCATCCGCGACAGCCCAATGAAACGAGCGACGGGCGCAACGCGAACCGGCGGGTGGTGGTCCTGGTGCTGGAGGAGGTGGCAGCCGGCGCGACGGTGACCGCAAGAGCCACCGATCAAACTCCCGAGAGCGCCGCGCCCGGAGTCGACGTGGCCGACTCGAGCGCTGCCGCGAATCGTCCGTTGGCCCGCGTGCCGCCCGCGGAGCTGGAAAAAACCGTGTTGGTGAAAGAGCCCGTGAAGCCGCCGTCGAACACGCAACCCAAAACCGAATGAGCGAGGTCACGCAATGAGTGAAGTTGACCGCTTGAGCAATTCCGGCCTTTATCCGGCGCTCCCCATCGCGGACAAGCGCCCTTCCAAAGAAGGCTCGCAGGGCCCGCCCCCCGGCGACAAAAAGCCGCCCGACAAGCCCAAGCCGCAAGCGGGCACCGGTCCCGATTCCGCAACTCCACGCCCTCCCAAGTCTCTCATCGATGAGTACGTATAACATGACCATGAATATCAATACGCTTCTTGAACTGGCCGGCGCGGTGCTCGGACTCGGAGGTCTGATCTCGGCTTTGTTCGCGATCCGCGCAGTCCGCGGCTGTCGCGCCCGTTGCCTCATCGTCGAATCAAGTTTGTCGGCGGTGCGCCGCGAATTGGAACTGGTGGGCTCGGTCAGCGTGAAGACCGGGCGCCGGCTCAAGCGTGTCGAGCACGAGTATTCGGGAGTCGCCGATCGCGTAGTTCAGGTTGAACTTCGGGGAGGAGCGCAGTCCATCGATCAGGCGATCGACTCCGCCCGCCGCGGCGCCGATTCCGGCAAGCTCACGCAGCAGTTCGGATTGAGCCGCGGCGAGGCGGATCTGGTGGCGCGGTTGCACGGGCGCAAGAAGAGCGCCTAGGTTCGGCCGCAGGTCACCACGCGCACGACGCCGCACGCGTTTACTGGCGGGTTTGCGTCACTCAAAGGCGGATCACCACTTTACCGAAGTGGGTTCCGCTCTCGAGATGACGGTATGCGGCGAGGGCATCGTCGAAGCCGAATTCGCGATCGACGACGGGTTCCAGCCGATGCGTGGAGATGGCGGTGTTCATGCGTTCAAAATGAGCCCGTGATCCCACGTAGACGCCGTGCAGACTTGCTTGTTTGTGAAGAAGGCCGTACGGGCTGCCAGCCGCGCCGACGCCGGTCAGCACGCCGATCATCCCGACTCGTCCGCCCACTGCGATGGAACCGATCGAGCGAGCCAAAGTGTCGGCGCCGCCGACGTCCAACACGTGATCGACGCCGCGGCCATCGGTTAGTTTCAGAACTTCGCGATCCCACTCCGGCGTCGCCCGGTAGTTGACGCAGCCGGCGGCGCCGAGCGCCTTGGCGCGGGCCAGCTTCGCGTTGCTCGAGGATGTGACCAGCACCCGCGCTCCGGCGAGACGCGCAAACTGCAGGGCGAATAGGGAGACGCCGCCGGTACCCTGCACGAGCACTGTTTCACCGGGAGCGACGTGTCCGATGTCGATGAGCGTGCGCCACGCCGTGACCGCCGCGCACGGCAGGGTCGCTGCGCTCGCCAAGGAGAGATGGGCGGGCACCGCCACGGCGTCCTGCTGGTCGAACAGCGCGAATTCCGCGAGCACACCATCCGCGGGCGGTGCGCCGAGCGCGACCAACGGAGCGTGCGGCGGTTTACCGTCGATCCAGTTCCGGAAGAATGTTCCGGCGACGCGCTCGCCGATCCGAAAGCGGGTGACTGCGGAGCCGGCAGCGACGACCTCGCCTGCGCCATCCGACAAGGGAATGGTGTTGGACGTGACCGCGCCGCGCATGTAGTGACCGCGCGCGATCAGAAGGTCGCGGTAGTTGAGCGACGCGGCTTGAATGCGGACCAGGATTTGCGAGGGCAGCGGAACGGGGTCCGGACGTTCGCAGCGGCGCAAGCCGTCGAGAGTGCTGCTGCCCGCAAGGATTTCATAAGCGCGCATCGAGGCCTCCAGTGAGGAGCGGCGATGATCAACATTCAATCACACCTTATGAGCGTCCGCGAGCGTCGCACTCAAGACATCGTTGCGTCGGCCGCCGCCGCGGCGCGCCGTTTCAGCAGATCATGTTCGCGCTTGTTGCCGGCCAGCGCCGCGGCCGCTTCGAACGAGGCGCGCGCCTCCTGGTAACGTCCAAGCTTGTGGAGCAAGTCGCCTCGGACGCCCGGCAGAAGATGGTAGCTTTTGAGGGCGGGCTCGTGCATAAGGCGGTCAACGATCTCAAGCCCGGCCTCTGGACCCTCGGCCATGCCGATAGCAACCGCGCGGTTGAGCTCGATGATGGGCGAGCGCATGACCGCCGCCAGCTCCGCATAGAAGCCGGCGATGCGCGACCAGTCGGTATCGCCGGCCGTCCCCGCCTCGGCGTGGCAGGCGATAATAGCCGCCTGCAGGGCATAAGAGCCTCCCGCTCCGCCGAGCTCGCGCGCTCTCCCGAGCGCCTGCATTCCGCGGCGGATCTGGATCTGGTCCCAGAGTGCGCGGTTCTGATCCAACATGAGGATCGGCTCGCCCGCCGCATCGGTACGCGCAGCGGTGCGCGAGGCATTCAGTTCCATCAATGCGAGAAGTCCAAGGGCTTCTGGCTCGTGCGGCGCGATGGAGGTGAGTACGCGACCCATGCGGAGCGCTTCATTGCAGAGCTGGGGGCGCAGCCAATCCTGTCCGCGCGCCGCGGTGTAGCCCTCATTGAAAATGAGGTAGACGACCTCTAACACCGAGGAGAGCCGCTCGGAGAGTTCATGACCGCGCGGCGTCTCATAGGCCAGGCCCGATTCGGCAAGGGTCCGCTTCGCGCGAACGATGCGCTGTGCGATCGTCGCCTCTGGCAGCAAAAAGGCCCTGGCGATCTCTTCGGTCGTCAGGCCGCAGATCATTCGCAATGCCAGGGCCGCGCGAGCGTCACGCGACAGCCGTGGGTGACACGCGGTGAAAATGAGCCGCAGCAGCTCATCACCTATGTCATCGTCCAGGGCGGAATCCGGCATGGCCTGCTGCTCCTCTTCCATGTCCCAGGCGATCAGCCGGTGTTTGCGCTCGAGCATTCGGCCGCGGCGCAAATGATCCAGGGCCCGGTGCTTGGCGGTCGCCATCAGCCACGCGCCGGGCTTTTCCGGAACGCCTGTCGCCGGCCACCGCTCGAGCGCGGCCAACAGGGCTTCCTGCGTCAAATCCTCGGCCAGCGGCACATCGCGCAGCAGCCTTGCCAAGCTGGTGATAAGCCGGGGCTGCTCGATGCGCCAGACGGCCAGGATCGCGCGATGAGCGTCGGCGGCCGTCATAGATGACGGCCTAGACTGGAGAACCCGCGCCTCAAGGGCCCCCTGGGGCGAACGCGCGGAGCTCGCACGTTCCTTCCCAGCCCGGAAGGTAATCCTTGTGAAGCTGCATGAACTCGACCGCCGCCGCCACGGCCTCTTCCTTGTTGTGGAGCTCGAAGACAGCGTAGCCGCCAATGACTTCCTTGGCTTCGACGAACGGACCATCGAGAACGCTGAGCTGCCCATCAATTATTAGCACCTGCGCGCCCTCGGCAATCGGCATCAGCCCACCATTGTCCAGCATACGTCCGGCCCTGATCTCCCGGTTGGCGAGTTTGTGCATCGCCTCCAGGAGCGCCGGGGTCGGAGCTACAGAGTGATCGGATTTAACGATGAACATGAATTTCATTTGAGTCCTCTTTCAGGCGAGCCGCGGGCGACCATCGCCGCAGAACTGTCTCGCTAATTAAGTCGACGAATCAGACCCCGGCAGATCGACATCCGCTTTAGATAAAATCGCCCGCGGCGTCATCGCAACCCGCGGTTAGGTGCCCGCAATCTCACCAGACGCGGCAGGGGTCCTGTTTCACCATGGGCTGGTTCACCGGGCAGGCGAACGCATGCTCGAACTCCGGCATGTTCACCACCAGTCCGTTGACCCGGAAGCGACCCGGCGAGTGGGGGTCGGTCTTCGCGTGCAGCCGAAGGTTCTCGGGACGGTCATTCTCGCAGGCCCACTGCGCGTAGCCGACAAAGAATCGCTGCTCCGCTGTCATTCCGTCACGTTCTTTGAGCGACTGGCCGGCGGTCTGCGCAGCCCAAGCCATATGCGCCAAGATTAGGCCGCCGAGATCCGCGACGTCCTCGCCGAGCGTCAGTCGACTATTGATGTGTATGTCGTCGACGACTACGTACTGCGCGTACTGATCAACGATGCACTGGGTCCGTTTGGTGAACTCCTTTGCGTCGGCGTCGCTCCACCAGTCCTTCAGGTTTCCGGCGGCGTCAAATTGTCGGCCCTCGTCGTCAAACCCATGAGTTAGCTCGTGGCCGATTGTACCGCCCGTGTTGCCGTAGTTCGGGGCGTCGTCGAGCGCGGGGTCGTAGAGTGGCGGCTGCAACACTCCTGCCGGAAAATTGATGTCGTTCATCTGTGGGTCGTAATAGGCGTTTACTGTCTGCGGCGTCATGCCCCATTCGGCCCGATCCAATGGCTTGCCGATTTTCGCCAACTGGCGGCGCGATTCGAACTCCATGGCGCGAACGGCATTTCCATAGAAGTCATCACGGCGGACAACGATTGCGCTGTAGTCGCGCCAGCGGTCCGGGTAGCCGATCTTGTTCACGATGGACTCGAGTTTCGCGAGCGCCTGACGCTTGGTCGAATCGCTCATCCACGCCAGACTCTCGATATCCGCCCGCATGGCCTGCTCGATTTGCGCGGTCATTTTGACCGTCGAAGCCTTGAGATCCGGTCCGAAGGCGCGCGCAACGAACTCCCGCCCAAGCGCCTCACCGAGTTGCACATCTACCAGGGTGACGCAGCGTTTCCAGCGAGGCTTCTGTGAGGGCACTCCTCGCAGCGTATGTTCGAAGAAAGCGAATCGCTCGTCCTCAAATGCGCTCGAGAGGTAGGGAGCGGCGCTGTGCGTCGCCTGCCATCGGAGGTAGGTCTTAAGGTCGGCAACGCTGCTTGCGGCCAGCAGCCGGTTGAGTGCCGCATAGAACTTCGGTTCCGTCACGTTCATCGTCGCGACGTGGCTCAACCCCAGAACCTCGAGATAAGACGCCCAGTTGAATTGTGGCGTCAAGCGCTGCAGGGCGGCCCTGTCGAGTTTGTGAAACAGCTTGTAAGGGTCGCGGCGCTCAACGCGGGTAAGCGAAGCCCGCGCCAGCTCTGTCTCGAGGCGCAACACGGTGGCGGCATGGCGCGCCGCCAATGCCGGAGGGTCGCCGAGCAGGGCAAATGTTCGCGTCACGTGCCCACGGTATTGCAGGCGGATTTGAACAGCGCGGGCATCCGCGTCGGTGTAGTAGTCACGGTCGGGCATGCCGAGGCCGCCCGCAGACGCGAACGCGATCACCTGCTCAGAATCCGCGAAGTCCTGGCTGGAGTCGAATTTGAACAAAAAACCACTGCTGCCTGTCTGCAAATGCAGCATTGCGAGCAACCCCGGCAGGTCACGCTTAGTGTGTAGGCCGCCAATACGCGTGAGCATCGGTGCCAGAGGCCCAACACCCTGCCGCTCAACGGCAGACTCATTCATGCATGCCGCAAAATAATCGCCGATTTTCTGTTGGCTTTCGGAACGGCCATCCGTCGTGCGCGACAGGCTGTCGAGAATGCCCCAGAGGAACTGCTGATTGTCCTGGTAGAGCTTCCCGTAAACGCTCCAACTGGCCTGGTCGGACGGAATCGGGTTATGCATCATCCAGCCGCCGCACGCGTACTGATAAAAATCAACGCACGCATTGGCCTCCCTATCCATTGACGTAACGTCCAGACCCGGCACGTAGGGAAGCTCAGCGAGCGGCTTATCTGCAAGGGCGACCAGCGACGCACCGGGCGCCGGCGCGGAGTCAGCAGACTCAGCGCTGATCGATACGGCGAGAAGCGCGCCGGCTAACCAGTAGCGGATGGCAATTAGTGAGCGCATCGAATTGCCGGCAACCATAACATGCGCGAGGTGATTCTAGAAATGGGCTTGACTCGCATTCTGACGGGGGTGCCGGTCGAGAAGGCCGCGAATCGCGCCGCGCGACTGTCGGTTGGGGCGGTAGACTATACCAGTGCGTAAATTGGTTTCTGCCAACGACCTTCGCGACTACGAACATCTCGCGGAGCACTACATGGAAGGCGTCGACTTTGCCGTGCACGTCACGACTCGCGAGCGTTCCGGGGTAGCCGTCCTCGCGCCGCACGGCGGGCGCATCGAAGGCCGCACGTCGGAGATCGCGCGTCTGATCGCCGGCGACGAGCATCGGCTCTACTTGTTCGAAGGCTTGAGGACGACCGGCGATAATTTCGACTGCCTCCACCTTGCCAGCAATCGCTTCGACGAGCCGCGCGCCCTCGATCTCATCGCCGGCTGCGATACGGTGCTCGCCGTGCATGGATACGCCGCGTCCGGACCCGACGTGTTGCTTGGGGGCTTGAATGAGGAGCTCAAGCGTGAGATCGCGCAAGCCCTGGCGGAGACGGGATTCTCTTGCCTGGCCGACGGGCATCGTTTCCCGGGGCGAGATCCCCGCAATATCTGCAATCGCGGCCGTTCAGGCGAGGGCGTGCAGATTGAATTGAGCGAGGATCTGCGTAAGGCGGGCGACTGGTCGCTGCTCGCCGCCGCGGTGCGCAACTTACTGCAAGATCTCGATTAAACGAAAGACCTGCAAGAAGGCCGGGAGTGGGAACGGATTCGCATCACTTTCGCCCGGGCGCGCGAACCAGGGGAT
>Ga0209890_10000337_pt1 | contig 21604 bp, 18 predicted proteins | sample OrgsoiDNA2013049_FD_185799 | JGI IMG/M metagenome (GOLD analysis project Ga0209890, IMG submission 185799) | Permafrost soil microbial communities from the Arctic, to analyse light accelerated degradation of dissolved organic matter (DOM) -... | ecosystem: Environmental > Terrestrial > Soil >...
CGCCGCCGCGCCTCTACCGAAAGAAGCGTCCCTTCGCCGCGTGAAGGGCGCCGTCTGGGTCACGCGCAAAGGAGTCCACGTCGATCGGATCGCCAGCGCCTGGCTCATCAAGCGGTTCATCGACCACGAGGCGAAGCTGAAGTTCGTTCCGCCGAAGGGCTACTCGCCTGAGAACGGCGAGCTTCGCTTCGACATGTTCGAGGCCGAGTACACGCACGAGGGTGACAGCTGCACCTTCGAGGTGCTTGCGCGGCGCTTTCAGATCTCGGACCCGGCGGTCTCGGCGATCGCGGAGGTGATCCACGACATCGACGTCCACGACGGGAGGTTCGGGCGGGAAGAGACCGCGGGCGTCGAGCGCCTCATCGACGGAATCGCGCTGACCCAACCTGACGACGAGGCGCGCATCGCGCTCGGCTCACAACTGTTCGACGCCCTGTACGAGGCCTGGAGGAGGAAGAAATCATGACGACCACACCATCTCCAGCGACCGACGCCACCGGCGCGACCGGGACGGGGTCCGGCACCCTGCGCGACGTTCTGCGGTACTTCCTCTATCTGGGGACGTTCGGCTTCGGTGGGCCGATCGCGCTCGCGGGCTACATGCAGCGCGATCTGGTCGAGAAGCGCGGCTGGATCACGAAGAAGGACTACGTGGACGGGCTAGCGCTGGCGCAGCTCGCTCCGGGGCCGCTCGCCGCGCAGCTCGCGATCTACCTCGGCTGGGTCAAAGGCCGCGTGCTCGGCGCCACCGCAGTCGCCGCGGCCTTCATTCTGCCTTCCTTCGTGATGGTACTTCTTCTCTCGGGTCTCTATGTCCGCTTCGGTGGACTCCCTTGGATGCAGAGCGTGTTCTACGGCGTCGGCGCGGCCGTCATCGCGATCATCGGCCGCAGCGCGCTCAAGCTGGTCAAGCTGACACTGGCCCGGGATCGGCTGCTGTGGGTCCTCTTCGCCGCGAGCGCGTTGGCGACGGCTTGGACGGAGTCCGAGATCATCTGGCTGTTCCTCGGCAGTGGCCTGGTGACGCTGTTCGTCCGCTTCCCGCCCAAGGGGAAGCTGGGCTCGGCCAGCTCGGCCGGTGCTTGGCTCCCCATCGCCGGCATGAACCTGTCGCTGGCGGCAGCGGTGATGCCGTCGGTGCCGACGTGGCCATTGCTCGGCCGGATCGCTCTCTACTTCGCGGAAGCGGGCTCGTTCGTGTTCGGCAGCGGGCTGGCCATCGTCCCGTTTATGCACGGCGGCGTCGTGAACCAGTTTCACTGGCTCACCGAGCGTCAGTTCCTGGACGCCGTCGCGATTGCGATGATCACGCCCGGGCCCGTCGTCATCACCGTCGCCTTCATCGGCTACCTCATCGCGGGCCCGCTCGGCGCGTCGGCCGCATCCGTCGGCGTGTTCCTCCCATGCTACCTGTTCGTGGTCATTCCTGCGCCCTACTTCCGGCGCTTCGCCGACAACCCGCGCGTCAAAGCCTTTGTCGACGGCGTGACCGCCGCCGCAACCGGCGCGATCGCCGGCGCGGCGTTCGTGCTTGGCCGTCGGGCGCTGACGGACGTAGGCGCCGTACTGATCGCGCTTGCGACCTGGTTCCTGTTCAGCCGCGTGAAGAAGCTTCCTGAGCCGCTGGTCATCGTGGTGGCCGGAGTGGTCGGCTTGATGGTGCATCGGCCATGACCACAGGAGGACACAGATGAAACGTTCACTAGCGATGTTCTCGGGAGTGCTTCTACTCGGTCTCGCGACGGTCTCGAACGCCCAAGCGCCGGGAGCCACGAGTTGGCCGTGGACGCGAAGGGGGACCACTTCCAGGTGTTCTTCGACGGAAAGAAGATCATCGACGCTCAAGACGCGACGTTCGCGGACGCAGGCAAGTACGGCCTGTGGACGAAAGCTGACTCGGTCATCTACTTCGACGATCTCACGGCCACGGCGAAGTGAGCGAGGGAACGGAACGATCAATAAATGGAGAGAACACTCCGCGAGCGCCAAGTCAGCGTTCTTCCATGACGCGCAAGACAGCGTGGCCTCGCAGGTTCTCGAGCGGGAAATAGACGAGGTGTGACTGCGGATCCACGGCGACGGTGTGAGCGTTGGGGCCGACGAATTGTTCGCCGACATTCGTGAGGTGCCGATCCGGGGCCACGTCGAACACCGCGATCCTTCCCGTGCTGGAGGAAACGTACAAGCGCCGACGGCCCGGGTCGAACGCCAACACGTCCGCCTGAGGAGGAATCGGCTGAATGGAGGACTGTCGCCTCGACTTGAGGTCGAACGTCAAAAGCTTGGGGCCGGTCTCACCCCCGCAGGCCGCGAAGGCCAGCTGCAGATCGGCCGCGATCAACATACCGTGACAGGTTCGTACGCCCTGCAATGGATGCCGCGCGACGACCCTCAGCCCGGCTGGATCGATCTCGACGAGCACCGCCGACTTGTGGACGGTGACGAAGACGTGCCCTGAAACCGGATCGTACTGCGCATTCCCGGCACCTCCGCCGATGTCGATACCCGGAAGCGCCTTCTCGCCGCTCGCGTCAACCACGGCGATGCCCAGGCCAACATTGTTCGATACGAACACCCGGCTCGTCCGCGGATCGAACGCGAGGCCGTTCGGATACTCGCCCGCGGGCACGCGGGCGCGAACGGTGAGGGTCCGATCGTCGATGATGGCCAGCTGCTTGTCGCCCGTGACGGTGGCGAACACCAGGTGACGCTCGGGAGCGGCGACCACGCCATGTACGCTCGGGAGGCCCTCGATCACAGCGAGCAGGCTCCCGGCCCGCAGGTCGAACACGTCCACAGAGTCGGCCCCCAGGTGGGCGATGTAGAGCCGCCCGCCGGCCGAGTCGATCCACTGGTAATCGAAGCGCCTCGGTCCGCCGGGGAGGGAAAGGTCGCGGACCAGCTTGAGCGGGTTCGGTCCAGCCACGACGCCCGTCGACAACGTCACCAGCAGAATCCCCATGACCCCACGGCACCAGGAATATGAAACGCGTTCGATCATGACGGCTCTCGGACCAATAGATCTATTGAATCAAATCACACAACATCGCTGTTGCAAGTGCATCTTCACGGACATAATAGTTTCGCATGAGGCTCAAGGTGCGGCTGCTATCGGTGGGAATGGTCATTCTGGCAAGTTCCATCGCGCGAGCTGAGCCTCCGTCGCCCCTCCGTCAGGTTCAGGTGATCCCGCTGCCTGGCGTCGAGAAGCGCATCGATCACATGGCGGTGGATACTGCTGGCAAGCGCCTCTTCGTGTCCGCGCTGGGCAACGGGAGCCTCGAGGTGCTGGACCTGCAGGCAGGCAAGCGCGTGCGGAGCGTCCCCGGGCTCAAGGAACCTCAAGGCGTGGCGTTCTTCCCGAAGCTCCACAAGATCGTCGTCGCGAATACCGGAGGAACCGTGGTGGCCTTCGAGGATCCGTCCTTCCGGCTGCTCGCGACCCTCCCGGAGATGGACGACGCGGACAACCTTCGCATCGACCCGGTCGACGATCGGCTTTATGTCGGCTATGGCGACGGCGCGCTCGGCATCATCGATCCGGTCACGATGAAACGCCTCGGTGACATCAAGCTGCCGGGGCATCCGGAGTCGTTCCGGCTGGAACAGGGCGGCCCGCGCATGTACGTGAACGTGCCCCGAACCAAGGAGATCTTGGTCGTCGACCGGCAGAAGAAAGCGATCAGCTCTCGAATGGCGCTAGGAGGGTTCGCGAAGAACTACCCGATGTCTCTCGACGAGCTTCATCACCGTTTGTTCGTCGGCGTTCGGGCGCCCGCGAGGCTCTTGGTCTTCGATACGCAATCGGGCCAGCGGGTTGCAGACGTTCCGTGCGTCGGCGATACCGACGATCTCTTCTACGATTCGGAGCGCGACCGCGTCTATGTGATCGGGGGAGAGGGATTCGTGGACATCTTCGATGTCAGCCAGAAGGGTGGGATGGTGCGCCTCGCTCGCATCTCGACGGCTCCTGGAGCCCGTACGGGTCTTTGGTCGCCGGAGCTGAAGCAGTTGTTCGTGGCCGCTCCTCGTCGCGGTGGCACCGACGCGGCCATTCACGTCTACGCTGCCCAGGGAAGCGAATAGGAAGCAGTGAGCGGACGAGCGATCGTAGTCCACGATGAGCAGGACGCGCAGCGGGGCTAATATCGCGCATGCGCAGCGGCGTCGTAAGGCCCGGGGAAAGCACTCTTATCTTGCGCTTGTCAACGAGGGCTAGAGCTTGCTCGGTGACGAGGAGCGGTCTTGTCTTGGTCCTCGGACTGTCGTTGGTCCGGCAGGCCCGGGCTGAGCCTCCCGTCGTGGAGGGTGTTTCGCTGGCCCAGGCGCGAGGCCTGGCGGAACGCGCAAACCCGGACGTCTTCCTCGCGGGGCGACGCGAGGCCGTGGCGCGGGCCCAGGTGGACGTGGTCGGCGCGCTCGGCAATCCGATCGTCAACGTCGAGACGGCGAGGCTTACGGCCCGCCTCACGACCGGCGTCAGCCTGCCCGTTCCTCTTTTTGGGCAGCGTTCGACGGCGATGAAGGCGGCCTCCTCGGACGCCGAAGTCGCAACCCTCGATACAGATGCCATCCGCGTCGAGGCCCGGTGGAGTGCGACGCGCGCCTGGCTGGACCTCTGGGAGGCGCAGGAGCGAGCCCGCATGGCGGGGACGGCAGCGGCCGAAGCCGAACATCTGGCGGCAATTGCCCGTGAACGGTTCGGCGCGGGCTCGGCGCCGCGCCTGGATACGATACGAACCGGCGCGGACCAGGCCCGCACGCGCGCCGAGGCGCGAGCCGCGACGATGAACGTGACCGCGGCGGCAGCTCGCCTTGGCGTTTGGCTCGGCGCGACCGACGGAATCGCTCTTCGTTGCGCGGGTACCCCGGACCTTGGGCCTCTCCCCCCGGAGGAAGCCGCGCGTGACCGCGTCGTCGCACATCACCCAGCCCTCGAGCGAGATCGCGCCCAGACCGCCGCAGCAGCCGCGCATGTTCGGGCCGAGCAACGCCTGCGCTGGCCGATCGTGAACCTACAGCTGACGGTCAACCAAGGAGATCCGACCCTGCCAGGGACGGACGTCATTGGTGGGCTCTCCTTCGAGGCCCCGGTGTTGAGCCAGCGCGGCGGCGCCATCGGGCGTGCACAGGCCGAGCAGGCGCTCGCCGAGGCCACGACTGAAGTGGATAAGCGCCGTCTGAGCTCCGCGTTGGCCGACGCCTACGAGCAAGCCACGGCCGCTGAACTCCGCGCCCGAGCCCTGGGCGAGGAGGTGCTTCCCGCGCTGGAGGAGACCCGCCGCATGACTGAGGAGGGATATCGGGACGGGCGGGTCGACCTGCTCCGTGTCCTGGAGGCCCAGCGGGCGGTCCTCGACGGGCGTCTTGGATACGTCGAAGCTCAGGCCGCATGGCAGCGGGCGCTCGCGGACGTGGAACGGGCGATGGGCGTTCCCATCGCGGAGGGGGCCGCACGTGAACCTTGAGAACCGAATAGCCCTGTCGATTGGATTCCTGGCGCTCCTCGGGTGCCGTCACAAGGAATCTGCGGTGGAGGCGCCAAAGCGGACGGTGCGCTGCGCGACCGCCAAAGCCGCAACCATCGCGGAGGTGATCGAGCTGCGCGGGACGGTGTCGCCTTTACCGGACAAGGACGCTCAAGTCGCAGCCCAGGTCGCTGGCCGGGTGCTGCAGGTTCAGGTTCGAGAAGGCGATGAGATCGCCAGCGGCCAACCAGTCGCGCACATCGACAGTGCCGCCCTCGTCGACGAAGCGCGGGCCGCCGAGGCTGCCGTGGCCAGGACGCATGCCGAGCTCAAGAATGCCCAGGCCACTTCAGCACGGGTAGAACGGGTCTTCGAGCACGGCATCGCCGCGCGACAGGAGGTGGACGACGCCACCGCGCGCGCAGATACGACCGCCGCCGCCCAGAGCGAGGCCGAGGCGGCGGCCCGGCGCGCGCAGCGCCAAGTCGAGCGCGCAACCGTGCGCAGCCCCCTCAAGGGGGTGGTCGTGCGGGTCTTCAGGCGGCCGGGCGAGTTGGTAGACGGGACCTCCGCCACGCCGATCCTGGAGGTCGCCGATCCGAGCCGTCTCGAGCTGAACGCCGACGCCACCGCGAGCGATTTGGTGCTCCTCAAGAAGGGCCAAACGGCCACGATCGTCATCGGGGCCCTCCCGTCGGAGGCATGGACCGGCACCGTGGTTGCCGTGTCTCCGGCGGTCGACCGAACGACGGGCCTCGGCGTCGTGCGCGTCGAGCTTAACCTGGCCGGTGCTCACCGCCCTCCGATCGGTGTCTTGGGAGCAGCGCGCGTCAACACGGGACTGTCCCGGGCAACCGTGATCGTGCCCAAAGAGGCGGCGCGAAGCGGTGTAGGTGCCGAAATGGAGGTTGTCTTGTGTGGCGCCGACGGCGTCGCGCACGTCCGCCGGCTCCCGCGCCGTGCGCCCTTTTCAGGCGAGGTGGAGGCTGTCGGACTGTCAGCTGGACAGGCGGTCGTGGTCGAGCCCGTCCTCGGCATCGCCGATGGCGAGGCAATCGAAATCGCCAAATGATGGCGTGGCTCTCTGCCCGACGGGCTCTGGTCTGGATCGTCGCGGTGGGCCTAGCGGCCAGCGGCGCATTCTTGGCGACCCGGATGCCGAGTGGCATCTATCCGGAGATTGAGTTTCCGCGGATCGTCGTCGTGGCGCGGGGGGGCGACGCTCCACCGGAACTGACCCAGGCGACGCTGGGGCGCCCGCTCGAGACAGCGCTGGCCACCGTCCTCGGAGTCGAGCGCGTCAAATCGCGCACGATCCGCGGAGCGGTCGAGATTTCGCTTTTGTTCGCGCCGGGAACCGACATGTGGCGCGCTCTTCAACTGACCGAATCGCGCGTGGGTGAGACGCGCGCCTCACTGCCCGCTGGCGTCGACGTTGTCGTCGAGCGTCTGACGACGACATCCTTCCCCGTCGTCACCTTCAACATCACCGGACCCGTAGATCCGAGGCGGCTTCGCGATTTGGCCGAGCTCGTCGTACGGCCCGCGATCTCGCGTGTTCCTGGCGTGGGCCGGGTCGAAGTCCTCGGCGGCGACGTTCGCGAGATGGAGATCGTTCTCGATCCTGCGCGGACCGCCGCCTTACGACTCTCCCCCTCGCGGGTCGCCGAGAAGGTTCGCGAGGCCACGGTGCTGCAGGCGGTCGGTCGCTTCGACGACGCCCACGCTCTCGTAACGGTGATGGCGTCAGGCGAGCCGCAAGATGCGCGGGATCTCGGCGCTATCCCCGTCGCCGTCGGCGCCGACGGTAGCCCGATTCCGCTCTCGTCCATCGCGACCGTCTCGGAAGGGGCCGAGGATCGGCTGCTCCGAGTCTCCGGCCCAGGCGGCGAGACCGTTCTGCTGAGCGTGAGCCGGCTGCCGGGCGCCAGCACGCCCGACGTGGTCGCGCGGGTGCGCTCCGCAGTCGAGGAGGCGGCCAGATCGTTCCCGAGCGGTGTGCATGCCGCCACTGTCTACGATCAAGCCGTTCTGGTGGACGACTCGCTGCGATCAATTCGCGACGCCATCCTGCTCGGCATCGCCTTGTGTGTGGCGGTCATCGCTCTATTCCTGCGCGATCTGCGCGGCGGACTGGTGGCCGCTCTCGCGGTTCCACTCACGTTGGGCATCACGTTCATCCCCGTCCACCTGCTGGGACAGAGCTTGAACCTCATGTCGATGGGTGGTCTGGCCGTGGCCATCGGGCTCGTCGTCGACGACGCCATCGTGGTGGTCGAGGCCATTCGCCGACGCCTTGAGCAGGGCAGCCCGCCGGAGGATGCCGCGCGTGCGGCAACTCAGGCTCTTCTTCCGGCGTTGGTCGGCACGACGGCGACGACGGTGATCGTCTTTCTGCCTTTGGCATGGCTCGATGGGCTCGTGGGCCGTTTCTTCGTGGCGCTGGCAGCGACCCTTTCGGCGGCCGTCTTGCTGTCGTTGGCGGTTGCCTTGACGGTCGTGCCACTCGCCGCGGCCGCCTGGATGCGCCCCAGCGGCTCACCTACCGCGCAACGCCCTCCCTGGTACGTCCGCGGCTACACGCGAGCCCTCGCCCTCCTGTTGCGCCGCCCATTGATCGGCGTCGCGCTGGGAGTGCTGCTTCTCGTTCTTGGCGGTGCCAGCGCGCGCGCCATCGGGACCGGCTTCCTCCCCGAAATGGACGAAGGTGCATTCGTGCTCGACTATTTCTTGCCGGCCGGGACGTCGCTCACCGACACCGACGCCGTCGCCCAAAAGATAGAAGCTGTTCTGCGCAAGACTCCGGAGGTGGCAATCTACTCGCGGCGCACGGGTGCGGAGCTCGGACCGGCGGCGGCCACCGAGGTGAGTCGCGGCGACATCATGGTTCGTCTCAAACCACGGGTGGAGCGGGAGCTGTCCGCAGAGAACGTCATCGCGAAGGTTCGAGCACAGGTGCAGCATGAAGTGCCCGAGGCCCGCGTGGAATTCGTCCAGGTGCTCCAGGACGTTCTCAATGATCTGTCCGGAACGCCGCGTCCGATCGAGATCAAGCTCTTCGGCGCCGACTATGCCGTCCTCCGAGCCAAGGCCCAGGAGATCGCTGGGCAGGTGGAGGGGGTGCGCGGCCTCGTCGATCTCTATGCCGGGTTCGAGGGCGAGGCGCCCGAACTGAAGCTCCGCCTGGACGCCGCGGACGCCGCCCGCTTGGGACTGACAGCGGCGGAGGTCGCTGCGGACCTGGAGGCTGCCATGCACGGCACAGTCGCCTCCGTCATTCGGCGCGCGGACCGTTCGTTGGGTGTCCGGGTGCGATACCCCGATGCCGTGCGGTTCGACGGGAAGCAGATCGAACAGCTGCCGCTCTTGCCAGCCACGGGCGGTGCCACGACGTCGATCGCGGCCGTGGCTCGCTTCGAGAGGACGACGGCGCCCAGTCTTCTTCTGCGCGAGAACCTGCGCCCGACCGTGGTCGTGACCGCCGATCACGAATCTCGCGACCTAGGATCGGTCGTCAGCGATGTCCAAGACCGCTTGCACCGTCTCGTCCTGCCGGAGGGCTACACGAGGGAGCTCGGTGGCCAATACCGTGCGCAGCAGGAGACCTTTCGAGATCTGGCGCGTGTCTTGGTGTTCGGGCTGCTCGGTGTGCTCGCGGTGCTCTTGGCGCAGTTCCGACGTGCGCGGCTGGCGATTGTGGTCCTGGCCGCCGTTCCCTTGGCCGTCGTAGGCGCGCTCATCACCCTCGTCGTCACCGGAGTGCCTCTCAATGCCTCGTCGACGATGGGATGTGTGTTGCTCGTCGGTCTCGTCGTCAAGAACGGCATACTTTTGCTCGAACAGGCCGAGTCGTGCTGGCTTCCCGGCTCGGATCTCGACGCCGCGCTCCTGGAGGCGGGATCGATTCGCGTGCGTCCGATCCTGATGACCACCTTAGCCACGGTCGCCGGCCTCGCCCCGCTGGCATTCGGCATCGGCTCAGGCGCCGAGATCCAACGGCCTCTCGCGACGGCAGTCATCGGCGGTCTCCTCTTCTCTACGGTGGTCAGCCTCCTCGTGATTCCGTCGCTTGTGAGGCTTTCATTTCGAGCAGAGGCGTTCTTATCCGCCGATCCGACAACTCTACGTGGTTGACCGCTCGACTCTGAATGACCCATGAGTAGCTGACAAGTATCCGCCTCCCTGACCCGCGCATTCGCTCCATCGGGTGGCGGGCGGCGGATTCTCGCGCCGGCCGTCGGGAGAGCGATCGGGCGAGCATCGCGAGCAGGCGACGCGAAGGACGCATCGGGGGACAACGATACCCGAAACGGCCGCTTGTTGAGCGGTTAGTAACCCGCGATCCGGATGACGACCTGCCCCTGGGCATGTCCCCCGCCGACATGGCGGAGCGCATCCGCGACCTCGCTCAGAGCGTAGCGACGCTCGATGACGGGTTTCGCCTTTCCGGCCTCGACGAGCTCCTTCAGATACAGCAGGTCCGCCCGGTTGGGAGACACGATGAACATCTTCAGCTTTTGACGCGTGAACAGCGACGTCAGGGACACCGTCGCGAGCCGAAACAACCAGCCCAACGACGACTTACCGCCGCTGCATGAGACATATGTACCGGTGGGGCTGAGTACTTTTCTGAAGTCCGAAAGCGAGCGGTTGCCTACCGTGTCGAGAACCAGATCGAAGCGGGCTCCGTCCGAGAGGAAGTTTTCCTTCGTGTAGTTAATGACGGCATCAGCGCCGAGCGTGCGTACCATCTCCGCGTTGCGTCCGCTGCATACCGCCGTCACCTCGGCTCCGAGCGCCTTCGCGATCTGGATCGCCCAGCTCCCGACGCCACCTGAGGCGCCGTTGATCAATACCTTCTGGCCGGCCTGGAGACGTCCCACATCGCGCAGTGCCTGGAGTGGTGTGACCGCCCATGGGGTCGCGGCTGCCTCTTCGAACGACAGGTTGGCGGGCTTGGGCGCAAGCAGCTCGGCAGGAACGATCGCGTATTCCGCGAATGCGCCAGCTGGTGCATCGCCGTAGACCTCGTCGCCCGCCTGAAGCGTGGTCACCCTTGCCCCGACAGCCTCCACGCGACCCGAAAGCGCCATGCCCGGTACCTGGCTCCGGGGTCGAAGCACGCCGCCATGCGGGCTCAGCCGGATCACGTAAGGTTTCCCAGTGACTACATGGTGGTCGCCGATGCTCGCCGCCGCGGCATGCACTCGTACGAGCACATCGTCGTCACCAGGGACCGGGCGTTCGATCTCCCCGAACTCCAGCACGTCTGGCGTCCCGTACCGCCGATGCACGATCGCCTTCATCGAAACGCTCACCGCATCGGCAACGCTGGATGAGAGTACAGGTCGGACGGTGACATTCATTTGTTCGATAGTGTCCATGTGGAGCCTCCTTTGTTTGTGAACAGCTCCACAAATACGCTCCGCCGCCAGCGCCGACTTGAACGGAAGGGCTACATAAGGCTCAACGAGTCCGCGGTGATCCCGAACATGCGTCGAAACGTCCGGCTGAGGTGGGACGAATCCGAGAAGCCGGCGCCATGGGCTGCGTCTGTCAAGGACGAGCCCGCCGAGAAGAGCTCGGTCGCGCGCATCAGTCGCCGCCAGAGCAGGTAGGTGCGAAAGGGCAGTCCCGTCTCTTCGACGAAGAGATGACGCGCCCGTCCGGTCGACAGCCCGACGTGCGCAGCGGCGTCCGCCAAACTCACGGGTGTGTCGAGCCGCCCGGCGGCCCATGCCGACATTCTCCGCACGCGCGCTTCGGGCCGCTCATCCCGCTCGCTGCCCGGGGCGACCTTCGCGAGAATGGCGCGGCCGAGGTCGATCAGCGATTGATCACTTCGGTGAGGCGACTCGAAACCGGCGCGGAGGCGCGCGGGGAGGCCGGCCAGTCGCGGCGCGGGAATCGAAACGAGGCTCTCGCTGGAGAACAGGGTGCGCTGCAGCTCGCGACCCGGCTCTCCTTCAGGATCTACGTACAGGTGGGCCACCATGCCTTCGCCCGCGAGCGCGTGCTCTGTGTCCGGCGCGACCGCCGCTGCGTCACCGCCGATCTGCCGGTCTCGATTCTCGAGCGTGAACCATCCTCGCAGCAACAGCGTCACCTGGACCGCGTGGTGGGCGTGGAACTTGGTTCTTGGATAGGGCCCTTCACCCGGCCGCGTGCCGAGGACCCACAGGCTGGCCCCTTCCCAGAAGACCATGCGGCCGTAGGCCTTGGTCGACATCGCTAGACCCTACTTCGTTTCGGTGCGGAATAGCCCTTTCGTTCAAGTGTCGAACGGCGCCGGCCACTAGGGTCGTGGTCATCGAACACTTTGGAGGTTCCCATGACCAACGCGCCGCAACGTCTCTCGTCTCCTTCCATCCCTCGGCCCTTCGCGCGTGAGCCGCGCGAGATTCATGTCGACCTCGAAGCGCGGGAGACCGCGTGGGAGATCTCGCCGGACCGCACGGTCTCCGCCTGGGGATACGAGGGCTCGGTCCCGGGGCCGACGATCGTCGCTCATGTCGGCGACACGCTCGTCGCGCACCTGGTGAACAATCTGCCCGAGCCCACGAGCATCCACTGGCACGGGCTGCGCCTGCCCTCGCCGATGGACGGTACCCAGTTGGTGCAGCGGCTCGTCCAGCCTGGTGACGCCTTCGATTACCGCTTCGAGCTGCCCGACGCGGGCACCTTCTGGTACCACTCGCATGCGAACGAGACGGTGCAGATCGAGCGCGGGCTCTACGGCGCGATCGTCGTCCTCGGCCCCGACGAGCCGGTGTTCGACGCGGAGCGCCTGCTGGTGCTCGACGACGTGAAGCTCGATCGCCACGGCAACATCGCGAAGACGGCGCTCATCGATCGGCACAGCGGACGCGAAGGAAGCGTGCTCGTGATCAACGGCCGCAGCGAGCCCGAGTACGAGATCGCGGCGGGACAGGTCGAGCGCTGGCGCATCGTGAACGCCTGCGGCGCGCGCTACGTGAGGCTGTCGCTCGGCGGTCGGCCCTTCCGCATCATCGGCGGCGACGGCGGGTTGCGCACCGACGCCCTGACGGTCGACGAGATACTGCTCGCGCCCGCCGAGCGCGTCGAGTTGGCCGTCGGTCCGTTCGAAGACGAGGGTGCCGAGATTGCGATCGAGTCCCTGCCCTATCGGCGCACGTCGATGAAACGCCCGCGCCGCGACCGTTGGGGCATGCTGCGCGTCGGGCCGCGGGCACCGTCGGTGGCGTCGATCCCGGCGCTTTCAGGGGTCTTGGCGACGATCGAGCCGCTCGTGCCGTTCGGACCGGTTCAGCCGACGCGGACCGTGCGCCTCGGTGCGCGCATGACACTCCACGGGCACGACTGGCTGATCAACGACGAACAACACCACCACGACGCGCCCGTGAAGGTGGGCGAGCTGCAGGTCTGGGACATCGTCAACGAGACCGGCATGGATCACCCGTTTCACTTGCACGGGTTTTTCTTCCAGGTCGTCGCAATTGACGGCGCTCCGACGGTCCCCAAGTCGTGGGCGGACACCGTGAACGTCGCCGCGAAGGGACGCGTGACGATCGCCTTCCGCCCCGACGACCGCCCGGGCAAGTGGATGTACCACTGCCACATCCTTGAGCACCACGCCGCGGGGATGATGGGGCACTTCGAGGTGCTGCGGTGACCGCCCGGCGCTGGATCTGCTGGGTTGCTGCGACGGCGGCGTTCGTCGGCCTGCCCCTGCTCGTCGCGGCAGTCCGGCTGCGCGCGTTCGACCGGGGACAACTACTTCGACTGCAGCAGCCGCTGCCGGCGGATGACAGCGTCGCGGTTGCGCCCGCCTACGACCCGGCCAAGCCGACCGTCGCAATCATACTCGGAGCCGACCTGACCGAGATCACGGACGCCCTCGACCCCTACGAGATGTTCTCCCGGGCTGGAGCGTTCAACGTCTACACCGTCGCGCCGGAGCGTCGGCCGACCCTGCTCTCGGGCGGCCTCCGGATTCTGCCGCATTACTCGCTCGCCGAGCTCGATGCACGACTCGGCGGCGTACCGCCCGCGATCTTGGTCGTGCCCAACATCCCCAACATCGCTGGGGTGGAAAACAGGCCGCTGGTCGAATGGATGAAGCGGCAGGCTGCAGCCGGTTCGGTCATGCACTCATGGTGCACAGGCGCCATGGCGCTTGCCGAGGCGGGACTTCTCGACGGGCTCACCGCGACGGCGCACTGGGGCGATCTGAGTCGCCTCGCGAAGCTGTATCCGCGGGTCGAGTGGGTCCGCAGCGTGCGCTGGGTGGATCACGGGCAGGTGATCACTTCGGCCGGGCTCACCTCGGGCATAGATGCGTCGCTCCGCGTGCTGTCCAAGTTCGCTGGTGAGGACGTCGCCAGGCGCGTGGCCCGCGAGATCCACTATCCGAACTTCCACTTCTCCATGGATCCGGCGGTGAGGCCCTACACCGTGGGGCCCGCCGACGCGATCTTCCCGGCCAACCTCGCCTTTCGTGTCCCCCGTCAGCAGATCGGGCTCGCCGTCTACGACGGCGTCGGCGAGATGGATCTCACCGGTCTCTATGACGCGCACATCGCTTCGGCCGACCTGCACTCGATCGCCGCCACGTCCGGCAGCGTCCGCAGCGCGCACGGTCTCATCCTGCTCCCGTCGCTGGTGGCCTCGGAGAGCGAGAATGCTGGCTCCATCGGCGCCCTTCGCCGCCTCGATCGATTCGTCGTCCCCGGAAGGAACGGAGCCAAAGACGGGGCCAGAGTGGTCGGGGCGTTGAGGTCGCTCGCGCCCGCCCTCTCGCCAACGTACGTGCATGCCGAAGCCGGTCAACGGTTCGGTCTCGAGCCGGTGATCGAGGATCTTGCGCGAACCACTGACCTGCCGACAGCGCGGTTCGCGCTCAAGCGTCTCGAGTTCCGATCTGAGACCGTCCGGCTCGAGGGAAGCGCCGTCGCCTGGGGCACGCTGCCGCTGGCACTCGGCCTCGGCGTGTTGGGTGCGCTCGTTGCTCTCGCTCTTGGCAGCATGTTTAGGTCGGGCCGGCTTCTGCGGTCTCCGCCGGTAGCGGCCAGCGGGAAGGTCGGCTGTTTGTCCTCGCAAAGCTTGGCCACGGACTTGGTAAAGCGGACCTCGACGTAGTACCTGACCTGGGGGGACACGCATCATGACTGACGTGCACACTCACTCGACCAGGCCAGCCTTCCAGCCGATCATATGGGGCCTGTTGGTCGGAGCCGTCCAAGCCGCCTCGCCGGTCGCCTTCCGGTGGCTCGAGCCCGCAACCCTCCACGCGCTATATATCGCGTTCATCGCAGCCGTTTACATCGGCTTCGCCGTGGCTGACGGCAGAACAAGAATCATCGCCGTTGAGACCACGATCGCTGCTGCATTCCTTGTCCTCGCTGCTGTAGGTGTCACCGGATCAGCCTGGCTGCTGATAGCCGGCTACGCAGCCCATGGCGTCAAAGACCTCTGGCAACACCGAACAAAGTTCGTTGCAGGCACCCGGTGGTGGCCTCCGTTCTGCGCCACCGTCGACTTCCTTGTGGCGGCGATCCTCGCCCTGGAGGTCGCCTACGGAATGTCCTTCCACTGACCGAGCCCGACACAAGTAGGGGGCCTCGGTCGGATTACTCCGCAGGCCGGAAGAGGAGCGACTGGTGCGCCGCCATTCCGGCGCGCGCGCCGTCGCCAACCGCGAACGCCACGGAACCCATGCCTCGCGCGACGTCGCCACACGCGAAGACACCCCGCACGGTCGTCTCCTTTGTCTCGTCGGTCCTGAAGAAGGGGCCGAGCGGGCCCTCGTCGAGCGCGCAGCCGAGCGACTCGGCGAGCGCGAGAGCGGGCCGCGTGCGGGGCTGCAGGAAGAGCCCGTGAAACCGCAGCTCGCGTCCGTCCTCGAGGCGAACGTCGATCGCCGGCACGTCGCCGGCGACCTCGACCACGCGCATGTGCTCGACGTGAATGCCGCGGGCTGCGAGGTCGTTGCGTTGAACCGTGTCGAGCTCGAGGGCGCCCGAAAGAAAGAGGGTCGTCCCTCCGGGTGACGCCCAGTCGGAGACGAGGACGGTCTGATGCAGCGACATCGGGCACGTGGCGAGGACCGCGAGCGGCCCCCGGCCGAGCTCGTACGCGTGGCAGTACGGGCAGTGAAAAACGGTTCGCCCCCAGCGTTCCGGCAAGCCCGGAATCGCAGGCAACTCGTCGACGACACCCGTGGCCAAGACCAGCCGCCGGCCTCGGTGCTCGTCGGCGCCAGCTCGCACCGCGAAGCCGCCCGGCACGGGCCGCGCGTCGACGACGGCCGCGTCTTGCCACATGACGGTTGGGTAGGCGAGGAGCTCGGCCCTACCCTTGGCTGCGATCGCACCCGGGTCCTTTCCATCATGGCCCAGGAAGCCGTGCGAAGCCGTCGCCGTGCGATTGCGCCGCTGCCCGGCGTCCAGAACCAACACGTCGCGACGCGCGCGCGCGAGCTGCAACCCAGCGGAAATTCCGGCGTAACTGCCGCCTACGATGATGGTGTCGTGCATGCGATCGGTTCCTCGGGCCCTATGGGCGTTTTGGGCGACTAGGCGTTCTTCGCGGTGGTTCCACCGCATGTGCAGTCTAGGCACCCGTGCTCCGCGCAGGTAGCGCACGAACGCGCGACCTGCTTGCGCAGGGCCTCGCGCGCCCGAAAGATCCGGACACCTGCGTTGCTCGCCGAGATGCCCACCGACGCCCCGTAGTCCTTGACCGACACCCCATCGACCTCGATTCGTCGCAGGGCGTCCGCATACTCGGGCTTGAGCGTGCCGGCAAGCCGAGCGACGCAGGCGCACGCGACGTTCGCAAGCTCCTCGCCGCCGTCGGTGGTGACCGCAAGCTCGGTCGCGAATTCGTCGAGGCGACGGCTCGCCACGGCCTGTCGGCGCTGGTAATCGACCACGGCGTTCCGAAGGACCCGATAGAACCACCCGACCACCGAGTCCCGGATCTCGTCACCCCGTTCGAGGCTGCGCACGAAGGCCTCCTGGACGATCTCCTCCGCGACGGCGTGGTTGCCCACACGGCGCTCGACGTAGCGGAGGAACTCCCGGTGGTTCTCTACCAACTGATCGACGACCTCCGGGGTCTCGGCGGCAACGAAAGGTGGTGAGTGATCGGCCATGTCCACGCTCTCGTCTCTCTCGCCCTTCATACCTCGAAACCTGTAATGGCGCGTCGGGCCCTGCGTCTTTTCCGTGAAGGCATGCGATGGAGCCGGCCTCGCAAAAGGAGGGATGTCATGGAGAAGTCGAACCAGAAGCCTTGTCATTGTCAGAGAGCCTCGTGCGAATGCGCCGATGCCATGGCGAAGCGCTGCGATTGCGGTGACAGCTGCAACTGCCGGCGGGTCTGTAACTGCGGGGGAGGCTGCGACTGCGCGGACATGAAGTAGCCGGGGAGGACCGGGAAGCGGGCTCATCTCTCACAGAAGCCGCCCACGGCGCCACCTTCTCCGACTCGTCCCACTCCAGCCGGACGTTCCGGCGCATGTTCGGCATCGCCGCGGACTCACTGCGCGTGATGTAGCCCTTTCGTTCAAGTGTGCGGCTGCCGGAAGCCGTATTCGTGAATCTCCTCGAAAGAAATGGAGCTCCCATGACCACCGCACACCACATCCCCCACCTCCCACGTCGATCACATCTCGCGCTGCTCGCCTTGGGCGCTGCCCTCCTCGCGGCCTGCAGCAGCAGAGTTCCCGCGAGGGTGGTGAACGTCAACGGCCACCATGTCGAGATCGCGACCGCCGGCGCCGGCGGCGCCGCGACCGTCGTCTTCGAAGCTGGGCTGGGCGAAGACTGGACGCACTGGGACGAGGTCGCCAGCCAGGTTGCGCTCCATACGCGGGTGTTCGCCTACTCCCGTCCGGGCTTCGGCGCCAGCGACCCGCCGACGACCCCGCGAGACCCGAAACAGATCGTCGAGGAGCTGCGGGCCCTCCTCGCCTCCCAGGGATACGCGCCTCCATACGTGGTCGTCGGGCATTCGATGGGCGGGGGGTACATGGAGCTCTTCGCGAAATTACATGCTGACGAGGTGGTGGGCGTAGTCCTCGTCGATCCGCGCCACCGCGATTTCCTCGGCACCTGCGAGGCGGCCAACATCGACGGGTGCGGTATCCCGGAATCGACGCTCGCCACGCAGGCACCCGCGCTGATCGCCGAGTACCACGCGTACGCCATGGCGTCCGACCAAATCCATGCTGCGGGACCGTTCGGTTCCTATCCGGTTCGAGTCCTCACGGCGACCAGTCATCCCGACGTCTCATCGGCGTGGGAGACGCTCTGGGAGACGATGCTCGGCTCGCTCGCCGCCGAGGCGGTCAACGGTGAGCAGATCATCGTCCAGGGTTCGGGTCACCACATCCAGATCGACCGTCCCGACGTGGTCGTACAGAGCATCTTGGCGATGTTGCCATCGGGGTCGCCGTGACGGCCCCCTCAGCTCTGTCTGTCCATCAACGACTGAGAAGAAAGGCTACGACGATGACCAACACCGACCAGACCTGCGTGAACGTTCCTCGCCTCCGCGCACGTGCGGCCCACGCGCGGCTTGCGATCATCATGACGCTGTCCTCTACGATGGGCGTCGCCGGAGCGGCGTACGCCGAGACGCCATCGTCGCCCACCGCCGCCGGACCAAATGCGGGGGAACCGGCAGGTGGCGTGATCAGCACGCCGGCCGCTCCGGCACCGCCCGCACCGGCGGCAACCGAACGGCGCACCTCTCTCCCGTGGCAACTCCGACCCGTCACGACCGGCAACCTCGTTCGCATCGACAGCGCTGCAGCCGTCTTCAACGACCCCAACGGGAATCTGGATGAGGCGGTCACCACCGTGTTGGCCGCCAGCTACCAGATGACGCGAGACTGGGCGCCGATGGTCCGTCTGGGCTTCGTCGGGAACGATGCGCCGGGCGCGGCCCTCGACGGCAGTTCCTTCGTCAACCCCGAGGTGGGGGCGACCTACACGCGCAGCATGGGCAGCTACAGGCTTGCGCTCTTCGGGGCAACGACGATTCCCGTCGGGACGGGAGGCGGCGACGCTCCAGATACCGGCGCCGCCAAGACGAACACCGCTTCGATCACGGCGCGTCCCGCGGACAGCGCGATGTTCGCGGTCAACTACCTGACGGAGATCGTGGGCGCCGACATCGCCTACGTGAACCACGGGTTCACCGCGCAGGGAGAAGCAACCTTGTTGCAGTTCATTCGCGTTCGTGGAAACAACAGCGCAGCGGCCACCGATTCCTTCCGGACCAATTCTGCCCTGGGGCTGCACCTGGGCTACTTCATCGGCTCGCACTTCTCACTGGGTGGCGATCTGCTCTATCAGCGGTGGCTCTCTCACCCAACGACTTTGAACGTGGTGACTGGGGCGAATGCCCCAGTGTCCGACGCCAACATGGACACGGTCACCGTAGCAGTTGGCCCCCGGCTGCACTTCAAGTTGGGAAGGCAGGCCTGGATCCGCCCCGGTATCTCCTTTGTGCGTGGACTCGACGGGCGTGGCTTCGACGCGCCTCTGCTCACTGCCCAGACGACTGCCGTGCAGATCGATATCCCAGTGATGTTCTAAAAAGCGGTCCCGTCGAGGCAACGACATAGCGTCGAAGTACCCGAGTCGGTTCGGACACGAAACGGATGATTTTCCATCTACTGTGCATCTACGATTCTGCAGATTCTGGCGATTCTGGCCGCAACGCCCGGCGGCGATCAGGCCCGGAACCTGCTGGAATCCTTGCGTGTCGTTTCGGGCTGAATCACCAGCAGTCCCGTCCACCCCGCAGATTTCATTCAGGTTTCTTTTCGATTCCACGGCCTCCGGCGTATCGCGCCTTGAGGCCGTGACGAAAGCCTCTGAATCCTTTGGGATTTTCTCTCGCTGATTTTTGCTGCGTAGTCACGCAGGAGGTTGAACTCGCACCTGCCTGAAAAGGCTCGGGTTCCAGTTCGCGACGTTGGCCAACGTAGTGATTTTGTAGTGAGGGATTGCAGCCCAACAGTCAGCACGCGTTCGGCGAATCCCTCCGTGCCTCAGCGGGAGCCCTGGTCTAGCGAACTCGCGTTGGAGGAATGTGCCGGGTCAGGCTGACGGGCGCTCAATGTGCCGGAGCATCCGCAATCCGTTCAATGTCACGAGCAACGTGCTCCCTTCGTGGCCTACGACGCCCCAGGGAAGCGTGATGAGCCCAAGGAGGTCCGACAAGACCAGCGCGACGATCACTGTCAGCGCGATCGCCAGGTTCTGTCGGATGATGCGGAGCGATTTGCGGCCGAGGGCGACCGCGTAAGGAACCATGCTGACGTCGTCCGTGCTCAACACGACGTCGGCTGTCTCGAGAGCGACGTCCGTGCCGATGACTCCCATCGCGATGCCGACGTTGGCGACGGCGAGGGCAGGGGCGTCGTTGACACCGTCACCGACCATCGCGACGATGCCGTACCTCGACGCCAGTTCCTTGACCTTGCGAACCTTGTCCTCTGGGTAGAGACCGGCGTACATCTCGTCGATGCCGACCTCCTTGGCGACGGCATCAGCGGTGGCGCGGCTATCGCCGCTCAGCCCGACGATGGGCTTGATGCCAAGGCTCTTGAGGAAGTCGACGGCCACGCCCGCTTCTGGCCGTACCCGATCGCGAAGCGCGATGTACCCCCGGCAAGCAACGTCGCCGACCAGGACCACCGTGTGACCTTGGCCCTCGAGCTCGGCGATCGTCTGCTTCACATCGTCGGTTATCGAAAGCAAGGCCGGACGACCGACAGACCAAAGAGTGCCGGAAAGACGCGCGCGAGCGCCGGCGCCCACGATCGCCTGAAACTCTGTGGCAGGCAGCAGCGCCAGCTCTCGCCGGGATGCTTCGGCGACAATCGCCCGCCCGACCGGATGCTCCGATGCCGTCTCGACAGAGGCCGCATACGCGAGGATGGCGTCGGGCGGTACGTCACCCGTCGAGGAGACCTGCGTGACGACGGGATGGCCTGAGGTAAGCGTGCCGGTCTTGTCGAACGCGATCGCATCAATCTTGCCCAAGGCCTCGACGAAGACACTTCCCTTGAAGAGGATGCCGTTCCGAGCGGCGTTCGACAGCGCGGAGAGCAAGGTCGGCATCATCGCGGCGGCGAGCGCGCATGGCGATGCGACAACCAGAAAGATCATGGCCCGGTACACTGACTCGTGGGCGGTCCACCATCCCATCATGGCGGGCGCGACGCCGAGCAGGATGGCGCCGGCCACGACAACCTTCGCGTAGCCGCGCTCGAACCGCTCGATGAAGAGCTGGGCGGCCGGTCGATTGGCCTGGGCCTCCTTTACGAGCTCGATGATGCGGGCCAAGAGCGTCTCGCCCGGCGCTCGCGTGACGGTGACGTAGAGCGCCCCGTGCCCGTTGATCGATCCCGCGAAGACCTGCGCACCCGCGGTCTTGTCGACCGGTGCAGACTCCCCGGTGATGGGGGCCTGGTTTACCGCAGAGCTGCCCTCGGCGACCGACCCGTCCGCCGGGATTCGCGTGCCGGGCCGTACGACGACCCGATCGCCCACACCCAGGGTCGACGCTGGCACGGTCTCCTCGACGCCGTCGCGGAGACGAACGGCTTCATCAGGTGCGAGGGCCATGAGGGCTGCGATGTCGCGCGTCGTTCGCGCGCTTGCGTACCCCTCGAGGGTCCCGCTCACCGCGAAGATGAGGATGAGAAGGGCGCCGTCGAACCACTGGCCGATCGCGGCCGCGCCAATCGCGGCGACGACCATGAGCACGTCGACGTCCAGCGCCCTATCTCGCACGAGAGTGAGGAGGCCGTCGCGGGCTTGGCGGTACCCGCCCAGGACGTACCCGACGACGAGCACCGTCACGCCTGCTGAGTGCGCGCCGCTGCGCAAGAGCAGCCATCCCATGAGAACGGCGATCGCGCAGAGAGCGGTCGTCAGCGCTTCAGCGTGGTCTCTCCAGAAACGCACGTCGCCTCAGGTCAGGTAGGAACGGAGAACGTCGATCAGCTGCTGCGCACCGGCGGCACGTGAGGCCGACCGCTCCTTCGCGGGATCGACGACGTGCTCTCGCACGTGGCTCTCTAGCACTTCGCTCATGAGCGCATTGATGGCGCCTCGGGAAGCAGCGAT
>Ga0209890_10000338_pt1 | contig 21568 bp, 16 predicted proteins | sample OrgsoiDNA2013049_FD_185799 | JGI IMG/M metagenome (GOLD analysis project Ga0209890, IMG submission 185799) | Permafrost soil microbial communities from the Arctic, to analyse light accelerated degradation of dissolved organic matter (DOM) -... | ecosystem: Environmental > Terrestrial > Soil >...
GCGATCTTGCCGACCGCCAGCTCGTGAAGCCGCGCCAGCGTCACCTGCCCGCCGTGGGTGTGTCCCGAAAGAACGAGCGGGATGCCGTGGCGCCACAGACCGTCGGCCTCCTCCGCGATGTGCGACATCGCGATCACCGGCAGGTCCTTGCGCAGCCCTTTGACGGCGGCGTCGCGCTGCGCGTGTCCAGTGTATGCGTCATCGAGGCCGACCACCTGCAGCCGCTCGGAGCGGAGCGTGACGGTGGTGTTGCGGTTGCGCAGCACCTCGGCCCCTCCGTGCTGAAGCGCCTTTTCGACCTCGTCGGCGCCGGACCAGTAGTCGTGGTTGCCGAGCACCGCGATCACCGGCGCCTGAAACAGGCGAATCACCTCGGTCAGCTGATCCAGGTAGAGCTGGCTGTGGCAGACGAAGTCGCCCGAGAGGAGAACGAGATCGGGATGCTCGGCGTTGGTCATCTCGACCGCGGTCCGCTGAACCTCGAACGGCGTCATCCGGCCGACGTGCAGGTCGGTCAGGTGCGCGATCCGCAGATGGCTCACCTGGGTGCGGTAGGTCTCCGGTCCGGCGAACCGGCGGAGCGCAATACCGTAGCGACGGGCGCCGTTCGAAGGACGCCAGGTCGCGTGCGCACGGCGAGCCGCCATTCGCGCGGCCCAGGCCGCAGCGTCCTCGACCGTCGCAGGCACTGTCACAGTCGGATGAGAGCCGCTCACGGAACACCTCCAATATAACCCCCTCCGCGCAGCCCGGCCGTCGAATCGACCTGGTAGGCAAATCGACCGCGTACCTCGACCTACAGCGCGGCCTGCTGGACCAGCTCCAGGAAGGCGCGGGCGGCGTGGCTGAGGGTGCGGGCTTTGGCGTAGAGGAGGCGGACCTTGCGCTCGACGTGCAGCTCCTTGACGTTCACCTCGCGCAAGACGCCGCTCTCGACGTCCTGGCGCACGCACATGCGCGGAAGGAAGGCGACCCCCTCGTCGTTCTGAACCAGCCGCCGGATCGTCTCCAGCGTCGGCATCTCGACGTCCATGCGCAACGTGACCTTGTGCCGGCGAAACTCGCGCAGCACCACCTCGCGGTAGGGCGAAAGGACGTTGTGGGCGATGAAGGTCTCCTCGCCCAGCTCGCTGATCGAAACGGAGCGGCGGCGGGCGAGCCGGTGCTTGGGCGAGACGATGAACGCCAGCGCGTCGGTGTAGATGACCTGGGCGACCAGACGATCGTCGCCGGGATCATAGCTGGCCACGCCGAGCTCGAGGTCCCCTTCCAGCAGCTCGACCGGGATGCGGCTCGATTGCGCGCGCCGGATCTGCACCTTGATCTTGGGAAACTGGCGGCGGTAGCGCTGGATGTAAGGGAGCAGGTAGAGTGTCGACGACTCGTTGGCCCCGACGACGAGTCGGCCGGCCGACTTGTCACGCAGCTCGGCCAGCGCCCCCTCCAGCTCCTCCTCGAGGTTGCGGAAGCGGCGGGCGAAATCGAGCACGGTGCGGCCGGTGTCGGTCGGCACCAGCTCCTTGGCGCCGCGGTCGATCAGCTTCTCGCCGATCTCGCTCTCGAGACGTTGCACCGCCAGCGAGATGGCCGGTTGCGTCCGGTAGAGCTTTTCAGCGGCGCGCGAAAAGCTGCGCTCGCTGACGACCGTGGCGAAGACCTGCAGCGCGTGGAGCTCCATGGCGGGATGGGAGAGTATAACGAACGCTTATCTAACCAAGAACTATTATAAATTTGCGAAATCAGCACCTCAGACCCAAGGTTGAGTCCATGCCGACCGCGACCCCAGACAAAGTTCATATCTTCGACACCACCTTGCGCGATGGCGAGCAGGCGCCCGGCTGCAGCATGACCGTGGCGGAGAAGCTGCGCATGGCTCACAAGCTCGCCGAGCTGGGCGTCGACATCATGGAGGCGGGGTTCCCCATCGCGTCGGCCGGCGACTTCGAGGCGGTGCAGAGGGTGAGCCGCGAGGTGTCGATAAAAGTAGCGGCGCTGGCGCGTGCCACCGCGCTCGACGTCGAGCGGGCAGCCAAGGCGCTCGAGGGGGCCAAGTCGGCGCCCCGCATCCACGTTTTTCTGGCAACCAGCGACGTTCACCTCAAGTACAAGTTGAAGAAGACGCGCGCCCAGGTGCTGGACGAGGCGGCCGCCGCCGTGGCGCTGGCCGGCAAGTACGTCGGCGACGTCGAGTTCTCCGCCGAGGACGGCGGGCGCACGCCGGTCGAGTATCTGATCGAGGTCTCTCGCGCGGTCGTCGCCGCGGGCGCCACCACGGTCAACATCCCCGACACCGTCGGCTACGGCATCCCCGAGGAGTACGGCGCGCTCATTGGACAGGTGGCGCGCGCGCTCGGGACCTCAGCCGTGGTGAGCGTCCACTGCCACAACGATCTCGGCCTGGCGGTCGCCAACTCACTGAGCGCCATCCAGAACGGCGCGCGTCAGGTCGAGTGCACGGTCAACGGCATCGGCGAGCGGGCTGGCAACTGCTCGCTCGAGGAGATCGTCATGGTCTTGAAGACCCGCGCCGACAGGCTCCCCTACACGACGGGCATCAAGACGGAGCAGCTCTTTCCGGCGAGCCAGCTGCTCACCGAGATCATCGGCGTCGGCGTCCAGCCGAACAAGGCGATCGTCGGCGCCAACGCCTTCGCGCACGAGGCCGGCATCCATCAGGACGGCTTCCTCAAGGAGCGGACCACCTACGAGATCATCGAGCCGCAGAGCGTGGGCGTTCCCGAGAGCCGCCTGGTGCTCGGTAAGCACAGCGGCCGCCACGCGCTCGGCGCGCGCTGCAAGGCTCTGGGCCTCGCGCTCGACAAGCCCCAGCTCGACGAGCTGTACACCCGCTTCACCGCGCTGGCCGATCGCCAAAAGGGGATCACCGACGACGAGATTCGTCGGCTCGCCGCCCAGGCGCAGGAACATTTACGCAGAAAAATAGCGTAACTTCCATTACTTAAACGAACTTAGAAAAAGTTCGTAAGTCCGCTAAAGAACTAGAAGTTGGCCGTCGATGCTTGAGTCATGGTTGCCAATCGCGTGGCCCGAGGTCTGGGTTTCCTTTGGCTCGCCACCGGCGCCTTTGCCTGTGCTGGCGCCGGCGAAGAACCAGGGGCGCCGGTCGGCGTCGCGGCCGTCGTCGACAACGGCTTGGCGATGAATGGCCTGGCGATGAATGGCCTCGCCATGAACGGCCTGGCGATGAATGGCCTGGCGATGAACGGTCTCGCCATGAATGGCCTGGCCATGAACGGTCTCGCCATGAACGGTTTGACGGGCGCCAGCCTGGCCAATCCGCTGACCCAGCAGTTCCTCAAGTATCTCGTCTCCTGCGCGCTCAGCCCGAAGCAGAGCCTCACGTTGACCGCGGGCGGAACGACCTACACCTTTCCCGGCCAGCTGGGCCTTGCGCCCCAGTGGGCAGGCGACCATGGATCGTGCGACGGTTCCTGCCAGCGCTGGGTCTCGGCGTGTCTCCTGGCCCGCGTCGACGCCGCCGGGATCGATCGCGAGATCTCGATCCGGGGTCCGAGCCTGGGCCTCTTCCCGAGCACTAAGGAGATCTCGCAGTACACCCAACGCGAGGCGACGTACTTCGGCAACCTGTTCATCCCGGGCCAGCCTCGCTTCCTGTGCCTCGCGCCGGGGCAGACCGAGGACGAGCGGGTCTGCGGAGATTCTCTCGCCGGCTGCCCGATGACGGTCGTCGGATCGTGCGCCCAGGACTGCGCCCTCAAGGCGGGGGTGTTCGGTGACTCCTTTTGCAGCGACAGCGGCCGCTTTGGCGCCGGCCAGACCTACTTCGAAAGTGCGACAGTCTTTCTGCCGAAGTAGCCGGTGTGATCGAGCGGGTCCTCGCCGGGCGCTTCCACCTCCTCGCCCAGGCGGGCGCGGGGGGAATGGGTGCGGTCTATCGCGCTCGCGATCTCACGACGGGCACGACGGTGGCCGTCAAGATCCTGACCGGCCGCGAGGTGCGTGAGGCGCAGCGTTTCGATCAGGAGGGTGCGATCCTGGCCGGCCTCGTCCACCCGGCCATCGTCCGTTACATCGCCCACGGCGTCGCCGACAGCGGGGCGCGCTACATCGCCATGGAGTGGATGGACGGCGAGGACCTGGCCGCCCGACTCGAGCGCGAGCACCCGACGATCACCGAGACGGTGGCCATCGCCCGCCGGACGGCCGAGGCGCTGGCGTACGCTCACCAGCGGGGCGTGGTCCATCGCGACATCAAGCCGGGGAACCTGTTTCTCCCCGGCGGGGCCATCGATCGGCTCAAGGTCCTGGACTTCGGCATCGCGCGGCTCACCAGCGGCGCGCGCAAGCTGACGCGCACCGGCTCGGTGATCGGGACGCCCGGCTACATGGCGCCGGAGCTGGTGCGCGGGGCGCGCGACATCACTCCACGGGCCGACGTGTTCTCGCTCGGCTGCGTGATGTTCCAGTGCTTGACCGGCCGCGCGGTGTTCGAGGCCGAAGCGCCGACTGCGCTCCTGGCGAAGATCCTGCTCGTCGAACCGCCGCGCGTCCGTGACGTGGCGCCGCACATTCCGGTGGCCATCGACGAGGTCGTGGCGCGGATGCTGGCAAAGGACCCCCAAGAGCGGCTTCCCGACGCGCCGGCCGTTCTGGCGGCGCTGGCGGCGCTTGGTCCCCTCGGAGACGGGCGGGCCGCCGGCAGCCCGCGGACGGGCCTGCCGACCGCGGCGCTCACGGCGAGCGAGCGGCGGATCGCCTGCGTCGTCATCGCGGGGCCGTCGGCCACCGGCGAGCGCCGCTGGAGCGGCCAGACGCCGACCGCGGGGAGCTCCGTGGGGACCCCGGGGGCGGATGAGGAAGCGGTCATCGCCGGGCAGCTGCGGCACCTGTTGGCCATCGAGGAGGATTTGGCCCGCCAGCACGGCGCGCGGATTCATCCGCTGCCCGATGGGTCGGTGGTCGTTTCGCTGCCCGAGCAAGAACGGGCGACCGATCAGGCGGCGCGCGCGGCGCGCTGTGCGCTGGCCATGCGGAGCGCGTTGCCCGGCGTGGCGCTCGTCGTCTCGACGGGGCAGGGGCGCTTCTCGGGCTGGTCGGCGGTGGGTGCGGTGATCGACAACGGGATGCGGCTCCTGCGCGGGACGCCGCCAGGGGCGATCCGGCTCGACGACGTGGCGGCCGGGCTGCTCGACACGCGCTTCGAAGTCCGCCGCGACGGCACCGCGCCCTATCTGCGCGGCGAGCGGGACGCCTTCGGCGTGCAGCGCCAGCTGCTCGGCAAGGCCACGTCCTTCGTCGGCCGCGGCCGCGAGATGTCGATGCTGACGAACCTCTATGCCGGCACGGTGGCCGAGTCCGCCGCCACGCCGGTCCTGGTGATCGGCGCGGCCGGCGTCGGCAAGTCCCGCCTTCGGCAGGAGCTGATCGACTGGGTGCAACGCCAGCCCGATCGCGCCGAGGTCCTGTTCGGCGGCGTCGATGCCGTGGCGGCCGGCGCGCCGTTCGCCATGCTGGCGCGCGCCATTCGCCGGGCCGCCGGGATCGTCGACGGCGAGCCCATCGAGGCGCGCCGCGAGAAGCTGGCGGCCCGGGTCGGCCGCCACGTCGACCGCGAGGCGCGCGAGCGCGTCACCGAGTTCATCGGCGAGATCGCCGACGTTCGCTTCGACGAGGGGAGCGAGGCGCTGCGGACCGCGCGCGGCAGCCCCCAGCTGATGGGCGACGGGATGCGCCGCGCGTTCGAGGACTGGCTGGCGGCCGAGTGCGCGGCGCACCCCGTGCTGCTGGTGCTCGAGGATCTGCACTGGGGCGATCTGGGGACGGTCAGCTTCCTCGACGGGGCGCTGCGCAACTTGCACGACCAGCCCCTCATGGTGCTGGCGATGGCGCGCCCCGAGGTCGAGGAGCGCTTCCCCGACGTGTGGACGGCGCGGCACCGGCAGACGGTCCGGCTCGGGCCGCTGTCGCCCCGCGCCGCGGAGCTGCTGGTGCGACAGGCGCTGGGCGCGATCGACGAGCCGCTGCTCGCCCGCCTCGTCGAGCGGGCCGCCGGGAACGCCTTCTACCTCGAGGAGCTGATTCGCGCGGCGGCGGCCGGTCGCGCGGACGCGCTCCCCGACTCGGTGCTGGCGATGGTGCAGGCGCGCCTCGACACCGAGGGGGCCGAAGGCAAGCGGGTGTTGCGGGCGGCGGCGATCTTCGGTGAGCGCTTCTCTCGCGCCGGCATCGCGGCGCTGTTGGGAGGCGTGGCCGGGATCGAGGAGGTCTCCGACGTCGTCGAGGGCCTGGTGGCGCACGAGCTGATCGCGCGCGCCGCAACGCCCGCCGCGGCGGGGGACGTCGAGCTGGCGTTTGCTCACGCGCTGGTGCGCGAGGCGGCGTACGCCATGCTCACCGACGAGGACAGAGTCCTGGGGCACCGCCTGGCGGGGACCTGGCTGGAGCAGGCCGGGGCCGCGGACGCGATGGTGCTGGCCGAGCACTTCCGGCGCGGCGCGGAGCCGGCGCGCGCGGCCCGCTGGTACGAGCGCGCGGCGGCGCAGGCGCTCTCCGCCAACGACCTGGTCGCCGCGATCGAGCGGGCGGCGCTGGGGATCGCGGGGGGCGCGGCGGGCGAGCTGGCCGGGAAGCTGCGGCTCATCGGCTCAGAGGCGCACGTCTGGCGCGGCGAGCTGGCCGAGGCGGAGCGGCTGGCGCTGGCCGCGGCGGCCGACCTGCCGGCCGGGAGTGTCCCCTGGCTGCGCGCGCGGGCGCAGGCGATCATCGCCGCGGGCAAGCACGGGCACCTCGACGACGTCGAGCGCGAGGTCGCGCTGGTCGACGCCTCCCCGCTGACGGCTGAACCGACCGCGCGCAGCGCCCGGATCATCTGCCTCGCCTGGGGCGCCCAGTTCCTCACTCTGGGCGGCCGGCACACGCTGGCCGATCCGCTCATCGCGACCATCGGCGCGCTGTCTGGTGAGCGGGACGCGGCGCTCGATCCCCAGGCCCTCGGGCTCCTGCACCAGGTGCGCGCCGTGCGGGCCTATGCGGCCGGCGACCTCGGGGGCTGCCTCGCAGGTTTGGAGTCGGCGCTGCAGGCGTTCGAGCAGGCAGGCGACCTGCGCAACGCATGTGCGATGCGCACCAACCTCGGCTACCTCTACTCGGAGCTGGGCGACCTCCAGCGCGCCGAGGCGACCCTGCGCCAGGCGCTGGCGGCCTGCGATCGGATGGGCATCTTCGACCTCTTGGCGGCGGTGCAGCACAACCTCGGTCGCGTGCTCGGGTTCGGGTCGGATCTCGGCGAGGCCGAACGGCTGGAACGGCTGGCCGTCGAGGCGTTCCGCCGTCACGGCGAGCCGCGCCTGGAGGGGCTGGCGCGCATCTACCTCTCCGAGATCCTGGTCGCGAAGGGGGATCTGCCGGCGGCGGCCGAGGAGGCGGGGACCGCCGTCGAGATGCTGGCGGTCGCGCCCGGCGTCCAGGTGGCGGCACGCGGGGCGCTGGCACGCGCCCGCCTGGGTGCCGGCGACGTGGCCGGGAGCCTGGCCGCGGCGAGCGAGGCGTACGCCGCGCTCGAGCGGCTAGGCGAGATCGACGAGGGGGAGTCCCTCGTGCGGCTCACCTACGCCGAGGCGCTCACGGCCGCCGGCGAGCACGCGCAGGCGGGCGCGGTCCTGTCCGTCGCGCGCCAACGTCTGCTGGCGCGCGCCGACCGGGTCGCCGACCTCGGCTGGCGGCATCGCTTCCTGCACGAGGTCCCCGTCAACGCCCGCATCCTCGCCCTCGCCGGGGAGCCACCGCCTCCAGCCGCCGGCTCCAGCGCCGCCGCGTAGGACGGTTGTCTTTGAAACTTCCGCGCGGGCGATTATGCTGCGCGACGATCACCCATGGCCACCGTCGACGTTCCGCTGAAGAGAGTTCGTTTTGGCCACACCGCTCGCAAGGACGGGTGGTGGGTCATGCCGCTGGTGACGTTCGTGGTGTTCACCTCGTTCATCATCTACACGACCTGGGCGCTGCTGCAGGGCGACAACTACGCCTACGGCAACTACCTGTCGCCGTTCTACGAGCCGGAGATCTTCGGCAACTCGCCGCACGCCTGGTTCGGGCCCTGGCGCTGGCCCTGGCTCCCCTTCGTCAAGTTCTCGCCCGCGATGCTGATCCTGGTCGTCCCGCTGGCCTTCCGGATGACCTGCTACTACTACCGCGGCGCCTATTACAAGGCCTTCTGGGCCGACCCGCCCTCCTGTGCCGTCGGTGAGCCGCGCAACGACTACCGCGGCGAGGCCAAGTGGCCGCTCTTGATCCAGAACGTCCACCGCTACGCGCTCTACCTCGCGCTCATCTTCAACATCTTCCTGATCACGGGCGCCGTGAAGAGCTTCGTCTTCAACGATCCGGCGACGGGCCACGCGAAGTTCGGGATCGGCGTCGGCTCGCTCATCATGTTGGTGAACGCCTGCCTGCTGGCCGGGTACAGCTTCGGCTGCCACTCGCTGCGCCACCTGGTCGGCGGCCTCATCGACACCATGTCGAAGGCGCCGCTGCGCAAGAAGGCCTACGACTGCGCGAGCTGCTTCAACCGGCATCACCCGAAGTGGGCCTGGTTCAGCCTGTTCTCCGTGGGGCTCACCGATGTCTACATCCGACTTTGCGCCAGCGGCGTCATCGTCGACCCGAGGATCTTCTAATGCCCGTTCACGAGACGCACGAGCATGACGTCCTGATCATCGGCGCCGGTGGCGCCGGCCTGCGCGCGGCCATCGAGGCGGCGTCGGGCGGCCTTTCGGTGGGCCTGGTCTGCAAGTCGCTGCTCGGCAAGGCCCACACGGTCATGGCCGAGGGGGGCATGGCGGCGGCGATGGCCCACGTCGACGATCGCGACAGCTGGAAGGTCCACTTCTCGGACACCATGCGCGGCGGGCAGTACCTCAACAACTGGCGGATGGCCGAGCTGCACGCCAAGGAGGCGCCCGATCGCGTGCGCGAGCTCGAGGCCTGGGGCGCCGTCTTCGATCGCACCAAGGACGGCCGCATCCTGCAGCGCAACTTCGGCGGTCACCGCTACCCCCGCCTGGCCCACGTCGGCGATCGCACCGGCCTCGAGATGATCCGCACGCTCCAGGACCACGGGGTCCATCAGGGCTTCAAGGTCTACATGGAGCACACGATCACCAAGCTGTTCGTCGACGCCGGTCGGATCGCCGGCGCGTTCGGCTACGACCGCGAGCGCGGCAACCTGCGTGTCTTCAAGGCCAAGGCGATCGTGCTGGCCACCGGCGGCGTCGGCCGCGCCTTCAAGATCACCAGCAACAGTTGGGAGTATACGGGCGACGGCTACGCGCTGGCCTACGACGCGGGCGCCGATCTGATGGACATGGAGTTCATCCAGTTCCACCCGACCGGGATGGTCTGGCCGCCGTCGGTGAAGGGGATCCTGGTGACCGAGGGGGTGCGCGGCGAGGGGGGCGTCCTGCGCAACAAGGACGGCAAGCGCTTCATGTTCGACGACATCCCGGAGAACTACAAAGCGCAGACGGCCGACAGCGAGGAAGAGGGGTGGAAGTACGTCCAAGGGGACAAGAACGCGCGCCGCCCACCCGAGCTCCTCACCCGCGACCACGTGGCGCGCAAGATCGTGAAAGAGGTGCGCGAGGGGCGCGGCAGCCCGCACGGCGGCGTCTTCCTCGACATCGCCTGGATCAAGGAGCGCATCCCCAAGGGGGCCGAGCACATCAAGAAGAAGCTCCCCAGCATGTACCACCAGTTCAAGGAGCTGGCGGACATCGACATCACCGCGGTGCCAATGGAGGTCGGCCCGACCACCCACTACACGATGGGCGGCGTCCGCGTCGACGGCGACTCACAGATGTCGACGGTCCCGGGCCTGTTCGCGGCGGGCGAGTGCGCGGCAGGCCTTCACGGCGCCAATCGCCTGGGCGGAAACTCGCTGTCGGACCTCCTGGTGTTCGGCAAGCGGGCTGGTGAGCACGCCGCCAAGTTCGCGCGCGAGCGCGCGGCAGCCACCATCGACCAGGGACAGATCGACGCGGCCGAGCGGATGGCACTGGCGCCGTTCGAGCGGGCCGCGACCGCCGGCGACGCCGAGGCGCCCTACAAGATCCAGTACGAGCTGCAGGATCTGATGCAAGACAACGTCGGCATCGTCCGCAACGAGGCCGAGATCCGGAAGGCGCTGGAGGGGATCCAGGTATTGAAGGCGCGCGCGGCGAAGGTCGCCAGCGTCGGCAACCGCGAGTACAACCCCGGCTGGCACACGGCGCTCGATCTGGCGAGCCTGCTCGCCTGCGCCGAGGTGATCGCCACCTCGGCCCTCGAGCGGAAGGAGAGCCGCGGTGGGCACTTTCGCGAGGACCACCCCGACAAGGACCCGAATTTCTCGACCTTCAACCACGTGGTGCGCAAGGGGGCAGGGGGGCGGCCCGAGCTGCGGCGCGAGACGATCTCCCCGCTGCGCGACGATCTGAAGCAGGTCGTCGAGGAGAACAAGTAGATGTCCGACACGACCAATCTGCCGACCTCCGCGACCTTCAGAGTGTGGCGTGGCGAGAAGGGCGAGGGGGAGTTTCGCGACTACAAGACGCCCGTCTCCGAAGGGATGGTCGTCCTCGACGCCATTCACCAGATCCAGGCCGACCAGGCCAACGATCTGGCGGTGCGCTGGAACTGCAAGGCCGGCAAGTGCGGGTCGTGCTCCGCCGAGGTGAACGGCATGCCCAAGCTGATGTGCATGACGCGCCTGTCGGACCTGCCGCTCGACGAGCCGGTCACCGTGCAGCCGCTGCACACCTTCCCGTCGATCCGCGATCTCGTCACCGACGTGTCGTGGAACTTCCGCGTGAAGAAGGAGATCAAGCCCTTCAAGCCACGCGCCCCCGATGCCCCCGACGGCACCTGGCGCATGCAGCAGGAAGACATCGAGCGCGTGCAGGAGTTCCGCAAGTGCATCGAGTGCTTCCTCTGCCAGGACGTCTGCCACGTGCTGCGCGATCACCACAAGCACGAGGAGTTCATCGGCCCGCGCTTCTTGGTTCACGTCGCCGCGCTGGAGATGCACCCGCTCGACACCGAGGACCGTCTCCCCGAGCTCAAGACCGCGCACGGCATCGGCTACTGCAACATCACCAAGTGCTGCACCAAGGTCTGCCCCGAGCACATCACCATCACCGACAACGCGATCATTCCGTTGAAGGAGCGCGTGGTCGACCGGTTCTACGACCCGGTGGCGCGCCTGCTGCGCAAGCTCAAGCCGTAACCAGCCGCGGGCGAAGACTACCTGGCGTCGGCCGGAAGTGCGTCGGCGCCAGCGTCCGGCCCGCCGCTGTCGCCCGCGTCGGCGCCGGCGTCGTGGATGACGACGATCGCGTCGTACTGGCGGTCGCCACCGTCGACGGTGCCGTAGATCCCACCCCCCGCCGCGTGATCGGGGACGATGTAAGTCGAAGGCCCGAGGACCTGGTAGCCCTTGCAGCAGGTCCCCGGTGCGCTGTAGGTCTCCCCGAACTGAAGCTGGACAATCTCGGAGGGGCGCCCATCGGTGTAGGGATCGAACACGACCAGGACGTCGCAGCGGCCGGCCGCCTGCCCGGTGATGCTGGTGTGCGTGCAGGAGGTGGTGCTCGGGTCACCGACACAAACAACCGACGCGACCGGAGGACAGGCCGGTCCGGAGACGTCGAAACCGATCGAGAGCTCGGCGTTGTCGCTCGAGCCGATGTAGACCGTGGTGGCCGGGCAGGTGCTGGCGCAGTTGCTGGCGCAGCCGTGTTGTGCGGTGAAGACGGCCACCAGGAATCCGATCAGAGCGGCGACTGTCAGCGACGAGAAAAGCTTCATTGGATGGTGGCGAGCATAGTCCGGAAGGTGCGCCGCCCAGACTAATTCAACCTGCGCAGGAAAGCTGGTGACCGGGCACACGACGCGTTTCTTTTGGGCGGCGGCTTGGTCTATGCTCGCGGCCCTCGGAGGGACAGAAGAAGATGAGGCGTCTCAATTCGTTGGTCGTAGGTCTCGTTCTTGGTATCGGCCTGGCGTCGTGCGCCGGCTTGGGCGCGTCGATGAAGCCGGCTCCGGTCGTGCCGGCCACCACGCCGCACGCGCCGGACGTGAACCCGTTTGTCGGCGCGAAGATGTATGTGAACCCCGACTATCACGCCACCGTCGAGGGGCTCGCCGCGAAGCACCCGGCGGAGGCGCCAAAGCTGAAAAAGCTCGCCGCCTTCCCGACCGCGATCTGGATGAGCAAGATCGCCGATCTGGCGACGCTGCCGCACTATCTGGACGACGCGATGGCGCAGCAGACCGCCGGCGGCCAGCCGGTGGTGCCGGTGTTCGTGGTCTACAACATGCCGGGGCGTGATTGCGCCGCCGCCGCGTCGGCGGGCGAGCTTGGCCCGAACGAAGCCGGCGAGGCGCGTTACCAGAAGGAATACATCGACGTCATCGCCGCCGCGCTGGCCGCGCATCCCAAGCTGAATACGGCGCTGATCGTCGAGCCGGACTCGCTCGCCAATCTGGTGACCAACCTCGAGAAGCCCAACTGCGCCGCCGCCGAGGGGATCTACAAGCGCGCCATCGCCTATGCGATCGCCAAGCTGTCGTTGCCGAACGCCTTCCTTTACATCGACGCGGCGCACGCCGGCTGGCTCGGCTGGCCGCGCAACCTGGTCAAGAGCTTCGCCGTCTACAAAGAGGTGCTGGCAATGGCGGGCGGGCCCGAGCGCATCCGCGGCTTCGCGACCGACGTCTCGAACTACGATCCGTCAAAGGACCCGACCGCGCCCAAGCGCGATCCGGCCGCCGCCCCCAACGACGAGCTCGGCTACGTCGCGGATCTGGCGAAGGGGCTGCCGACGGTCGGGATCACCGGCAAGGCGTTCGTCATCGACACCGGCCGCGACGGCGTCCCCAACGTGCGCACGTCACCCGGGAACTGGTGCAACATCAAGGGCGCCGGCCTCGGCGAGCGCCCGCAGGCGGCCCCGGCCCCCAACGTCGACGCCTACCTCTGGATCAAGGTCCCCGGCGAATCCGACGGAACCGCCGACGCCAAGGCGTCGCGCTTCGACGAAAACTGCGTCTCCGACGACGCAACCCCCGGCGCGCCTGAGGCCGGGCTGCTGTTCGAGCCCTACCTGCTCGACCTCGTGAAGAACGCCAACCCGCCGCTGTAGTCGGAACCCTCCGCTGTAGTCGGAACCCTCAAAGGGTTCCGCACCTCCCGCGAAGGGGTCGCGCGAGCAAAGCTCGCACGCCCCCACGCGATCTGTCCTCAACTCGCTTAGTCTCCTCGCCCGATGCCACCGCGGTCGTTCTCGGCGCTCGCGTTTCTGTGGGCGCTGGGTGCGCCGCTTGCCTTGCGAGCGCAGTCGAACCCGGCGGCGCCGTCGCCGCAGTGGAGTCCTGGGGCGCGGCTGTCGGTGGTGGTCGACGCGCGCGGCGAGATCGGTCCGCGCCGTGTCGCGGGGATTGACCTCGGGCTTCTCGGCGCCGGGATCGAATGGCGCGCCACCCCGACGCTTCGCCTGCAGGCCACCGCGCTCCTGCTGGGCGCCACCGGAAGCAACGACGTTGGCGAAACCGCCAGCGGCGGCGCCGGTGGCGAGCTGGCGGCGCGCCTGGTTCCGTTCCCACGTGGACCTGTCCGTCCCTATCTGCGGGCGTCTGGCGGGCTGTTGCTGTTTCTGCGCGATCCGTTCCTTCCCGGCGGCGACGTCTACGATTTCATCCTGCAGCTCGGCGCCGGCCTCGAGGTACCGCTCGGCCAGCGGCTGTCGCTTTTCGGCGATCTGCACGCGCTGCACCTCTCGAATGGGCAGGGGCTCGGCCCCTTCAACCCGGCGTTCACCGGCGAAGGCGGGTTGATTGGCGCGGCCTACGCGCTGGGGGCGCCCGGTCCCGCAGCCGCGCCCGAGCCGGTGGCAACCGTCGACGAAGCACGCCCAGGCTGGCGCCCCGGCGCGACGTTCGACGCCGGCGCCGGTCATACGGCCGGGGGGACGGAGCTGGCGGTGCGCGATCGAGTCGCCGAGCGGTTGACGCGGCACACGCTGGCGCTCATGGACATCGAATCGGGGGTGGTTGCTTCGGTGCACTTCGTCGAGGCGGGGCTCGATCTGGCCGGCCACTGGACGTTCGTGTCGGCCGGCATTCACGGCGGTTACCGCCACGCCGCGGGGACCGGGACGCTGGTCGCGTCGGCGCAGGTCGAGGCCGTGGTCAGTCGCGAGGCGTCACTGGTGCTGATGGGTGAGGCAGATCTCCCGCGCGCGGCGACCGACACGTTTCTCGTCGCAGGGGTCTTGCGGCTGTTTCCGATCGAGACGTTCTTGATCGAGCTCGGCGGTGGCATCCAGCAGGTGACCGGGGCGCCGTTCGACGGGGGGGTGAAACCGTACGTCGCTCTCGACTGGCAGCTCCCGTTCGGCGTGCGGACCTGGCAAGCCTCGCTGTTCATCGAGCGCCAGCTCGACCAGCTCCAGATCGCCGGCCTGCGCCTCTCCTGGGACATGGGGAGCACGCTCTACGAGCTGGCTCGCCGCACCGGCTGGCGTCGCGTCCGGTGAGCGCTGCCGGACGCCGAACCGCGACAGTCAGCTGCCGGGAACGGCCGAGACGGCCCAGCTGGCCGAGCTGCCAATTTGAGCGTCCGCCGCCGGTTGATGCTAAACCGACAGGCGTTGTCCGAAGCGAACACGCCAAAGAAGAGGATCGGACCTCGGCGCCGCGGCCGGTTCGTCGTCATGGTCTTTTTGATCGCCTTCGGCGTGCAGGCGCCGCTCTGCGCTGCGCTCGTGCACCTGACCGGTAACCCCTGGGCGGTCCTGACGTTCGCGGGCGTGATCAGCTTCGGGTTCATCGGCTCGCTCTTGGGCGGGCAGAGCGTCTGGGGGGCGCCCGGGCGCCTGCGCCTCTACCTCGTCCTCTGGCCGTTCTTCGTCTGGTGGACGCTGGGGTTGTTGTTCGCGGCTCTGGCGCCGCTGGCGTTCGTGGTCGCGGCTCTGCTTCATGCGCAGCTGAACGCCGCCTTGACGGCCGCCCTCGGCGCTGCGCTCATCGGCACCCTGCTCGCGTTCATCGGCCGTCCGCGCCTGCGCGAGCACGAGATCGAGATCGCCGGCCTCCCGGCCGCGTTCGACGGCTACCGGGTGGCGCAGATCTCCGATCTTCACTGCGGTCCGTTCGCTGACGGCGCCCGCGTCGATCGCTGGGTGGCCGCGGTCAACCTCCTGGAGGTCGATCTGGTGGCGGTCACCGGCGATCTGATCGCCAGCGGTTCGGCGTTCGTTCCGGTGGTCGCGACGTCGCTCGGCAGGCTGCGGGCCCGCGACGGGGTCTTCGCCTGCATGGGGAACCACGACTACTTCACCGACGGGGAGGAGATGGCCCTGGCGCTGGAGCGGGCGGGGCTGACGCTGCTGCGCAACCGCGGGGTGTCGATCCGGCGTGCCGAAGCCGTCCTCTACGTCGCCGGCGTCGACGACACCTGGACCAAACGGAACGATCTCGACCGCGCGCTCGCCGACCGGCCGGCGGCCGCGTCGACGCTGCTGCTGGCGCACGATCCGGTCCTGTTTCCCGACGCGGCCAGGCGTGGCGTTGATCTGACGCTCTCCGGGCACACGCACGGGGGCCAGATCGGGGTGCCGTTTTTCGCGCGCAGGTTCAACCTGGCGCGGGTCATCACCCGGTTCACGACCGGGCTCTATCGGATGGGGGCGGCGGCGCTGTACGTGAACCGCGGCCTCGGCACCACCGGAATGCCGATCCGCCTGGCGGTCCCGTCCGAGATTGCCGTCCTCACGCTCAGGCGCGCTCCTGGACAGGTGGGCGCCGCCTCGGACCCCCCCGAAATCGCCATAGCGGACAGCCTCTTACGGGTTTGACGCGAAATTCAGGGGATCCCCTAGAAACGCCACTTCGTGGATGAGAGAAATGGTATTCTTCCCCGCGGTGCCCCCCCGCTACTCCCCAAGCTCGGAGTTTAGGCGCGATCTCGAATCACGTGTGGCTGGCTACTTTGACGCCAGCCAGCGTTGTCGCCAAGGCTCCGGGAGGATGTACGTCAAGACGGCCATCCTGATGGCCTGGCTGGTCGGTTCGTACGTCGGCCTCGTCTGGGGCGCGACCGTCTGGTGGCAGGTGGTGCCCCTCGCGATCTCGCTGGCGCTGGCGATGGCCGGCGTCGGGTTCAACGTCCAGCACGACGGCAACCACGGCGCCTACTCCAGCAATTGCGTCGTCAACAAGGTCGCCGCGCTGACCCTGAACCTGCTGGGGGGCGACGCCTACTTCTGGCACTTCAAGCACAACATCGCCCATCACACCTACCCGAACGTGACCGGCTCCGACGACGACATCCGTCTCGGCCCGCTGGCGCGCCTGACGCCGCATCAGCGGCGCTACTGGTTCCACCGGTTCCAGCACCTTTACGTCTGGGGCCTCTACGCGCTGCTGGCGCTCAACTGGCAGATCTCGGGCGACTTCCGGTCGATGATCAGGCCGGGGGTTGGCGACACGACGGTGTCACGTCCCCGCGGATGGGATCTCGTCAGCTTCTGTCTCGGCAAGGCGAGCTTCTTGTCGTTGGCCCTCGTCATCCCGCTCTTGCACCACCGGGTCGTCACCGTGGTCGCGGTCTACCTTTTGACGGACGCGATCCTGGGGCTGGTGCTGGCGACCGTCTTTCAGCTCGCCCACTGCGTCGAGGAGGCGGACTTCCTCGCTCCGGCGACCGCCAAGACGCGCATCAACCGCGAGTGGATGGTTCACCAGCTGGAGACCTCCGTCGACTTCGCGCGCGACAACCGGCTTTTGACCTGGTACCTGGGCGGCCTCAACTTCCAGGTCGAGCACCACCTGTTCCCCAAGACCTGCCACATCCACTACCCGGCGATCTCGCCGATCGTGGAGGCGACCTGTCGCGCGCACGGGATCTCGCACCGGTCGCATCGCACCATGCGCAGCGCGTTTCGTTCACACGTCCGCTGGCTGAAGCGGATGGGGCGCAAGGTCGACGTCGACAAGGCGGACGCCGAGTCCCAGCGCGAGCTTCAGCCCGCCTGAAGCTTGAAGTCGAACCCGACGCGCGGCGGCTCCTTGTCGGGATCGCAGCGGTAGCGGGCAAAGTCGGTCACCCCTTCGGCGCGTAGGAAGTCCTCGTCGATGAGCGCCTGCCCGGTCATCGTGTCGGGCGGCTTGGCGAAGATGGCCACCATCGCGTCGGCCACGATCTCCGGCGTGCGCCAGAGGGTCCGGTCGCCCAGGCCCCAGCGGATCGTCGCCTGGCTCTCGATCATGGTCGCGGGCCACAGGGCATTGGCCGCCACGCCCTTGCCGCGGACCTCTTCGGCGACCCCCTGGGCCACCAGGGTCATCCCGAACTTGCTGAGCGCGTAGGCGACCTTGCCCGCCCCGGCGCGCGGATCGACCGGCGGCGACAGCATCAGGATGTGCCCGAACTTGCGGGCCAGCATCGAGGGGAGCACGTGGCGGGTGCAGGCGAAGGCGCCGCGTGCGTTCACCCCCATCACCAGGTCGAACCGCTTCATCTCCGTCTCGGCGACGGAGCGCCAGTAGAGCGCGCCGGCGTTGTTGACCAGAAAATCGACCTGCCCGAAGTGCTCCAGCGCCTGCTTGACGACGCGCTCGACCGCGACGTCATCGCGCACGTCCAGCTCGGCGGCGAGGGCGCGGCGCCCGAGCGCCTCGATTTCGCGCACCGTCTCGTGGATCGTCCCCGGCAGCTTGGGATCGGGGGAGACGGTCTTGGCCGCCACCACCACGTCGCACCCTTCGGCCGCCAGCCGCAGCGCCAGCGCCTTGCCGACGCCGCGGGAGGCGCCCGTGACCATCGCGACCCGACCGGCGAACTGCATCTCACCAGCTTACCGCAGTCAGCAAGTGCTTGCTCTCCCGGGCCGTCCGTGGGAAACGAGCCCGTGGCCGCCGCTGAGACCCTGATTCGGGAGCTGTTCGAGCACGCTGGAATCAAGATCGGGGGGTCGGCCCCGGGCGACATCACCGTCCACGATCCGCGCTTCTACGGCCGCGTCGTCCGCGAGGCGTCGATCGGCTTCGGCGAGTCGTACATGGACGGCTGGTGGGACACCGACGCGCTCGACGTGACGCTCGAAAAGATCATGCGCGGGGGGCTGAAAGAGAAGGTCAAGGGCAGCGTCCGGATGAAGCTGCTGACCGCCAAGGCGCTCCTCATGAACCTGCAGTCGAAGGAGCGCTCGGGAAAGTCGGTCGAGGCGCACTACGACATCGGCAACGATCTCTACACCAAGATGCTCGACCCGCGGATGGTCTACACCTGCGCCTACTGGAAGGGCGCCACCACGCTGGCCGAGGCCCAGGAGAACAAGCTGGATCTCATCTGCCGCAAGCTGGGGCTGCAGAAGGGGATGCGCGTGCTCGATCTCGGCTGCGGGTGGGGCGGCTTCGCGGGGTTCGCCGCCGAGAGGTACGGCTGCTCGGTCGTCGGCGTGACGCTGTCGAAGGACCAGCATGCCTTGGGGCGCGTGCTCTGGAAGAACCTCGACGTCGACCTGCGGCTCTGCGACTACCGCGACGTGACCGGCACTTTCGATCGCGTGTCGTCGATCGGCATGATGGAGCACGTCGGCCCGAAAAATCACCGCCACGTCATGGAGGTGGTCCACCGCAGCCTGGTCGACGACGGCGTCGCCGTCATCCACACCATCGCCAACAACCGCAGCCGGCTGCACGGCACCGCCTTCATCGAGAAGTACATCTTCCCCAACGCCGTGGCGCCGTCGATCGCCCAGCTCGGGCGCGCCACCGAGGGTCTGTTCGTGCTGGAAGATCTCCAGAACATCGGTCCTGACTACGACCGCACGCTGATGGCCTGGTGGGAGAACTTCGACCGCGCCTACCCGGAGCTCAAGGCCAAGTACGACACGCGCTTCTACCGGATGTGGAAGTTCTACCTGCTCGCCGCCGCCGGCGCCTCGCGCTCGCGCGACGGCCAGCTGTACCACCTGGTCCTGACGAAGATCGGGCGCAAGCAGCCCGACTGCCGCGCCAGCTAGAGGTGCTTATATTGGCGGCAGTGCCCTCTCGAGTCGTTCTCTTCGCCGTCCTCTTCGCGACCCTGGCACTCGGGCTAACGGCCGCCTGCGGTCCCGTCGTCGGCAGCTGTGGGAATGGAACCTGCTCCTGCCCCTCGGGCGACGACTGTCGGTTCGTCTGCGTCGCGCCGCCATGCCACGCGATCTGCCAAGGCAACAACGGCAGCTGCCAGGCGGTCTGCGCGAACGGGACCTGCACCTGCGGCAGCGGAAGCTCGTGTGACTTCGCCTGCAAGGCGCCCCCCTGTCACGTGACGTGCGAACCGAACAGCAGCTGCTCGGGAACGTGCGCGAACGGGCAGTGCGTCTGCGGAGCGGGCAGCACCTGCACCTTCACCTGTTCGGCGTCACCCTGCCACACGAGCTGCGCCACCGGCGCCGCCTGTGTGGTCCACTGCCCGGCGGCGCTGGCCGGCACCGAGGGGTGTGACATCGTCGACTGTGCCGCGGGCACGCCGGTCATTTGTCCGAGCGGCGACGTCACCACCTGCGGCGCACCCTGCCCGTAACGACCTTTCGTACCCGCGAGTCGCGGACCCCGGATCACTTCTTTCGGGCCGTCGCCAGCAGGTCCAGCGTGTGCTGGTAGGCGCCGGAGGTCGTGTCGACGGCGCCGTGGCCCGGGACGATCGTCGCCTTGGGGTACCTCGCCGAGACGCGGCGGACTGACTCGGGCCAGGAGGCGAGGTTGGCGTCGCCGGTGAAGCCGAGCTCCTTGGCCTCCATCGACTTGATGAGGCAGCCGCCGTAGAGCACGGTCGGGAAGCTGAGGACGATGTTGTCGGAGGCGTGCCCGGGGCCGGGATAGAAGGCCTCGAACCCGCGCGGATCCTTGAACGCGCTGGTGGCCGCCGTGAACAGCGTCGCCACGCCGTGCACGCCGCGACGCGCGAGCTTGGCGACGGTCAGGTCGACCGCCGCGACCGGAATCTTTCGTCGCTGGAGCGCGCCGAGGCCGCCGTCGCGATCGTTGTGATCGTGCGTGATGACCGCGCCGATCCAGGAGCGATGAAGCTGTTCGTCGCCCCACTTCAGGAGCGCCTCGGTCTCCGCCTCGGTCCAGGCGGTGTCGACGAGCAGCAGCCCACCGTCGGTGACCGCGATGAGCCCGTTCGACGGGATCCCCTGCGCGTTCGTCGATCGGTGCACGATCGTCTTGGGGTCGAGGATCGTGACGTCGACGGTCCCGGTACCTTTTGGGTCTGAGAAGACCGGAAGTGGTCTTCCGGTCGGGGCGGGGAGACCACCGCCATCAGGCTGCGCGCCGAGCGCGAGAAGCAGCAGCGACAGGACGGCAGACATGCGCGCCGAACTCTACCCGAGGTCCGATGGCGCCACGAACCCGTCGCCCCGTCGGCGGCCAGAAGGCGAGGAGGGTTGACGGACAGCGGACCGGTAGCGTAAGAACCGGTGCCTCATTCGTAGTTCGCCGGCATAGCTCAGTGGTAGAGCAACGGTTTCGTAATTCGGCCGGGCCTGCGGCAACCAGCGTCGATAATTGCCGCAACTTCAGGCGCCGTCCGTGGTTGCGAACGTTCTGCGGTTTTCGTTGCGGCAACTGAAGACCGCCGGAATCCGGTACCGCTGACCACGGCGTGACCACGGCTCTCGCGGCGGCGTCGGCGATGATGACCGGCGCCGCCGCGCTCCCCACCTCGCGGGACGCGCCAGCTTCGCGCTGGCGGGCATTCGAGCGTGGCGGTGTCGACACGGCCGCCCGACGCGCGAACGCGCAACCGCGGCGAGCTGGCGAAGCCCGGAGTTAGCTCGCGAGGAACTGTTCGAGCGTGGACCGGACCGAGGTGTAGCCGCGCCGCTCGAATTCGGCGCACGTATCAGCATTTGGGTCGGCGCAGACTTTGTGACGGGCGCCGGCTGCCAGCAGATCGATCACCTTGCCCACGATCGGGTCGTCTTCCTCCGACACGGGGCGTATCCCGACTGCGATGGCGCAGTCGATCGGGGCCTCGGCCAGCCGCCGCAGACAAGTCGCGCGGTGCTCGTCGACGTGCCGCGAGTTGGCGATGACGTGCTTGCCGCGACCGTACACCGCGATGACAGGGTTTTCGCCGTGCTCGAGGTCGACCTTTAGGCTCGGCCGATCGAAGGTCGCGGAGGTCTCCCAGGTCTGAACTCCGGGGAGCGGGCCGCTCTGGGTTCCGTAGGTCGTCCGGTCGCGACCGGTACGCTGCGCCTCCTCGTACGTCGCGCTGCCACTGCGGCTGGGGACCTGCATCCAGTTCACGGACCCGTGGAGCTTGAAGACCGGCACGATCTGGCCGACACCCGGCGACACTTGGTCGTGGCCGCCTCCCGGGTGGCCTAGGCCGGGATGTGAGCGTCGGAACCCTCGGCGACGCAGAGCCTCTTCGGTCAGGGTGTCGTAGTTGACGGTCACGACGATCGTCGGCTCCACCCGAGCGATCAGGTGATCAAGGCGGTCGCGGCACTCCACGAAGGCACGGGAATTCCCGAAGTTCATCGCG
>Ga0209890_10000339_pt1 | contig 21552 bp, 17 predicted proteins | sample OrgsoiDNA2013049_FD_185799 | JGI IMG/M metagenome (GOLD analysis project Ga0209890, IMG submission 185799) | Permafrost soil microbial communities from the Arctic, to analyse light accelerated degradation of dissolved organic matter (DOM) -... | ecosystem: Environmental > Terrestrial > Soil >...
TTCTCGAACCGTTCGCGTCCGGTGAGCTCGCGCCACAGTGAGCGATAACGGTCGACGATGGTCTGCGAGACCTCGATCGGATCGACGGTGAGCGCCAGGAACCCCCCGGCTGCCAGGTCCATCAGCTCGCCGGCGATGTTGACCCTGGCGATGTCGAGGTCGTGCTCGCGCTGACCATCGGAGAGCGTGCTGCGGATCTCACCCGTCTCTGCGTCGACGAGGTATGCCGCGTACGCGCCGGCATCCCTGCGGAACAGCGTGTTGGAAAGGGAGACATCCCCCCACCAGAAGCCCGCGAGGTGGAGCCGCACCAGCAGCACGGCGAGCGCGTCGATCAGCCTCTGTGCCGTGTCCGGGCGCAGGCTCTGGCTGAACAGGGCGCGATACGGCAGGGAGAAGTGAAGGTGACGGGTGAGCAGACACGCGTCGAGCTCCTCACCGTCGGCGCTGGTGCGGCCACTGACGACGCCGAAGGGCTGGACGCAGGGCTGGCCGATCTTCTTCAGGAAGCGCAGCATGTTGTACTCGCGAAGGGCGACATCGGCCCTGATCTCCTTGACCGCGATGACCTTGCCCGAGACCTTGACGAAGCGCACCACGTGCCGTGAGATACCGCGGGGCAGGGCCGCCAGGTGTTCGTCGGGCCACTCCTCGAGCGGCACCGACCATGGGAGGTCCAGCAGTGCGGGGTCTGGTCTCGCTGCGGTGATCTCGAGTGCCATCTGTCAATCGTGGCACGCCTTCTGACAGGCTCGTCCATCGGTCGTCCAGGGCAGAGAAGAAGGTGGCGGCGCCCACGAGGGACATGGCCACCTTCTGCCTGGTGCTGTCGCTGAGCGGGGCGATCAGTCGCCGATACGCAGGCCGCTCTGAGGGTTGAACAGGTGCACGTGCTCGCCCTTCTTGGGGGTGAGGTGCACGACTGCGCCCTTCTTGGGCGGAGTCCGACCGTCGACGCGCACGATGATGGGCTTGATGTCACCCGCGGTCTCGGTGGTCGAGCCGTAGATGTAGGCATCGGCGCCGAGCTCCTCCACGACCTCGACGGTGACCGGAAGGCCCTCGCCCTCCATGCTGATCGAGAGGTCCTCGGGTCGGACACCGAGGGTGACCTCCTTGCCCTGGCCGGTCAGGGAGTCACGCTGGATGGGATAAGTGGTCGAGCCGAACTTCACGCCGCCGTCGACGACGGGGACGTCGAAGAGGTTCATAGCCGGCGAGCCGATGAACCCGGCCACGAAGACGTTCTCAGGGTGGTCGTACATGTCCCGCGGGGTGGCGCACTGCTGCAGGATGCCGTCTTTGAGCACCGCGACCCGGTCGCCCATCGTCATGGCCTCGATCTGGTCATGGGTGACGTAGACCATGGTGACGCCCAGTCGCCTTTGCAGGGAGGCGATCTGGGTGCGCGTCTGGACGCGGAGCTTGGCGTCGAGGTTCGACAGCGGCTCATCCATGAGGAACACCTGTGGCTGGCGTACGATCGCCCGGCCCATGGCGACGCGCTGACGCTGACCACCTGAGAGTGTCTTGGGCTTGCGCTCGAGGTACTCCTCGAGGTCGAGGATCTTGGCGGCATCGGCAACGCGCTTGGAGATCTCACTCTTGTTGATGCCCGCGATCTTGAGCGCGAACCCCATGTTGTCCGCGACCGACATGTGCGGGTAGAGCGCGTAGTTCTGGAAGACCATCGCTACGTCGCGGTCCTTGGGGGACAGGTCGGTGACATTGCGGTCGCCGATCCAGATGTCACCGTCGTTGACCTCTTCGAGTCCTGCGAGCATGCGCAGGCTCGTGGACTTGCCACAGCCGGAGGGACCGACCAGGACGAGGAACTCGCCGTCCGCGATGTCGATGTTGAGCCGGTCGACCGAGGGAGTGTCGTTGCCCGGGTAGGTGCGGCTCGCGTTGTCAAACTTGACTGTTGCCATGTGGGTCAGCTTCCTTCACCGGCAGGAACGTGCCGGACGATCCGTTGTAAAGGTGGTGAACGCCACAAGGGCGCTCTTGGTGGAGCGTTTCGGCGCATCGGCAAAGTGTGACGCGCATCATGCCTGGTGATAACTGTAGCCGAACGGGAAGCGGGTCAGGCGTCGTTCAAGGGATAAACAAGCTCGCCAGCACGGATCAGGTGAGGGAGTTCGTGCTCAACGAGTCACCGTTATGCAAAAGTAGCCTGCAAATTCTTGCAAGAATTGGCATAGTTCTGCAAAAACTTGCTAAGTTTTGCCTCCTAGGGGCTGGCCGCAGGGCTGCCCAAGGCTTCCCAAGGAGAAATCTATGCACAAGCGTGCGATGGGTGCAGCGGCCGTCACTGGCGTCGCGGCACTGCTCATGAGCGCCTGCGGCGGGTCCACGACCGTTGCCGCAACCGCGTCGTCCACCACCAAAGCCGCAGCGCCCGCTCCGGCATCCACCGCCGCGCCCGTTCGTGACGCCGCCGCCGACCTGGTGATCTGGGCCGACGTCGACCGGACGCCCATCATCCAGAAGTACGCCGACGAGTTCGGCAAGGAGAACGGCATCAAGGTTGTCGTTCAGGTCGCAACCGACGTGCGCCCGCAGTTCAAGGACGCCACCAAGGTCGGCAAGGGTCCCGACGTCATCGTCGGTGCCCATGACTGGCTCGGCGAGCTCGTCCAGAACAACACGGTCTCGCCGGTGAACCTCTCGGCAGCTGACGCCGCCAAGTTCGCACCTCAGGCGATCGCCGCGACCAAGTTCAACGGTCAGTCCTATGGCGTTCCCTATGCCGTGGAGAACATCGCCCTCGTGCGTAACACCGCCCTGGCCCCGGCTGCTCCAGCGAACATGAGCGACCTGGTCACCCAGGGCCAGGCCCTGGTCAAGTCCGGCAAGGCAACCAACATCCTGCTCCAGGAGGTCGGCAAGACCGGCAACGCCTTCTACACCTACCCCTACCTCAAGGCGTTCGAGGGCGGCATCTTCGCACTCAAGGCCAACGGCGACTACGACGCCAGCAAGGTCATCGTGAACAGCGCCGGCTCCGTCAAGGGCGCCACCGAGCTTGCCGCACTCGGCAAGTCCAAGGCTCTCTCCACCAACGTCGACGCCACCAACGCCGACGCGCTGTTCGACGCAGGCAAGGTGCCGTTCTACATCACCGGCCCCTGGTCGATCGACAAGGCGAAGAAAGCCAACGTCAAGTACGCCATCAGCCCGCTGCCGAGTCTGACCGCCGGCGGAAAGATGCAGCCCTTCCTGGGCGTTCAGATGTTCTACGTCTCCGCCAAGGCCAAGAACGCGGCCTTCGCTCAGGAGTTCGTCACAAAGTACGTCCCGCGCGAGGACGTCCAGATGGCACTGTTCGCGGCCGGACACCGTCCGCCGGCGCTGACCTCGGCCTACGTCAAGGCCACCGCGAGCGACCCGGACGTCAAGGCATGGTTCGACGCCGGCAAAGGCGGTCAGGCCATGCCCAACATCCCGGCCATGAACTCGGTGTGGGGTCCGCTGGGCCAGGCTGCCGCCGACGTGATCTCCGGCAAGACGCTGCCCAAGGCACGGTTCGACGCAGCTCAGAAGGAGATCGTCGCCAACATCGCCAAGGGCTGATGTATGGCGGGTGGCCGGCTGCCGCATGGTGGTGGCCGGTCACCCGACCGGGTCGCTGCAGGGTGGCACCGGTTACCGGACCAGGGCGCCGATGGCGCGCCGGTCACCCTTTGTCGGTGCCCAGCTTCGAAGGACGACATGAGCCTCAAGGAAATTCAGGATCCGCCCCCGGTCAGTCCGGAGCATCCCAGAGGTGTGGCGGGCGGTGCCAAGAGCACCTCAGCTGACCGTAGCCGCGCGGCCGGAGCGGGTCCGGCGTGGCTCGTGGTCACCAAGTGGGGCCTGATCGGGCTCACCCTGGTCGTTCTCGCAGTCGTCGTGCAGAAGCTGATCGAGCAGGGAGCGTGGGTCGGCGTCGTCATTGCCGCCTTCGTTGCCATGTGCGTGCTGGCTGTCTATGGCACCGGGCGATCTGTGCCGATGAAGTACCTGTTGCCCGGTCTGGCTCTGCTCGTCGGCCTCCAGATCTGGCCGATCGCCTACACCGTGGGGACATCCTTCACGAACCTCGGCGACGGACACCTCATCAGCAAGCAGGAGTCGATCGACTCCATCGTCGCCAACTCGGTGCGTGAGGTCCCCAACGCGCCTCGATACCTGCTGTCGGTTGCGGTCAGGCAAGGGTCCGACCCCACCACGGGCGAGGCCTTCTACCTGCTCACCGGGCCCTCCGGCAAGACCCTCCTGGGCGACAAGTCCGGGCTCAGCGACCTGCCCGCCGCCGATGTCGAGAAGGCGGGCAACGGCCGGATCATCAGGGCCGCCGGGTACCAGATCCTGACGGCGATCCAGGTCAATGCCCGCAAGGACCTCAACGAGTTCGCCGTGCCGACCACGGCGGGTGCGGGCATCAAGCGGGTCGGCCTCGCCGAGGCGTTCCAGGGCAAGGCAAACGTCTCCTACGACAAAGTCAGCGACACGCTCCTCGACAGCGCGACCCACAAGACGTACGTACCGCGCAGAGCCTCCTGGGTGCCGAAGGATGGTCAGGGCGATGCCTTTCCCCAGGGGTGGAAGGAGAGTGTGGGGCTCAGGAACTTCAGCAACGTTCTCACCAACGACACCCTGCGCTCCGGCTTCCTCAAGATCTTCGGCTGGAACGTGGTGTTCGCCGTGGTGTCGGTGGTCTCCACCTTCGTGCTGGGCATGCTGCTGGCACTGCTGCTCAACGATGCCCGGCTCAGGGGCCGCGCGCTGTACCGCTCGATGCTGATCCTGCCGTATGCGCTCCCCGTCTTCGTGACGGCGCTGGTCTGGTCCTCGATGTTCAACCAGGACTACGGCCTGATCAACAAGCTGCTGCATCTGAACATCGACTGGCTGGGCGATCCCTGGGCCGCCAAGGCGGCGATCCTGATCACCAACCTGTGGCTGGGGTTCCCCTACATGTTCATCGTCTGCACGGGCGCGCTGCAGTCCATCCCGGGTGACGTGCTGGAGGCGGCCAAGATCGACGGTGCGTCGGCCTTCCGGACCATGAGATCGGTCATCATGCCGCTCTTGCTCGTGGCGGTGGGCCCGCTCCTGATCGCCTCATTCGCCTTCAACTTCAACAACTTCGGGCTGATCTTCCTGCTGACCGGGGGCGGGCCCTTCCAGGACTCGAACACGAGCGTCGGATCGAGCGACCTGCTGATCACCTACGCCTACCGGCTGGCGTTCAGCGGGGTGAGCCCGAACTACGGTCTGGCCGCGACGGTCTCGATCTTCATCTTCCTCATCGTCGGCCTCATGAGCTACGAAGGATTCCGTCGCACCAAGTCCCTCGAGGAAGTGAACTGATGTCGAGCTTCAATGACGCCCTGCCTCTGGCGATCTCGCACACGGCCCAGAAGGGCGAGTCAGCTCGACCTCGCCAAGGCTCATTCGGCCGACTCTGGTGGCGGCACGGCCTGGCCACCCTGGCCCTGGTCTGGTCGCTGTTCCCCATCGTGTTCATCATCTCGGCGGCGCTCAACCCTTCGGGGACGCTGAGTACCGCCGAGCTCTTGCCCAAGAACGTCTCGTTGATCAACTTCGATGCGTTGTTCAGCGACACCGCCAGGCCGTACCTCACCTGGTACAAGAACTCCATGATCATCGCCGGGTCCGGGGCCCTGGCCTCGGTGTTCATCGGCTCATGTGCCGCCTACGCGTTCTCCAGGATGAGGTTCACCGGGCGGCGGCCTGGCCTGTTCGCCCTGCTGCTGCTCCAGATGTTTCCGGCGCTGCTGGCCTTCGTCGCGCTCTATGTGACCTTCGTCGCCGTCGGTGACGTCCTGCCGGCGTTCGGCATCAACACCTCGGCTGGTCTGATCGTGGCCTATCTCGGCGGGGCCATGGGCGCCAACGTCTGGTTGCTCAAGGGGTATTTCGACACGGTGCCCCGGGAGCTGGACGAGGCCGCCAAGGTGGATGGCGCCTCGCACGCCCGGATCTTCTTCACCATGACCCTGCGGCTGGTCATGCCCATCCTGGTCACCGTGTTCATGCTGTCCTTCGTCGGACTGTTCGGTGAGTTCCTCCTCGCGAGCATCTTCCTGCGAGATGTCGACTCGCAGACGCTCGGGGTGGGGCTCTGGTCGATGGTGAGCCTGACCGGCAACAGTGACCGAAACAAGTACTTCGGCCAGTTCTGTGCCGGCGCCATGCTGGCCTCCCTGCCCGTGGTGCTCCTCTACCTTGGTTTCCAGAAGCAGCTCGTCGGCGGCCTGACCCAGGGATCCGTGAAGTGACATCGACACAGACGCGCCGCGATCAAGGTGCCCGGGGGGCACGTGAACGGCGTGGCTGAGGCGCAGACTGCATACGTGGGGGATCTAATGAAGACCGAACATCCATCGTGTCTGAGATAAGAGAAGGAACTGCAATGAGAGCGCGGCTGGCGGACATCGCCGAGCATGCTGAGGTCAGCGAGGCCACGGTCAGCCGGGTGCTCAACGACAAGCCCGGCGTCGCCGACGCCACGCGGCAGGCGGTGCTCACCTCGCTCGACATCCTCGGCTACGACCGGCCGAGCCGGTTGCGGCGCAAGAGCGCCGGGCTGGTCGGCCTGGTCACCCCCGAGCTGACGAACCCGATCTTTCCCGCCTTCGCCCAGGCCATCGAGACCGCCCTGGCCCGCCAGGGATACACACCCGTCCTGTGCACCCAGACCCCGGGCGGTGTGCACGAGGACGACTACGTGACGATGCTGCTGGAACGCGGCGTGGCCGGGATCATCTACGTGAGCGGGCTGCACGCAGACTCCACCACGGACCCCCAGCGCTACGTCACCCTGCGTGAACGTGGCCTGCCGATCGTGCTGATCAACGGCTACATCGAGGGCGTGGATGCGCCGTTCATCTCCAACGATGACGTCGCCTCGATGGATCTTGCCCTGAGCCACCTCGTCGCGCTCGGGCACAAGACCATCGGGCTCGCCGTCGGCCAGGATCGCTTTGTCCCCGTCATCCGCAAGATCATCGGCTTCCGCAACTCGATGATGACCCTGCTTGGCCGGGCGGACGTCGAGGACCTCATCGAGCACACGATGTTCAGTGTCGAGGGTGGTGTGGTTGCCGCGCAGCGGCTGATCGACAAGGGGACCACAGCGATCGTGTGCGGTTCTGACCTGATGGCGCTCGGCGCCATCCGGGCTGGCCGCCTTCGAGGCCTGGAGGTGCCGCGTGACCTCTCCGTCGTCGGTTACGACGACTCACCGCTGATCGCCTTCACCGACCCGCCGCTGACCACCGTCCGGCAGAGTGTCCAGGCTATGAGCGAGGCGGCGGTACGTGCGCTGCTGGACCAGATTGCCGGCGACCCCGCGCCTCTGGCGGAGTATGTCTTCCGCCCAGAGCTGGTCGTCCGCGGTTCGACGGGCGCGGCCCCCACCGGTGCGACGGGCGCGGCCCCCTCCGGCTCGACTGCCACAGTCCACCCAGGGGAAACCGTCCCGGGGGGCATGGGAGCTTCGGCTCTCTGAGCCGCGTCACCCCGGAGCGGCTTTGCGACTACCGCGCCATGGGTTGTTCTTGCGTCGGTCGGCGTACGTCAGCCGATGCTGTGACGCGGCCCTGTCCGACGCGGTGTGGGCCGACGCGATGTGGGCGACGCGGGGTTCATGAACGCGCTCGTTCATCAACAAACAGCTCGAGCAGTGCTACGACGGATGCCTGGTCCGGGAGCCGGTTTGCGGCAGCAGTCTCGCCGTCGCCGACCTTGATCGTCAGATCGCCGGATGCGGGGTCGAGCGCCGCGAAGGCTCTCTCATCGGTCACGTCGTCGCCGACGTACAGCGTTGCCTGTGACCGGGTCGCCCGAGCAAGTCTGACCACAGCGGTGCCCTTGTTCGCGTCGAGCACGGTCAGCTCCACGACGTTCTTTCCGGGCATGACATGCACGCCCGGGTGGCGCTCGCCCACCTCGAGCGCGGCGGTCGTGGCAGCCGCGGCCGCGGACGGTTCGACGCCGCGCGTGTGCAGGGCCACGGCCGACGGCTTGTGCTCCAGTCGCACAGCGGGGTACCTGGACCGGATCGTTTCGAGCTCACGCGTGATCACCCCGAGCCGTGCTGCGGCGGCCTCGTCCAGGGAGTCGGCGGCAGGTTCTGGATGCAGGTTGGCCTGGTCGCCCGGGTTGGTGTTGTCGTCCGCGTCGGTGTGGTCGGCCGGGTTGGTCTGGGCGCCGTGGCTGCCGATCAACGTGATGGCGTCGTTTGGACCTATGCCGGTGATTGCCGACAACGTCGCAAGATCACGTCCTGACACGACGGCCACCGTGACGCCATCGAGAGCAGCAGCGGCCCTCAACGCCTCGATCCCACCCGGCACTGCCCGGGCTTGAAGGGGGTCCAGGACGAAAGGCGCGAGGGTGCCATCGAAGTCGAGGGCGACCAGGACCCGCGGCAGCGCCGCAAAGGCGGCGACCGTCATACGAAGCGCACTGCCCAGCTCAGTCACTGGTCGCGACCCGTTCCGAGGCGTTGTCCAGCGCCCGGCGGTTGGACCTGTTGGCCCGCTCGGCGACTCGTCGTTCCTCATCGCTGGCACGGGTGGGCCGATGAGGCCGCGCCGGCGCCGAGGCAAGCGCGTCGAGATAGCGGGTGGCCCATCGCTGCACGTCGTGGACGGAGACCCGCTTGCGCAGGGCCTTCATCCGGCGTCGCCGTTCGTCCTCGGGCGCGATGATGGCGCGCATGATGGTCTGCTTGACGCCCTCGACGTCGTGCGGGTTGCAGATGAAGGCCTGGTGCAGCTCGTGCCAGGCTCCGGCGAACTCCGACAGCACCAGGGCTCCGCCGAGGTCGTGCCGGCAGGCGACATACTCCTTGGCAATAAGGTTCATGCCATCACGCAGCGGGGTCACGAGCATGATGTCCGCAGCCAGGAACATCGCGGCCATCTCACTGCGGGGATAGGACTGGTAGAGGTAGTAGATCGCGGGTGAGCCGATGTCGGAGTACTCGCCGTTGATGCTCCCGACGGTCCGTTCGATCTCCTCGCGCAGGTGGCGATAGGCATCCACCCGCTCGCGGCTCGGGGTCGAGATCTGCATGAGCGTCACGTCGGGCGGGGCGATCGCCTTGTCCTGAAGCAGCTCCTCATAGGCCTTCAGCCTGTGCCGGATGCCTTTGGTGTAGTCCAGCCGGTCGACGCCCAGCATCAGGATCTTCGGGTTGCCGAGCGAGGCCCGGATCTCCTTCGCGCGGGCAACCACCTCAGGTGTGCGGGACAGCTCGTTGAGCCCGCGGAAGTCCACCGAGATCGGTATCGCGGCGGCCCGGACGGTCCGATGTGCCAGGGGGTCGTCGCCGGGGGGCGTGAAGGTGACAGTGTCGGACTTGGTCGCCATGCCCAGCAGCAGCCGGCACGCCCGCAGGAAGTTCTCGGCGTCCGCCGTGCGCTGAAAACCCAGGAAGTCTGCGCCCAGCAGCCCCTCTACCAGCGCTCTGCGCCATGGCAGCTGTGAGAAGAGCTCAACGGGCGGGAAGGGGATGTGGTTGAACCAGCCGATGCGCACATCGGGCCGGATCGACCGGACCATCGCCGGCACCAGCTGAAGCTGGTAGTCGTGCACCCAGACGGTGGCACCCGGCGCCGCGACGTCCGCGATGGCCGTGGCGAAGCGGTGGTTGACGGTGCGGTAGGTGTTCCACCAGTTGCGGTGGAAGGTCGCCGGGACGATCACGTCGTGGAAGATCGGCCAGAGGGTGTCATTGCTGAAACCCTCGTAGTACTCCTGGATCTCGGTGGGTGAGAGACCGACCGGCTTCAGGTACATCCCCTCGTCCAGGAACGGCTCCGGCGCGGGACCGGGCTCGCCGGCCCAGCCGACCCATGCAGCGTCGCGCCCGCGCATGACCGACTCCATGGCCGTCACCAGACCACCCGGACTGCGTCGCCAGGAGGACTCGCCCCGGTCGTCGACCACGCGGTCGAGGGGGAGGCGGTTTGCGGCAACTACCAGGTCGAACGTCGGTGCAGCGACGGACACGCTCTATCAGCTCCTCAGCAGGGATTGGGGTCAGCCTACGGGGACTGGTCGCCAATCGGTCCTTTTGTCCGAGGCAGGCTGGTAACAGACCGAGCGCAGGGGCTACGGTCGAGTCATGCGCATTTCAGACGTGATCCGCCGAAAAGGCGACGAGGTGGTTACCGTTGGCTCTGACGCGACGGTCCTGCGACTCCTGGAGATCCTGGATCAACACCGTATCGGTGCCGTTGTGGTCAGCGATGATGGCTCGACGGTGACCGGCATCGTCAGTGAGCGTGATGTGGTGCGGCACCTCCATACCGACGGCGTTGCCGTGCTGGACGCGACCGTTGCGACGATCATGACCAGCGACGTGCAGACCTGTCGCCCTGAGGACGGCATCGAGGACCTGGCCGTTGTCATGACGGAGCGCCGGGTGCGTCACATCCCGGTCGTCGTCGACGGCAAGCTCGTCGCCATTGTCAGCATCGGTGACATCGTCAAGGGGCGCATCGGTGAGCTGCAGACAGAACGTGACCAGCTGGTCGGATACATCCAGCAGTAGGGCACTTCGTCGGGGCCGCTTCCGCCCGAAAGTCCCTTTCACGGCATAGCGTGGTGGAATGACTGCGGGCCTGATGCGTGACGACGAGGCAGGCTCAGATTTTCTGGGTCGGAGGCCGCACACCGTTGAGGGCGCCCAGCACACTCCTGTGGGCAACGACTCCCTCGCCGGCGCGCAGCGGATCGGCCCCTACCGTCTGATCCGGCCACTCGGTGAGGGTGGCATGGGGGTGGTCTACCTCGCGCTCGCCCCGAACGGGCGAGCGGTGGCCATCAAGGTCCTGCGCGAGCACATCGCCTACGACGCCGAGGCGCGCAGCAGGCTGAGGCGCGAGGTCCAGACTCTGGCCAGGGTTCAGGACGCCCGGGTCGCCGCAGTGCTCGACGCCGACACCGAAGGGGCTCGCCCGTACATCGTGACGAGGTATATCCCCGGCCCGGCCCTTGACGTCGTCGTGTCCGAGAACGGACCGGTCCGAGGCGAGGCCCTGCTGCGGCTGGGCCGGGGGCTCTGGGATGCGCTGAACGCCATCCATCGTGCGGGGGTCATTCACCGGGACCTCAAGCCCGCGAACGTCCTTCTTCTGGATGACGACCCGGTGGTCATCGACTTCGGTATCGCCCACGTCGCGGACGACATCCGGTTGACCATGACCGGGTTGGTGATGGGCACACCCGGATACCTCTCGCCCGAGGTCGTCGAGGGGGCACCGGTCACCGAAGCGACGGACTGGTGGGGATGGGCCGCCACGCTCGCCTTTGCGGCATCCGGAGCGCCACCTTTCGGACGGGGGCCCATGGACGCGGTCCTCGACCGCGTTCGGCGTGGCCAGGCGGATCTGTCGGGCGTTGACCAGGGCCTGGTGCCCCTGCTGCGGGCGGCCCTCTCGCCGATCCCGGCCGGGCGCCCGCAGGCCCACCAGGTCGTGGAAGCCCTGGACCGGTATGCCGCGAGAGCGTCCTCGACGCTCCCCATCCCCGTGGCCGACCCGCCTCGAACCCGGCAATACTCTGTCCCGCCCTCCGCGCCGGCCCCCGTCCCCGCCTTCCCGGGGGTTCGAGAGGAGACTCAGCGGTGGGATGAGCCGAAGGGCGGCCAGTCGGAAGGTCGAGTCACGCAGCCGGCTCGTGTCGGGACTCTGCTCGCCCTCATGGTGGGGATCCTCGGCGTCGCGAGCATCTGGCCGGTGGTCGCGATCCTGCTGATCGTCATCTGGTCCTGGTCGGCTCGATTCGCCGACCGTTCGAACACCTGGCTTCTGGTGCGACGCCACAACCGCGGCCCGCGACGCAGTGATATCCCCCTGGCAGTCGTCGTCAGCCCGTGGCACGTCGTCGTGGCCGCGCTCCTGACGCTGATCACCCTCACGATTCCTGCGGTCGTCTCGGTCGGATCGACGTTGACCACCGCACTGGTGTCCGCGGCCGTGGCCGGAGGCGACCCGCGTGCGGACAGGTCCCTTCCGTTGGTTGTCGGTGGACTTCTGGGGCTGCTCATGTGCTGGTGGGGGCCTGGTGGCGCGCGCCTGCAGCGCGGCTCGCGGGCTCTGCTGCGCGCCGTTGCCCCCGGCAAGGGGGCGACGGGGTTCCTGGTGGCGACCCTCGTCCTGATCGGGGCCGGGCTTGGGGCGTGGGCCTGGATGCGAAGCGGCCAGCCGGACTTGTGGCCTTGGTCGCCGGAGCACTTCAGGTCACTGTGGGCTACCTTCTGGTAGCTCCCGGAACACAAGATCTCAGGGAGTGCTGCTCTTCCCGACTATCCCGGTCCCCCATGGCAAGGGTCGCTCCCCAGCCTCCGTCTTCAGACCTCTATCCTTTGCTCAGCAAGCCGGAGTGGCTTAATGGCAAAGCAACCGCCTTGTAAGCGGTAGATTGCGGGTTCGATTCCCGCCTCCGGCTCGGAGCAGTGCGGCCCGGTCCCGTTGGTCCTCGAGGTGAAGGGACGGTATCCATGGCCCGCATCGAGGACTACGCGATCGTCGGGGATCTGCATACCGCAGCCCTGATCGGCACGGACGGCTCGATCGACTGGCTGTGTCTGCCGCATTTTGACTCCCCGGCTTGTTTCGCAGCCCTGCTCGACTCACCCGACGCCGGCCGCTGGCTGCTGGCGCCGGCCTCGGGAGGGGTCTGCACCAGCCGCCGCTATCGGCCCGAGACCCTGATTCTCGAGACCGAGTGGGAAACCCGCGAGGGGCGGGTCCGGGTCACCGACTTCATGCCGCCCCGCGACGAGGTTGTCGACATCATTCGGATCGTTGAGGGCCTGAGGGGATCCGTGCGGATGCGCGGCGAGCTGGCCCTGCGGTTCGACTACGGCCATGTGGTGCCGTGGGTCCGCCGGGACAAGCGGGGTATCCGCGCAGTCGCCGGCCCGGACGCTGCCTACCTGAGCACACGCGCCCCCCTGCGCGGAGAAGACATGCGCACGGTCAGCGACTTCACCGTCCGCGCGGGAGAGCGAATGCCCTTCGTGCTGACGTGGACGCCAAGCCACCTGCCCCGTCCCAGGCCCGTGAACCCTGAGACCTCGTTGCAGGACACCGACCAGTTCTGGACCGAGTGGTCGGGACGAAGCCGGGCGTCAGGTCCTTACCATGAGGCCGTCCAGCGCTCCCTCATCACGTTGAAAGCCTTGACCTACGCTCCCACCGGCGGCATCGTCGCCGCTCCGACGACCTCCCTGCCCGAGCAGATCGGTGGCCCGCGGAACTGGGACTACCGGTACTGCTGGCTCCGGGACGCGACCCTGACCCTGCAGTCCCTGCTGGCCGCCGGGTACACCGAAGAAGCCGCGGCCTGGCGGGAATGGCTGCTGCGGGCCGTCGCCGGGGACCCGGCCGAGCTGCAGATCATGTACGGGATCGCAGGCAGACGCCGGTTGCCGGAGACAGAGCTGCCCTGGCTGGCAGGCTACGAGGGCTCCCTGCCGGTGCGTACCGGCAACGCCGCCGCCGGCCAGCTCCAGCTGGACGTCTGGGGTGAGGTGCTGGACGGTCTCTCGCTGACCCGCAACGCCCTCCTGACCGCCCCGGACGACGTGGACGACTCCTGGGACCTTCAGACTGCCCTGATGGAGCACCTCGAAGGAGCCTGGAAGCAGCCGGACAACGGGCTGTGGGAGATGCGCGGGCCACGGAGGCAGTTCACCCACTCGAAGGTCATGGCCTGGGTCGCTGCCGACCGGATGGTCCATGCAGTGCGTGAGTCGGGGCTCCCCGGCCCGGCCGACCGCTGGGCCGCGCTCGCCGCGACGATCCGCGCTGAGGTGATGGCCCATGGGTTCGACGCCGGGCTGAACAGCTTCGTTCAGTCCTACGACAGCACCGACCTCGACGCGAGCTTGCTGCTGATCCCGAGAGTCGGTTTTCTGCCGCCAGACGACGAGCGCGTCCTAGGCACCATCGACGCAATCCAGCGAGACCTCACCCGGGACGGTTTCGTGCTGCGCTACCGGTCGCAGGGCAGCGGGGACGGGCTGCCGGGGGGCGAAGGGGTCTTCCTCGCCTGCTCCTTCTGGCTCGTGGACGCCCTGGACGGTGCCGGTCGGCACGACGAGGCAGTCACCCTGTTCGAGAGGCTCCTGAGCCTGCGCAACGACGTCGGACTGCTGAGCGAGGAGTGGGATCCGGGCGCGAACCGGCAGCTCGGCAACACTCCCCAGGCGTTCAGCCACTTTGCGCTCATCACCAGCGCCCTGCAGCTGCATCACGGCCGGGCCCGGCACAGCAACATGCCCATCCGGGTGGGGAACACCGGTCGGCCCGGGCACCAGCCGGTTGCCGCCAACCTGGAATAGCGTTCCCTGACCCACGACGTGTCGTGCAGGGGTGGTCCGTTGGCCCGTACGACAGGGGGCTTTCGTGTGTCGGTTACCTGATCGACACCTCGGGGCGCGATAATGAGGAGGCCTCGCCAATGTATGAGATTGGCGAGGCCTCACTCTGTCGTGGCGTGACGCGCCCTGACTGGACGGTCAGTGCGGCAGGGTCCCCTCGCCCCGTCACTGGCGAGTCCAACGGGCCGTCCCCGTCGGTTACAGGATCTCGTTTACTGTCCGTCGCCGCCGCCCGTTACCGGGTGGGTATCTTCTTTTCTACGCCGGGTCCGGGTCGTGCGCAAGAGGTCAGGAGAGCCCGCCCCGCCATACCGGTTGCAGAGCCCCCTTCTGTCCAGGCTTCTCGATTCAGCGCGGTGGCATTCGGAGCGCACCGTCGAGCCGGATGACCTCGCCGTTGAGCATGCCGTTGTCGATGATGTGGGCAATCAATGAGGCGTACTCGCGGGGCTGACCCAGACGTGAGGGGTGAGGCACCTGCGCCTCCAGTGCTGCGGTCACCTCGTCGGCCAGCCCGGCCAGCATCGGAGTCGCGAAGGTTCCGGGCGCCACGGTCACCACCCGGATCAGCTTGTCCGCCAGGTCCCGTGCCGCCGAAAGGGTGAGGGCCACGATGCCGCCCTTGGATGCGGCATACGCAGCCTGCCCGATCTGCCCGTCGTAGGCGGCGATGGATGCGGTCATCATGATGACTCCGCGGTCACCGTCAACGGGTTCGTTGGACATCATGGCCGCGGCCGCCAGCCGTAGGACGTTGAAGGTCCCGATCAGGTTGATGTCGATGACGTTCCGGAAGTCGTCGAGGTTCATCGGGCCGTTTCTGCCGACGACCCGGCCGGGCGTGCCCACACCTGCGCAGTTGACGACCACTCGCAGCTCGCCGAGCGCCTGGGCCGCCGCGATCGCGGCCTGCACCTGGGCCTCATCGCGGACGTCGGCGGCACAGAAGCCGACCCTGGCGCCAAGCTCGGCCGCCAGTGCGTCGCCGGGGGACGAGGGCAGGTCGACGATGATGACGGCGGCACCGCCGTCGTGCAGTCGGCGAGTGGTGGCCTCGCCAAGGCCTGAGGCACCGCCGGTGACCAGCGCCACCGTGGAAACGTTGATCTGCAAGGGGTTTCTCCTCGGGGGTGGTCAGCCGCGGAGCAGCTGACGGGCGATGACGAGCCGTTGGATCTGGTTGGTGCCTTCAAAGATCTGGGTGACCTTGGCTTCCCGCATATAGCGCTCCGCGGGGAAGTCACGGGTGTAGCCGGCACCACCGAGCACCTGGACGGCATCGGTTGTCACCTTCATGGCTGCGTCCGTGCAGATGAGCTTGGCCACCGCTGCCTGCTTGCTGAAGGGTCGGCCGGCATCCTTGAGCCGGGCCGCGTGCAGGTAGGTCGCCCGGGCCGAGGTGGTGGCTGCCTCCATGTCGGCGAGCAGGAACGACAGCCCCTGAAACTCGCTGATGGGCTTGCCGAACTGCTCACGCTCCTTGCTGTATGACGCCGCCAGGTCAAGTGCCGCCTGTGCCAGTCCCGTTGCGGCTGCCGCGATTCCGAGACGGCCTGAGTCGAGGGCGTGCAGGGCGATCGACATGCCCTGACCCGGCGTGCCGATCATTCGCGCGGAGTCGACCACGGCGTGGTCGAAGTGAACCTGGCGCACGGTGTCGCAGGCCAGGCCCATCTTGCGTTCGGGTGTGCCGAACGTGATGCCGTCGGTATCGGCGGGGATGACGAAGCAGGACAGCCCCTTGCTCGGGCTGTCATCGGTGCGCACGAACGCGGTGTAGAAGTCGGCATGACCAGCGTGCGAGATCCACGCTTTGGTGCCGGTCACACTGAACGTCGAACCGTCCTGGCTGGGCGTTGCCCTGGTGGAGATGGCGGAGACGTCGCTGCCGGCCTGGCTCTCGGAGAGGCAGTAGCCGCCAAGCGTCCGGCCGCTGAGCATCGCCGGAAGGAGATCCGACCGTTGCCGTTCACTGCCGTACTGGGCCACCGGGAAGCAGGTCAGGGAGTGCACCGAGACGCCGACGGCCACACTCATCCAGGCTGAGGCGATCTCCTCGACGACCTGGAGGTAGACCTCGTACGGCTGGCCGCCGCCACCGTGCTCCTCGGAATACGGCAGGGAGAGCAGACCCGAGCGGCCCAGAAGGGCAAAGGTCTCGCGGGGGAACTGGGCTGCCTCCTCGGCGCCGCTCGCCACGGGCGCGAGCTGGTCGGCGCAGATCTCGCGGGTCAGGTCGATGAGGTCCTGGGACTCCTCGGTGGGCATGAGTCGCTCTGCTGGCATGGCCGGAAGAATACTGCCTCCGGGCCGCGCTAGCCTTGCGGGCTACCAAGCCGAACGGACAACCCCCCGTGACCCAAGCACCTCTGCATGATCCTGACGCCCGCGGATTCGCCAGCGACAACTACGCGGGCATCCACCCAGAGATCCTGGAGGCCATCGGGCGAGCCAACGGCGGACACCAGGTGGCCTACGGCGGCGACGTCTACACCCGGCAGCTGCAGGGCGTCTTCCGGCAGCACTTCGGTGCTGACGCCAGCGCATATCCGGTCTTCAACGGGACCGGCGCCAACGTCATCTCGCTTCAGGCGATGACCGAGCGCTGGGATGCGGTCATCTGCGCCGAGTCCGCGCACATCAACGTCGACGAGTGCGGCGCACCCGAGCGGGTCGGCGGACTGAAGCTGCTCGCAGTCCCGACCGCTGCGGGCAAGCTCACGCCCGAGCTGGTCGAGCTGGCAGCAGGTGGGCGCGGCGATGAGCACCGGGCCCAGCCCAAGGTCGTCTCGATCACCCAGAGCACCGAGCTCGGCACGCTGTACTCGGTGGCCGAGGTCGCCGCGATCGTCGAGCAGGCCCACGCGCGCGACCTGGCCGTTCATCTGGACGGTGCCCGGATCGCCAACGCTGCCGCGGCCCTCGACGTGCCGATGCGTGCCTTCACCACAGACGTCGGTGTCGACGTCGTCTCGTTCGGTGGCACCAAGAACGGGATGATGCTGGGGGAGTGCGTCGTGGTGCTGAACCCGGAAGCCGTGCGCGGGATGCTGTTCCTGCGCAAGCTCTCGATGCAGCTGGCGTCCAAGATGCGTTTCGTGTCAGTGCAGTTCGATGCCCTCTTGTCCGGCGACCTGTGGTTGCGCAATGCACGCCATGCCAACGCCATGGCGACCCGGCTCGAGGCTGCCGTCCGCGATCTGGCCGGGGTCGAGGTGCAGCGGCCGGTCGAGGCCAACTCCGTGTTCGCGGTCCTGCCTGCGGCCGTGACAGCACGGCTCCAGAGCTGCTACCCGTTCTATGTGTGGGACGAGAGCAGCGGCGAGGTCCGCTGGATGACGGCGTTCGACACCACGGAGGCGGATGTTGACGGGTTCGCGGCGGCGCTGCGGAGCGAGATGGCGAGCAACCTCAGCGGTCGTCACGCGGGATAGACAGGTGCTGTCGGCCTGAGAGCGGGGTGACGGAGGGGCGCTTGGCGGAGAGGGTGTCGCCCGATGACTGGCCGCGAATCCGGCGCTGCACCCAGGGGACGACATACTCGCGCGCCCACCGGGCGTTGGCGCGAGCCGCGCCGGTTCGTGAGAGCGGGGCAGCGGGTGGCAAAGGATCAGCCCAGCCGGCGTCCGGCGCTGTGAATCCCAAAGTGGTGAAGGCGTTCAGCGCCACCCGGCGATGACCCTCTGACGTCAGATGGATGCGGTCCGGCGCCCACATCCGCCAGTCGCGCAGCGCCGCCATGCCCCACAGGTCGATGACGTACGCGTCGTGTCGACGAGCGATGGACCAGATGTGCGCGGCATAGGTCGAGGCCCGGCCCCGGCTCGCCTTGATCAGGGGCGCCTCACGCGGGTCTGTGGGCGTGGCGAGCAGGACGCCGGCCCCGCTGGCTCTCAGCCTGGCAACCGAGTCCTCGAGGCGGGCAGCCAGGGCGTCGACGTCAGCCCTGGGTCGCAGGATGTCGTTGCCGCCGCCGACGATGCTGACCAGGTCCGGTGCCAGATGGAGGGCGTCATCGACCTGCCGGCCGGCGATATCGGCCAGGAGTCGCCCTCGGACTGCAAGGTTGGCGTAGCCGAAGACGGGTCGTGCCCCGCCTGCCACCCCGGCGATCCCCGCCAGATGGGCAGCGAGGCGGTCCGCCCAGCCGACATACCTGTTGGAGCTTTTTGGATCGACGTCAGCCATGCCCTCGGTGAACGAGTCCCCGATCGCGACATAGCGCGTGAACGTCGCCGGCCCGTGGTCTGCGGAGGGTGTCGGAGGGGCTGTGGCGTCGTCATTCACGGCAGGCTCCAGCTGATCGGCTCAGCGCCCTGTTGGCGCAGCAGGTCGTTGGCACGGCTGAACGGCCGGGATCCGAAGAATCCGAGGCGTGCGGACAACGGTGAGGGGTGCGGGCTCATGATGCAGGGCACCTTCCCGAGAAGGGGTGCCGAGGACTGTGCGTCCTTCCCCCACAGGATGGCTACCAGAGGTCCTCCACGGGCGGACAAGCCCGAGATTGCCTGCCCCGTCACGGTTTCCCAGCCTTTGCCCCGATGACTGCCGCTGACGCCAGGCTCCACCGTCAGCACCCTGTTGAGCAGCAGGACCCCTGCGTCAGCCCAGGGCGAGAGGTCGCCGGTGCCGGGTGGGGGCACGCCGAGGTCTGCCTCGAGCTCCTGGTAGATGTTCTGAAGACTGCGCGGGAGCGGGTGCACGTCCGCAGCCACCGAGAATGCCAGCCCGACGGGATGACCCGGGCTCGGATACGGGTCCTGGCCGACGATGAGCACCCGCACCGCCTGCAGAGGCTGGGTGAATGCCCGCAGGACCTGCTCGCCTGCCGGCAGGTATCCGCGGCCGGCCGCCCGCTCCGCGCGGAGGAAGGCTCCCAGGGCCGCCACCTGGGTGGTGACAGGAGCAAGCACTGCGGCCCATGAAGGATGGACCAGGTCAGTGAGCGTGCGGGTCGTGGGCACTCAGCCAACCTACCCAACCTGTGGCCGCCGTAGACTCCGCCCGTGCACGGATTCAACTCAGATACCGAGGCCCTGGGCGAGGCGATCCTGAAGTATGCCGAGGACCGTATGCGGCTCCATCCCGTGCCGCTGGACAGTCCGAGAACCCTCGAGGAGCTCCGGGCCGCGGCCGGCAATACCATCACCGCCGACGGGATGGGCGGTCTGACAGCGCTGAGGCTGTTCGCTGACGAGCTCGCACTGGCCTGTCTGTCCAGCGACCACCCCCGCTACCTCTCCTTCATCCCGTGCGCGCCGACGGAGGCCGCGGTGATGTTCGAGCTCATCGTCGGCGCCTCGGGCATCTACGCCGGGTCCTGGCTCGAGGGCTCGGGCGCGGTGTATGCCGAGAACGTCGCCCTGCGCTGGATCGCTGACCTCGCCGGGCTGCCGGCGAGCGCCGGAGGTGTGTTCGTGCCCGGAGGCACGATCGGCAACCTCTCGGCACTGGTCACCGCCCGCTGGGCGGCGCGTGCACGGCATACGGCGTCAGGTTCGAGCACGACTCGACCCACCAGGGTGGCAGCTCACCGCGGGTCGCACTCCTCGATCGCGTCTGCCTGCGACGTCATGGACGCCGAGCTGGTGGGGGTTCCGGGCGATGAGCGCCAGCGGCTCACCGGCGACAGCCTGCGCACAGTGCTGGAGGCTCAGGGTCCCGAGACCTTCTTCGCCGTGGTCGCAACCGCGGGCACCACCAACTTCGGCATCGTCGACGACCTTGAGTCGGTGGCGCGGGTCTGTCGCGAGTACGGCATCTGGTTGCATGTGGACGGCGCCTATGGCGGGGCGGGTCTGGCAGCACCAACGGTTCGTCACCTGTTCAACGGGATCGAGGACGCCGACTCCTTTATCGTCGACCCGCACAAGTGGCTCTTCGCCCCTTATGACTGCTGCGCCCTGCTGTACCGCGAGCCCGCACTGGCGCGAGGGGCTCACACTCAGAAGGCGTCGTATCTCGACGTGCTCAACGATGCCGAATGGAACCCGTCCGAGTACTCGATCGGGCTGACCCGCCGTGCTCGCGGGCTGCCGCTGTGGTTCTCGCTGGCCACGCACGGGACCAAGGCCTATACGGCGGCGGTGGAGCGAACGCTGGAGGTGACGCGGTACGCCGAGGCCGAGATCGCCCGGCGCCCCTATCTTGAGGCCCTGCGTGAAGCCGACCTGTCCGTCGTGGTCTTCCGCAGGCATGGCTGGGACCCCCAGGACTACCAGGCATGGAGTACCGAGATGATGCGTGAGGAGCTCGCCTTCGTCGTGCCGACCTCCCACGAGGGTGAGACGGTGGCTCGCTTCGCGATCGTCAATCCCACGACGACCGAGGACGACATCGCCTCGATTCTGGACACGATGGCCTGAGCTCGGGCGATCATGGGACCCTCGTCACGGTGAGAGCGCCTTGTTGGGGGCGCACCGCGAGGTGAATGACATGGCTGTCATTTGGACGGTAAGATTGTCTTGAACGCACGCCACCTGGAGAGGGCCACATGGACGCCGCGACACAGATCGAGATCAAGGCATCGGGTGAGCTGAGCGACCGCGACCGCGAGATCATCGCCTTTGAGCGCCAGTGGTGGAAGTATGCAGGCGCCAAAGAACAGGCCATCCGCGAGCTCTTCGACATGAACGCCACACGCTACTACCAGGTGCTCAACGCCCTGATCGACAACCCGGCCGCCCTGCAGGCCGACCCGATGCTGATCAAACGACTGAGTCGCCTGCGGGCCACTCGTCAGCGAGCACGTTCGGCCCGCCGGCTCGGTGCCCAGGCCTGAGCCTCCTTCCCGATCAGCCAGGCTCAGGCTCTGACCCTGGCGCAACGGGGGGCTCTGTATCCTGTGCCGAGGGCTCGGCACACCGTCCGCCATACCGGCGGGCATTTGCACTCGAGGGGGTCGAGTGCTAATCATGGGGTTAGCACTCTCACCATGAGAGTGATAATTCCGACTGTCTGGTGAGGGTCGGGGAACGCGTGCGAACGGCGCACGCGGGATCCGGTCCGTCCGTCGCGGGCGCCAGGCGGTTACCCATCCGTTTCGCGTGGGAGGAACCACCCGAATGGCCAAAATCATCGCTTTCGATGAAGAGGCTCGCCGCGGTCTCGAGCGGGGAATGAACATCCTCGCCGACGCC